>Ga0247727_10002780_pt1 | contig 39524 bp, 37 predicted proteins | sample WisWelCaveWW1625_FD_202498 | JGI IMG/M metagenome (GOLD analysis project Ga0247727, IMG submission 202498) | Biofilm microbial communities from Wishing Well Cave, Virginia, United States - WW16-25 | ecosystem: Environmental > Aquatic > Deep subsurface > Groundwater > Cave microbial mat | place... | reverse complement strand
AGGAGCTCCAACGACTGCTGAACAGACTGTGGGATCTGTTCGATGTGGTGCGTGACCATTATTATCATCCGGCGTTCAAAGGATCCTACTCGATCAAGTCCGTGCTGCCGGCGGTGGTGCCGGCACTCGGCTACGGCGATCTGGAAATTCAGGACGGCGAAATTGCGGCGCGGGCCTACCACCGGATGCTATTCGAGGAGACCGATTGGGTGGAGAAGGCCAGGATTCGGGAAGCGCTGCTCAAGTACTGCGCGCGAGACACGCTGGCGATGGTGGAGCTAAGAAGGGAGTTGGGGAGAAGGGGCAAAGTGGACTAGCTATGTGTTGATAAGGCTCCTTTGGATAAGAGTCCCCGTTACTTAGTTTCGACAAGATCGATAATGCGGGCTTGGTGCTCGCGATTGACCAGTACCCTGGCAATCACCGTCCCGCTCCGTGCATCACGACGCGAGTCAGTTTCAGGAAGAAAGTAGCGTTCGATCCCGTAACGGTACCCACCTCGTTCTCTTTGGCGCTGCCCTTTCAGCCAAACGTCTGTCTGCCCTTGAGGCGCGCGTGCGGCACATTCGGTGACGTGCCAGATACCTTTAATGCCCTGAGTGGTCTGTATTGTTTGTTCGCTTGCTTCCAGATGCACCCAGATGCTGTCGGCCGTATTCACGCCCGCACATCCTTGTGCGGTCGGATGCTCAAGAGTGCTGAAGCGCAGCGCCACGAAATGGCCTCTCAATAAATCGCGCGGGTCGATCGGATCGGTCTGGAGCCAGACTTCCTGTGAATCCTGGAACGAGGTCAGCAGGTAGCCGCCCCAGCCAAGAAAGAAAACGATTTGTATGGCCAACAGCAGCCGAGGGATTTTCATTGGATCGTCTCTTGCCGCGCCTGAAGGAACCGCTTACGGACCTTTTCCAGCATCCATGCCAATAAACCGAAAAATAGCCCTGCCACGATAAAGCCCAGGCCGCTTTGCAGCATATCGCCCAGTACATCGATGAAACGCGTGACGAGCAATAGGAAGAGGACGGCAACGCCGAGGTTGACATGCGTTTGCCCGCCGAATTGCGCGCCATACCCGATCAAGAGGCCGGCAGCCAGAATGAGCAGCGCATTTGCCAGAAACGCTGCCCAATGCAGGATGGCGGGTGATTCGGTCAGCGTCAGCAGGGCGAGGAGCAGTGATGCGATCACAGTGGCACGTATTGCCACGATCCATCGATGGTCTGATGCCCATTTGTGGAGTGGTGCGGTGAGGGCGACTGCCACTGCCGCAACGAAACAAATATACGCGCTGTAGAGCCCTGAGGGAGCTGTGCCTCCTCTGAGCGGATGGATGCCGTGCCACAGGAAGGTCATCGAATAAATGGTGCCGAGCCAGACCACGAGGCCGGAGAAGTTTTCCAGTCCCACCGCTTCCAGAGAAAACAAAGGGGCCAGCATCCACAAGACGGCCAGGGCAACCGCAGAAACAAACAGCCAGCCTGTGTGGCCCAGATGAAATGGTGTGTGACCGACGAACAGTGCAAAGAGCCAGATGGCCGCCAGTCCCACCAGATAGTTGCTATGTCCCTGCGGAAGATAATGCCGGTTTGCCACCCGTGCGGCGATCCAGATCAGGCCGGTGAATAGCCAGGCCAGGGGATCGGCGCCGCTCCACCCTATTTGCTCTGTCTCGAGATTCAGCATTCCAGAGCTGTGGTTGCCGGCCAGCAAAAGAATCGCCAGCAAGAGCAGATAGAGCACGCCGATGTAGCGATGGCGGCTTAACCAGACGATCGGTGATGCCAACACCAGCCAGACGAAATAGGGGCGGACGGGATCGCCCGACAGTTGGAACGTCTGAGCATAGAGGCCGATGCCCAGCAGCGGGAAGAAGAACCAGAGAAACTCAAACGGCAAGTGGATGGATCTGTTCTTGTCGAGGGTTCTGGCATAGCCTTCTGCCACGATGGTTAACAAGAGGACATAGCCTGCAATGCGGACAGGAGCTGTAATCTGCTCCCAGTTATGCGCGATGATCAGAGAAATGCCCGCGATGACGGAGAGCCCGGCGATGATCGCAATCCATGTGGCTCCGGAAAGGGCGATGTCGGAGTGTTGGAGCTGGTAGAGCGTCAGAAGGTCTTGGCGCTGTTGCGAAGAGATGACGCTTTTTGCTTCTGCTTCATTGAAAAGTGACTCCAGGCGCTTGCTAAAGGATTTCGATTTTCCCCCAAGCATGCGGTAGAGGAGGAGGCCGAGTATAAGCAGAATGATGAAGGAGGCAGCCATAAGATCAGCAAGCGTCAGACAGGTTTATTGCAACGTGGTAATCCTCTCGTTCGACTCCCACCCGAAAAACGCTGGTGGGTTCTCTCCGGCGGCTCACCAGAGCCTTTTCTTGGAGAAGGCTCGCCCTGATGCAGTCTTCATGTATCGTTCAAATGCAACAGCCTTTGCAGTATCAGTAAAGGCCAGATAGGTTACGAGTTTCCAGGGCCTGAACTTAGATGTGTGTGTAGACCCACCTGTATTGTGGGTATCAAGGCGTTGTTCAATATCAGATGTCAGTCCGACATAGGATTGGTCGGGTTGAGATTCACTTCTGAGCAGGTACACATACTTCATAACTCGAAATAAAGAAGCCCGCCTTCGCTAAAGCTTCCGCCTCGGTTAGCCTTCGGCGGAATGCTTCGTCGGGCAGCCTTTGCCCGCCTTTTATTCATATATCTGGCTTGCCAGCCGAAGCCTGCCGTAGCGTTTCACCTAGGCAGGCGAAGGCTGGCGGAGAGGGTGGGAGTCGAACCCACGGTCGAGTTACCCCGACACCGGTTTTCGAGACCGGCACTTTAGGCCACTCAGTCACCTCTCCGCTCGAAGGATGTGAAAAGTAAAAAGTTAAAAGTGAAAGGTTGAGAAGCAGGAGGATAGTCCGAATGCCCGAAAACTTTTCACCTTTTACCTTTCACCTTTTACTTTTAGACCTGCTTGCCAGCACTTTCACGGAGTCCCTTAAAGAACGTCTGTAACAATTCCTGGCTTTCCTGCTCAAGGACCCCGCCGATTACTTCGACGCGATGATTCAGTCTCTGTTCTGTCGGTAGATCCAAGATAGACCCACAGGCACCGGCCTTGGGGTCCATGGCTCCGAACACCAGCCGGGGAATCCGCGCCAGGATAATTGCACCGATGCACATCGCACAGGGTTCAAGCGTGACATAGAGTGTCGTGCCGGTCAGGCGCCAGGAGCCGGACTGCGTTGCTGCCTCACGAATGGCGACCACTTCCGCATGCGCAGTCGGGTCCTGCCAGAGTTCCCGGAAGTTATGGGCCTGCGCGAGAACCTGATCGTCCCGCACGAGCACGGCCCCGATCGGGACTTCCCCTTGAGCAGATGCCTTCCGGGCCTGCTCCAATGCCAGCCGCATGTACTCTCTGTCTTTGTCGGTCGCGAGGCTCATGTTCGCCGCAGAAGTAATGAGTTATGAGTGATGGGTAATGAGTTCGGATTCTTCACTCATTACTCGTTACTGATCACTCGTCACTATAGCGTATGAGTATTACTTCTGCCACTCGAATTCGTAGCGAAGCTGGATGGCGGTGTAGCGTTGGATCAATCCGCCACGATCCAGCGGCATGTCTCGCTCGTGGAGCACGGCCAGTTCATAGTCCTTCCACCGCAAGGCCAGGCCGATCATCCAGTCCAGCTCGGTCGGCGTGATCTTGTCGCTTCTTGACCGATCGGAAAACCAGTTGGTGTCCGCGAACAACACGACGCGGTTCTTGTAAAGATCAAGATCGGCATGGGCGACGTAGCGGAGCAGCGCGCGGCCGGTATTGTCGGGGCGGGCGAAGTAGCTTTCGTTGTGAAAGAGCCACCCGCCGCCCATATAGAATGTCAGATTCTGATTGGGGAAGCGGTCCTGCCACCATACATACTGGTTGGCTTGTGTGAAGTTATAGTTGATCAGGGCATCGGCATAGATCTGCTTGATGCCGGTTTTGTCGAGCGGCGCATCCCGCTCATATTGCAGCCGCCAGCTCCACTGATTGATTGCGCCAGTGAAGGCAAACGTTGCGTCCCATTCGGACAGTTCGATCCATCCCTTGCGGCGATCCGAGAAGAAGTTCTGGTCCGTGTAGAACTGAAGGTACTCTTTGTAAAGATCGGTCTCGAGATGGATCATGTGCCGGAGGCCTGCTAACCCCGTGTTGTCCGGCCGCGCCGTGAAGGTCGGGTTTTCGGCGAAAGCCGAGGTCAGGAGATAGCCTCGCAACCATTGTTGCGATTCCTGTTCGGTTCCCTTGTCAGTGGACGGGTCGCCAATCGCCGGCAGCGGCCGGCCGTATTTTTCAAGTGCCTGTCCTGGAGCAGGAGACAGCACAAGCGAGAGAAAGAGTACGCCCGCGGTGATCGACGGCCCACGCATCTTCCTGAGAGCGATGAGCAATTAGAGGGAACCGTGCAGGTAAATGGCGCCGGTTGGTTGGGGCTTGCCGCCTTCCGGCTCGATGCTGACGGCGAATTTCGTGATGCCGGATTTCGCCGGGAGGCTGTGGGCGAGGTGGCGACACTTGCGGCCGGTGTCCGCGCTGAACGTCCCGGCGCTGACCGGCTTCGTGGTGATGGTCCAGAGCTGATAGACCTTGCCGCGCGGGAGCGCCGGCATGTTGAAGGCGTAGAGGAAGGCCTTGCCCCGTTCCGCATCGTAGAGCACCAGCCCGCCCGCCGACTTGGCGGCGTCCGTGCCGGCAAGCGAGAAGACGCGGACGCTGGCGGATTGCAGCATGGCCAGCATCTCATCCTTCGGCGACGCGGTTTTGTAGAGCCCGACGAGTTCCTGCTCCTTCTGTGCAAGTTGGGTGCGCAGCCGTTCGAGGTCCATCTCGCGCTGGGCCACCGTGTCTTGCAGCGAAGCCATGGTGCTGAGGCGTTGCTTGGATTCGGTCAGTTCCTGCTGGGCCTGCGTCAGTTCCTGGCGTAGGGCGGCTGTCTGGATGGTTTGCTGTTGCAAGGCCGCTTCGGCTTGCTGGCGCTGAGCTGTTTCCAGGGTGACCTTTGAATTCAAGAAGAACGCGTAGGCGCCGACGCCCAGCACGAGCGAGATGGATGCGGCCGCAAAGGCTGGCGTGGCAGCCCAGGCCCACCAGGGCGATTGAGTCGGGACGGCTTTTGCCGGAGGAGCCGTGCGGGCTGCCGGCCGGCTCGGCATACGGACTGTGGCATCAGCATCCGGTGCGCCTGCCGGCTGATTTGGCAGACGGATCGTCACGTCGCCTGGCGGCTGGTTCGGCAGGCGGACAGTGACATCGCCAGCCGGTACCACGATCGGCGGGCCCGGCGTGCGAATCGTGACGTCGCTATCAGGGGTTCTGAGCGTGGCATCGGCATCCGCGCCTGTTGTTTGGCCCAGCACCTGCGCCAATGCGGCGGTCTCAATCGTGCCTTTCAGGTTCGGTGGAAGGGCGGTGATCGGCAGGCCGTGGGGCAGCAGGCCGGTTGTCTCGCGATATTCCTTCAGTGCCGTCTGGCACAGCTGGCAACCCTCCGTGAGATGGGTTTCCAGGGCCTGGCGCTCCAGCGGTTCCAGCGCGCCGACGGCGTAGAGGGCGACATTCTGTTCAAATTCTTCGTGCGCCATGGTCGTGTTTACTGTCCCCAGCAAGAGCGCAGCACCATTCTCAACTTGTCCATGCCGAGTTTGATCCGTGTTTTGACCGTGCCCAACGGCTCATTGAGCCTGGCGGCGATTTCAGAATGCGAGAGCCCATGATAGAAGGCCAATTCGATCGCTTTCCGCTGGGCCTCCGGCAATTCGGCCAGCGCCTTGCCGACCAGACTCCGGGTTTCGCTCCCCGCGCTGGCTTCCAAGGGACCGGGGTTTCCATCCGCCAGTTGAACCGCGGGCGAATTATCAATGGGATCAGTCACGCCGTGTCCCTTCGCGGTACGCGAGCGCAAACGATCGATGGCGCGACTTCGGGTCATCGTCACCAGCCAGGCCATCGGCGAGCCTCGGGCGGCGTCGTAGCTGACCCGTTTGCGCCAGACTTCCAGATAGACGTCCTGCAACAGGTCGGCGGCCGAGTCCCGGTCGCCGAGGATGCGGAAGGCAAGCGAAAAGAGCAGCGTGCTGGATAACTCGTAGAGCTGGCCGAATGCGCCCCGGTCGCCCCTGGCCACGCGGGCCAGCAGATCGGGGTCGAGACCGGACGCGGCTGGCTTTGGCGATAAGTCCATACGTGCCGTCTATACGACGTGGTGCGGTGCCTGGAACCGGTGCGGGACGCATCATACCATTTCTACGGGCGGAGCCGGCAAGAGGATGGGTGAATCGCTCGGGATCGACTGGCGGGTTAAGGGAGGGACGGTCGGCGGGAGGGGACGAACAGATTGACCAGTCCCTTCAGGCTTTCCCAGACGCATACCAGCGCGCGCCTGGCGTACTGGAGGTAGAGCTGGGAGGGGCTTGCCGGGGCATAGTGCATCATCATGAACTCGCGCGAGGGGATCAGGAGCGCGCAGGCGTAGACGGCCTTGGCTCTGAGACCCTTGATGGCACAGAACTGCGCGAGGCTTTCGGCGCCGTCCACGGCCAGCGGGCCGGTGAAGAGGCGGGCGGAGTGAGGCGTCGGCAGTGATGCGGATGTACTCAGCTCGGCGATAGCCTGATCGGGGATCGGCGAGTGGAATTCACGGATCAGTGTGGTCAGGACCTCGGCAAGCAATCCAGCCGGCGCGCCAGGGCCAATTGTCAAGACGAAGCGAGGCCAGTCAATGACTGCTGCGCTCCGGCGAACCAGCAGGTCCAGTTCGTACCACCAGAGCAGTGGCGCATCGGCGCCCTTATGGTTCAGGTGCCAGCACAGATTGATGAGGAGGTCCTCCCGGCTCAACAGGCACGTCTCGACGCCGGCGACCGTGCTCCGCCGGCACCGGCTCCAGACTGTGCCCATGTCGATGGCGTCCATGAACGGCGGGTAGGCGACGGTCCAGTGCGGCTCGACGGTGATCCATCCGTGCTGATCTTTCACGAACTCGAGCGTGTAGGAATAGGTTTCCGCGAACCCAGGCCGGCGGTCCACCTCAGTGTAGTCGAGTCGGCGCAGGACGTCCCGCACTTCGGAACAATCGTCCCGTTTCACGAGCAGGTCGAGATCACCCATCGGGCGAACCGATGGTGTGTCAGGGAGATAGTGAACAAGTGAGAATCCTCGCAGCGGCGCACAGGCAATTCCGCGGCGCCCGAGATCGCGAAGGATTGCAGCAAGTTCGTCGGCAAGGATGAGGTTCTTGCCGGCCACTGCCGCCACGTTCGCTTTCAGGCGGTCGTGCACGTGTGAGGGGATGGCAGAGGGGTGATCACAACTCCACCGGTGAAGCCAGGGTGCGAGCCCGTGCGTATCCGCCTCGCGGGCGAGCTGGTCCCACGCGGAATGATCGAGTGGCGGCGGCGCAGACCGGTCGTGCCCATTGAGCAGCGTCAGGAGCATGGGGTGCACGCGGGGAAACGTCATCATGCCAGGTCCTTGTGAATCGCGGCCAGCACGGCAGGAATGTCGGCGAGGCTGCGTGGATAGGATAAGGACTTCACGGGTACCGCGCCAGCCAACCGCGCCGCCCACGTGAATTGCTGTGCCAACCTGGCCGGTTCGGTCATGATGGTATTGAAGGTATTGGCGATCAGCTTGAGACAGGCTTGACGTTGTGTGAGCGGCCGGATGGTGACGTGTTTCAGTGCACGGCGAGAGTTCGGCGGTCGCAAGATGTAAAGAGCGCGCAGTGGTACGGCCTGCCCGCAATGTTCACGGGGGGAAAGTGGGATGATCAGCTTGGTAGTGCCCGGGTTCATCGGCGTGCCACTGCGGTGGCGGCCCAGCAATGTCCTGGCGATTTTTGGGAACAGTTTGATCCGGGGAGGACCTGGATGAGCCACAACGAACGGCTGTTGCTGATCGGGCACGCTGGTCACCAGCATGTCATCAGTCAGGACGGCATGCCCGGCCCTGAGACATGCCGCACCGAGGCTCGATTTTCCGTAGCCGCAGTCACCGAGAAACGCGACGGCCCGTCCCTGAATGACTACGACGGTGGCGTGGAGCGACTCAATGCCCTGCTTGAGCAGGGCGCAGGAGAGGACCTGTGAAACCAGATAGGTCTGAAAGGTTTCTTGGGAGACGCCATTCAGCGCGTGGCAGGTGATGCGCCGCCCGTCCGGTGAGATCAGGAACTCGAACAGCTTTGACCAGCAAAGATAGTCGGCGCCATCCGGCAATGCCACGTGCCGAAACCAGCATTCTTCCGAAACCGTTGGAAGCTTGCCGTGGATTGCGTTGTGAAACATGGACGGCGGAGATTCAGAGAGCTCGATGCCGGCATGGCCCGGCGCTGTGCCGACGGGGCAATCCAGAGGCATGGCACTCCGCACGGTGATCCCGTAGACATGGTAATGACGGGAAGTGGTCGGGTTTTCCCGCTGCAGGTCGATCGTTGCGATCATTGCTTGAATGGGGTGCGGGGAGTTTACCCGCCGACACTCGCCGCCATTCTGGTTTTGGGCATCCCCCCTCCGTCTCCCATCATCCCTCCTTTCGCCTGGGTCAAACGGCGAAGGTCCCCGTGCACGGTGAGCGACGGAGTCCGGTAGCGTTTCTTTCGTGAGGGCTGCGCGGGCGCCTTATGTTTGGATGGTTTCATACAGTCTCCTTTTTGTCCGGTCGGTCCATGACGGTCAGCATGAGGGCACAGCGATGGGGGGCGTCGTCGTCTTGTGAAGAACCGGTTGAAGCGCCCCGGCTCTTGCATCATGCTGCGCGCCGCTCTGTTCAATAAATATTTGCAGCCACAGCTCGAGCCCGAGCATGTCGCCCAATGTCCAGGCGGCTTCGCACGTTCCATTTCGTAACTGATCGCGATACTGTGCCAGCAATGCCTGCAGTTTCGCTTCGACAAGATAGCCTCGTGTGACGATCGCTGATCCTGCTCCGAGGTAGTGCATAAGATTCGGGAAGTCCTGCTCCATGCCGGTGTTGACCAGATGCGTAAAATCCGCTTTCCACGTCCGATTTGCAATGGTGTCCGGAAGGATGCCGTGCATGGCTTCACGGAGCAATCCTCGGGGAATGCCGTTGCAGGTCAGAAACTCGCCGGGAATACTCATCAGGAATGACAGGAGATCGCGATCGAGAAAGGGGAACGCCATATCCAGTCCGTGCATGGCGGCCACCTTGTTGTCCCATTCCAGGCAGAGCGCATGATGAGGCGAGCGTGCTTCATCGTACAGCGAACGGGCGTGCATGGTGGGGAGGTGGGCGCCCAACAACGGTTGGCGAAGCATGTGCCGGCGCGCCCGGCGACGGAGCGTCGCGGCATACCAATCGGGCTGTCTGGTTCGCAGTAGGCGGAGGGAGGGGAGCAGCGCAGGAGGGGTATAGTGCTTGATCAAGTCGAGGCCGAATCGCTCGTAAAAAACACGGGGATTCGTATCCGTCATCCACCGGCTGAATTTCCGGAGATGCGTACCGATCTCGCGCCATCTGAGCTGTCGAAACAGATCCACTAGGTATCCTTGTGAAAACAGCATCTGATCGCCCCAATGGCCTGCCAAGACGACACGCGCGCCCAGTTGGTGTGCTGTCTGGAACGAGCGGTGCAGGGTGTTCCACTGCTGATCAAGGTACGGGGCTTCAATGTGCCAGACGGATTCCTCGCAGCCGTCCATCGAGCCGGGCGTTCTGGGCGGGATGCGCGCAATCGACAAGTCGTACATCCGTTCGATGTCGGTCAAAAACATTTGTTCATCGGACGGTGACCCTTCGGGCGATAGATAGGAAATGCCAATGAGCGCCGGCGCCGGTCCGTGGTGTGTCCGGCGCAGGGTTTCTGCGACACACAGGATTGAGGAGGAGTCCAGCCCTCCGCTTACGGACACGGCCACGGGCGTTGTGCTGCGCAGGCGACGCCGGACGGACAGTGTGAAATAATGACGAAAGGCCTCCGCGTATGCCTCGAGCGAATCCAGCCGGAGATCGGTCGCGGGAAAATCCCAATACTGCCGCGTTGAGAAGTTGTCCGGTGTCACGCGCGCAAGGTGTGCCGGCAGCAGGCTAAAAATACCTTGAAAACAGGTCATGCCGGCATCTTTCGGCCTGGCACTCGACACATAACAGGCGAGCATGTCGTCATTGGGTTTGGCCGCGACGTCCGGATGGGCCAGGAGAGCCTTGATCTCGGAAGCAAACACAATGCCAGTGCGGGTGCGCGTGTAATAGAGCGGCCGGACTCCGAGCGCGTCGCGCGCGAGCAGTAGGACGCGTCGCTGCGGGTCGTACAGGGCCAGCGCAAAGTCGCCGGTCAGATGTTCAACAAACCGTTCGCCATCGTGACGGTACAAAGCCAGAATCAAGGCTGCATCGGAGGCGTTCGCCGTGATGCCCGGTTCGTCGTGGACGCGAGCCAGGATTTCATCGCGATTGTCCAGGCGTCCGTCAAAGACCAGCGCGATGCCCGGAAGATGCACAAGAGGCTGGATTTCCATAGCCGATTCGGGCGTCACGCGCAGGAGATGGCAGGCAAGGCCTGCGGCGCCCTCAATCCATTGCCCGCAGTGATCGGGGCCTCGATGGGCCAGGCGGGCGTTCAGGGAGGCCAGAAGCGAAGGCGACACCGGCTGGCCATCCACATTCCAGATGCCGGCAATGCCGCTCATGACGGGTGACCTTCGAACGGCCGAACCGGGAAGAGCGGCGTGTAGGTGTCGGCCTGTGCGGCTCCCGGGACGATGTGTCCATCCTGCTCAATCCAGGCGTGTGCCGTCAGTTGCCCCGTGCAACGCGAGACACCGATCCGCATGGTCGAGGGCATGTCCTGACGGGTCAGGAGCCAGGAAAGCGCGAGGGCTTGATTCAGGCAGGTTGTCATGACGAGGCTGTAGCGGCTCGCGACATGCATCAGCCATGCGAGGCGAAGCGCCGGGACGGACGTCGTTCCTGCTGTCACAGGCTGCGGAGTCACACGGACCCGCTGGCACGAGGCCAGGATGGTTTCAAACGGCACGACCCGAAGCGCGGCATACATGACGTGGAGGATCATCCAGGCCTGCACCAGCAGCCGCCGTTCCTTCGGCGAGAGCTGAGCCCATTTCCGCCACATATCAATTTGAAACTTCAAGCAGGTCGTTCTCCTGAAGGCGGAGTACAAGGTGGAGCAGGTCTTGCGCGCACCGAACGGTGTCTACGTCGTATTCTTTCGTCAGCGTATCCAGCACGGCCTGCAAAAGCTGAGGCTGGCGGGCCTGAAGCAGTTGCCAGATTCTGGTTCCGGCCGGATCCAGGCTGAAATAGACGCCGGTGTTGAGATTGAGAAGAACCAATTCGTCCTCGAGGAGATTGGCGAGAATGCCTTCGGGGATGCGCACGCGTGATGACAGGGATACCGCCTGGCTCATCGGCAACGCTCCATCATCAATAGCAGGCAGAGCAATCTGAATCGCAGCGGCAGCGTATCTTCGGTGGCTCCGCTTGTCAAGCGGACGGATGGTGCTCCCCGGAGGGGAACGTGACGACGGCATAACTGTTTGTCCATCTCAGTTCTTGAATGACGACGCCGGCTTCTGTCAGTTCATTCCGGATTTCCTCTTCGCTTTGGAATACGTGCATGAAGTGCCCTGTCTCGTACCTGTCGCCGGGCTGGCACACAGGGTTGGCGCCCGGCAGTGTGCTCAAGAACGCATTCAGGCGGAACAGCATGGTTCGTGCTCGGGTGGGCTGGGAATACTCATGGGTGAAACTTAAAATAACCAAGCCGTCGCGTTTGAGCCGCTGGAGGATGTGCCGCAACCAGGCCTGTCGCACGCCTCGCCCAGGGATGACGCTATACATAATACTGGATAGAAAAGCCCAATCGAAACTGTGCGGCTTATACGGGAGATCAAAGAAATTTGCCCGATGAAAGCGGGCGGAAACGCCGATTGTCATCGCACGTGTTTGCGCCGCCTGTACCGCGGCGATGTTGGTGTCGATCCCCACAACGGTGATTCCTCTGCGAGCCATGGCGAAGGCTTCCCGTCCCCACCCGGATCCCATGACCAGCATACGGCCCGAGCAAATCTTGTATCGATCTAGCACTTCGGTTTCCCACGTGTCCAATTGCTCGTCTATGACAGTGTCGTGCGCATGAGCGGCTACCTCCGCTGTATAGACCGTGTCATAGGAACGAATCACGCGGGACGTGATTTCGTGAGGGGAGAGCAAGGCTGGCAGGAGGCTATCAAAGAGGTTGGAGGCCCGTGCGAAGAAACATGCACATGCCTCGCAGCATCGGGCCAACACATATACCGGTATGCGGGTAAGATGCATGGTCAGTGCGGCATCCTCACAGGATTACCGGTGTGAGTCAAGCCGGCTCAGGTCAACCGCGCGTGAGATGCTGAGACAGGATGCGGGCCGCTTCGACGGCGCCAGTGGCAGGTGACGCGTGTTCCGTCGGATGTGGGACCGACCAGGCGGCGCCGAGGGCGGCTTCCCATCTGCCGGCTGAAAAATCCTGCGCCGATAATTCCACCGCGCGTCCGTAACGATGGAGGTAGCTCACGAGTGTCTGTTCATCGGCGAAATTGTAGCGGCGGACATACACGACAGGTTTCCCCAACGCGACAGCCTCGACCACCGTGCTGTAGCCGGGTTTGGTGACGATGAGATCGGCGGAGGCGAGGAGAGTTCCAAAGGGCATGGGCAGCTCTGAAGCCGGGTGAATTCGTACGCAGCTCTCTGGCACCGGACCGCTCACGATGAAGCGATAGCCGACACACTGTTCCATTTGCTCGAACGGGAGCGTGTCGAGGGCGATTCCGCCGAAGCCCACCACCACAATCTTTTCATCCGGCGCGGCTCCGATGGCGTTTCGCAGCGCAGCCTGATCGGAGGCAAGCGGGCAGGCAATGGGACCGATGTCCGTCACGTTCTTGAATGCGCTGAGCGGCATGCCCGGTGTTGGTCTGAGCATCAGATCGGCATGGGCATAGGCATGCCGGATATGGCTGACGATCTCGCGCTGATCGCTACGTGCGGGTTCCGCCCACGGTTCCAGGATCTGGTCCCAGGAAAGATTGCAGAGTCCGACGGTTGGCACGCGGGCGCGCGCGCCGGCTTCGGTGGCCAGATAGGAAATGGCTGAGAGCACCATTGCAGGAGCGGCGGCCTGGATGGCCAGGGTTTCATCGCGGACCTTCTGTTCCCATTCTGCATGAAAACGAGCATGGGCGTTCCAGGTGGCCTCGACATCGATATTCAGCGGGCCATGCTGGATGCAGCCGATGTCCTGTTGGGCCGGCGAGAGCGTGCTGTCAATCGTCAGTCGGTCTTTAAAAAACCACGCGGGAACCTGCGTGCGTAGGATGGCATGGAGGTTGGGAATGATCCGTCCCAATTCGTTCAGAACGGGCACGACCTGGGCCGCATGCCCCAAGCCATGACTGGAAATGGCGCACCACATCAATGCCATTTAGAACGTCCAATTCGTCAATATGACGAGATAGGCTGATTGCGCTGTAGGCGAGTGGATAGCACAAGTGGGGGGAGCCGGCCAAGCTCGTAATTTCGTCGTAACCCGTTGCAATGAAAGGGTGGACGTGGTACACGTACTGCCTCAGCCGGGTCCCGGTTGACTTGGTACACACCTCACGTGACATAGACGTAGGAGCATATGGCCACCAATGTGTTCAAGGTGCTGCTTGCCGACTGGATGATCGGAGGGATTCTCACCCTCTATTTCCTGGTTGGATACGTGGCCGACTGGTCCAACCTGAGGCTGATGGAGAATGTCACTTATGACTTGCGCGCAACCCTGAGGGCGTTCGGGCAGCAGTCCGATCAAATTGAGCTGGTTGCGGTGGATCAGGAGAGCCTGAACAAGGTCGGCCCGTGGCCATGGCCCCGCGCCACCCAGGCCCGCCTGATCGAGAACCTTCGTGCAGGCGGCGCGAAGGTCATCGCATTTGATTTTCCGTTGTCCGCGCCGGACCGCGGCAGCCAGGGCATGGAGGAAGTGCGCGCCATGCGGCAGAGACTCACAGCCCAAATTGCTTCGCCGCAGACCGATGCCCGACAACGGGAAGTCTATGTCCGCATGCTGCAGGAAATGGGCGAGTCCGAAGCCCGGTTGGATCAGGATGCAAAGTTTGCAACGATCCTCGGCCGGGGCTCGGAGGTGATTCTGCCGATCTCCTTCGAGACAGGTCGTCCGGTGGAAGGGGAGAATGCGGAGCCCAGCGCGCCGATTGCCGCCAGCTCCTTTAGTCTGGTCGATAATCCGCGTGACATGGCGTCCTATCCCCCCACGAAAGCCAAAAAAATGTTTGCTCCGTTGCCGGCGTTTCAACTGCCGCCAGTGAGCTTCGGTCATACCACCGTCGTTCCCGATGCGGACACGGTCGTCCGTCGCGAGGTCATGCTGGTGGAGTACCTCGACCGGTTCTATCCCTCGCTTGCGCTCCGTGCCGTCAGCGCCTATTTGGATGTGGCGCCCGGCGACGTCCACGTGGTGCTGGGGAAGGGCGTGAAGGTCGGAGACCTCTGGGTGCCGGCCGATCGCCATATGCGTATGCGGATCAGTTTCAACGGCCCTGCCGGTTCCTTTAAGGCCTTTTCGGCGCACCATGTACTGGGAGGAAAGATTCCGCCCAGTACATTCCGCGGCAAGTTGGTGGTGGTGGGACCGCTGGCGTCCACGGCCGGCGCGGTGCTGCACGAAACGCCGACGGCTCAGTCGATGGCCGGGATGGAAGTCACGGCAAACGTGATCCAGAATGCCCTCAGCCAAAGCACGCTCACCGTGCCTCGCTGGGCGCCTGCCGCCGAGTTGAGCGCCATTCTGTTGATCGGCGTGTTCGTGGTGTTGGCCCTTCCGCGGCTGGGGGTGCAGTGGTCGGGGATCGTGGCGGGGACCATCTTCGCGAGCTATGGTGGCTTTGTGGCGATCGCCTACGCGTCCCATGGCTATGTGTTGACGTTGGTGCATCCGATGCTGATGCTGGTGCTCGGGTACACGTTTATTGCCGCCAAACGGGCCTTGCTGGCCGAACGGAGCACGGGCGCCTCAAGTGGCGATTCCGAAACGAACCGGATGCTGGGGTTGACCTTCCAGGGGCAGGGCATGCTCGAATTGGCGTTCGATAAGTTCAGGACCTGTCCGATTGACGACAGCATGAAGGATCTCTTGTACAACCTCGGTCAGGATTTTGAGCGCAAGCGCATGTCGGGCAAGGCACTGTCCGTGTACCAGCACATCGCCACCAAGGACAAGACGTACAAGGACATCGAACAACGACTGAAACGCCTGAGCGCGGTGGAGAGTTCCGGAACCGGAGGCGTGGGGCATGCGTCCGGCAGGTCCTTGCTGCAAGAGGGCAGCGACGTCAAGCCGACGCTGGGACGGTATGAAGTCGTGAAAGAGCTGGGACGCGGCGCCATGGGCATCGTCTATCTCGGGAAAGACCCCAAGATCCACCGCTCGGTGGCCATCAAGACCATGCGGTTGGACGAGGTGGAGGCCGATGAAATGCCGGATGTGAAGGCGCGGTTCTTCCGTGAGGCGGAGTCGGCCGGCAAGCTCTCGCACCCGAACATCGTGACCATTTACGATGCCGGCGAAGAGCAGGAGCTGGCCTATATTGCCATGGAAGTGCTGGATGGGGTCGATCTCAAGGACCTCTGCAAAAAGCGAAATCTCCTGCCCGTCAAGCGAACGCTGGAAATCGTCGCCAAAGTGTCCGAGGCGTTGGATTATGCGCACAGCCAGAGCGTGATCCATCGAGACATCAAGCCGGCCAATATCATGGTGATGCCGGACGGCACCGTGAAGGTCACGGATTTCGGGATTGCCAAAATCGTCACCACAGCCAAGACGCAAACCGGGATCGTGCTCGGCACACCCAGCTATATGTCGCCGGAACAGTTGTCGGGAGCCAAAGTTGATGGGCGGTCGGATATCTTCTCGCTCGGCGTCGTCCTGTTCGAGATGCTGACGGGTGAGCGGCCTTTCCAGGGCGAAAGCGTGGCCACGCTGATGTATGTGATCGCCAATCAGCCCCATCCCTCCCCCTTTGAATTGCGTCCGGACTTGCCCAAGACGGTGGGCGCGGTGATCGATCGTGCGTTGCAGAAAGACGCCGCGAAACGGTATCAGCGGGGATTGGAAATGGCCCAGGATCTTCGAGCGATCATGCAAGGCCTCACCAGCTAGCATCGGTTAACATGGACATTGTTTTCGGCGCAAAAACTGACGTCGGTCTGAAGCGGGAGCACAACGAGGATAGCCTCTGCGCCGATCCGCAGCTCGGGCTGTTCATTGTGTGCGACGGCATGGGGGGGCGGAACGCAGGCGAGATCGCCAGCGGTCTGGCGGTCGAGATTATTCAGAAGCATATGGGCGACGCGCACAAGGCCAACGCGCTCCCGCTGATCGGCGCGGTCAACGCCAAGCTGTCTTCTCAAACCAACCGGTTGGCGAGCGCCGTGCATCTGGCCAACCAGGTTGTCAACGGAGCGAGTCACAGCAAGCCGGGGCAATCCGGGATGGGGACCACGGTGGTCTGCGCGCTCCTGAACGGCCCGATGCTCTCCGTGGCGCACGCGGGTGACAGCCGGATGTATCTGGTTCGTGGCGAGAACATCCATGCGCTGACGGCCGATCACTCGCTTGTCGCCGAGCAGGTTCGCCAGGGAATTCTCACGGAGGAGCAGGCAGAGAAGTCGGCGCAGAAAAATATTGTCACGCGCGCGCTGGGCGTCGAGGACACGCTGCAGGTCGATCTGGATGAGATCGAGCTGGCCAAGGGGGATGTCATCCTGTTGTGCTCGGACGGCCTGACGAAGGGAGTCACGCCGGCGGTGATCCTGAAAGTGCTCCGCGAGGAAAAAGAACCCCAAGCCGCTTGCGATCAACTCGTCAAACTGGCGAACGCGGCGGGCGGGGACGATAACACGACCGTGATTGTCATCATGGTAAAAAAAGTGGGAACAGGCGTCTGGCGGGAACTCATGAAGCGCGTGACCAACTAGTCACGATCCGGCGATCGCGGGCAGGAGCACATGCCGAAAGTCATACTCAAATATAATGACAAGGTCATCAAGGAGATTCAGTTGACCGACGTGGTGGTGACCATCGGCCGGAAAGCGGACAACGATCTGGTGGTCGACAATCTGGCCGTGTCCAGCCACCACGCGCGGATCGCCAAGCTCGACGACGGATTTGTGATTCAGGATACGGGCAGCACGAACGGGATCTTTCTCAATGGCGAGAAAGTTGCGCAGCACGCGCTGAAGTACGGCGATCAGATCATGATCGGCAAGCACTTCGTGGTGTTTCAGGACGATGCTGCGGCTGTTGCAGCGCCGTCACAGGCGGTCGAGGGCGGCGGTGGCCCTCGGTTCGGCCGCTACGAAGTGGTCAAGGAACTTGGCGGCGGCGCGATGGGGACGGTCTATCTCGGCAAAGACACCGTGGGGCACCGGAACGTCGCAGTCAAGACGCTCAAGCCCAATGGAGTTGATGCTCAGGAACTCTCTGCGATGAAGGAACGATTTTTCCGCGAAGCCGAATCGGCCAAGCAATTGGCTCATCCGGCGATCGTGAAGGTTTATGATGCGGGCGAGGAGAACGGGACGGCCTATTTTGCCATGGAGCTGCTGGATGGCGTCACGCTCAAGGACTTCTGCGCCAAGCGTGGTGGGACGGTCTCCGTGAAGCGCGCGATCGAGATTGCCGCCTTTACGGCGGAGGCACTGGCCTACGCGCACGGGAAGAACGTGGTGCATCGGGACGTCAAGCCTGAAAATATCATGATCTTGTCGAACGGTGATCTCAAGATCACCGATTTTGGAGTCGCCAAGCTGATGGACGCCTCGCAAACGCAGTCGGGAGTGGTGCTCGGCACGCCGAACTACATGTCTCCCGAGCAGTTGATCGGGGCGAAAGTCGACCGGCGATCGGATATTTTTTCTCTCGGAGTGGTGCTTTATGAACTCCTGACCGGCGTCCGGCCGTTCCAGGCCAAAAACATTTCCGAGATGCTCCGTCTCCATGAAGCGCACCAGCCGCCGGCTCCGTCGACGCTTCGCGCCGAAGTCCCGCCGTCCGTGGATGCGATTACCCTGCGCGCATTGCAACGGGATCTGGCGCAGCGGTACCAGCAAGGGGAGCAGATGGCGAAGGACCTTCGTGCGGCGATGCACGGACTGGCGAGTTAAGGAACACCGATGCCGAAACTGCTGCTGAAATTTAGTGGAATGATCCTGAAAGATATCCCTCTGGATAAGTCGCAGATCACCATTGGCCGCAAGATGGATAACGACGTGGTCATCGACAATCTGGCGGTGTCCGGCCACCATGCGCGGGTGGTAGAGGAGAATGGAACCTATTTTATTGAAGATACCGGAAGCACCAACGGAACGTTTTTGAATGATGCAAAGATCGCCAAGCAGCGGTTGCAGCCCGGCGATCAAATCCGGGTCGGCAAGCATATCCTGGCCTATGAAGACGAAACAGCCACGGCCAAACCCAAGCCGGCGGCGCCGGCCGTCGCACTGGATGGGGATAAAACGGTGTCCGCATCGCCGCCCCCTGGCGAACGGACACCGAAGCCGGCGGACGAGTCGAAGGATGCCCTGCCAGGCGGGAAGATCGGCGTCCTGCTGGTGGTGGCGGGACAGACGGACAAGAACGAATATAAACTGCCCGGCCGTGTGTCCGTCATCGGCTCGCAGGAGGCGGCGGCGGTCAAGCTGACCGGGTGGTTTGCGCCGAAAGTGGCTGCGTTGATCAGTCGCACCGAGACGGCCTATGTGATCAGCCTGTCTGAGGAAAGCAAGAAGATCCTCGTGAACGGCGCGCCGATCGAGGGCCGCAGCGATCTCAAGGATGGAGACTTGATCGAGGTCACTGGCGTCAAAATGTACTTCTATCTCCGGCATCCGACCTCGTAAGCGGACTGGTTCTTGCTCGAAGCTTCCTCAGGCTCCCTATCTGCACCTATCTGCCATTCCGGTTTCCAGTCAGGTTCTGCGCGAGGGCGGGCGTCAGTGCGCTGATGGTTGAGAGGATCGGCTGAACATGGCGCGGGTCTGGCTCGGTAAAACACGGAATATTCAGAAACTCGGATTTCTCCTGGCCGGCGCCCTGACTGTGGCTGTCGGACTGCTGGCGTGGGTCGAGCCCGACCTGCTTGTGACGCCCTTTCGGAGAATTGAAAATGCCACCATCGACCTTCGGTTTAGGATCTTCCGTGGTGCGCGGGATGCCAGCCGCGATATCGTCATCGTCGCCATTGATGAGAAAAGCGTCAGGGAAGTTGGGCGATGGCCGTGGTCACGGGCGACACAAGCGCGGCTGGTGGATGGAATTGCCGGTGACAAGGCCAAGGTTATCGGGCTCGATATCATTTATGCCGAGCCAGAAATCACCGAGCTGAGGCGGAATCTACAAGAAGTGCTGACAAAAGTCCGTGCGGCTGGGGCATCTTCCGCAATCCAGGAAGTCCTAGACCGGAAATTTAAAGAGGCTGACACGGATGCCAAGCTTGAGCAAAGCTTTCGAAAAGCCGGCAGCGTTGTGCTTGCCCTTGCCCTCAGTGTGCCAGATGTTGCATCCATCAATCGGAGAACGGTCATGGTTACTCCGCCTGCTGGGTACATTAAGCGGAACCAGTTCATGATGGTCAAGCAGGCGAGCAGTGGGAAAGATCTCGAACCACAACGGGCGACGGATTCGGCTCCACCGCTTCGCCCGTTCGCCGATGCAGCGTCAGGACTAGGCCATGTGTATACCATTCCGGACCGGGACGGCGTCACGCGGTATGAGTACGTGGCAATTCAGTATGGCGACGAGCATGATTATTATCCATCACTTGGTCTGGAAGTTGCGCGAGTGTTTCTTGATGTCCCCCGCGATCGGATGTCCTTGACGTTGGGTGAAGGCGTTCGTCTTGGCGATAGGCTTATCCCGACGGATCAGAAGGCCCGGATGCTTATCAACCATGTTGGACCAGAGCAAAGCTTTCAATATGTCTCAGCCGCGGATGTGCTCCGAGGCGAGGTGCCACCCGGGACGTTCAGGGGTAAGGCGGTCTTCGTCGGTACGTCGGCCTTCGGCACACACGACCAAAAGACCACCCCGTTTTCAGCCAACTTTCCAGGCGTGGAGAAAAACGCGACGGTGGCGGAGAACATCATTACGCAGCAGTTTCTCGAGCGAAGCGTCTACGACCAGCCCATTGATGTAGCGCTGATTCTGCTTTTCGGGTTCGGGTTGGGTGTCTATCTACCGAAGATGCGGGCGCTGCCTGGCGCCACACTGGCATCCGGTGCCTTGTTTGGGTATGCCGCTGTGGCCCAATACATGTTTGCCTATCAGGGGCTCTTGCTGGCCGTGGTCTATCCGCTGTTCACGATCCTGGTGGTGTTTGTCTCGGTCACAGTGCTGCGTTTTATGACGGAGGAGAAACAGGCCAAGGAAGTCCGCGCCATGTTCTCCAGCTACGTCAGCCCGCGCATCGTCGAAGAGCTGATCAAGGATCCCACCAAGGCCAAGCTCGGCGGACAGCGCAAGGAACTGACCATGCTGTTCTCGGACGTCAAGGGCTTTACCACGCTCTGCGAGCAGCATGCGCCCGAACAGGTGGTGCCGTTGCTCAATGAGTACCTGACGGCCATGACCGAGGTGGTGTTTCACTGGAATGGGACGTTGGACAAGTTTATCGGAGACGCCGTCGTGGCTTTTTGGGGGGCGCCGATCGACCAGCCCAATCACGTCGAATTGGCCCTCAAGTGCGCGTTGCACATGCGCCGCCGGCTGAGTGAGCTGCAGGAGGGATGGAAGGCCCGCGGACTGCCGTTGCTCGATAATGGCATCGGGATCAACACCGGCGATGCGCTGGTCGGCAACATCGGCGCCGAGGGCAAGAAAATGGACTATACGATGATCGGCGACCATGTGAATCTGGCGGCGCGGGCGGAAGGCCTGACAAGGAAGTTTAGTGTGTCGGTTGTGATCACGGAAAACACAGCTGAGCGGCTCAAGGGGCTGCTGGATCGAACTCAATTCCAGGATGAGCTTGGCCGGGTCGGACGTGTTGATCTACGGCGTCTGGCGATCGTGAAAGTCAAAGGGAAGGCGCAGCCGGTCGGAATCTATGCGCTGGCGTCGCGCGCGCACGGAGAGAGTTCAGTCGTCACTGAAGACGAGGCGACGGCTGAAGTGATCGAGATGACAGACAAATGACCGGCCTTGATGGACTGCTCGATTACTCACGACAACCGAGTGCCGGGTAGCCTCGCAACGAAAGGGAGGGTTGGCGCCGGCGCGATCCGCCTCAGTCTCCTCAAGGTGCTGGGGATCTGGTGGGTGTGCGCCTGCCTGACTCTGTGCATATCCCCGGCGACTGCGCAGACCTCGCTTGACCCTCAGGCCTACGACCTCAGCATCGCCAAAGGGCTCATTCGTTTCAGCAGCGGGCAGTATAGCGAGGCGGAACGGCTGTTCCAGGCGGCGCTGGACGCCAATCCCGGCGATAGTCGCGCGAGCTTCTACCTGGGCCAGACGCTGATGCGCTTGAAGCGTCCGGAAGCCGCCCAGGACATCTTCCAAAAGCTGTTATACAAAAACCAGGATGACGGGCGCGCCTGGCTTGGCCTCGGGATGGCGCAATACAATCGAGGCCAGCATGCCGAGGCGCTGGCCAGTCTCGATAACGCTGAAAAGCACCTGCCGTCCGATCCGCTGGTGTTCTATTACCAGGGGCTGGCGTATCACCAAAAAGGCGCCTTTGATCTGTCGCCGGGCCGGTTCCTGCGGGCCAGAACCCTGAGCCAGGATTTAGCCGCTCCCAGCCATTACTACAGCGGGATCGCCTATTATCAGCGCGGCCTGGTCGATGAGGCACGGGAGGAGTTCAGCGCGGCCCTCAAGGCCGGCGAGCCGGAATCCGAGCTGGCCAAATCCGCCCGGCTCTTTCTTGAGCAGGCGGGAGGCGAAAGCGAGAAGGGTCCGAAGCGGTGGGACCTGAGTCTCACCGTCATGCAGCAGTTCGATAGCAACGTCGTGCTGCTGCCGCTGGGGACGTCGCCGCCGGGTGGGGCAAGCGGAATCTCGCAGAATCAAGATACTCGCACCGCCATGTTTGCCCGGGCGGAATACCGGCCCCTGCAAACCGAGACCTGGCTGGGTGGCGCCAGCTACGGCGTCTATCAAAGTTTTCATAGCACACTGAGCGGGTTCGACATTGAGAACCATACGCCCGCCGTGTTCCTGCAGCGCCAGTTCGGGCTGTTTCAGGCGCGGGTGCAATACTCGTTCGACTACATCAAAGTCGGGCGGCTGCCCTTCCTGGTTTCGCACACGATTCAGCCGTTGTTCACGCTGTCGGAAGGCTATCATGCGTTCACGCAGGTTCAATTCCGGTACCAAGGCAAGGATTTCCAGGACGACCGGTTCCGAGGGAACTCGTTCCGGGACGGCAAGAACTGGCTTGCCGGAGCTACCCAGTATGTGCTCTTTGCCGACAACACCGGAAATTTTCGGCTGGGTTATGCCTTCGATACGGATCGAACCGGAGGCGGGTCGCCTTCCGTGGCCGTCCTCGGCGACCAGACCAACGCCGATTGGGCTTACAGCGGGCATCGGTTCTCCTTCGGCGTCGGGTTGCCGGCCATCATGACCTTTTTCAACAAGGTCGACCTCGATTTCAACTATTATCGGCAGATCTATGCCAATCCAAACTCATTTGCAGAAGGTCTGGCAGGCGAGGTCACGACATTTAAACGGCGGGATCATATCTATATGTTTACCGGGACCATCGGTCGGGACTTTACGGAGTGGTTGTCCGCGTCACTCCAGTATGCATATACGCGGGATCAATCCAACCTCTCGGCATTCGACTATAACCGCAGCGTCTATTCGTTGATGATCACAGGACGGTTTTAACATGGCCAGGCCGTGCGGGCGCATCCGAGAGCTTCTCGCGGTGTCGGGACTCTTCCTGGGAGTCACTGCCTCGGCCTGGGCGCAGCAGGCGCCGGAGACCATCGGCGTCATCACCACGATTCAAGGGGTGGTCTCTGTGGAGCATAGGGGCTCATCGACCCCCGTACGACTCGCTGTCCGTCAGCCACTGCTTGCCAATGATACGATCGACACGGGCGCGCACGCGAAGGTCAAAGCCCTGCTCCACGACGATACGATGCTGGCGATGGGGCAGCAGACGCGCATGAAAATCGACGAGTATCTTCACGCTCCCGACCAACAGGTCCGGCGGATGGCGGTGCATCTGGCGCAGGGGACGATACGGACGCTGGTGGGGCGCGCCTTTTCAGGATTGGGTTCGACCTTTGTCATCCGGGCAGGGACGGCCAGCGTGATTGCCAATGCAGCGTACTGCGTCGTGTGGCACCATGAACAAGAAACGGGCGTCGTCAATATTGGATCGGGTGGCGCGGTCAGTGTTGTCGCCGGAGGCCGCGTGGTGATACTTGAGCCGGGTTTTTATTCGATTGTACAAGCTGGTAAGCCGCCGAGCGCAGCGGAGCCGATGAGTGCCACGGCACCGCCGGCCGTACGACAGGCCATTGGCGACACCGAGGTCGGTGATGATCTCGGCTCAACCGTCAATGAGCTGGCTGAGCAGGAGATTGAAGAGGAGCTTCGCGCCTGTCCGCCAGACAGTCCTCCCGGCGGAATCTGTCCGCGCAAAGCGCCTCCAGCCGCGCTGTCTCCGGCCACGCCGCCCGCCGTGACATCCGGCGCGAAGCGACGGTAGGCTGGTGCGGGAGAAGCGGGCTCCCCATGCATAAAATCAAAAAGCGCGCGCCGGCTGCGGCGAAACGCCCGGCGCTCTACAACATCATCGAAGACTACAGCGAATGCGACCCTCCCGGGAATGTCTGGGTCTGCGCGATGACGGATGCGGAGGATCTCGACGCGCACGCCCTGGTTCTTGGGGAAAGCTATGCGATCCCGCACGGGGAGATGCAACAACTTCTGCGGCAGGGAGGGGTGTATGTGTACCCTCAAACAGGGCTGCTGGTGACACGCGGCGCCTGTGCCTGCCGGCTCGACCCGGCTGGCGTGATGCCGAAGCTGACCTGGGGGTTGGATGTCGAGCAATATGCCGAGACTGAGCAGCTGAAACGTGCCTATGGTCTGGCGCTGGAGGAGGCTGCCTGGCGTGTCTTCCATCGCGCGCTGGCCCCGGAACTCCAGGACAAGCTGCAGCGAAAGAACCTGGGACTCGATTACGCCAAGCTGGATCGTGCCATTGCCCGAGGGGGAGATATCACATACATTGATTTCAGAAAGGACTGGTCCCCGCATTTTAAACGCCTGTGCATCATACCGGATGGGACACTGGTGGAAACCAGCGGCATCGACGAGTTCGCGCAACTCCATGCGATCACAGTTGCACAGGCTCATGCACTGATTGAACGGGGCGGGATTCTGGAGGTGGGCGGGGATGTGCTGGCGTGCCAGATTGTCAACGGACAGCCGTCCGTCGCCCGGTTCAATCAGGCACAGTATGCCAGGGCGAAGGAACTGGCCGTCCAGAAGAGTACCCATATCATGGATGCGCTCAGTGAAGTGGGATTGAGCAATCCAGGAATGATGCGCGCGTTGAAGCGCCTGGAGAAGCCGTATTCGTGAATGGGCGTGGTGCCCTGTCCATTACTTTGAGGAGCCCGACTCAGCCATTGTCAGCTGGGCGACGATTTCAGGGGGGACCGGGTACGCGTCGGGTTCTTCGCCGATCCCTTTCAAGTTGACGACTTTGGGAGGCAGGTCCTCGGGGAGGACGCCTTGCTTGCGGGCGAGCGCATAGGTGCGGCGGGCCAGGAGAATCCCGCCAGGCTCCGCGGCGCTTTCCAGACGTTGCGCTTTGTTGACCTCAGGACCGATCACGGTGTAATCCATCAAATATTCCGTGCCCAGGTTTCCCACCGTGACCACGCCTGTATTGATGCCGATGCGAATCAAGTGCGGTTCCTGCCCCAGGCTCATCCAGCTGGCGTTCAGCTCGGCCATTTTCTTTTGCATGGCGAGGGCGGCGCGTACGGCGCTGGCGGCGTTGCGCTCGACGCGATTCTCCTCCGCAGCCTCCCCGGCTCCTTCCGGCTCGGCGTCGCCGAAGAAGGCCATGATCCCGTCTCCCATATATTTGTCGAGTGTGCCGCCGTGTTCAAGAATGATTGCCGTCATGGCCGTCAGGTAATCACGCAGCACTCGTTGGATTTGGAGCGCGTCGGCTTTCTTGCAGTACACGGAAAATCCTTTGATGTCGGCAAACAGGATGACCAGTTCGCGGCTGTGACCGGCCAGGAGGGTCGCCACCATCCCGGGGCTGTCCTTGATGATTTTGAGCGTGTGGGGAGGAAGGCAGGTGCCCAGCACCGATTGGAACCGGACCCGCTCACGGTCCACGATAAAGAAGCGCGTGAGCAGCAGGAAGACCATCCCCAGCACGAGCGACATCAATGGTCCAACCGCGGGCAAAACGGCCGACTGGGTGTTGAACATGTGCTGAAGGACAAAGGTATAAATGCCAGTCACAACGAAAAATGTAGGAATGATGATTGTGGGGCCCCCGGCAAGCGCGGAAGCGGTCACAAGCGTGAGCGGAAGGCCATAGCACATGACAAACTCGCCTGGGGTGGCGTTGCGCAGGAACTGCTTGGTCAGGATCATATTCAGAATATGCAGGTAGGCCTCGCTGGTGGGAAACTCCTCATCGAACGGAGTGGCGATGACGTCGCTGCCTGCAGTGGTGGTCAGATTTGAGAGCAAGACGTGCTTGTCTTTGAAGAGGCGCAGAACGCGTTCCCGGTGCGCCGGCGATTTCATTTGGGTCATGACCCAGCTATAGGGGTAGTGGACAAATCGCTTGCTCCATTCGCCGGCATAGTTGATCCAAACTTTTCCATTTTTGTTGATCGGGATCACAACTTCATCGGACAGCCTCGGTTTTAACCGGATGGCCTTGCCGCGTTCGATCCGGATCGAGGTGGGGTCGACTTCAAGGTCCTTGAGAGCCGCAACGAGAGCCATCGAGGGGACGAATCCCCCCTTGGTGGCGTAGAGCAACGGAGTCCGCCGCATGGCTCCGCTGACGGTCGTGCTCTGGATGTGTCCCAACCCGGCTGCGGCGGCGACCAGCCCGGGCAGGGGGAGCACCAACTCCTTGACACCGGGGATATAGCCAAAGCCTTCCACCTCGGCGTGAAGCAGGTGCTGAGGCGCCTTCGTAAAGAACTCGTCCGTGCCGGACCCTTCGGCTTCCATGAAGACGACAGGCAGGATGACGTTGCCGGCGCGGCGCGTGGCCTCAATCATGGCCTTGTCTTCAGCCGGATCTTTGACGGGATAGTCAAAGACGATATCGACCAGGACCGACCGCGCGCCGGCTTGTTTCAGCATGTCGAACACCTGGGCATGAACTCGACGGTCCCAGGGCCAGCGGCCGAGTCTGAGTTCGCCCGATGCATTGGCATCGTAGTCGAGGGCGACGATCGCGTTCGAGACTGTTTGTGCGGAGCCATCTGGGGAGGGGACCGGTTCGAGGACGGCCGCAAGCGGCCGTCTCTTGAAGCGCATGTCGACCGCCTTGAACTCGATCGGTTCGAGCAGCGTCGGCCAAACGGACTCGATCACGATCGGGATCAGCAGCGCGACGACACCGCAACTGATGAGCGCTACAATATGTGGCCAGTGCCATGTCTGTTTCTTAAACAGCATGAATCCTCAGAAAGCCGGATGGCCCGGAGACGGGTTGATTAGCCGCCTGATCCACCGATCGCAGCGGGTTTGGACGGAAGCGGAATGGGAGAGAGGAAGACATCTTCTGTTGGCGGTTGCGACTCGACTTGAGACTTTGCCGGTTTCTTTTGCTTATCAGAAGCCACACGAGCTTTGTTCTCTTTTTTAAGCTGATCTTTCTCTGTCAGTGCTTTGTCCTGTTCGGGCTGTTTCGATGCAGATTCCGGCGTAACGCTGGCCGCGTGCGACGCGTCCGTCTTCTTCTTGGCGGCAGGTTTCGAGGCTGGCTCGGCAGCCTGAACAGAGTGCTTCTTAGGAGCCGGAGTAACTGGCGCAGGCTCTGCGGCTTGTGCCTGCGGCGCAGGCTCGCCAGCACCTGCCTGCTTGCCCATGAGCTGATCGAGTTGCGCACAACCGGGTACAAGAAGCAGGAAGGAAATTCCGAGGAAGCCAGCGAGCCCTTGATGGGATGGCCGATATTTCCGCGCAGTACAGGTGGCTCGCTGCTGAGGCCTATCCATTGGCTACGCTCCTTAACTACGCCCTCATGATACTCCTTGGATAGGTTGGCGTCCAGTAGTATGTTATTTCAACATGTTAGAGGCTTCAGCGCACCGTTCCGTCTTCTACTCGGTCAGCCCCCTGCGCCGCCAAATGTGGGCGGCTTGAGAGGAGGCGGGGGGGTAAAGGCATCCGGGTTTGGTTCCTCAAGCTGTTCTGGTTTCTTGCCGGGACTTTTTTCAACCGATGCCGCTGATCGTTTCTCTTTTTGGATAGGTGATTTTTTTTCAACGGTTTTTGCCTTGTCCGATTGTTCGATGCGAGATGGCGGTGCGGAACTGGCCGACTGATGAACGCATCCGACCGCCTGCATTATGAAGCAGGCCGTCACAATAAGGCCAAGTGCTGCGTGGTATCGAGGATGGCAAAGAGGGTACAGCAGCGTCGTGGGCTCCTTGTGGTGCATGGCCACTTTCCTCTCAGTGCAATTATCATACTCCCTGAAAGGGTGAGCGTCTAGTCAAAGGCGCTCTTGTCGTCATGGTTATTGCCGGCTGACGCGCCCGACAGGACTGAATCGGATATGCCCAGATCCGTAAATGGTGCGCCCGACAGGACTTGAACCTGTAGCCCCCAGATCCGTAGTCTGGTGCTCTATCCATTGAGCTACGGGCGCGAGAGAAAGGAGATACTATCAAACTCCAAAACACTTGCGGGGTTTCTCCGCCCGCATCAACCGCGATAAAGCGATAAGAAGCGAGCGGCTCACACGAAGTGTGGTTTGGCGGAGAGGGCGGGATTTGAACCCGCGACAGGCTTTTGACCTGTGCCGGTTTAGCAAACCGGTGCCTTCGGCCACTCGGCCACCTCTCCCAGAGCTTGCTTGGCGGGCACTTCGTTTACATAGTGTGCCCGCGAGAACCTCCAGCAATATTTTTTAACCCAAATTCGTTCGTGCGCTCGGTGAAACGTGCTGGAATTATACCTGAACCTGTGAGGGATTACCGAAGGTTTTTATCCGTCGCCTCAGTTACGATCAGGCGATAAAAAGGCGACAGTACTGGCAAGCTTTGTCTGGCGGAGGGGGTGGGATTTGAAGTCGCACTCGAAACGGGTGCTCCCACTGAGGGGGCCAGCCCCCTCGTGTCTCCCCACGCAGGGGAGCTTCTCCCCCGCGATCCCCCTCGTTCAAATCCCACCCTGCTTTGAGTGGCTGTTGGTGTCTTGCCCGCTCCACGGAGAGCCGAACGGCCACGTAGCTCTTTGGCGGAGGGGGTGGGATTTGAACCCACGGTCCAGTTTCCCGGACTCCGGTTTTCAAGACCGGCGCTTTCGGCCGCTCAGCCACCCCTCCCTACCAAGCTTCGCTTGAACCGCTCGCTTCGATCAAATGCGAGCGGATAAGTACTTTGCCATGAGTAAGCTAAAATTCTTCACTTCGTGTGAGCCGCCGGAAAAAACCCTTCGATTTGGTTCAGCCCTTTGTAATCCTCTCGACCCCACCCATATAGGGTCGCAGTACAGGGGGGATTGTAACAGAGCCGTCCGCCTGTTGATAATTTTCAAGAATGGCGACGAGCGTCCGGCCGACTGCCAGGCCCGATCCGTTCAGGGTGTGCAGGAACTCCGTTTTCCCGTCCTTCCGTCGGTAGCGGATGCCGGCCCGTCGAGCCTGGAACGCGTCGAAGTTGCTGCAAGAGGAAATTTCCCTGAATCTATTTTGCGATGGCAACCAGACTTCGATGTCATAGGTTTTGGCGGCTGAAAAGCCCATGTCGCCGGTGCAAAGCGTCACGACCCGGTAGGGAAGCTTCAGCTCCTGCAAGATCGTTTCGGCATGGCTGGTCAGGCGCTCGAGTTCCTGATAGGACTCTTCGGGCCTCGAGAAGGCAACGAGTTCCACCTTATTGAACTGGTGCTGCCGGATCAGTCCGCGCGTGTCTTTGCCGTATGAGCCGGCCTCGCGCCGGAAGCAAGGTGTATAGGCGGTGTAGCGGACAGGCAAGCGGTCGTCCGGTACGATTTCATCCCGAAGCAGATTGGTGACGGGAACTTCGGCGGTCGGAATCAAAAAATACTCGTCATCGCGCAGCTTGAACAGATCATCCTCGAACTTCGGAAGCTGGCCTGTGCCGGTCATGGCGACGCGGTTCACCAAGAAGGGAGGCAGGACTTCCCGATAACCATGCCGCGTCGTGTGCAGATCGAGCATGAAGTTGATCAGGGCCCGCTCCAGTCTGGCGCCGAGACCGGTGAGCACGGCAAAGCGGGCGCCGGCGATCTTCGCGGCCCGTTCGAAGTCGAGGATGCCCAGCATTTCGCCGAGGTCCCAGTGCGGTTTGGGTGTAAAGGTGAAAGCAGGCACGGTGCCCCATGTTCGCACTTCCTGGTTGTCGGCCGGATCCTTTCCCGCCGGCACGGAATCGTGCGGCAGATTGGGGATGCGAAGCACCATGTCCACAGCCCGTTCTTCAGCGGTGCGGAGGCTGTCTTCCGCAGTTTTAATACGATCGCCCAGCGCTTTCATTTGCACCATCGCGGCATCAGCCGGTTGCTTTTCTCGCTTGAGCCGTGCGACGTCATCCGAGCCCTTCTTTAAGTCATGTCTGAGCGTGTCCACGGTGACAGTCAGGGTGCGGCGCTCCTCGAGCAGCGTCCGCAAGTCGTCCCAGGCCACGTCTCGGCCACGGGGACCGAGCTGGCTTTTGATGGTGTCTAAATTGTCGCGGAGAACGCGTAGATCGTACATGGTTGTGCGTAAGCGGTTGGCAATCTAGCACCTGACCTATGGGGAGTCAATGAAGGCGCATACGCGCGTGCGCTTGACAAACGACGGCGTACGAAGAAACGATGGGTGTCGCGCAGACGTCCTAATTTCAGGAGACACCATGAAACATAATCCTGGTTTCCTCAAGCTGGTCGAACAGGCAAAGCGTACGATCAGGGAATGCACGAGCGAGGATGTCAAGGCCAGGCTGGATCGCGGGGAGCCCTTCCATTTTATCGATGTACGGGAGGACGAGGAATTTGCGAAGGACCATGCGAAGAGCGCCCGGCACATCGGACGCGGCGTGCTGGAGCGGGATATCGAGAGCCTGATTCCAGATAAACAGGCCGAGATTGTCCTCTACTGTGGAGGCGGGTACAGGTCTGCGCTTGCGGCTGAAAGCTTGGGCCGGATGGGCTACGTGAACGTCTCTTCAATGGATGGGGGCATCCGGGCCTGGCGGGAAGCAGGCTATTCGATTGAACGGGGCAGGGGACGGAAGGATTCCTGAAACACCAATGCCGTTCACGGACTGAAAAACAGCACGGGCCGGAGCCGATGCCGGCTCCAGCCCGTTTCGATCAAACCAGTCGCTGCTTACTTCGCGTCTTTCGCGCAGCGGATGCCGATGTAGACCCGATGTGACGTGGGCACGTGCTTGTTCCGGTTCGCAGCCCTCAGTATGTCGGCTGTATTTCTCCATGACGCGCCGCGCATGACGCGGCCCTCGCCCTTGGCCGGTCCGGCCGGGTTTTTCGCAGGGCTGCTTTTGTAGTAATTCTCGTCGTACCAGTCCTGCACCCATTCCCAGACATTGCCGGCCATTTCAAACGCACCATAGGGGCTGCGGCCGAATTCATATTGGTCTTTCTTGGCCAGCGAGGCGGGACCATCCCACAGGGAGATAGGGTCGAAACTGTAGTTCGCCCGGTTTCCTGAGGGCGGCTCGTTGCCCCAGGGATAGGTCCGGCCGTCCGTGCCGCGGGCCGCCTTTTCCCATTCCGCTTCGGTCGGCAGCCGACTGCCGCTCCATTTGCAGAAGGCCACGGCATCGTCCCAACTGACATTGACGACCGGAAGTTCCTCCACCCCGGTTGGCACGATGTCGCCTTTCCACAAGTTGAACTTGGGATCGTCGTCGTTTACCGGCACTGCGTGGCCGGTGGCTTTGACGAAGGCGTGGTACTGCGCGTTCGTCACTTCATATTTGCCGATCAGGAAGGCGTCCACGGAGACTTTGTGTTTGGGTTTTTCATCGGCGCCGGCCTGTGGGTCGTCGGCGCCCATGTCGAACTCGCCGGCCGGGACGGGCACCCACTCCAGCGGGATTTCCTTTGCCGCCTGCGTTTTGGCCAGCAGCGCGAGCATCTTCCCGCGCTCCGGGTGTGTCTGCGGAGCGAGCTTGAGCCACTTCATCACGGTTTCCTTGCCCTCGGGACGCCCCATCTCCGTTTCGCAGATTCCCTTGATCCGGATCAGCATTTCATCGTCATGCAGATCCTTCATCGCCTCTGCCGTTTCGACCATGGCATTCTTGCACTGGCCCTGATTGGCCATGTTCGCGGCCAGGACGGCACGATCTTTTGCGGACAATCCGGCAATCGGTTTGTAGTCTTCGGCCTGAGCCGTTCCAGCCCCCAGCAGGGCCAAGCAGACTACGAATGCGCATGCGTGTGAAAGGGGAGGGGTCACTCTCGGTCTCATGCAGCCTCCTCGAACGGCAAACGTCATTTGTTGAGTTTGTCGAATTCCTTGATGACCTGTTCCGTCAGATCGATGGTCTCTTTGTTGTAAATCACGATTTTGATGGTGGCATCGCTGCCCTTGTCCACGACAAGCGTCACGCTGCTTTTTTCTGCGACGCCCTTGGTGGCCACCTGGATTTTTTTCATGTAGTCGTCCACCAGCTCTTTTTGTTTCACGGCCAGTTCCTGGTTAAAGTCCTGGACACGCTTCTGATAGTCCTGGATTTTCGTGCGGAACTGCGCCTGCTTTTCTCGTTTCTGAGCCTCGCTCAATGTGGATTCCTGGGTCTTGAGCTGGTTCTCGAGGCCCTTGAGATCCTCTTCGTCCTTGGCGAGCAGCTTCTGCCTCGATGTGGCGTGCTCTTTGAGACCGTCGAGGGCCCTGCGGCCGGCTTTGGATTTTTCCAGCACCGCCTGCGGATCCACCACACCCATTTTAAACGCGTCGGCGGCATGGCCGGTTCCTGAGAACCCAACCAGTAGTCCGGTCATCAGCGCAGCTGCGGCCAGTGTGGCCATCCGCGCGTGCCTATGTGTCATTGAGAGATCTCCTTTCTCACTCGCAACACTGGAACGGAGTCGTCGGCCCATTGCAAACCGGGCGAGAATAGCGGTCGGCCCCCGCCTCTGTCAAGGTATTCTCCAGCGCACGCCGCGACAGGCGGGCGCTGTGGTTGCCGTCGGCTGAACACACCCTCGTGCGACCTAGAATCGAAACGTCGTGTCAAACCCGATCATCAGCAAATCTCTCTCTGTCCCGCCATCAAACGCGTGCTTGTTGTAGGAACGGTAATACCCGATTTCGGGACGAATCATGACCACATCGTTAAACTGATGGCTGAACCCGAGGGCGTGACTGGAATAGTCGCCGGCGAAACCCGACCGCATGCCTCGTTCATCCCGCCACCACTCGTTGCGGATCGTAATATAGTCCCGCGTGGCGACCTCGATCATGGTGTAGTTCAGGATGCCGTAGGTCGTGGACATGCCCGGGAGCAGCATCCCGCGTACGCCGCCACCTCCATATGACCGTGCCGGACCGAGACTCGGCGTGCCGCCGAGAACGCCATCCCGCTGCCACATGTAAATCCCTGCCAGCTTCGTGTGGACTTTTTCATTGATCCGATGCTGCCACGTACCCACGACGTAATTGAAGTTGTCGTGTCCGGCCGGCTGTCCATTCACCTCGAAATGGCGAAATTTGGCGGTGTTGATGTTGTTCAATACCAGGTAGACGGAATCGTTGTTGTCCGCAGCCACCCAGCGCACGCCGACCATGCCGGTCGGGACCGCGCCCTTGTACCAGGGCGCCATGTCCGTTCCTGAATGAATGGCGCCTTGAATCGTCCATTGTTTGTTCAGCATGATCGTCGCCAGGATGCCGGTTTGGGTATAGGTGTCGAAGGTAAACTGGAGCGTATGGGAGCCCATGTAATTGTCCGGCGCGAACTGGGTTTCGATGTCCGGGGTTGCCACCCAGCGGCCGACGCGCAGGATCATTCCCTGCGCAATCTTGGGGACATACATGTCCAGATACTGTTCCGTTGGATCGTAGCCGTACAGTTGGTTGCGTTTGAACAGTTGGTTGCCAAACCAGCCGCCGGACGTCATATAGCGATAGTCCACGCCATAGAGATGCGTGGACCGGAATCCCCAGTCGATATGATCGGTTTGGCTGGTGTCCACCTCACGCTCAATACGCAGCACCGCCTGGTCCAACACCACGGCTCGGGGGACGATCCAATAGGAGATGGGTTGATTGGAATTATCCGCGGTGCTCCAGTTATAGGCGCCGGTCACCCACCCGTATGTCCTGATCCGACTTGCTTTGAATGCGTCTCCGATTGAACTGCCGGACATCGCCTTCATCAAGGGCCATTCTCTGGTGCTGGGTGGAATGCCGAGAAGCGGGTAGCCCTGGTATTCCGAGCTTGGGAATGGCGGTGAATTCAAGGGCGAGGGCGCCGCACGCCGGACGGGCTCCGGTCCAGCCTCGGTTGTGCCGGCCGTCCCCTTGAATTCATCGACATAGGCGTTGTAGAGATTTTTAAAGAAGCCGCTGCGCGTTTCTTTTTCGTATGTCGGCGGGGAATCCAACCGTGCCGGTTCCGACAATCCGGCAGTCTGGTTCTGCGCTGTCAGTGCGTCTGGTCTGGTTTCCGGTCCCAGGGGTTCCTGTGGGGCTCCCCAGGCCATCGGCTCGAGGAGCATCACGATCGTGCACATGGCAAGCAGCGTGAACCACGGTCGAAACGGCATGCTGACCAACCCTCCGGTTCCTCTTTGTGTGCGCATGGCGAAGGCCTTGAGCAGAAAGCATGTCGATCGCCTTCCTGCCCCGAATCACGTCCGTTTGTCCTGGGGAACGACCGCTGAGGGCGCTTCCACGCGCAGGATCGGGCTATTCATAACATACGTGGTAAAAAAAAAGCATCAAAAGCGTGCCGGCCAAATTGCCTGGTGCAAGCTCCTCAGGCTGCGCTATGATGATGGTACCATTGTTGCCGATTATTGATGAGGGCGGGATGGCGTCGGAGTCGTTCTCCATACATCAGCAGTTTATCCATGCGTTGCAGCATGAACCGATCCATTGTGCCACGACCGGGTGTGCCGGTCCGGTCGAGGTGCACGATCTGTCCCAGGTTCGCGATCGGGTCAAGGTCTTCGAAGCCCGTTGTCAGCAATGCGGGTGGCAGACTCGCTTGAGTGGACAGGAACAAGTGACCCCTCTGTGGGACGACGCGGCGATTCTCGTCATGGCCGACGAGCACCTGATGCACCAGCAGCCGAGCTGTCCGTTTGACGGCACGCCGGTGGTCTTCACCTCGCTGCCGAATCCTCGCCGGCGCGCAAAGTACCGATTGTCGTGCTATTACTGCGGCCGGCAAGTCGAGACGGACTGGCCGCCTGCTGAAGCACGGCGGTAACGGGCCGGCCATCCATTCGGCATGAGTCCGCACGCGTCCCGGTCTTCGGCAGTTCCCCTGATCGTCTGCTTCGGAGACAGCCTTACGGCAGGCTATCAATCTCCCACACCTGACTGGCCGCAACTTCGCGAGACACCCTACGGGGCGTTCCTGCAGGAACGGCTCGGAGCCCGTGCAACTGTTGTCGTGAACGGCATGTGCGGCGAATTAACCGGAGAAATGGTTGCGAGATTCTCCCGTGACGTGATCGCGTGGAAGCCGGTCAGTGTCGTCATTCTGGGCGGCACGAACGATCTGGGCTGGCAGGCGGCGCCAGCAGACATACTGCAAAACCTGCTGGCCATGTATGACATGGCTCTGGCTAAAACGATTCGCCCGATTGCCGTCACGGTTCCCTCAATTCGTGTGCAGGGCGATGTGGGAACAGGGGAAGGCCGGCTCTGGCTGGAGGGGCACATTCAGCGTCGCCGCGAGTTGAATGCCATGATCCAGCGGACCTGCTCGGAGAAGCGCCTGCCCTGTATCGATCTCTTCGCCGCCACTCAGGAACGGGACAGCGGCCTGCTGGCCGGGCCCTATTCGAACGACGGGCTGCATCTGACGACGGAAGGCTATCGCCGGATCGCAGAACTGCTCTATGAGGAAGTGTTCAGCCGAAATGAATGGAGCGCAGGTGCGGCACGATGATCCGCGCAGTCACCGATCAAGAGTTCGAGCAAGTCGTGGAGCAGGCCGGCATGCCGGTGCTGGTGGAATTCTGGCAGCCGGGCTGCGGCGGATGCCGCGCGTTGCTCAAAGAACTTGAATGGTTGCAGGCCGAAACAGACGGCAGTCTGCTGATTCTGACGATGAACGTACAGGAGAATTTTCAGATTCCGGCCGATCTCGAAGTCTCGTCGCTGCCGGCCCTGACGCTGTACCGCAACGGACACTTCGACCGGTTTATCGGCGGGCTGGGGAAGAAGGACGAAATTCTGAAACAGCTCGCGCTGCCGTAAACTCAGAGCACGCGCCAGGTGCGGCCATCGTTCTGTATCAAGCGGTCCGCTTCGACTGGCCCCGCGCTGCCTGCCGGATATTCGGGCAGCCACTTGGTGCCGTGCTCCGTCCAACCATCCAGGATGCTTGTGATCCACGCCCAGGAGGCTTCCACGGCATCCCGTCGCATGAACAGCGACGCATCCCCGGCCATCACGTCCAATAACAGCCGCTCGTAGGCTTCGGGCGAGGGGGCGCCGAAGACCTCGCCGTATTTGAAGTGCATTTCGACCGGATGGGTTTGCGTGCGCGATCCCGGCTGCTTGGACATGATCCGAAGCGAGAGTCCTTCCTCCGGCTGAATGCGCAGTGTCAGCACATTCGGCGCTTGTGGAGCGGCCGGATTGGCATTGAACAGAATCTGCGGGATGTCCTTGAATTGCACTGCAATCTCGCTGGCCCGCTTCGTCATCGCCTTGCCGGTGCGAAGATAAAACGGCACGCCGGACCATCGCCAGTTTTCGACGAACAGTTTGAGCGCCACGTAGGTTTCGACTGTGGAATCGGGACGGACGCCGGCTTCGTGCCGATAGCCCGGCACTTCCGTGCCGTGAATTTTTCCGTTGGCGTATTGCGCCCGCACGATGAACTGCTCGACGTCTTTCCCGGCGATAGGTTTCAGGCACCGCAGCACGTCGATGCGCGCATTGCGCACCACATCCGGGTCGAGCGAGTAGGGCGGCTCCATGGCCACGAGACACATGAGTTGGAGGATGTGGTTCTGGACCATATCGCGCAAGGCGCCGGCTTCTTCGTAGTACGTGGCGCGAGTGCCGACTCCCTCGGCTTCGCTGACCGTGATTTGCACGTGGTCGATGTATTTGTGGTTCCAGATCGGTTCGAAGATGCTGTTGGCGAAGCGGATGACCAGCAGATTCTGGACGGTTTCCTTGCCGAGATAATGGTCGATGCGGAAGATTTGAGATTCGTGAAAGACCCGCCCGACCGTGCTGTTGATCTCACGGGCAGAGGCCAGGTCGTGGCCGATCGGCTTTTCCACGATGACGCGTGAAAAAGGCGCCTTGTTGCCGATGGGTTGGATCAGGCCGGCTTGTTTCAGGCCTTCGCAGGCCGGCGCGAAAGACGTGGGCGGGATGGCCAGGTAGAAAATGCGGTTGCCTGGAAGCGTGAGTTCAGCCTCGATTTTCTCGCAGCGCGCCTTGATGTCTTGATAGGCTTTCGGATCGTCAATGCTGCCGGACAGATAGAAGAGCCGCCGCTCGAAATTCTTCCACTTGTCGTCAGCCAGCTTCTGCCGCGAGTATTTGGTGATGCCTTCACGCGAACTGGCGCGAAACTCCTCGTCGCTGAGCGGTTTTCTTCCGAGTCCGAGGACGGCGTAGTTAGGAGGAAGCACGCCGTCGAGCAGCAAGTTGTAGACTGCCGGGACCAACTTTCGCTTGGCGAGATCGCCCGACCCGCCGAAGATCACTAGCATGCAGGGCTCGGCGGACGATCCATGTCCGGCTTGGCTCATCGAAGGGCCTCCATTGTCGGCGGTGTTAGCGTTTTCGAACCGAGTGTCCGCCGAAGGCGTTTCTCAATGCCGCAAGCATTTTTTCCGCGAACGACTCTTCCTGGCGGGAGCGGAACCGCGTGAACAGGGCCGTGGTTAAAGTCGGGACCGGCACATCCTTGTCGATGGCGTCCGCGATCATCCACCGGCCTTCGCCGGAGTCCTGCACATAGCCTTTCAGGTTCTCGAGACGGGGGTCTTGCGAGAGGGCGCCGACCGCCAGTTCGAGGAGCCAGGAGCGCACCACGCTGCCATGCATCCAGAGGTCGGCGATTTTGGCCAGATCGAGCGTGTACTCGCTCTTGGCCATCAGTTCGAACCCTTCGGCATAGCCCTGCATCATGCTGTACTCGATCCCGTTATGGACCATTTTGACATAGTGGCCGGCCCCGCAGCCGCCCATATGCGCCCAGCCGTCTTCCGGCGCGAGGGTTTTGAAAATGGGCTCCAGGCGTTTCACCGGCTCTTTCTCGCCGCCGACCATCAGACAGTAGCCGAGCTTCAGTCCCCAGATGCCGCCGCTGGTTCCGGCATCCACATAGTCGATCCCTTTTTTCTTGAGTTCCGCCGCCCGGCGCACGTCATCAATAAATCGCGTGTTGCCGCCGTCGATAATCGTATCGCCTTTCTGGATCAGCCCGGCCACTGCATTGACTGTTTCTTCCGTCGGTGCGCCGGAGGGCACCATGATCCAGACTGCCCGCGGCGCCTTCAGTTTCGAGACCACATCAGCGAGCGAGGAGGCGCCCACGCAACCCTGACCTTCCGCTTGTTTGACGAGTTCGGCCGTACGGTCGTACACCACCACCCGATGCTTGTCACGCTGGAGGCGCGTGACCATGTTCATTCCCATCTTGCCTAATCCGATGAATCCGATCTCCATAGGGCATCCTTTCCCGTTCGGCGCGCGGTCAAGCCGTACCGCGGCGCAGTGAGAGGTTCTCGTGCGCGGGCGATTCTAGCACAACAGGCTCAAAATCTTAATCAATCATCATTCCAGCATGTGAGCACCACCACACTGGGCTATCGGCTGGATTGCTCAGTGGGAAAAGACCAAGCCAGAGGCGTCTTCTATCAAAGCGTAGAAAGGTCAAAATTTGTCACTAGTTGGGGGTACTGAGGGGAAATTTCGGGGGATTCTTTGACACGATACCGCCTAGTCACTATACTATACCTACAATTTTTCGAATTTCAGGGTACAGTAATGACGTCTGAACAGTCGTCTATGACCACCCAATCCCGCCATGTCATTGTAGCTGGAAGCGCAGCGCTGCTCCTTATGGCGGCTGTCGCCGGCGCGGATACTCCAAAAGAACAAATTGATATCGGCATCTTTACGGCTGTGGAAGGGAAGGTGGCCGTCACCCATCCTGATCTCCAAAAGTCCATTCCCGTCAAGATCCAGGACGGCGTGCTGTTCAAGGATGTGATCGAGACGGACAAGGAATCGCGTACCAAAGCGCTCTTGAACGATGACAGCATTTTGACCGTCGGCGAGCACAGCCGCGTCGAGGTGACCGAGCATATTTACGATCCCAATAAGGGCGTCCGTAGCGTGGTGCTCAATCTGGTCAAGGGTAAGGTACGTGCCCTTGTCGGCAAGGCCTTCACGGGCTCCGGTTCCAAATTCGAGATTCACACGCCGACCGCCGTAGCCGCTGCGCGGGGAACCTACTTCGTCGTCTGGCACCTCAACGGCGCGAGCGGTATTTCCAATATCGGGACCCACGGAAATGTGGATTTTTCCTCGGGAGGGCGCACGGTGCCTGTCCCACCCGGACACTTTGCATTTACTCCTCAGGGTGGAGGTGCGCCATCCTCGCCGGCAGTCAACACAGGAAAGAATGTTCCCTCGCATGTGACCCTTGCCGTTCAGGGAACGGAGGTCAAGGATAACCCGAAAGAGGAAAGTCCCAAGCAGATGGCCATGGCCTCAGGTGGAACGGCGCCAGTGCCGAGCAGCCCGTCAAACCTGTCCGCTCCTGGATCTGGCGGCTCTGGGGGGAGTGGAGGAGGGGGAAGTTCTCCATCTTCGGGACCGACCGGTCCGACTGGAGGTGGGACCAGCCCACCGACGGTTATTATCCCAGCAGTAACTTCAGGGGCTTCGCCCCCACCGCCTCCTCCGCCGGAGCCTCCGCCGCCCCCACCGGCACCGCCACCTCCGCCGCCACCGGGGCCAACGCCGCCCCCACCGGCACCGCCACCTCCGCCGCCACCGGGGCCAACGCCGCCCCCACCGGCACCGCAACCTCCGCCG
>Ga0247727_10002779_pt1 | contig 39530 bp, 59 predicted proteins | sample WisWelCaveWW1625_FD_202498 | JGI IMG/M metagenome (GOLD analysis project Ga0247727, IMG submission 202498) | Biofilm microbial communities from Wishing Well Cave, Virginia, United States - WW16-25 | ecosystem: Environmental > Aquatic > Deep subsurface > Groundwater > Cave microbial mat | place... | reverse complement strand
CTCGTCATCGTCGTCCTCCTCGCGCGTGCGGCGCGGCGGCGGAATGGTGGCGGCGGGCGGCGCGGGGTCGGTCGCGCGGTGCTTCTCGGGGTCGTGATCCAGCGCCAGGCGCTTGCCGCTGATGTACGCGACCGCGCCGCAGACCTGGCAGCGCGGCAACTCGGTGGAATCGAGTGGGCCGGTGTACGCCGGCAGCTTGGGCAACAGGTCGCCCGCGCGGACGGTGTCGTCGGTCACGTGAGCCTCGGTCGCTCTACTGTCATCCCGCGAAACGGGTTCTCCCCCCGATACAGGTAGTCGCGCCCCGGCCACCATCGACCACGAGAGAATCGTCGCCGCCACGCCCGCAGCGCGAGCACCTTGGCGCGCGCCCGCGACCGACACCGGACGTACAGCACGTCGCGCTCGTCGTACGACGGGCCGCTCCCGTCATCGAGAATCTGATCTACGTAAGTGTAGATCGGAGAGCAGACGAGCCAGACCAGCGCGCGCGCTATCATGCCGTGATCCCGTGCTTCGCGGCCATCTTGTGCACCTTGCCCGCCTTGTACCCAGCGCGCCGCGCGAGCCGCTCGACCTGTTCACGATCACGGAAGACCGTCGAGACCTGCAGGTAGTCGCGGTCGCTGTCGGCGCGCTGGCCCGCGAGGTGGGCGTCCTTCATCGCGCCATCGGCCGCGTACAGCAGTTCGTGGACGTTCCCGCCGCTCTCCCGCAGGCGCGCAACGAGGCGGCGCTCGCGCTTCTCGTCGAACAGTGTCGCCTGATGGCCCCACCGGGCGGCGCTGTACCCGAAGACCAGGGCGGCAAGCGCGCGGTGGAACTGCGCGCGGGCCTCGCGGTTGTTGCTCCGCTCGCGCACCTCGGCGAGGGCGGTCGTTAGCGCGCCGTCGATCCACCCGACGATGCCCTTGATGGTACGCGGGACCGGGACCAACGCCGTGCCGTTCCCCCCCGCAGGGGGGGTAGGGGGGGTAGTGGTACCTTCTACATCTACCTCTACATCTACCTCTTTCGTAGCTACGCCCGTAGCTACGGTAGCACTACCGTAGCTCGGTTCTTTGGGCTCGCCGAGTGCGACGACGTGCGCTTGAAGTGCCGGGCAGTTCCGAAACCACTCGCCCTTCTGGTGATGGGCGCGAAAGGTGTCGTGTCGTTGGCGCCCCACTGCCAACGAACCTGCTTCGACGGCCAGGAGCTCGGCATCAGGCACCGCCACCCGCAGATCACTCAGCCGCGCCCACGGGTTCTTCGAGAACCCGATCTTGATGAGATCGCGCGCCCGCACGTAGTAGACGTAGCCGCGCGTCTCCGCCCTCGCGACCCCGCTCTCGCGATAGGCCTTGAGTCGGTAGGTCATGTAGTTGAGCACAAGATAGCCACCATCGACCCGGACCAACCGGCGACCATCGAACGCAGGGCTCCGACTCTCGGACTCGGGTTCCCCAAGTCGTGCGAGCGCCGCCAATCCATCAGCCGGTCGCAAGCCGGGGGCTTTGGTCGCCGCGAAACCCGCGCGGCGCACAATACCGACCCCCGCCGCCTCAACCAGTCCATACGAGCCAGGGGGCACCAACCATCCGCTAGGCTTGCCGCTGCTCACCTCCAACTGTGCGAGTTCGTCGGCGATCTCTCGCGGCACAGCCATGAGCAGCGCCGTGAGAAAAACATCCCGCGCCTCACGATCAAGCCAGAGCGACGAGTCGAGGATCGCGCAGTCCAGTTTAACGAATGGCATACGACCTCAACGCGAATGCGCCTGCCCGCTGGTGGCTACCCCCACCCCGCCGCGAGGCGAGGATGGGCACCAGGGACAGGCGCACAAGGTCACGTGGAACTGGCGGGTAGCGGCGCCAGTGGGGAACGGTGTCAGCGCGCGCGCGCGCGCGCAAGGGGGAGTGGTGCGGCGCGCACCTACGCAGCGATCACGGAACCGCAGGGCTCCCGCCCTCCGTCGCCTCTCGTGATGCGGTCGCGGCTGCGCTTGGCTCGCCCGTCGTGGCGCGGAGTCTCGACTTACAACCGGCGGCAGCATGGAGCCATCCCGCCGCACCACTCGTCGGTCGATCACGTCTTGCGCTTCTTGGGTCGGTCGGTGTTCAGGGCGATGCGCCGTAGCGACGTCGGGATGCCCGTGAAGTTGCGGCACATGAGGAGGCTATTGAGCCGCCGCAGCTCGCGCCGAATGTCCATGAGCACCGCGATCGTCCCCACGCGATCCCACGTGATTGACCCATCTGCGTCGGCGACGGTCCACTCCACCTCTCTCCGCTGGCGATCAACCACGGCGCCCTCCAGCCTTGCGGGCCGCCGCTTCGAGATCAAGCGCCGCGCGCGTGTAGTCCTGGACCGTCTGCAGGTCGTCCAGTCCGCGCCGCCACTTGTCGCGGACGGTGTGCGGGACGCGTTCGTCGGCCAGCAGCTCGCCCACGCGGGCGCGCGCCTGCTCGATCGGCGACAGCTCGCGGCGGGTGTCGCTGACCATGTCGTTGGTCTGCTCGGGCGGCTCGTCCATGGTGTCGCGCGGGACGCCGCCCGGATCGATTGCCTTCGGCCCGTTCTGGTCGGCGTCCTGCGCCGCGCCCTGGGCCGCCTCGTCGAACGCGTCCAGCGCCGCGCGGGCGAACGCGAGCACGCCGGGATGGACGTCATCGCCCGCCTCTGACTTCGTGACCCACAACTGGAAGTACCCGCGCCCCATCTGGCGCACGGTCTTGCCCGGCTGCTCGTCGGTCGCCTTGCCCTTCCCAAACGGCATCGCCGTGTCGAGTGTGACCGCCACCGCACCGACGCCGCCCTCGCCGCGATCACCCGCGCCCGCCGCGATCGTGTCGCCCCTGAAGGGGGTCACGTCCAGCTCCTCGGGATCGTAGACCCCCGCCATCGGCTCGAAGCCGATCGACTTGAGTCCGGCGGTGATCACGCGCGAGCGGTACATCGCCTTGGGATACCGCTTCCAATTGTCTTTGTTGACGAGGCCCGCGTTACGCGCATCGGCGTCGGTGAACGACTCGGTGTGCTCGTCGCCGTTGGGGTGGCGCAGCTTGAGCACCGCGCCCTTGTCGTCGAGCCGCTCAAAGATCGCGCGGCCGCCCGCGCGCTTGAAGAGGCCGAGTTGCAGGTCGGCCGCGACGACCGGCTTCCCGTCGACGATGCCGATGGACCGGACGCTTGCCATCGGGCCGAGCCCCATTTCCCGGCCGGTGAGGATCAGCGCGAACGCCTGCTGTGGGGTCTTGATCGCCTTCGGCAGGAACCCCGACTGATAGAGCAGATCCGCCAGGCGCAGCGCGGCCTCGACGTCGAGCGCGCGATCGCGGCGCGGCTCGATCGCGGGCACCTCGGCGACCTCGACGCGCGCCGCCACGGCGGTTCCCGGAGCGGGGGTGTCGGTGACAACGGCAGGCACAGTCATCGGGCAGCTCCCTTCGGTGAGGTGGTAGCGACCTCAGTCGCGCGCGGTCCGCGACCGTACTTCTTGGTGAACAGGATCAGCGCGACGCGCAGGATATCGACGCGCCGCGTAAACCCCCGCCGGCGCCCGACCGCAAACGCCTCGCGGGCGACCAGGGCCGGCGCTTCAACCGTGAGCGTTTTCATGGGTACAACCTAACCGCCCCGGCCGGTGAAGCCTACCCCACAACCTTACCGTTCCCATCGCACCGGAAACCCAGGTTCTACCTATGGTTTCTGGGGGTCTTGAATGTTGCTACCCCCTTTCCTTACTATACTAGCGTGGTTGGTTGAGTCACAGACCGCACGCCCGGCGGGCGCGGCCGTCGCAAGGTGTCGAAGTAGATCGCGCAGGACCGGGGGCGACACATCGGTCGCCCCGGCGACAGGGAGCTACCCCTTGGAGGTACACGCACCATGACGACGATCATGCAGACCCCGGCGACGGTGATGGATGAGCAGGCCGTCGCGCTCTCGCAGCAGGTGAACCGCATCGCCGAGGCGGCCACCGACATGCGCGGCAACATCGCGGCCGTCCGCGCCGAACTGGTGCCCGGCGACCTCGGCACCGTGGCCCCGTTCAACCGCGTCCGCTTGTTGATCGGCGGGCGCAACGGCGCGGTGCCGGTGCTGCCGAACGAGAATGCGCACGTCCAGCTCGCGCAGCGCATCGTGCCCGGCGCGGCGCGGTGGACCGAGTACTACCGCTTCATGATGCAGGAGTATCCCGACCTCGCCGTGACCAACATCAACGCGTGGCTCGCGCGGGCGAACGAGACCCGCCTCCTGCGGTTGCTCAAGCCGATCACCGCTGACGACGAGACACGCCTCGGTGCGGCGGGCGCGGCCTACACCCTGCGCGCTGTCCTCGGCCCCACCTACCGGCCGATCGACAACGCGGGGCTCCTCAACTTCATCCTTCCCACGGCCCAGGCACACGGGCTGCGGGTCAAGGAATGGAACCTCGACGAGAAGCGATTCAACGTCCGCTTCGTCGGCCGCGAGCGGCCGGTGCAGGATATCGTCGCCGAGGTCCGCGACCGACCGCGAGACGAAGATCTCCTGCAGGAGGAAGTCGCCCGCGAGCAGGGGCGCACCGGCGCGCTGACGTCCTGGGTCGTGAGCCAGGGCATCACCGCGCTCGCGCGGCGCGGGGTGGAGGACGGCACGATGGCGTACGACCGCAAGGTCGAGCTGGAGCGTCTCGGGTGGGACATCATCGAGAACGGCGCGGTGAAGCTCGCGCGCGAGGCGTCGAAGAACTGACCCGATCAATCGGCAGCGGGGGCCAGCACACCGGCCCCCGCTCACCCCCTGCTACCGGAGGCGCAGCGACATGAAGACCCCGACGTGGTTCCGCCTGCTGGTCGGCGAGTATTGGGATCAGCGCAGCTTCAACCCATACCTCGCCGACCGCCCGCTACGCGCCGCGTACAACGCGTGGCTCGTCGTGCTCTGGCGGCCATTCCTCTGCGCGACGCTCGGCCACAACATGACCGTGCACCTCGACGGGTATCTCGACGCCGAGCACCTTGATCGCTGCATCTGGTGCAACCGCTGCCACCAAGGCGCCGACGAGAGCCCCGACGTCGTGCGCGACGCGCTCCTCGCGGTCGCTCGCCGCGCGGTCGCGGCGGCCGAGTCCCGCGATCTGACTAACGCGACGACGGGCGGCGTGGAGAACGCAGTCGCCGCAGCGCGTGCTGACTGGCGCAGTTCGATCTTCCCGTTCGACACCTGCACGATCGAGTACTGCCCACACTACTTGGTCAGCCCGACCTCGCAGCGTACCGGCGAATGCGCGCAGTGCCGCGCGCTCGGCCACCCCTGCCGCAACGGCGTGCGTGGCGAGCGCAACGATGAGCTCGTCTGCGTCTGTCCCGACTGCATGGGCGATCGGTGCGACGCAGCCGAGTATCTCGGCGGTGTCCGGTGACGCGCCGCACCTACATCGTCCAGACCCTCGCGGCCTCTGTGCGCGACCTCCGGCCAGTGCTCACCCCGGTCCCGATCGCCGACGCCGCACCGGACGGCCTACTCGGCTGGCTCGACACCGTGAACGGCCAGCACGTCAGCCGCGCGTGGTTGAGCGACGTCACGCGGCGCGCATGGGGAGAACGGGTCACGGCGGCGACGCTCGCGCGGCGCTTCGAGCAGGCGCACTTGCGGTCGCCGCTCATCTACGCCATGGCGATCCGTGCGGGGCACGTCGGGTACGCCCTCAGCAACGGGCTCACCATTCGGGAGATCACCGACGTCGCCGATGCGGGGCGCAAGACGATCTACGGGCTCCTGCTCAGTCATCAGCGCCAGCTCGACGTGGGCGACCTGATCGAGCGGGCACGGCGCAGCGACCCCCTGTGGCTCGCGCGCGCCGTCGTGCGACCCTTGATCGAGTTGGTGCCGGCGGTGGCCTGGTGGTATCCGCGTGTGCTACGCCGGGGGGTCGCATGAACCGCCCGGCGTGGCTCCTTCTGGCACCGGATGCGCGGCCGTGTCACCGCGCCTAACGACAGGGAGCTACCCCCCCATGCCGAAGATTGCCTACATCGAGAAGCGGTTCGGCGCGGCCGCGCTCGCCATGATCGAGCAGGCTAACGCGATCATCACCGAGTACCAGGCGCAAGGCTTCTCGCTCACGCTGCGCCAGGTGTACTACCAGTTCGTCAGCCGCGATCTGCTGGCCAACCGGCAGAGCGAATACAAGCGGCTCGGCGACGTGATCAACGACGCGCGCCTCGCGGGCCTGATCGACTGGACCGCGATCGAGGACCGCACCCGCTACCTGCGCGACCTCGCGCATTGGGACTCGCCGGAGTCGATCGTCGCGGCGTGCGCGGCACAGTTCCGGCGGTCGCGATGGGAGGATCAGGATACTGCCGTCGAGGTGTGGATTGAGAAAGACGCCCTGGTCGGCGTCATCGAGCCGGTCTGCGAGGAACTCGACGTGCCATTCTTCTCCTGTCGGGGCTACACCTCGCAGTCTGAAATGTGGGTCGCGTCGCAGCGATTCCTCCGGCGCGCGAAGCGGGCACTAATCCCGCGCGAAGGTCAGCGCACGCTCGTCCTCCACTTCGGGGACCACGATCCGAGCGGCATCGACATGAGCCGCGACATTGAGGACCGCATCCGGCTGTTCATGGGCGGGCGCGAGGGGCACTTCCAGATCAAGCGCATTGCCCTCAACATGGATCAGGTCGAGGAATACGCGCCGCCACCGAACCCGGCGAAGCTGACCGACTCGCGCGCGCAGGGGTACATCGCCGAGCACGGCGACGAGTCGTGGGAGCTCGACGCGCTCGAACCGCGTGCGATCGTGGCGCTGATCCGCGACGAGGTCGAGGCGGTGCTGGATAGCGAGCGGTGGCAGGCCATCGAGAAGAACGAACAGGAAGCGCGCCACCAGCTCACCGCGATCAGCGAGCGGTGGGACGTAGTGATTGAGCACATCAACGAGGAGGAGGAGTGACATGGTCCGCGTCCTGCTACTCTTGGCGGTCGTCCTCGTGACCGGCTGCGTCGGCGCGCTGGAACCACCGCCGACCGCCGCCCCTGCGTTCGCCGTGCTACGCCTCGCCTGCGATTTCGCGACCGTCTGGACCGTGCGCGATTCGCTCTGGCTTCTGCCAGCGGCCTACGATTTCCGCGCCGCCACGGGCGCTACGCTGCTCATCCGCTGGTCGCCGACGATCTCGACGGGGACAACGGCGCAGCTCGCGGCGGGCGACACCTTACAACTCGCGTGCGCGGGCGACGCCCCTATTTCGAGCGACCCATGAACGACCACTTCCCCGACCGCGTCGCGCGTGAGGTCTTCCAGCGCCGCCAAGACGAGGTCCGCGAGCGCGACCCCCTCACCGGACCGCGCGGGTGCGTCGCGATCGCCGCCCTGGCCGCGTTCATGGTCGCCCTCGGTGCGGTGATCGCCTGGCGACTCGCCCACCCCGCCCCATAAACCCCGCCTGAGCGCGTCAACGGCCCTACCCGCGCCCCACTGGCCGGGTAGGGCCGTTCGTGTCTCTGCGCCGCCCTAGGGCCGCAGGGCGGCCCCTCTACGGCGTCGTCAGCGTCACCCCACCGACCGCCCCCGCCCCACAGCCCCCCATCGTACACCCCCAGCCCACCGCGACCCCTAAGCGCAGCGGGAGGCCGAACAGCGCGAGCTGACGGCGCTCGCGCACAAGCAGGCTGTCGCCGTCCGCGCGCCACTCGATCCCGCCATGCCTCCACCGCAGCCGGTACTCGCCCCGCCATGCCTCCCCGTCACTCAAAGTGCCGTGCTGCACGAGGTTGCGCCCCGACACTTGACCCCCCACCAGCAGCAGGAGCCGGGGTGTTGCACGTGCAACACCCCCCGTCGTGTCGGGCTGGCTGTCGGGCGGGGGAACGGGCACAGCCGCGACACAGAAGCGGGCGGCGATCGGGTCCGTGCCCGGCGGGGACGTCTCGATCACGCGCGGGGCGACGTCGGCCCAGGCGAGCCGGTGGACGAGCGAGCTGCGTGCCGGTGGCAGGTCGCGCCGCGCCTCGGCGACCGTCACGACGCGCCGCACAAGGACCGTGTGCTCGACCGGCGCGGGGCACCACTCGACGACTAGGGCGACGACGAGTACGACCCCCAGCAGCGCGAGGGCGAGCGGACGCGGGAGCGTCACTTGATCTCGATCCACAGCTCGTCCTCCGCGCGCCCGCGCCCCACCATGACGTCCCCGTCCGGGGTCGCGATGACAACCGGGGCCAGGCGGTCGAGGATAGCCGGGAAGACGACGGTGTCGAAGGTCACCGTGCTCTCGTACAGCCGATCGTCGCCCACGCGCTTCCCGACGAGGATGCAGCCGAGGGTGTGCGCGGGGATGACGCCCGCGTGAATCCGGATGCCCGTGAACCCCGGCACGTCGAGCACGCGGGGGCGCAGCGCCTTGAACTTCTGCGACCAGTCCACGGTTACGCGATACGTGCCAACCGGGATCGCCGTCAGGCCGTAGACCTTCTTGCCCTCGTCGACGTCGGGCGTCGCGGGGTCGTCGACGCGCACCGGATCTTCGAGCGTGAAGCACAGATGCGCGTCGTGCTCGTCGGCCAGCTTGCCGATCGTGCTGAGCACCGTACTCGGCCGGCGCGTCAGGAGCCAGAGGTACTTCATCGCCGCACCACGGCGCGCAGGCCGCAGAGCCGCGCAGCGGTCGTGTCCGCGAGCCCGCGCCGGCCAAGCCCGACCCGACAGGCGATGCGGTTGAGCGAGTCGAGGGCGAGGGTGTCGAGCCGTGCCCAAGCGAGCGAGTCGAGGGTGCGACCGATCGCCAGCACTTCCCCGTCCCCCACCACGGCGCGGCCGTTCTCAATCGCGGAGAGCCGGTCACGCGTCATCGTCGGCCACTGTGCGCGTAGCACCTTCGCGAAACTGTCCTGCGTGATGCCCACCGCCGCCCGGTAGCCCACGAGACCGCGACCCAACGTCTGCGCCAGCGTGAGCTGCGTGGGGAGCTGCGTGGCGCCCGCGAGGCCGATCACGAACAACGCGAGCAGGATGAGCCAGCAGCGGGGGGCCTTCATGCAGTCTCCGCGAATAGGTTGGTCTGCGCCGCCGCGTCCGCGATCCGCCGCCGGGCAATCTCCAATCATGGCGTCGCCTTCGCTTTCAGAAACGGCAGTCGATCGAGCACGTTCCCGAGCCCGAGGAATCGGAGCGCCGCCTCGGTCTGCCCCGGCGCGAGGAAGGCCACCCCGACCAGCAGCATCGCCGCAGCGGGGATGAACGCCACCAGGTCGCCGAGCGCCATGCTCGCTTCAGACTTCACCAGCCGGTCGCCGAGCACCTGCTGCGCGCGATACGCCCACACAAAGCCGAGGCCCGTGAATGGGATCCCAAGCAGGAAGTTGCGGATCGCGCCGACCCAAAAGCGCGCCGTCGGGCTCACCCCTTCGTTGCGCTCCCGCCGCGCGAGGCTGGTGTCCTCGATCGCTCGCAAGATGCGTGTCCCCGACGTGCGTGGAATCGCCCCAGGCTGGTCTGTCATCGGTGCCCTCGCGACGCCCGTTCCTTGCGCGCCATGACGCGTCCATGAATCTGCTCCACCAGCGGCACGATCGCGCGGGGCCGATCAAGCTGTTCCATGCCGGTCATTCCTTCTCCTGGCGATCTATGCGTTCGAGTCGGCTCATGGCCACCTCCCCTTTGGTCATGTAGGCCCGGAGTTCGCGAACCAGTTCGGGTATGATTGCCACGTCTGCCGCAATTTTCGCCAGTATCGCCATCTGCTCGCGATGCCCGTTTCCAGGTCGGCCGTTGCGAAAGTGTTGGGCGAGCCAGCCGATGACGATCCCGGCCGAACTGGCAATCGTGACGATGCCGACCGTCTCCGTCATGGGCCCCTCACAGCTCCTCCACCAAGGCAACGGGCATGGTATCCCGCCCGAAACTGGCCCGCTCCAACGGCGATAGCTCACGCTGCACCGCCAGGAATCGACGGCGGTGCGCGTGGGTTGTGTCCTCGGGATCGTACACGAACAGCAATTGTCCGTGCAGCCCTTCACGCCGCTGCAGTTCGAACAGGTTGGCGAGCGCCTCATCCTCCAGCAGCTCGCCGAGGGTGAAGGTGACGTGCCGCCGCCCCCGCCGCCGATCATAGATCGCGGCACCGCCATCGGTCACCTTGCGCTGCGTCTCCGTCTCCCATCCAAGCCGCGCTCCATACTGCATATTGATCGTCGCCTGATAGCCGCCCGCGATGACGACGCGACCAACCTGTACGTAGCCTGCGGGGTTCCCGGTGTCGGTGATCTCTGTCCGCCAGTAGCGTGCGGTCTGATCCGCCGTGGCGACGTGCATCGCGGTCTTCACGTAACCATCATAGTTCTCTGCCGTCATCCCCGCCGGCCAGGCGTTGAACGTGCCGGAGTCGTACACGAGCGTTGTGTATCCAGCATCCGAGTATCCACGGAACCGCACGGTCGCCGCTGAGCTGAAATTGTGCTCAACTAGCGCCAGCACGCGCACCGCGCGTGCCACGCCAAGGTCGCAGTCGAACTTCGTCGAGGCGGCGAGTGCGTCGGTCGAGCGTGCGACCTTGATCAACTCGCGCGCTTGCAGGTTCGCGAGCGGCAACGCGGCAAGCCATGAGCCAGCAGAGAGCACCGGGCTGTACGTCGGCCCGAAGGCGTCACTGTAAATCGGCGTTCCGAGAATGCAGTTCCAGGCATTCGCCATCTATGCCGCCCGTCGCTGCCAGCACCGAACGTAGTCCACCTGAAGCGTTCCCACCGTTGTCGCCGCGACTTCCTTGCCAATCCGCGCCACAGGCTGCAAGGCGAGCGCCGCGACCTGACTCATGTTGAACGTGGTCGCGCTAGCCACCCGCGTACCGTTGAGATAGAACCGCACGGCGGCCGTGCTCTCGACGACAATTCTACCGATGGCCCACGCGTTCGCCGCCAGCGTCACCCCGGTCGCGACCTGGCTCGTCTCGTTGACGGTGTCATCCGTCTCGACTGTGATCGCGCCGGAGCCGTCCGCGCGGAACCAGATGGACTCGGCGATAGTGTTCACCGCCGCGTTGTGGTTCCCGCAGAGCCCGAGCACGGCGACGACCGAGCCGGTCGGCAGCGTAGTGAAGCGGAACCGGAACTCGATGACAAGGCCCTGATTGAGTATCCACGGACGGTCATCGCCCCAATCAATGCCCGCGACTTGGATCTCGTTGGTCGCGTCGAGCGCGAGAACAGCGACGGCGTTGGCGGTGTTCCGTACAACCGTTTCAGTCGCCGCGCCGGCGTCGCGCGTGAGCCATGCCTTGAAGTCGCTGGTCGTCGTGCCCATCAAGAAGTCATCATAGAAGCTGACCGGCGCGATCACCCTCACGGCCTCGCCCGTGGCGCTCTCCTCGTAGAACAGCACGTTGTCCAACCACTGCGCCCGAATCGTCATGTCAGCCCCATAGCGTCAGGTTGACTTCGCGTTTCGCCGGGTCCGGTTCGACGCCGATCACCACAAGATTGCGGCCACTCGACAAGTTGAATCGCGTATGCGTCAGGTTGAGTTCGCCGCTCAGGTTGAGCCCGTCCGTCTCGTCGGTCAGGGCAATCCCGAGCTCGAACACGTCGCGGTCCACGCCCCGCAACGCCTGCCGCGCCGTGGCCTCGCTCTGCGCGTTGGCTGCCACCGCGAGCAGTGTTTCCTCGACGATCTGGCCCGCGAGTGGGTGCTTCGTCGGCACGGCCGCGTCCTCGGCCAGCGCCTCGCGCCACTCCTTCGCCAGTTCCGCGCGGCGGGCATCCGTCACCCCGCCCGCAAGGTCCGTGGTCTGCACGGCGTAGAACCGACCATACCGCACGATGGACCGAAAGACCGGGATGCCGCGCGCCGCATCCCGCGCCGGCACCCGTTCCAGCCGGAGCACCTGGTTCTCGCCGACGGCGAGCCCGCCACCCGTCGGCGCGACGAACCGTTTGAGGCGCAGGATGCCCGTCGCATCCGGTCCCCACCACGCCCGCGCGCTCTGCGCGAGTTGATCCAGCACGGCCGCAATCGTCGTTTCCTCAGACCAGAACCCACCACAGACCGCCGTCAGGAGCACGTCGAGCGCCGCGAGATCGTCGCTGTTCCATTGCGTGATCGGGTAGCCCCGCGTCTGCAGCGCGCGGGCAAAGACTTGGGCCACGGTGCGATCGGCGGCCGTCAGCCCTTCCGTCACGTCCGTCGTGACGAGCCCGGCTGGGGTCGCCCCGAGACGGACGTAGCCACCGGCGAGATAGACCTTGGCCTCGCCGGGCGTCGGGGCCAAGCTGTCGTCCTTCAGCTCGAACTCGTCCGCATACATGCGGTACGCGTTCGCGAGGCCGTACTTCGAGGCATCACCGACGATGAGCCAGCCACCCGTGCCGTAGGTGAGATGGTAGATGTAGGTGCTGCCGAATCCCGGCGAGGCACTGGTCCAGTTGATGCCGTCCGGCGACGTGATCATGGTGCCCGTCTGGCCCACGGTAAGGAATTGCCCGTCCGCAAAGGCGACGCGATAGAGGTTCGTCGCGACGCCCGTGAGTCGCTGGATCGCCCAGGTGGAGCCGTCCACGCTGGTGATCACCACGCCGCCATCGCCAACGCCGACGAAGAGCCCGACACCGCCAACGGCTTGCCCGTAGCAGACCGAGCGCACGACGGCCCCGCCGAAGCTGTTGGTGCGGCTGGTCCACGTGATCCCGTCCGGCGACGTGATGAGGTAACCTCCCGAGCACCCACCGACGAACAGGCCCGCCCCGAAGCTCAATCCGTTGATGTCGTTGCCGCCCGAATTCGAGGTCCGCGCGGTCCACGTCACCCCGTCGGGCGACGAGGCGCAGACCCCCGTCACGGCGCCGTAGACGAACACCGCTGCATCCTCCGACCACGCGCAGTCAATGATCCGCTGCGCCGTGCCGCTCGTGCGGCTCGTCCACGTCACGCCGTCTGGCGACGTAATGAGGGTGCCGCTGGTGCCAGCGGCCACATACAGCCCGAGCGTCGGCGAGTAGGCAACCGTGAACCACTTGATTAAGTTCTGGTTGATCGTGGCGCTGGATCGCGGCGTCCACGTGACGCCATCGGGCGAAGTGGAGATGCGGCCGACCAGTGCCGTAGTGTCGTAGCCGACCACCACATACTGCCCGCCGCCGAAGCGGCAAGCCCACACCTCGTGGAAGTTCGCGAACGTCGAAGCCGTCGGCCACGATCCACTGTAGAGGCGGATGCCCTTGTCGTAGACCGCGTCCACGCTCGCGATCGGCCAGTCGTGCACCTGGTAGATCAACTTCGCCGGATCGACCAGCACCGCCGGCACATTCTTCACGACCCCGAGCGTGAGCGGCCGGGGTTTGCCGGTGAGGTCGCTCCCGCCTTCCAGCCCGCCCGTGCCCGCATACTTCCGGTCCTGGAACGGCACGGTGAGCGCGAGCATCTGGTCCCGGACCCGGATCGTCACGCGCTCGCGCGTCACCTCGCACGTCTCCATGACGCCGCGCGTGATCGCCGGGAACCCGCTCGGATAGGCCGCGCTCACCGTCCCCCGACGCACCGTGAACTCCTGACCGTCGAAGCCGTAGGTCTGCAACGCGTCGAGCGCGCCGTCCGCGTTGTTCAGCACGATCTCGCCGACCGACTGCTGCGAGCGGCCGAAGGTCGCGCCGTCGCGGAACATCGAGCGCCGGAGTACGGCGGGTTGCACCAGGCGCGGCAGGTACGTCGCGTTCGCGGGCGTCTCGGCTGGTCCCGTGATATGCCCCTCGCCGCTGGCGTAGCGCAGGACGCGCGGCGAGCCGATCGTAGGATCGTAGACCGTCAACTCGACGAGGTAGAGGTCCATGTCAGTTGAGATTCACGCTGGCGAAGGACCGCCTGAACTCATCGCGCAACCCGCGCAGCTCGTCGATCGTCTCGCGCTGCACGGTCGTCAACTCGGTGAAACCGGCGACCAGCACGTCGGTCTGTGTGTTCATGATCGGGCCGATGTACTCGGTAAGGCCGGTCTCAATGCCGAGCAACGCGTCGAGCTGTTGCTGTGCCTCGGTGCGCTGCGCCTCAAACATCGTCGCGACGGTGTCAATCGCCTCCTGCACGGCGGCGAAGTCGCGTTGATAGGCGACCCCACTCGCGAACATCATCCGCGAGGCATCAAGGAACGTGCGCGCGACCTCCGGCAGCCGGCCCGCCGCGGCCTGGTCGCCGGTCATCGCCTGCTGCAGCACCGCCTCGTACTGCCGCCGCGCCTCGGCATAGCGCGCAGTCGGAGACACCGAGGCGTCGAGCCGCAACGACGCTCCGAAGCCGCGTAGCGCGTCGATCGTGCCCGTCAGACTCGCGATCTGTCCACGCAGCACATCCGCCGCACGCTGCACCGCTTCCATGCCGTGCACTTCGCGCAGCCGTGCGAGATAAGTCGCGTCGGCCCCGTCCCGCACGGCCTGTTCATACTCGCGCTGCTGCTCCAGCGCGAGCGCGAACGCGTCGGCTTCCTCATTCCGGCCCTGCGCGATCAATGCCCGGAGTTCAAGGTCCTCGGCCGCCTCGCGTCGGCGGTCGGCGAACTCCCGGCGGAGGCGGTCGGCCTCCGCCTGTTCGAGCGCGTCGAGTTCCGCAAGCCGGCGCGAGAGCTCTACCGTCGTGCCATAGAGCTCGCGCGCTCGCTCGCGCAGGACCTCGAACTGGCTGGCGCTCGCCACAAGCTCGCGGTCGAGGCCGGCGAGCGCGCGCAGCGCGACCTCCCATCCGAAGATCGCCTGCCCCCGGGACGTGACCCCCGTCTGGACGCGCGTACTCTCGATCTCGTATCCGAACTGCCCTAGCCCGCGGACGAATTCTTGACGCGCCTGGCGCAGCGCGCGCTCGGCCGCCGCCGCTTGTTCAGCCGCCTCCGACGAGCCTAACAGCATATCGGCCAGCGTCGAGAACGCACCGATCGCGAAGCCAATCGGCCCAGTCAATCCAAGGCCAGCAACGCCGCCCAACAGGTCGCCGCCGAGGATCGTCGTCACCGAGCTGAGGTAGTTCTGCAGTGACGTGAGGCTGTCGCCGCCATCCTTCCAGGGCGCGCCCTGCGCTTGAGCATTTCGCAGCTTCTCGGTCACGTCGATCACCTTCGTCATCGACGCTTCTAGATCGCGCTGCGCGTCGATCTGCTTCTGTGTCGCCGCGACGTTAGCGTTCGCTGTTTCCTGCCACGTCTCACGCTGTTCTCGCAATGACTGCTGCTGCGCTCCAAGCAAGTCGTTGAACTGATCCATGGCCCGGCGATGAGCATCGCTCAGCTTCTTTTCGGCGGTCGTCCCGTCCGTCACAGCGCGTAGCGTCCGCGCCGCCGCCGCCGCGGACGCCGCTCCGGCCTGCGCCATAGCCTGCACACTAGCCGCGCGCAACCTGTCAATGTCGCTCGTGAGTTTGTTGATCTCATCCGCCCGGCGTCGCAACGCGGCCCGCCACTGCGCTTCGGTTTCCCCCGCGCCCGTGGCTGGTCCTTGCTCGGAGAGACGCTGGAACTCCGCCACTCGCCGGTCACGCGATGCGCGCTTCGCCTCCTCCATCATTGCCATCGTCGGCTGAATTGTGAGGATCAAGCCCTGCATCGCGTCCGCGACCAGCGCGATCGCGTTCGCCACCGTCTGCGCCATGCCCGGCGTCTGGCCGAACGTTTCGAGGAAGTTGCCCCACTCCACGCGCAGGTCGTGGATGGCGCCGGTGAGCCCCGTATGCGCACCCCCGGCGAGCCCGCCGACCTTAGCCTGCAACGCGTCGAGGATCGCCGTCTGAGCGCGCCGCACATCGCCATGCCGGATCGCATCGCGCACCGCCGCGCGTTCCGCCTCACTCAATGCGATGCCCTGGCGCGTGAGCAGTTGCATCCCTCGGATGGGGTCTTCCAGGGCGCGTCCGAGGCTGCGGGCTGCCCCGCTGAGGTCGTCGCCCGTGAGTGTCGCTAGGTCGGCGCTCAACCGCAGCGCGCGATCGAAGACCACTCCGACGACGTTACCGAAGGTGGCGAGGCGCGCGGCGGCGTTCTTGATTTCCTCGTCGTCGAACAGGGTATTGCGGCTCATCGTCGTCGCCAACTCATTCAGCTGCTGTGCTGTGAATCCGCTCGCGTTGCCCGTCGCGCGCAGCACGCCAGCGAGGCGGACTTGGGCGAGTTCGGCTTCGCGGGTGGCACTCGCCACGGCATCGAACGCGGCAAGGAAGGTGCGGGCGCTGAGGTAGGCGGCGAGGCCCGCGAAGGCGCTCTTGAGCCCGCTGGCGGTGCCCTCGCCCTTCGCTTTCAGGCGGTCGAACGACGCGCCGGCGCGGGCGGTGCCCGTGACGACACCGCTCTCGTCGATCCTCAGTTCAAGGCTTGCGAGATTGAGCCCGCCCGGCATGCCGTTGTCGCTCCTCTCGGTCACGCGCCATCGTCATGCGGGCGACGGCGTCCATCGTCATCAACGCCTGCACTTCATGCGGTCGAGGCCGCCGATCGGTGAGCTGTGACCACGCCTCGATCTCACGGTACGTCAGCGGGTCGGCCCCCGCGAACCCCGCGCTGCGGGTCATCGCCAGCTCGACGTACCAACCCCACAGATACGCCAGCACGTCGGGCGGGGCGTCCGGAACTTCGGCCAACTTCGCGGCGGCGGTCGTGGCCCCGAGTCGTGCCGCCGCCGCCAAGTGCTCGCGCTCGCTGTGCCCGCCCTCGACACCGCGCATCATCTGCGTCGTCGCGCGAACGTACTCGATCAGCTCAGCGAGCTCGTCTTGAAAAAACCCGCGTGGTCGTTCTGCGCGTCCTCGACCTGGGCCAGCAGCCACGGCACCGCGTCGAGGATGGCGTGCACGTTCTCCGTCGTGCAGGGCACGGCCTGATCGCCGTCCATGATCCCGTCCCACGCGGTCACACAGCCCCCCGCGAGCTCGACCTGATTGTAGCGCAGGACATTCCCGGTCAGCCCGCGCCGCGCGGTCTTCGCGGCCCGATCGCGCTGCGCCTCCTGCACCCGGCGGTAGCGGTGCGAGTACGTTCCGGCGACGGTGATCGTGACTGGGACCTGCTCCCCGTCGCGCTCGAAGACCATCGGCTCCCCGCGCTCGTCGCGCACGTGGACGACGACCCCCTCATCTTCGCGGCTCGCGACATCCGCCGCCTTCCGCCAGTTCATGCCACCCATGATACCCTCATATCAGGTCCGCGCCCCGCCGTGGCACGCCTGGCGGGCGACTTGCGTCACCGCACCAGCACGAACGGGGACGCGGACCAACGGTGGTTGACCAGCATCGCGGGGCGGGCGTGCGCCGCGCCGCGTCCCACACCCTACTCGACCGTCGCCCGCGCGGCCGCCTGTTCCTGCTTCGTCTGCCAGCAGCGCGTCCCGGCCGGCACGACGCTGACGTGCCGAACGCCCTCGATCACCGCACCACCCTCCCCGATCTGCAGGTCGAGCAGCTTCGGCCCCGGCACGTCACCGTCGCTCATGACGGCGACGACCGTTGCCTCGGTCTCCGCGTCCAGTGGATCCTCGCCGACGCTGGCCAGAATCACCACCTGTCCCTGCTTCATGGCCTCTCCCTTCCGGTCCTTGGTTACGCCGCACTCGTCGAGAAGGCGGCCGTGATGGCATCGTATCCCGTCGCCGCCACCCGCGCGCGGGCGACGAACGGCACTGTCTCGATCAACGCGCCGTCGTTGCCATACGGCGCATCCGTGCCCGTGAGCTTGAGGCGCGGCAAGAATAGCGCGATCGTGTCCTTGGGCACGGTGGCATCGGGCTCCTCAAGCAGGATGTGGAGCTCGACGTTGTCCGTCTCCGCGAGGAAGGTCGCGAGGTTACTCGCGGTCAGCGCCGTCCGCACGGCCGAGAACTGACCGCTGACCATCATCGCCCCCTCGTAGACGTTGGGCGTCAGGAGCGAGCCGATCACCGCCTGCCCCTGGGCACCGAGGTCGAAGGTGAGGTCGAGGCTCGTGAGCACGGCCTGCTCTGCGCCGTTGAATCGGATCGCTGCATCCACCGCAACGAGCGCGATCGTGGTGTACTCCGTCGGGCTGGTGAAGTTCGGGGCCGATGCGGTCCCGACGATCGTCATGTCCTGGCCCATGAACCCGAACTCGGCCATGACGGTGCCATCCGGGGCCATCGTGAGCCGCAGCGAGACGCAGCGGCAGCCGGTGAACCGCTCTGACTCGTCGAGGTCTTGGAAGTACTCCTCGATCGTGTACGAGCGCCGGGTCAGCGTCGCGGCGTTCTGCAGCTTGCGCAGCCGCGTGATCGTGCAGGCGGCGTCCGCTGCGCCGGCGGTGATCGTCACACCGCTGGGAGCGATGAACGTCAGCGTGCCCGCCACGACCGCCGTGACGCGGAGGTTGACGTCGTTGTCGCTCGCGGTCGAGTAGTTCGTCAGCCGGATGATGTCGCCGACCCGGAACGTCGCCGTGAAGTCCCCCGTGCCGACGCGGGTAATCGTCGTCGCGCTCGCCACCGTGAAGCTCGTCCAGGTGGCCCCGCCGTCCGACGTGACCGCCGTCGCCGCCGACCAGACGGCGCGGAACAGGGCCTCAAGGAAGGTGTCGAAGCTGTCCACCGAGAACGGCCCGACGTAGCTCCCGTCCACCGACTTCGAGCCGAGCCGCACCATCGACTGCTGGCCGTCTTTGCGGACTTCGGGGTCTTCGATCATTGCGCGGCGCAGCGTAAGCCCCTGCCCCGGCGCGATGCGGAAGGCTTCGGCCCCGCCGCCACTCACGGCGGTTCCGAAGACCGACTCCACCTTGTATGCGACGATGATGTTTTTCCCAGGCTGGCCACTCATGGTGCCCTCTCCTCAAAGTGTGTTCTGTGTCCGGATGCGAAAGGGGATCGTGACCGGCACGACCGCCCACCCCGGCCAATCCTGCCGGAGCTGCCCGCGAAACGGGCCGGTGTCGCCCCGGACCCGCAGCACATCACCGCTCGCCAGCGTCAGCGCCGTCTTCGGCGCGAAGTGACTGATCACCGCGTCACTGTACCGTGACACCCCGGCGAGCCCGACTTCCTTGAGCGCATAGATCGCGAGCGCGTACATCGGCTCGCAGACAAGCCAGCCGTTGACGCCCATCGTCTCCAAGTTCGGCGGCGGCCCCGGAAGGTACTGCTCGACCACGTAGGGTCGCGCGGCGTCAGGCTCAAAGCGCACGTTTTCCCACGCGCGCAGGCCCGGCAGGCCGACCGTAAGCGTGCGCCCGCCCGCCGCCGCCTCGACCACCGTCCCGCTGCAGATGATTGCCAGCGCAGTCACGTCCTTGATGACGTGGACGCCATTGTTCGCCGAGACTCCGAACCCGGTCGCGGTGAACTCCATACCACGCGCGAGGCCATCAGTCAGGAACGACCCAGTCGCGCGTATGTAGCCGGTCGCGGTCGCCTCGATCGAGATCGCCCCGGTCGTCGCGACGGAGAGCGTGAGCGCGCGGGCGCGCATGGCGAGCTGCCAATCGGTGTGCTTGATCATGCCGCCCGCCGCGCCTCCTCGACCGCCGCCCGCACGATGCGATCGAACCCCGCGACGGTGAGCTTCACCGAGTGGAACCCGCCGACCTGGGACCGCAGCGTCAGCCGCCCGTGTGGCCCGATGCCCTCCTCGATCGCCAAGGCGTACTCGACATTCGTGCTGATCACGGCGAGCCCGCTCCCCTCCCACGCGAGTTGCCACGACGCCCGCAGGTAGCCCGTGTCCACCGGCTGGCCGGGCGCGCCCGTGAGCATCGAGCCCAGGACGACCGAGTCGAGCGCGAGCTGCGCCGTCCGCACGAGTACATGGCGGCTCATGCGCTCGACGGTCACCCGAAAGAGGTCGATGTCGCGGCCCCAGCTCATCGCACAATCACCAGTTTCGCCATGATGGTCACCCCATCAGGCTGCAGAGGATCCACGTCGCGCACCGTCCAGGCTTTGCTCTCCCACGTCAGCTCGTCGCCGGCCTTGGGGGTGCCGCCGTAGGTCGTCGGCACGAACAGCAGCGTCGGCGCCTCCGTCTCGACGAGTTCGAGGCGGCGGTATGTGGCCGGGTTGCCGCGCACCCGGATGGCGGCCCCGGTGAGCATCGTCACGACCACGGGGGCGCCCTGGTCGGTGGCCGGGTCGTACGTCGGCGCGCGGCGCGTGAGGGTGATCATACGCCCGCATCGCCCACATCCCGCAGCGCCAAACGGTGGTCAGCACTATAGTCAGCGGCCTCGGCCCCGCTGACATCGCGCAGCGCCGCCGCGTGCTCAAGCGCGTACTTCCCGGTCACGATCACGGCCACCGGCGCGGTGAGCGTCGCGGTGAGCGTCGCGGCGAGCCCGGTCAAGATGTAGGTCCCAGCGGCGGCGCCAAGAATCCGCGCCGCGCGCAGCGTGACGGCGATGCCCGCCAGTGTGTACGCGCCTGCGTCGGCGGTCATCCTGCGGCCCTTTCGCAGATCGGCCGCGATCCCGGTGAATGTGTACGCACCGACCCCGGCAGTGAGTAGCCGCGTCACCGTCAGCCCCACCGCCTGGCCGTTCACGGCGTAACTGCCGGTCGCTGCGAGGAGCGCGCGCCCGTACTTAAGGGCCGCCGCTTGGCCGGTCAAGGCATAGGCGCCGACGCCCGCCGCGACAACGCGCCCGACGAGAAGGTTCGCGGCCCGACCCGTCAGCGCGAACGCGCCCGGTTCCGCCGCGAGCACGTAGACGCCGACCGCGACGGACCGTTTGCGGGTCGGCTGGACCGGGAAGGACCGACCGAGACGCGCCATCTATCTACCAGCGACTAGCGCGAAAGACGGCGGCGGGATGAATCTCACGCTGAGGAAGTACCCCCGCTGCCACCTTGAAGCTCCGCGGGATGTGCTTGGTCGCGCCGCCCTCGCTCGTCCAGTGCCGATTGCCGTTGACTAAGGCGGTCGAGCTGCGCGCGCCGCGCCAGCGCAGACGCACGTCGCCGCTGGACTGCGTGGCAATCAGTAGGGGGCCGCCCCCGCTACCAAACGCGCTGGAGAGGCTATACAGCAGCCGCCACCCCATATGACACGTCGGGCCGGGCCCCAAGCCGAGGGCGGGGTCCAGGGTGGGCGAGAACATCAGCCGGCCGCCGTGCGCACAAAGCCGCGCAGCGTCCCGCTGCTCGTGCTATTGGTCTGGACGAACATCGTCAGGCACCCGACCACGAACGACCCGTCGGCGACGAGTTCGCGGAACCCGTCAACCTGCGTCGTACTGTCGCGCTCGACGTACAGGTTCGCGGCGATGCCCGGCACATAGGACAGCGGGTAGACGAGGTTGAGGGCAGCCACTCCGGCGGAGTGGGCCGCGCTGAAGGCGAACGTCTCGACGGAGCGCACGCCGTAGTCGCCGCTCGCGAGCGGCACCCAGGGCACCGCATCGCCACTGGTGGGAAAGACCCGGTGCAGGATTGCTGAGGCGACGGATGTGATTGTCCCCGAAGCCGCCCCGATGTTGCCGTCCTGGTCCGTGTAGCTCGTCAGCGTGGACGTGCCGGTCCCGGTGCCGAGGGCGGTGGTAATATGGAGGCTGGCCATCACCCCCGCACCCAACGTGTTTTCGTACTGCCGCGTCTGGGCCACTGAGTTGACGGTCTGGCTCGTGGTAATGCTGCACGAGATGTTGCCGCACCCCACCAGCAGGTCCACGAGGACGCCCCAGTCGATGGCGGAGCTGGAGCCGAAGCCGAACGTGAGCAGGTACTTCTTGTCCGGGTTCGTCGGGTTCCACAGGCTGTTCAGGGCGCCGGTCGAGGCGCGGGTGTGGACCGCACCGCCGGGAATGTTCGTGTAGGTGCCGGCCACGGGCAGGCCTGCGAGCCCGAACACCGTGGAGAACGCCTGCGCGACGGTGGTCGCCGAGACCTTGGCGAACACCAGGTCGTTCGCCTTCCCGCCGCCGCGCGCCGTGATGATGCCGTCGTAGGTGGTGATGGCCGCGGCGAGCGACTTCGCCGCCAAGACGGCGGGCGAGACATGCAGCATCTCGAACACCGCCAGATCGGGGTCCGCGAGCGAGCGCAGGACGCCGCGGTAGTCGTAGAGCGGCAGCGGCATCCCCTCGTTGAGCTTCATCCACGCCTGGAGCTTGTCGCGCGTGCGCCACACGGGGCTCCGCTCGAACACCCCGGGAATCGGTCGTGTGATGCCGAGCCGGTGCAGATCGGCGGCCAGCGCGAACCCGCGGCCCGGCAGGACGTGGCCGAGGCAGGCGCCGTTCTCCGGGTGCAGCACCGGCACAGTGCCCTTGCACCCGTCCCACACGGGCGGGGAGGCGAGGCCGATGCGCGCCGCGTGCGCGAACACGCCGGCTAGCACATTAGGATCGAATCGGCTCATCGTTCCGCTACCTCGCGAAGGGCGTCGGCCTCACAACGCCGCGAACACTCTTCCATGTAGCACGCCGTGCTGCAACAGCCGTATATCTGCGCGGTATGCGGCATCGTCTGGAAGAGGCATTCACAGACCGGACACGAGCTTTCTCGTGACTTACCCCACCACTCACGCGGCTCCATCAAACCTCCGTCCAGTATGGGGCCCCGACCGTGGACACATGCGGAACCGTGAGAACGATCGTGAGCGTGGCGACTGCGCCCGCCACGTTTGGCCACACCAAGTCTATCGGCGCCCCTTCGCCCGCTGTGGTACGCGCGAACGCCAAGTGTTCGACGTTAGCGCCGTCCACATAGCGCACCGGGTCCCCGCACGCGATGGCCCTCATGCCTCAAACACTACTCCTCGTGCGTGAAGCCGCAGATGGCGTTCACGACGGCCGGCGCCGTCGCCTTGATGGCGATGAGGCCGCTCAACGCAACGACCGGCTCGTCACCAAGCGGGAACAGGACGTGCTTGCCGAGGGTCGGCGGCACCTCGTGGCGGTAGAGCACGTCGCCGTCCGTACCCTCGGCCGTCGCGTTGTGCTTCGCGGTTGCAATCGCGGCCCCATCGGCGGGGTCTTTCTTTATGGGCGATGGCGGCGAGGCGGCGCCGGTGATGGTCCCCGTCTTCCGTAGCACCTCCACGACGACGGGCTCAGCGGTGACGCTGGTGCCGTCGAAGTCGATCCACCACTCCTTGATCTTCATCTGATTCGCTGCTCCCGCCGTGAGTTCGAGCAACGTCTTGGCGGTCGCCGCGACGAGCGCGATCTCGGCGGTCTTCGTCGTATACTGCGCGCTCATTGTTATTCCTCCGGCCCTGTTGGGCCGAACTCGCCGATCTCGGCCTTCATGTGCAGCTCGCGCGACATCGCGGCCGACGTCGCCGTCTCCAGTGTCCGCACCATCGCTTCGAGGTCGGTACGGCGCGGCTGCTCGATCGCCTTGAGCGCCTGGTTCACCTCGCGCAGCTTCGATTCGAGTGGGGCGATCATTTCCTGCAGCTTGGCGCGCAGCATATGGAGTGGCGCGGCCTGTGCGACCAGCTCGACCAGCTCCTCGCGTGCCTGGGCGAGGACCTCCTTGAGGTCTGCCATGTCCCCTCCGTTTACGCGATCGTGAGAACGCCGTTCGCGGCGTCCATGTCGACGGTGAAGGTCTCGCCCGTCGCGAGCGTGACCCCCGACCCGTAATCCCACCACCCGACCAGCGGGTCGGCGGGCGACGTCGGGGTGTCGTTGTAGAGCACGGCGTAGCGGAACGTCGCCATCGACCCGCCCGACGCGGTGAAGACCACATCGGCCAGAACGAGCTTGTACGTGCCGCCCGTCTGTGCGCTGCTGGTGATCGCGGCCGCTGTACCGCCAGCGGTGTAGCCGTTGCCCGCCGCGATCTCGGTCAGGTCGGCAAAGACGCTGTTGGTCGCGATCGGCGCGACGTTGGTGAGCATCACCTTGAGGGTATCGGCGCCGAGGTTGTGCACCTTCTCGGCGACGTGCTCGACGAACGCCTGGAACTTGTTGTATGCGGCCATCAGGTCGTCCTCCCGACGAGTCCAGCGTCCGCAAGGCGGCGCATTGCCTCAACGAACGCGCCAGGCGAGTGCTGCCGGAGCGCGCGCAGCGCGACATAGACGAGTGCGCCGCCGAGCCCGTCGTTCGATGGGCAGACGACCGTCGCGGTCGCGTCCAGCTCGCCGACCTTCCCGGCGCTTGGCGCCGAGACGTAGAGCCCGACGACGTGGCGCGAGTGGAATCGGCTGTGGTCGAGCTTCCCGAGCGCCACCAAGCGTTCCCGCACGCGCTCGACTTCGATCGCGTATGCGTCCATGCCAGGCTCAACGATGAGCCCGACGCCCACTACTTGCCCCTCGGCGGGGCGGGGCGAATCGGCAGGACGTGCCCGCCATTCTTGACCAGAATCGTCTTCGTCGGCTTGCTCATGTCCGCACCACCGGCAGCCCGCCCATGTGCGCCGGGTCGAGCAGCGGTTCGAGGAGATTGATCACGCGCGGGAAGCGGCCGAGCCCCTGCGCGCGCTGGCCCGCGTCGAAGTACTCTGTTTCGAGGACGTCGATCTGCTTGCGGCGCACGTCGAGCGTCGTGTCATGCGCCGCCAGGTCGGTCGTCCCGGCCTTGAGGAACTCGAAGGCCAGCTCGATCTGCGCGTCCTTGACCCGGCGCGGGATGACCGTTGTCTCGTAGTACGGATAGCCAACTATCGTTGGCGTCCCCAACGCGAGCGGGGAGTCGGGGTCGATGCAGAACGCGCGCGGCCACACCAGTACTTGCACGGCATTGACGCGTGTCCCGTTGAACCACAGAATGTTGAGCTCGCGGCCCGCCTCGATGAGCGCGGTCTTCTCGGTGTCGGTGCACACCGCCCCCGCCAGTGTCGTCCACGTCGCCGGTCGGTTGAGCCGCGACTCCGCGCGGGTGATCGCCTCGGCTTCGGTGACAAAGCTGTTGGCGTTCGCCGCGCCGACCGTGGCAACGATCGTGATCGCCACGCGCTACTTCTTCGCTTTCCGACTACCCGTGAGGATCGTCACCGGCCGCGCCGGTGCGGCATCGGTGCTCCGCGTGACGATGAGCGGCATACCGGGATCGCCGGGCAGGAGCGGCGCCGGGTCGGGAGTGGGATCAGCGAGCGGCGGTTGCGCCGGGTCGTGCGCCTGGTAGGCCCCGCTGGCGATCATGTCGCGCGCGTCCACCGGCCAGCGTTCCAGCCGCTCGCCGGTGGCGCACGCATAGAGCACGACCTTCCCGGACGGCATGCGCGTCGGGAACATCGGGCTACGCCTTCTTGACCATGTGCGCGACGTAGTTGATGCCCGTCGCGATCGTGCCCGTCACGTCCGTGTAGAGCCGCATGTAGCGGTAGAGCGTGCCGTTGATCTCGTTGCAGAACGGCAGCTCGTAGCGCCCGACCGCCGGGCTGTCCGCGCTCTCCCCGATCAGCGTCGTGGAGTCACCGAGGATCTGCTGCGGCCCGCCCACGACACCCGAGGCGAACGTCGCGGAGGCCGAGAACTGCGTCTTGATCTTGTAGTTCTCGTCGCCCGTGGCCACCTCGACCGCCGTCGTGTCGAGGACGACCCGCGCGTCGACCCGGCCGAGCCCGAGGTCGATGATCTTGTCCGCGCCCCCGACCTGGGCAGCCGCGTCGGCCGCGACGAGGCCCGCGTCCTTGAGCCGCATGTCGAGATCGAAGGTCTCATCCTTCTGCTGACGTGCCATCGTATCGCTCCCCTGGTTCGACGTTCCAACGCCGTTAGGCGATCGCGCCCTTGATCACGGCGAAGTTGATCACGAGCGCGGCATTCAGTGCCGCCGACGCGTGAACGTTGGTGATCACGATCTTGAAGCTGCCCGCCGCGACGCCCTTCACCGCCACGATCGGCGTGCCCGCGCCGGCGTAGGTCGTGCTGACCGCGATCACGTCGATCGCCGCGACCTTGCTGTTGGTGACGGTGAACTCCTCCTCCGCCGCCGCCACCGTCGTAAGCGCGACCGTCGTGATCTGGCCAGTCGGCTTGTTGAGGGTGACGCCGGTCGTGGCGTCGGTGATCTGCGTGACGGCACCGCCGGCGCCGGTCGCGTATCCGGAGGGCACGTCAGCTGAGGAAGACCGCAGAACGCCGCTCTCGACGTCGACCGTGATCTCGCCATCCTTGGCGCGACCGCTCCCGGTGTCCTCGCGGGTCGGAATGGTGCGCGTCGCCATCTTAGACCACCACTGCCGCGTTGCTGATGCCCCGCAGCCGCGCCGCCGCGCGGCCGTGCTCGATGCACAGCCCCGCAAACCACTCGACGCGGGTCCGGTAGAGCGGGCTCGACTGCAGCTCGCCCAGGTCGCGCACGTCCATCCCGCCGTTCGCCTCGATGCCCGTCACCAGCCCGTCCCCGAAGGCAAGGGCGTAGATCGACGTCGCGGTCGCGGTCGCGCCAGTGCTGGCGAGTTCGTCGAACGCCAGCGGCTCGGTGCCGCCGTTGTCGGAGTACGGGACGAGGATCGGCACGTCGTTGTAGACCGTCACGCGCCGCCCGAACGCGTCCTTCTCGTAGGTGACGTAGCCGCCGACCGTGGTCGTCCGCGCGGCCGTGGTGATCCGCCGGCGCAGCGCCTTCGACATGACCAGCGCGCTCGCGTTGGGCACCGCGTCCAGCAGTTCGTCGAGCTTCGCGAGCGAGAGCGGGTCGCCGCCATCCGTGGTGCCGTTCTCGATGCGCTGCGCGCCGACGATCCGGTTCTGCAGCCCGTCGAACTCGCGCGGCTGTGTGGTGGAGTCGCCCTTGATGATCACGCGCGTCAGCTCGGCGGCGAGCGCCTTGACCTTCATCGACTCGTGCGTCGCCCGCGCCTGCGGTCCCTGCGTGGCGACGATAAACGTGTCGACGTCGAGCTCGCCACCGCAGATCCGCAGAGCCTCGACGAGCTGGTTGATGATGCCGGTCGAGGGCGTGTACGACTCGTTCACGCCCCGGAATGCGACGCCGGGCAGCGTGCCCTCGCGGTTGTACTGGTAGGCGTTGCCCTGGATTGGCTTGAAGGGCAGCGCCATGAGCAGGTCGCTCGCCCGCGCGAACATCGCGATGACCGCCGCGCGGATTGTCTTGCCTTCGTTCGCCGCGAGCTTGGCGGCCTCGATGAGCGTGAGTGCCATGAGAACAGGGTCCTCGGGTCAGAGTGCCCCCGTCCTCGCGACGGGGTCGCTGTGTGTGGCGCTGTTGAGTGCGACGGGGTGCGACAGCGGTGCGGTGCAACGGTCAGCGGGTACGACGGTCCAGCGGTGCGACGCGGCGGGATGGTGAGCCAACCACCTCCCGCCGCGTCCATCCTACATCGGGTCAGGCTTTCGCGCCAGAGGCCCGCGCCTGGCTGAGCGCCTGTTCGGGGTTCGCCACGACGGCGTCGGCCGCGCTGCTCGCCCCCGGCTTCGGCGTCATGATCCCCGCCGCGCCACCCCCGCCGGCCTGCGTCCCCTGCGTCCACGCGGGTTGCAACTTGGCGTGCGCCTCGGCGTGCGCCTTCGGGTCCACGCCCGGCCGCCCCCGGACCATGACCGCGCCCTTGTCGCTCAACTCGTACTCGTCGCCGTACAGCTTCCAGTAGTCGTCCTGGTGCTTGCCGAGGAAGCCGGCATCCACCGCGATCTTCTTGACCACGTCAGTCAACTTGAGCTTCTGGTTCTCGGCGCGGACCGCCTCGGCGTCGGCGATGCGCGGGGCGAAGTCCTTCTCGACCTCCGCGCGCACGTCCTCGCGCAACTTCTTGAGTTGCTCATCGGTGAGGCCCGCCGCCGCCGCCTTGCGCTCATTCTCCAGCTTGGTCAGCGCCTCGGTCGCCTTGTTGGTCGCCTTCTCGGCCGCCTTGAGCTGCGTCTGCACGAGCTCGACGCGCGCGGTCAGATCAGCCACAACCGGGTCGGGCTTGGGGTGCCACTTGCCGTCCTTCTCCTCGTACTCGTTCTCGAACCCCTTCGGGATGTCGTCCTTCTTGTCGTAGATCGGGCGGGCCACGTTCAACCTCCTGCGTGAGAGTGCGTGCTCCTCGTTACGCGGCGATACTGAACTGCTCCACACACCGGCAATTATACTCGTCATCGCCGGGGACCATCTGGCCGTTGCTGTACGGCTCGTCCATCGGCACCGTCTCGCCTTCCATCGCAACGTGTTCGGGTCGCTCACGATCATCGAGGACGCCCCGCCACGTACGTTGCAACTGCATCCCGTCGAGGACGCCCGCGTCAGCCGCGTTCTCCCATGCGAGCCGGTTGCCCTCCTTCATCGTGTCGAGCGCGGCGGTGCGCGCGGTCGTCTCGGCGTTGAAGGCGATCATCCGCCGCCGGTAGGCGTCGGTCATCGTCCGCACTTGGGCGGTCGTCAACGGCTCCCCCGCCCGCAGCGTCCCGTCGTACCTTCGATCGCGCAGTTCGTAGGCGAAGGGGCTCGCTGCCCCTTCCTGGCGTTCGATCGCGCGGCGAAAGTTGCGGACGGCCTCGGCTTGGTTCGGCGCGAGGGGCAAGACCGCGCGCAGCTCGACCGCCATCGTGCGCGGGCCGACCCCGGCCTCGATGCCCGCCGCGATGTGCTCTCGCACCGTCTCGCGGACCTGGCGACTGAGGCCCGCCATAACCCGCGTATCGAGCCGGCGTAGCGCCTCCGTCACCTGCGGCGCGAGCGTGTCGAAGGTGGCGGCGACCGTGCGCGCCCGGAGCGGGACGTCGCGCGCGTGGTAGCGGGTCGCGTCGCGCAGCCCCTCGCGCAGCGTCATGCGGAGCGGCTGGAACGCCTCGGCCAGCACCGCGTCGTTGAGCGCCTGGCTGACGAGGTAGTCGATCCGCCCCTGCGCGATCAGCCGTTCGAGCCCCGCCGCGTCAAGGCGGTCGGCCAGCGCGCGAAACCCCGCCATCAGGGGGCCGCGCACTTCCGGTGCGAACTCGGCCGCGCGCCGCTGGACCCGGAGCCAGAACCGCCGCGAGGCCGCGCTCACTTCTTCCCTTTGCGACGCCTGGACCGACCCTTCATGACCACGCGGCCAGCCAGCCCGGCTCCTGCCGCCGCACGTTGGGCCTTCTTCTCATCGTCCCTAGACGTACCTCCACACTTGGGCCGATCCGCGGTCGGCCAGTACGTTCCCAGTACCACCCCAGGTGGCACCCTTTGCCGCTGGCGCGCCATCAACAGCTTCGCCTCGCGCTGGCGTGCCAGGGCGCGTTGGTGGGCCTCCTCGTACGCGACCGTTTCCGCCTCGGCCAGCACATCGAGCGCGCTCCGCCGCCTACTCTTCCTAGGAATATCTCCGATCGCCTCCCGCACGCGGGCGATGGCCACGAGCCACTTTCTCCTCTCGGCCTCGGCCCGTTGGGCGTTCTTTGCCTCATCCCTACAAATCGCTTCGCCCGCCGCCATCCGCTTTCTGCGCTTGGGGCTCCATCTGTCGTAAATCGCAATGGAGGCTTGGAGCCGATCGGCCTCCTCGGCCCATGCCGATGCCGATTCCTCGCGCACTGGCCAGCCCTGCGCGAGAATATGCCGGCCGATTGTGCGGGGATCACCCTCTGTGTCACGCAGCGCAAAGCCGCGAACGAGCCGATAGCCTACTCGGCTCTCGTGCTGCACGTCTCCTCGCCCCGCGCGCCCTTCGTGCCGACGTTGGTCGTCCCGTTGATTGAGTGCATCAAGTATCCAGTATCGGGCGGCCCCCTCGCGGTCGTGCTTCTCCAATACCGTGAGGCACAGGAGCGCGGCTATCTCTTGGAGGTCGTTCATGATTTGCAGGGCCTTGCGAATCTTGCGCCGCAATGATGGCGATGCGTCTTTGAGTGCGGGGAGCGCCGTCACTCGTCGCCGCGGTCGCGCAGGTCACATACGACGTTGTAAATCTCGTTGAGCTTCCAGAGGAGCAGCGCCTCACCGAACGTCAGGCCGTGCTCCGCGATGAGCGGGTAGAAGCCATCCTTGAACTCGCCGAGGAACTTCACCCACGACTGCCGCGTCTCCGCATCAGCCATCGGCTCCCGCGTCGGCCACTCAGCCATGAAGCCGCGCGACCAGGGCGTCGAGCCACGCCGACAGCCGCCCGAGCCACGGCCACCGCGCAACCGCCGCTTGGAACCAGCGCCACCACGGCGAGACGTACAGCGGGTCGCGACGCTGGCGGTGATGCTGCACCGCGTCGTCCCACAGCCACCACTCGCCGACCGCCACGATCGTCCAGCCGGTCACGGCCGCGATCGGCACGCCCCCGATCGCCCACGGGATGCGCGTGAGGGCGAGACCGACCAGCACCGTCAGCAGGCCGAGGTAGCCGTGATGCCACTCCCCGAACCGATGGAGCCGCGCGAGCGCCAGCGCCAGGTACGCCGTGCCAAGCGCCGTCACGAGAACCGCGAGGATGGTCATCATGCCGCCTCCATGCGCGGCCCGCCCGTCCCCGCCCCGAGCGCCGCCGCGCGATCGGCTGCTTCCTGACGCTTCGCCGCCTCGTCGGCCATCCACTCCAGTTCGAGCTCCTCAAGATCGGCGTCGTCGGGGATCCGCCCGCCGGTCTGCAGCGCCTTGAGCACGACCGACTTCGGGAACCCCGCCTCGACCAGCTTGGCGTAGGCGTTCATGACGTTGGAATCGAGCGCCGTGCTGTCGAAGTCGCGATTGATCTGCACAACGGGGCACGCCGCCGGTTCGATCCCGAGATACCAGCCCGTGATGATGACCGCTTCATTGACTGCATCTTCGATCCCCTGTGCCGCCGTCGCGAGCGTGCTGTTTTCCGCCGTGGCGTCGAGCCGCTTCGCTTCGGCCGTCTCGGCCGCGCGGGTCTGCGGCAACAGGAACGACAGCGCCGTCGAGGCGATGCGGAACAACTTCTCGTCGAGCCCCTTGCGGAGCTGCTCAAGCGCCGTACCCGAGAGCTCCACGATCTCGTAGTCGCCGTCGGCGCTGACTTGGACGCCCGTGCCGGGACCGATCTTCAATGCCGCCGGCTTCCCCGTCGCGGGGTCGATGGCAAGCTCGCCCTTCACCACGGGCTGCGGGAAGCAAATCCAGTCCTCGTAGAAGCTGAGATTGGTCGCCTTCTGCCAGTACGCGAGGCTCGCGTAGGCGACCCCGAGCAGTGGCGGGCGCGCGGTGAACGCGGCGTCGGTGCGGCCGGTATACGCGACCGCGAACGGAAGGGTGTCACGCGTCTGCCCTTGCTTGTTCGTGTAGATGCCCGAGCCGATCACGACGTAGACCTCGCCCAGCCCCCGCGCCTGGCGCTCGTACAGCGTCCATGTCGCGACGTAGGTACCGCCCGACGGCACCAGCCGCAGCACGCGGAAACGGTGCCGCGTCGCCGTCCCGAAGACCTGGTCGTCCACCTCGGCGCATTCGTAGAGCACGATCTGACTCGGGACGTTGCGGTTGCCGATCGTGTCCTCGCGCCACGAGTACAGCATACAGCGCGGGTAGATCGCCCACGTCGGCCGCAGGCTCATCGTCTGCTGATCGAGGCCGGTGGCCCCGGCCACGGGCGGCGGATGATCGACGAGAAGGATCGCGTACCCATCAGCCAGCGCGCGATCGGCGAATCGCTTGATAAAGACCGGCGCGGCCGTGCCTCGACTGTCGATGTTGGCCCACGGATCGGCGAAGGCCGTCTCGGCCTGGTTCCATGTGACGGTCGGGGGCTTCGCGAACAGCATCCCGATCGCCGCCGACAGCACGCGTTCGAGCGCGGCGTACACCGTCTCGATGCGGGCGCGCACCTCCCAGAGTTCGGCGCTTTCGTCCTTCCACTTGCGGATGTACTCGCGCGCGTGCGCCCACATCGTGCGCGTGCCCGCAACTAGGCGCGCGATCAACTGCAGATCGTCCGCCGCCGCTATGACTTCGGGCCGGGTCCAATTCGGCTTCGCCGGGTCGGTCGTCTGGTGCAACGAGGTGTCGGTCGCGTCGGGTGTATCGGGATAGCTCATGACGGCACCTCGGGCACACGGCGAAGGACGAGACGGCAGGCGAGCGTGAACAGGAACGGCGGGCACCACCACGGCCGGGGCCGCACAATCTGGCCGAGTTCGCGGGTAATCGTCTTGCGGAGCAGTCGATTCGAGAGGGTCACGCTACGCGCGGTAGCTCAAGGACGCCACGGTCGGGCGCGGCAGGTCGAGCTTGGCGTCGGCCCCGGCGGCGGCGTCGATCTGATCGTCATGACCGCCCTCGTGGCCGGTGAAGTCGGCCGCTTCGAGGCGGAACGCGTCGCGCCAGGTGCCGGAGCATAGCACCACGTTACCAGCTTCCGCCTTGGAGGCAAGTGGTTCGGCCCGATGGAGCTTGGAGCCGGTCGGGTGCTCGGTGTGCACGACCAAGCCGACGCGCTGCACGCGGCGCACGAGATTGGCCGTCCGTTCCTTGCCCTGAATCCCCGCCTCGGTTTCGATCCACCAGACCACGCGCGCCCCATAAGTGTGCTTGTCCGCGCGCGCCACTTCTTCGACCCGCGCATCGCGCGCCGCCACGGTCTTGCGGAACCGCTCGACGTCCACGATCGCAGTACGCCCATCGAACATCCGACACAGCAGCGCGCCCGCCGTTGCATCGCCGGTTGGGCTCTCGGACTGGTCGCTGCCCGCCAAGTCCCAGTACCGCACGAGCGGCCCCTGCGTTGGCACGGCGTCGAGCAGCTGCCACCAATCCCACTTGAACATGCCGCCTTCGCGAGGGCGCGGCCGTCCCTGAATGAGCGACGCGAACCCGTACTCGCCAAGCTCGACCCGCTTCTCGTCGAGCCACGCCGCCCCCCGCAGCTCCGGCCACAGCGGTTCGTGCACCGCGCGGCCGAGCGCGTCGGCTTCGCCCTTCGCCGGGTCGTGGTCGGCGCGGCCAGGGAGGTGCAGAATCTCCCACCGACCCGCCTGGCGATCGCGCAACCGCCCGGCCGGGTCATCGGTATGCCACCGTGAGAGCTGCATCAGGACGGCCGTGTGCGGTTCGGCCCGCGCGAGCAAGTCGTTGCTAATCCAGTCCCAAGTCTTGTCCCGCGTCGCTTGGCTCTCCGCATCCTCCCGCGAGCCAATTGGGTCGTCAATGATGACCACGTCAGCATCGAGTGACGCCGCGCCTGTTCCGGCCCCGAGCGCGCGAACACCGCCCCCGGCGACCGTTTCCCACTCGCGAGCCGCGTCGCGTTCGTCGGATAGCGCCACCCCGCGCGCACGCACCAGCTTGCGGATCGCGCGTGAGAACTTGTCGGCCATCACTTGGTTGTACGAGCATACGAGGATCCGCGTCGACGGCCGCCGCTCGATTCGGTAGGCGGCGTAGCCGATCGTATTGTGTTGTGTCTTGCCGTGACGAATGGGAATCTCGATCAGCGCACGGAGCATCACGCCGGCCGTCATGCGGTCGAGGACATCCTGCATAGCGACGAAGTGCTGGTAATTCCACCGCACGGCGAGGACGTCGGGGGCCTCGTCGGTTTCGTCGCCCCGGTGGAGCGTGGGGCGCGCCTCGGCAAGCCAGGTGCCATAGTGGTCAGTGGTGACCGCCGGAGCGCGGCGGGCGCGCGCCCGACGACGCCGTTCCTCCTCGATCCCAACTTGTAGCTGCGCGAGGCTCGGCATTACTTCGGGGCTCCGCCGCCTACGCGCGGATCAGCCATTCCTCACCGACTTCCTCCGTCCCCCGCCGGGGCGGGCCACCCCCGCACGCCCGGATCAGCCTCGCTCCCGTCATCGGGTTTGAAGTGCGTCGGGCGCGCAGGCCAGGTATCGCCATCATGAATCCAGAACCCGATATCCCCGTCGCGGCGACCGCGATGAATGCCCGTCGAACCGGGCTCGATCAACAACAGCGGTGACCCATCAGCCGGTGCGTACATCGCCTCCCGCCACCCCAGTTCCTTCAGCCGCTCGTAGCAGTCGAAGGCGAGGCGAAGGGCAGTCGCCTCGTCGGGGATGCGCGTCGCCCGCTCCGCCTTATATGCCCGAGCACCCTCGATCATCGTCCGCGCCTCCTCGGCTGTGATCGTGACGTGCTGACACCCGCCGGGACCACGCGCGATCCCGTGAACCAGCTCCCCGTCGCCGCGCTGGTCAGCCATCACGGGCTCCCGCCGCAGTGCCAGCGCGGTCGCAGAGCATGGGGCCGATCCGCTGTTCCGCTAGCGCCAGATACGCCGGATTGAGGTCCACGTAGATCGCGTCTCGGCCGTGCCCCGTGGCCACCTGCGCGACCGTGCCCGAGCCACCGAACGGATCCAACACCACGTCGCCAGCTTCCGAGCCCGCGAGAATGCAGATTTCCGCAAGCAGGCTCGGCATCACGGCGAAGTGCGCCTCCCGGTACTGCGCGGGGGAGATCCACCACACGCTGCTGAGATTGGCTCCCGCCGCGACCTGCTCCATCGCGTCCCATCGTCCGTTGAACCCGTCGTGCCGGCGAGAGTGTCCGCGCTGCTTCTCGCGTCGCACGGCCTTCATCGGCCCGTTGCTCTTGCGCCCGCCGTGCGCGCGCACGCTCCCGAGTTGGCCTTCGACGTGCTGCGCCAATCGCGTGTCGCTGCTCGGCGCGGCTGGCGTCCGGGCGGCCTCCGCGGCGTAGAAGTAGTTGTTGCTCTTGCTGAGGTGGAACACGTACTCATGCGAGATCGTCGAGCGATCGGTGACAGACTCCGGCATCCGGTTCGGCTTCGCCCAGATGTTGCACTGCCGCAGATACCAGCCATCCGCGCGGAGTGCGAACGCAGTCATCCAGGGGACGCCGATGAGATCCTTGTCCTTGAAGGGAGACCGCCTCCTGCCGCGCATAACAAGGCTTCCCCTGTTTGTGCGCTGCTTGACGTGCGGACTGTTTCCCGGATTGCCGCCCTTTCCGGCGCCGCTCCAACCGTCGCCGAGGTTGAGCCACAGCGTGCCGTCGTCCCTGAGCACCCGCCGGACCTCCGCAAAGATCGCCACCAGCCGCGCCACGTACTCCTCGGGCGTGGCTTCCAGGCCGAGCTGGCCAGGCACACCATAGTCGCGCTGACGCCAGTAGGGCGGCGAGGTCACGCATATCCGACATGACCCACCTGACAAGCGCCGCAGAACTTCAAGGGCATCACCACAATACAGTGTTGCGTGCATCACGCGATCACTTCTCCTCCTCCGGCCCCGCGAGCCGGGCCACGATGGCCCACGCTTGAGTCGCTCTGGTCTCCTGCGCGCTTACGACTCCGTCGAGTACCGCTCCATGCGCCGCGTCGTCCTCGCCTTGCAACACCCGCCACCGTTCGACCTCGGCGTGCTCGATATCGAACAGGCGCATGACTTGGCGGTGAGTCTCGTCGTGAGCCCACGAACTGCCGTAGACCAACTCGGTCAGCGCCGCTCGAACGCGGCGCGACGGTCCCCCGTATCGCCGCGCTGGTCAGCCATCATGGGCTCCCGCCGGGCCGCCAGCCCCCGCCCGCAGGAGCGCCGCAATGCGTGCGACGCAATCCTCGCACTCCTTGAGCCATACGCCGCGCGCCTGAAGCGTCAACTCGCCCCAAGGTGGTTCCCCGGCCTTCGGATTCTTGCGGCGAGTGCGCTCCCATTCGTCCATCGCGAAGCGCAGAACGACGCCCCGCAAGTCGGCGGCGAGCGCGGGGGCCGCCACCCGACGGTTCCACCGCTCGGGGTGTGTGTCTTCTCCGCGTATCCAGCAGGAGCCGGTCGTGTCGCCACACGCCGCGTATTCCCCACGCTTGACGCCTGGCGACCCGCAGAATGGGCACGGCTTGCATTCCGGCGTCGGGTTCGCAGGTCCCAGCTCGCTAGTTGCCTTTCGGCACTCCTCCGTCGTGTGGTGCAACGACATCTATCCGTCCTCCTTGGGGGGCTCCGGCCCTGTGAGCCGGGCCTGCGGGTAGTGCCAGCGATTGACGGCATCCATGGCCAGCAAACGCGGTGCCTCCTCATTGGACCAGGGCCCGGTTGTCGCGTGCGATACCAAGCGAATGCTGCACCAGTATACCAAGGTGCGGGGCAACTTCCACGCGAGCCAACGCATCAGGCAATCTTTCACTTTCTCTCCTCCTTGCGGGGCTCCGGCCCCGCGATCTGAGGCCGTGTGTAGCTCCGCCGCACGATGGCCGCACATCGCTTGAGCACCTTGCTATGAGTGGCGGCATCGGCATCGGCGGCGGCGGCGGCGTGGGCGGCGGCGGCGGCGTAGGCGTAGGCGGCGGCGTAGGCGTAGGCGGCGGCGGCGGCGGCGTAGGCGGCGTCGGCGGCGGCGTAGGCGGCGTCGTAGGCGGCGTCGGCGGCGACTCGCACGTCCTGCAGCGTCACGTCCTTGCGCCACCTGGCCCACGCCTCGGCCGTCTCGATGGCCACGCGGGGCCGCTGTTCGCCCTTCGCTGCATACGGGAGCGCCAATCGCGCACAGGCACACGCCGCGAGCACCAGCTTCCGCCGCGCGGCGCTCTCCGGCAGACCCGCCTGCTTCCCGAGCAGCCACAGCATCCAATCGCCTCGCTCGCAGGCCCGCCACGCGGCGGCGAAGGACGGATACGCGCGTGCCCACTCGACGGCGTCGGGACAGGCGCGGAGCAGCTTCAGCTTCACAGTCCAGTGCATCACTGCCGCGTGACGTGGCTGGAGCGGGGCTTGCCGGCGGTCGTTCAGTTGAACCTCCGCGTTACGCCAACTTGGCGCTTGAATGCATTGAGCTCATCGTCACTCATTTCGTGCAGCGGCTTCGGGGGCATAATGTCGACCTTGTCCGTCTGCCCGAGGATCTGCTTCCCGAGCCAGATTTGCGCCGTGATATTGGGGGCCTGCTCCCGCCGCACGACCCGCCCCTTCACGTCGTACTCCGCCTTCACCCCAATCGCGGATTGAAACTGTGCCCGCCGTAACGACGCCTTGCCTTGTGACCGGCCTTTTTCTATGCGCTCCGCATGGTGCCGCGTAAGCGTGTCACTGCTAATCCCCAGGACGGCGGCGATCTCCTCGTGCGTGCAGTACATGGCCGCCAGGGCATCGAGCTGGCGCAGGTGTTCCTCGGTGAGGGCGACCGGCGCGAACTTCCCGGTTCCCTCGTCGCGGGGCCGCCCTTTGCCGTTCTTCCCGCCGCCCGTGCTCACGCCGCGCTCGGCTCCCGTGGGGTCAGGACCGCCGGGGCGTGGGCGAGGCAGCGCGCGCTCCACGTCGTGACGCCCCGCGCGCGCAGGTCATCGGGATCGAGTTCACACCCGCACCCCCACCGGAGGATCGGCTTGCCGTCGTGCAGGTGCCACTCGGCATCACCCCTTGGCGGCATCGTCTGGTCGCTGGTGCTCACGGGCGCTCCCCGCCCGCAGACGCCGTCGCGTCTGACCCCTGCGCTGCGTCAACGAACCGCGCGTCAGCCGGTGGCGGGAATGTCAGCTTCTCGCCCGTCACAGCCCCCTCCCTTCGGCCCGCGCGAGAGGGGCGACGTCCTCCCGCGCTGGTCAGTCATCGGCACCGAGCCCATGCAGGACGCTAGGGCTAAAGCGTCTATCTTTGTACAAGGTCGGCGTAACGTTGCCGAATCACATCGCACCAGCGCGGGTCGATCTCGATGGCGTAGCATCGGCGCTCCATCTGTTCCGCGCAGATGAGCTGGCTGCCCGAGCCCGCAAAGGGGTCGTAGGCAATCTCATTCGGCCGCAGATGGTTCGCGATTGGCCGCTCAAAGAGGGCGACCGGCTTCTGCGTCGGATGCAGCCGACCGCCGGGACCCTGCGCCTCGGCCTCAAGCTCCCATACACTCGTCTGCGATTTGCCGCCGAGCCAGCGCGGGGCTTGGCCCCGGACCCATCCATAGAACGCAGGCTCATGCTGCCAGTGATACTGGCCGGACCGCGTGAGCACCAGATGGCGCTTGCGCCAGATGATTTGTCGGTGGAGGAGAACGTCAGCAGCAGCAGCAGCAGCAGCAAAGAAACCCTGCGTAAGGTGGGCGTGCCAGAGATACCACGCCGCACGATCGAGGACGGGAAGCGCCGCACGGAAGGCTGCTTCAAGGAACCCCTGCAGCGCCGAACCGTCGAGGTCGTCTCCAATAAGGTCGCCGCCCCACCGCTCCTTCTGGTTCCTGAACCCCGGCCTGGGAATGCCGTTCTTCGTGGTGTTGTACGCTACCCCATACGGCGGGTCCGTACAGAATAGTCGCGCCTTCTCGGCACCAAAGAGCCGCGCCACCGCCGCAGCATCGCGCGCGTCGCCACAGAGCAGCCGATGCCGGCCGAGCAAGTATGTTTGTCCAATGCGCGAGCGGGCCTTTTTCGGCAGGGCCGGTGCCGCAACTTCCACGATGGTGGACGAAGCCTGGTGTCGGCGAATGCCATCCAGCAGCTCATCAAGGGCCTCAAGGTCATAGCCGGTCCCCTCAAGCCCACTCGCACCAGTCAGGGCACCGTCGGGCAGAACAAGGGCCTTGAGCAGTTCCGCGAGCACGGGCTCATCGTTCGCCGCTAGATCGCTCGTCCGATTGTCGGCGATCGCATAGCGGGCGGCCATGACATCGTCCATCTCAGAGACGACTGCCGCGAGGCGCCGCCAACCGAGGGCGAGCGCCGCCTGGAGCACATGGTTGCCAGCGACGACGGTCATGTTCGAACGTTGGACAACCACCGGCTTCTTCTGACCGAAGGCGCGCAAGGATTCACTCACCGCACCAATGTCGCCGCGCCGATAGTTGGCCTGCCACGGCTTTAGCCGAGCAATCGGAACCTCAAGAGACTTGAGGGCCGCGTCGATGTTGGTCGGATCCTCTCCCGCGCTCGGCGTGCGCTTCATGCGCCTTCTCGCGTCCAGTCCACAACGGCCTCCAGTCGTAGCCTCGCCTTGGCCATCAACTCGGCGACCGCTGATGGAAGGCCGCCGCCCGCAAGGGTCTCCGCTTGGTGGAGTTCGGCAATCGCCCTCTGAATCTCTGCGCGCACCATAACACCGGTGGTGGCGCTCATCCGCCACCGCCGATCGCCGCGATCAGTTTCAACTCGGTGAGCTTCGCCTTTGCCGCGTCGAGTCCGCCGACGACGTGACCCGCCCCACAGAGTTGGCACGCGGCCATGAACGTGAGCTGATCGTCCGACAGCTTCCCGTCGACCGCCTTCGTCTCGTGCCACCACGCCACCCGGACGCGGCGGTTGAAGACGTAGAGGTCGGGGATCCCCGGCGTCTGCATCGTCTCGCGCGGCTGACTGAGCGAGTAGACGAGGCACCCGAACTGCTCGTACAGTCGCACGACGTCGCGCTGGACCTGCGCTTCGGGAATCCGCACTCCCCCAAGGTGCGCCAGGGTCGCCCGCACCGCCAGCTTCGGCCGTCGCACCCGTCGCTCGATCTTCTCGACCAGCGTCGGGTACCGCGTCACGAGGTCATCGGCCAGCCACGCGCGGTATGTGTTGTTGATCTCCACGCGGTAGGTCGCGCGGACCGCTTCGACCAGCGCGTTGACGCTGAGCCGGGAGTGAAGCGCCGACTGTTGCAGGGCGAGCCGCTGAATCGCCTCCCAGGCGGTACGACCGTCCACGCTCGTGCGCCAGGCGAAGTATGCGGCGCGGGTGTTCGCGCTGCGCGGCGGCGGGATGCGGGCCGGGCCGGTCGGCGGTGAGGGGGCCTCAGTCCTCGTCATCGTCGTCCTCCTCGCGCGTGCGGCGCGGCGGCGGAATGGTGGCGGCGGGCGGCGCGGGGTCGGTCGCGCGGTGCTTCTCGGGGTCGTGATCCAGCG
>Ga0247727_10002778_pt1 | contig 39536 bp, 20 predicted proteins | sample WisWelCaveWW1625_FD_202498 | JGI IMG/M metagenome (GOLD analysis project Ga0247727, IMG submission 202498) | Biofilm microbial communities from Wishing Well Cave, Virginia, United States - WW16-25 | ecosystem: Environmental > Aquatic > Deep subsurface > Groundwater > Cave microbial mat | place... | reverse complement strand
GCCTCCAGGGCTTCCAGGGTGTCCGCCTCGCCGTCCCCCGCCACCCGTCGCTGCACCCGAAGCCGGAGTTCCTCGAGGAGCGCTATCGGATCTTCCGGAAGGCCGTGTAGAGCGCGTGCATTGCACGCTGATTCCTCGGAGCGACCGCCTGGCGGCGGGGGAGAAGCGGCGCATCCGGCGCGACCTCCTGCGCCGGACCGACACCGAGGCCCTCGCGCGCCTGCACCGGGCGCTGGAGCGGATGGCGGGGGAGTGATGGTTGGCGGCCACGCGGGGACGGTGGGGAGGATGAGGCGGGCGGCGATGAACGGGACCCCGGGGGCAGCCTGAGGGCCGGTTCAGGTCAAGGGGCCGACGGTCCGGACGGCAAGCATGTCCGTACCCTTGATGGCTCGGACGTCCGACACCTTCAGTGTGAGGAGAGCCTTCGTTCGTCCCGAGGCGGCCACGAACTCGACTTCGAGTGCATCCGGTGGGTAGACCTCGACGACGGCGCCCATGTCGCCAGCCTTGAGGCCGTGAGCGTGGATGTCGCGGACGAGCACGACCGGGTCGAGAGACTTGAAGGTCATCATCTCCTCGGGATCAGGGTGACGAATCGCGGCGGGTGGCCTGGAGCAGTCACGATCCAGACCGTGAGCACGCGCAGCGCGGCGCCATCGCCGTGCCTCAGAGTACCCCAAACGACGTACTTGCGGCCATACGGAGTTGCCTGTCCCGGCGTGGTGATGCCGTGAACCGCGATGCGGCGCAACTGGGCGATGAGCGGCTTCCAATCCTTGGCCCGGAATCCTGCACGGGCGAGGAGGGCCGCTTTGATGCGCATTTCGGGGAAGGCGATCAGTCGTTCCGGGGAAGGCGATCACCTGTAACGGTGAAGGTGATCGCTCATCGGAGCGGAGCGACGTGCGGTTGTGTGCTGTTCAGCCCTCCTGGCACATAGTGCCGGCATCATGACGCAGTTTGAGCAGAGCGATCTCGATCGTGGCAGGGTCCACAGGCCGGGGTTCGAGCCGTGACACCCCCGGATCCGAGGCTCATGCGGACTCCTTGGAGGAGCGTCGCGCTTTGATCTCGCGCAGCGACGTCCCTTGAGTACGATGCTGTGGGCGCAGTGGACCAGGCGGTCGCAGCTGGCGTCGGCGAGGGTGGCGTCGCCGATGACCTCGTGCCAGGACTTGACGGGGAGCTGGCTGGTGATGAGGGTCGAGGCGCGCTCGTAGCGGTCCTCGACGACTTCCAGCAGGTCGCGGCGCTCCTGGTCCCTGAGAGGAGCGAGCCCCCAGTCGTCGATGATGAGCAGCTGGGTGCGTGTGAGCCGGGCGAGGAGCCGGCCGTAGGAGCCATCGCCGCGGGCGACGGCGAGTTCCTCGTACAGGCGCGGTAGCCCTGCGCGGCCGCGGCCGAAGAGCCGTTCATGGGAGGCCACCCGGCCGCCCTTGAAGTACACCTCGACGATGGCGGCGGTGACGCGGGCATCGACGCGCTGGTGGATGAGTTGATGGGGCACGCTGTACAGGTTGTGCTCGACGTCGATGTGGTAGTCGATGTTGACGCCACAGTTCTTCCAGGAGGCCATCTCGAAGCGGGCCTGGGGCAAGGGCTTGAGCGCCGGCCGGTCGAGGCGCTCGAACAGTTCCCGTCGGGAGGCGCCGAGGTGCTTCATGGGGCGGTCGTTGAGTTCGCGCCCGAGGTCGAGAACGGCCGCGTTCATCTTCGCCGAGATACCGCTTAATCGCTCTGATCTATTGACCATTAGTAATAGAATCACTATTATTTCGAACATGGCGGTCATAGAGGAGGGCCTCGTCCGGCGCTGTCTCGAGCGGCTGCGCGATCTCCCATTCGTGGAGAAGGCCACCCTCCTGGCGGGGACGGAGGGCCGTAGGGGCCGACCCGGAGCCACCCGGCTGCGGATCGCCACGCCGTTCGTCACGGAGGATCTCGATCTCGTCGTGTTGCGGACCCACCTGACCCGGGCCGCGGTCGACGGCGTTCTGGCGCGGATGGCCGGTCGCGCTCGCCGGCCCTGGATCCTGTTCGCTCCGCACGTCGGCCGGCCGCTGGGAGAGTATCTGGACGAGCAGGGCGCGAACTTCGTGGACATCGCCGGGAACTGCCGCCTGCGCATCGGGCGCAGGCACGTGGCGCGTATCGAGGGACGGCCCGCCGAGCGCGCCACCGGCCAGGGTCGCGGCATCGGCGCGCCGGGCTTCCGCATCCTGTTCGCGCTCCTCGTCAGGCCGGGGCTCGTGAACGAGCCGATTCGCGCACTGACCGGGGCCGCAGGGGTGGCCACGGCGACCGTGGCGGATCGGATCGCTCGCCTCCGGGACGAGGGACTGGTTCACCAGAGGGGGCACGCGAGGGTCCTCACCGCGCCGCATCGCGTCCTGGACCTGTGGCTCAAGGGATACGAGACGCTCGTCCGGCCGAAGCTCCTGATCGGAAGATTCCGGACCCGGGAGCAGGAACCGGAAGCGCTCGAGCGGCACATCGAAGAGACGCTCGGTCGGGAGGCCTGGTGGGCGTATGGGGCCGGCGCGGCGGCCCATCGCCTGACCGGTTATTACCGGGGGCCGGAGACCGTCCTTCACCTGGATCCGCGGGCGGTTGATGTCGCAAAGCAGCTGCATGCTCTGCGGGCAGATGACGGGCCGCTGATTCTCCTGCACTCTCCCGGACCGGTGGCGTTCGAAGGAGCGGCGCCGCGCACCGTGGCTCCCTTGCTCGTCTACACCGAGCTTCTCCTGGCCGGCGACCGGCGCGCCCGCGAAGCGGCCGTCGAGGTCGGGAACAGGTACCTACGAGCCCTGCTTGAACCCGCTGCCTGAACGTCACGTCGCGGTGCTGCGCGAGCTGCGGAAGCTCTGGCCCGAGGACCGCCTCCTCGTCATCGGGGCGGCCGCCGTTGCCTGTCAGATCGGGCTCACCTGGCGCGGGACGGTCGACCTCGACCTGTCGATCGCCACGGGGCTCGCAGGGTACGCTGGGAAGCTGCAAGGCCTGGGATGGCGGAGGGAGCGGGGCGCGTCACAGCGCTGGACGACAAGGAAGGGGGATCCGGTGGACGTGATACCGGGCGCCCCCGCGCTGGTCCGCCGGGGAGCGCTCTCCTGGCCGGAGGGTGGAGTGGCGATGAGTCTGGTGGGCTTTCGGCTCGCCTACGCGGACAGTGTGCCTGTCGCGCTCTCTCCGCGAACGAAGGCCCGCGTCGCTTCGCTGCGTTCCCTGGTCGTGCTCAAGATGGCGGCCTACCTCGACAGGCCATGGGAGCGTGAAACCGACCTCGGGGACATGGCGCACATGCTGTCCCGCTTTCTCCCCGACGAGGCAGCGGAACGCTGGAGCGACGGGGTCGTCGGGCTCGGCCTGGACTACGAAGATGTCGGTCCGTTCCTGCTCGGGGAGCAGATCGGCGGATTGGTCGACCGTGCGGAGCGCCGACTCGTCCGGCGGTTCCTGGAGGCATTGCACGACCCCGACGACCGCCTGGCGACCCTGGCGCGCATGTCGCTCATGGCTCCTCCCGGCTGGAGGGCGCCGGAGCGGCTGGGCCACCGCTGGCTCGCATTCCGGCGAGGCTTCGAATCGGGCCCGCCAGCGCGTCCGAAGGAGGGATCGCCGAGACGAACCCGGGCAGGTGCATGTCGAGTACGTGGCCGACCGGGGAACATGAGAAAGCTCCGCACTACGGTGGAGGGACAGTGATGAAAGACAAGCCCGTCCTGACGACGATCGATGGCGTGATCGAGGCCATGTATCGCGGCATCTCCGGCCCCGCGGGGCCGCGCGACGCTCTGGCCGACTCGACCCTGTTCCACCCGACGGCGCGGTTGACTCGCACCATCATCGACGAGCACGGCCGGCCGCAAGCCAAGGTCATGACGCACGCCGAGTACGTGGCCGACACCAGGCCGTTCTTCGCCGCCAACGACTTCTGGGAGGTCGAAGTGGGTCGCGTGGTGCACCGCCTGGGGAGCATCGCGCACGTGCTCAGCACCTACGAGGGGCGCACGCGGATCGACGATGCTGTCCCCGAGCGGCGCGGCGTCAACAGCATCCAGCTGTTCCACGACGGCCGGCGCTGGTGGATCATGAATATGATCTGGGCCAACGAGAGCCCGGGAGTGCGGATACCGGCGGCGTGGCTCGAGCGCGCCCCGGGAGAATCGTAGACGATGGAATCCGGGAACGCCGAGGCGATCGGGCGACCCCCGGGGGCCCGCGGCGACTTCGCGGTCGTCGGCGCGCTGCTCCCGTACCTGCGACCCTATCTCGGCCGCATCGTCCTGTCTCTCGGGCTGATCGTGGGCTCCAAGCTGGCCACCCTCGTCGTGCCGCTGGCGCTCAAGGAGATCGTCGACCGGCTCAATGTCGAGCGCACGCTTCTCCTGCTCCCGATCGGAATGCTGCTCGCCTACGGGGCCGCCCGGGTCGGCGTCACGCTGTTCACCGAGCTGCGCCAGGTGGTGTTCGCCCGGGTCATGGCGAGGGCCTCGCGGCAGATCGCCGTGAAGGTCTTCCGACATCTGCACGACCTGAGCCTGAGGTTCCATCTCGACCGGCGTACCGGCGGCGTGGCGCGCGACCTCGAGCGGGGCAGCACGGCGATGGCCGACCTGCTCGACTGGACGCTCTACACCATCCTGCCGACCGCCGTGGAGGTGCTGCTCGTCACGCTCGTCCTGCTATGGCAGTACGACTGGGCCTTCGCGCTGATCATCCTGGGCACGCTCGTCGCCTACGCCGCGTGGAGCTTCGTCGTGACCGACTGGCGGACGCGCTACTACCGCGCCGCGGTCGAGGCCGACACGCGCGCCAACGAGCGCGCCGTCGACTCGCTGCTCAACTACGAGACGGTCAAGTACTTCAACAACGAGCGGCACGAGACCGCCCGCTACGACGACAGCCTGCGCCGCCTCGAGGACGCCAACGTCCTGTCGCAGAAGACCCTGGCCGCGCTCAACCTCGGCCAGACGTTGATCGTCGCGATCGGCGTCACCGCGATGATGTGGCTCGCGGCGGCGGGCGTGGTCGCGGGCCGGCTGACGGTCGGCGACCTGGTGCTGGTCAACGCCTACCTGTTGCAGCTCTCGTCGCCGCTGCACTTCCTCGGCATGATGTACCGGGAGGTCAAGCAGGCGCTCACCAACCTGGAGCGCCTGTTCGCCCTGCTCGATCAGAACGCGGACGTGCGCGACCGGCCCGGAGCAGTGCCGCTCGTCGTCCGGCGCCCGCGCCTCACCTTCGAGGCGGTCCGGTTCGGCTACGATCCGCGCCGCGGGATTCTGCACGGCCTCGATTTCGAGATTCCGCCCGGCGGCACCGTCGCCGTAGTCGGCCACTCCGGATCCGGCAAATCGACGCTGGCGCGCCTGCTGTACCGCTTCTACGACGTGGACGGCGGCCGCATCCTGGTCGACGGCCTGGACCTGCGCGAGGTGACGCAGGAGTCGCTGCGCGCCGCCATCGGGATCGTCCCCCAGGATACCGTGCTATTCAACGACAGCATCCTGTACAACATCCACTACGGCCGCCCGGGCGCCGCCCGCGAGGAAGTCGAATCGGCCGCGCGCGCCGCCCACATCCACGACTTCATCATGGGCCTCCCCGACGGCTACCAGACGGAGGTGGGGGAGCGGGGCCTGAAGCTCTCCGGCGGCGAGAAGCAGCGCGTCGCGATCGCCCGGGCGCTTCTGAAGAACCCGGCGATCCTGATCTTCGACGAGGCGACCTCGGCGCTCGACTCGCAGTCGGAGAAGGCGATCCAGGCCGAGCTCGACCGCATCCAGGTCGGTCGCACGACACTGGTGATCGCCCACCGGCTGTCGACCGTGATGGACGCCGACCAGATCCTCGTCATGGAGGAGGGCCGCATCGTCGAGCGCGGCGTCCACGACGCGCTGCTGTCCGCCGGCGGGCACTACGCGCGGATGTGGCGCTTGCAGCAGCAGGAACGGGCCCAGACGGAGAATCGGGCCGAGGAGGTTTCCTCCCAGTCGCTGGCGTGAGCCAACGGATCCACCGGCGGGCCGTTTCTACCGGCCGGGGGTCGCGATGGCGATCCCGGCGTCGCGCAGGCGGGCGGCGACAGCGGCGGCGATGCGTGGCGAGCCGGGCGTGTCGCCGTGGATGCAGAGCGTATCGGCGCGTACCCGGACGACCGCCCCATCGAACGCGGTGACCCTTCCGTCCCGGGCGATGGAGAGCGCCTGGGCGGCCGCCTCCTCGGGGTCGATCAGGAGGGAACCGGGCAGGGCGCGCGATCGCAGCCGCCCGTCGGGCTCGTAACGCCGGTCGGCGAACGCCTCGGCGAGGACCCGGAATCCGGCGCGGGTGTAGACCTCGAGCGAAGGGGAGCCGGCGAGGCCGACCAGCAGGAGGTTCGGGTTGAGCCGGGCCACGCCGTCGGCCACGGCGTGCGCCAGCGTCTCGTCGTGCGCCGCCTGGTTATAGAGAGCGCCGTGCGGCTTGACGTGCGACAGAGTGGCGCCGCAGCGCTCCGCGATCGCCGACAGCCGCGCGATCTGATCGTGGATCGTCCGCGACACTTCCTCCGGCGGCAGCGCCATGGGCTGGCGCCCGAAGTTCTCCCGGTCGGGATACGAGGGATGCGCGCCGATGGCGCAGCCGCGCTCGAGCGCCGCGCGCACCGTCGCCTCCATCGTGGCGTCGTCGCCGGCGTGCGCTCCGCAGGCCACGTTGACCGAGGTGATGTGCAGAAAGAGCGACTCCTGCGTGCCGTCGGCGATGAGATCGGGCATCTCCCCCATGTCGCAGTTGAGGTCGATCAAGAGGCGTCCCCGACGACCACGAAACCGGCCCAGTAGAACGGATGGCGGTAGCGAGGGTCGCGGAGCAGCTTGAGCGCGGCGGCCTGGAGGGCGAGAGCCTTCGGCCGCCCGGCTTTGAGGTTGCGATGGAACGCCAGCATCAGCTCCGTCGTGCTGGCCGACTCGACCTTCCACTGGCTCACGATGGTCGTCGGGCAGCCGGCCACGAAGAAGGCCCAGGAGAGGCCGATGACGCCTTCCCCGGGGCCGGGCCGCCCGCGTCCGGTCTCGCACGCCGAGAGCACCGCCAGGTCGGCGTTCAGATCCAGATCCAGGATCTCCCAGGCCTCCAGAAGACCGTCCTCCCGGCCGCCGGCCTGCGAATGGGACAGCACGAGCTGCGAGTACATCGGGCTCGCGTCGTTCAGGATTCCGTGGGTCGCGAAGTGCAGGATGCGCGACCCGCCGGCTTCCTTCTTCAACCGCTCCTCGCTGGCCTCGGCTCCGACGTAAACGCGGCTGCGTTCGCTGCCGTAAACCTCCGCCAGCGTCCTCACCTCCCGCTCGGCCTGCGGCAGCGGCCCGAGCACGGCATCGCGATAGATCGATGGGACGCGCTCGGCGGTCCGCTGATCGATGGCCGGGTTGCCCAGGGCGAGAAGCGTCGGTTTGCCTCCCGGCCCCTGACGCCGCGCCGCCATCTCCCGGAGCGCCGTGATCGAGGGCGCGTAGGAGATCGCATGGTCCAGGAGGAGGAAGCGCCTGCCGGGACTCTGCAGCGCCTGGAAAGGCAGGTCCCAGAGCACGTCGTCGGGGACGATGACGAGCCTCGTCCTGCCGGCCAACTGGCCCCGGGCAGGCCCCAGCAGCAGGTCGTGGAGCCCGGCAGCCGACTCGGATATGTCCAGGTCGCGGCGGCCGAGCCGCTCGCGGAATCCTGCGACGCGCTCTCCCAGCTCCCTGCGCGAGATGGGAATCGCGTGGAGCCGGACCGGCACCGGATCTCTCGTCAAGACGAAAAGGAAGACCCGGTCATCAGTCACGACGTATTCGAGCAAAGCGCTTCCCGGCTCCGCAAGCGATGCGACAGCCTCCGCCGCGCCCGGGGGCATGACTTCGAGGCGCTGCGCCTTGAGGGCGGGGTGCGAGGAGTAGAGCGCCGTCCGGAAGGCCTCGTATTCGAGACGGGCCTTTGCGAGGCGCTCGTCGAGGGCAGCCACGCGGGCCGCATCGGGTGTCGCCAGGTTTTTCAACTGCTGGATCTCGGTGTTCAGGGAGGCAAGCGCGCCGGACAGCTCTCGCTCCCGTTCCCGCTCCACTCCGGTCATCGCCTTCGTGATGTTGACCTTGCCGCTGCGGAGGACATCGAGGAGCACGCGGGCCTTCGCGCGCTCGGCGTAGGCGAAGGCCTCTGGAGCGAGCCCCTCCGATGCCAGCAGCGCGATCATCTCGTGATAAGGGGCGACCCGCTCTTCGAAGAAACGCTGTCCCTGTCCCTCGCCACCCGCCACCAGGGCGCGCCAGTCCTCGATCACACCGATCGCCGCCTCCAGGGCCCTCCGGGCTTCGGCCGGCCGTCCGAGGGCCAGCAGGGATCTCCCAGCCGTGGTTCGCAGGCGCCAGATCTCCTCGCGCTCTTCGGCCTGTTCGGCGATCACGAGTCCCTTCTCGGCCAGCTCGAGCGAGGCGGTGAAGTGTCCGCGCCGGCGCTCGGTTTCGGACATGCTGCGGAGCGAATACGCGATGGAGGCGCGCTCTCCCATCTCTTCCCGCAGGCGGAGGCTCCGCTGGAAGCTCTCCATCGCGTGCTCGTACTGGCCGAGCTCCGCCTGGGCCTCGCCGATCCCGACCAGTGCGTAGGCGGTCAGGTCGCGGTCGCCGATCGGCTCGGTGATCGCCATGGCCCTCCCGAGCGCCTCGATGGCCTCCGTCTGTTGGCCCAGCGATCCCCGGGAGGTGCCGATGTTGATCAGCGCCCGGGCCATCCCGGCCTTGTCGCCCGATGATTGTGCGAAGGCGAGGTTCCTCTCGAAATACCGGATCGCTTGAAGATTGTCACCCTGGTGGCTGGAGACGTTGCCGATGTTGTTCTCGATTCTGACCGCCCCCTCGAGATCCCCCAGATCCTCCGCGATCCTGAGGGCCCGAAGGAAGAACTCTAGAGCCTGCGTGTAGTGACCCTGGACGCCGTGGACGATGCCGATGCAGCTCAGGGACTGACCGGTCCTCATCGCATCTCGTTGCTCCTGAGCCACTCCCAGCCCCTGGCCGCAGAGGTCGAGGGCCTCCGGATACTTGCCGAGGATTCGATGGATGTCCCCGAGGTTGACGAGGAGTCGGGCGATCAACACCTTGTCGTCCGCCTGCCGAGCGAGCGTCAGGCTCCGTTGCTGCGACGCAACGGCCTGATCGAAGTGTGCTTCACGATAGTGCTGATGGCCGATTGCGTTGAGCGTCCAGGCCGTCACGCCAGGGTCCCCCAGCGCCTCGGCGATCGCAAGGCTCTCGTCGAGGTCCTTCCACGCCTGCGCACCGTTTCCCAGCGCGCCATGGACGAATCCGCTTTTCCTCAGGGCGTCGGCGACGCCGGCTCGATCGCCCACCCGTTCGGCGACGCTCCTGGCCAGGCTGAACGCTTGGAGAGCCCTCGGGTACTGACCCCGTTGCCGGAGACGCTCACCCTCCGCGATCAGCGCCCGGCAAAGGCCGGCGGTCAGGAGCCGGCTGTCCCGGTTGATCAGGGCGGTCCGTTCGGCCTCCGTGCCGGCGGCCATGAGCTCTGCCGCCAGATCCTCCTCGGAGGGAACCTCCTCTGAGGGAGCCGAGGCAGCGACCGGGGGCGGCGGCTCGGCGTGAACCGTCTGCGGGTCCAGAAGGAGCCACCCCGTCAGGAGAACCAGCGCCAGTCTCAGAGTGTCCTCTGAGGACGATCCTCGTGACGTCGCGGCCCGATGTCAAGCCATCAGGCCGAGGGACTCAGGGACAGTCGCCGGAGTCGGGGAGACGCGGCAGGCCGGACGAGCTCGTTCCATAGTCAGGCTGTCCGTGCTCGCGCACCAGGTACAGGTCGCCTTTCCCCACGTCGGGGCGGAGCGGGTCGAACAGGACGGCGGCGTCGATCGAGTTGCACGCGATCGGGAAAACGGTTCCGAGGTGGACGGCGCCGCTCTGTATCTGCGGCGCTCTCGTGTCGAGGCGGATCACGTCCACGCCTTGGGCGAGCGTCGTCCCCTGCGGGCACGTGTCGGGCCCGCCGAGGGCGATGTCCGGCGGGGCGCCGGGAGCGCCGAGGGTTATGACGACGCAGGTGGGCGACAGGCAGCCGGTCTCCTGGCCGTCGGTCAGGCCGTCGCAATCGTCGTCGAGGGTGTTGCGGCAAAGCTCCAGGGCGCCCGGATGGACGGCCGGGTCGGTGTCGAGACAATCCCCCTGACAGGCCGCGACCCCGTCGGTGTCCAGATCTCTTTCCTCCGTCGGCAGGAGGGCGTCGCAGTCGTCGTCGATGAGGTTGCAAATCTCCGCGGCGCCGGGGTGACGCAGCGGATCGGCGTCATCGCAGTCGTTCTGGCAAAGGGCGGATCCATCGGCGTCGGCGTCGGCTTCGGCGAGCAGCAGGGCGCCGTTGCAGTCGCTGTCCTGGCCGTCGCAGATCTCCAGGGCGCCGGGGTGCGCGCCCGCCAGGGCGGGGCGGCAGTCGCACGGGTCGCCCCAGCCGTCGCCGTCGCTGTCCGGGAACCCGTTCAGGATGTCGAACCGGCCGTCGCAGGTTCCTTGCGGCGGCGCCAGGGGAGAGGGATCGCAGGCGTTGCCGGCGCCGTCCCCGTCGGTGTCGATCTGGGTCGGGTTCGCCAGGCGTGGGCAGTTGTCGCAGGCATCGCCGCGCCCGTCGCCGTCGGCGTCGGCCTGGGGAGCCGCGGGGTGCAGGTCCGACGGCTCGTGAGGACACAGGTCGAGCAGGTCCGGGATGCCGTCCTGGTCGGCGTCACCCTCGAGCATCCGGAAGACGTGCACCTTGCCGGCGTCGGGGCGCCCGGCGGGATCGTCGGCGGCCGATCCGACCACGACGTCGGCGGCGCCGTCGCGCCAGAGATCGCCGATCACGATCGGCATCGAGGATGAACCCCCGTCGAAACTGTCCACGACCAGCTCGGCCTCGTCATAGATTTCCTGGAGCCCGAGGTACAGGACCGACAGGAGCGTCGAGAACTGCTCCGCCAGGATGCTGTTCTCCTCCGGTCCCGACAGATGGCCGGTCCCCGCGACCAGCTCGAGGCGGCTGTCGCCGTTCAGATCGCCGGCCGCCACCGTCGAACCGAACCGCGCGGCCGGCGCGGCGGGGCCGACGATCGTCTGGGCGACGGCTCCGTCCACCAGGGTCAGGGCTGAGCCCGGGCCGCGGAGATACGCCCGGTTGTCGGCGTACACCTTGCCGGCGTCGGCGTGCGGGGCCGGAACGGAGGTGTCCGCTCCCGGCGCCGTCGTGACGAGGTCGGCGCGCCCGTCATCGTCCAGGTCCGCGAGCAGCACGCGGAACCCGGCGAGGTCGCCCGCCGCTGCCCCTTCCAGGATGCCGACGAGATTCGGATTGGCCTCCAGGTCCACGAGACCGCCTGGAGCCGAGTTGGCGTCCGGATGGAGATATGCGGCGCCGGCCCCAGTCCGGCCGCCGGGCGAGGCGTCCGGCGCGCCGGCCGCCGCCTCGGGCCGGCCGTCCCCGTCCACGTCTCCGAGGGCGAGGCTTGCTCCCAGGTGCGAGCCGGCGCTGCTGCGCAACTCGATAGCGGGCGGAACGACCAAGGCGGCCAGGTCGAACGTCTGCGGAAACTGGCCAGCGTCGAGAGCCAGAAGGACCGCGCGGCCGCTGTCGGTGCGCGAGGGCGCGTCATGGAACGGGGCGCCGGCGAAGAGATCGAGGTCGCCGTCGCCGTCCCAGTCGCCCGCGGCGATCGCGGAGCCGATCTGCTCGCCGGCCTGGCCGCCGAGGATCGAAGCCTGGGCGGTCGCCGGGCCGATCGCCATCTCGCCCGCAGGGAACGGCGCCAGGAAAACGAAGACCGCTCCCTTTTCCGGATCGGGGGGGGCGGACCAGTCGGGGCAGCCGACGATGAGGTCGGGCCGGTCGTCGCGGTTGATGTCGGCGGCCAGAATCGCGCGACCGCACATCCAGCCTGCCGTGTCGGTGAGGATCGTCTGCGCCGGCGATGCCAGGAGATCGTGCGTCAGCGGGGAAGCGCCGGCGGGCACGTCCAGGATGTGGATGCCCGGCTTCGTGGCCGATGGGCCCGCCGCCATCGCGATCCAGGCGGGCAGGGCAGGACTCTCCGGCACGCCGACCGCCACGCCGGCCCCGAACCCGGCGGCGGAGTTGGTGCCGAGCACCGTCAGGTCGGCCGCCTGGGAATCGATGTCCACGATCGTCTGCCGACGGCAGCTCGAGGTGCAGCCGTCGCCGCTCGCGGTATTGCCGTCGTCGCACGATTCGCCGATCTCGACAGCGCCGTTGCCGCAGAGGGCCGGGTCGCAGATGTCGCCCCGGCCATCTCCGTCGAGGTCGGCCTGGCTCGGGTTGGCCGCGTACGGGCAGTTGTCGAGGACGTCAGCGACGCCGTCACCGTCGCGATCGAGATGGTAGACCTCCGTCCGGATCGGCTCGGCGTTGCCGTCGCCGTCGACGGAGAAGAAGCGCAGCGTCGCGTCGCTGACGAGCATCAGGTCGGCGGCGCCCGAAGGGAAGACGAGCGTGCCCGGCTCGCCGATTACCGGAACGAGGCCGTCGGCGCGGAGATAGAGCGTCGCCGGCTCGTCCGCCGCCAGGTGGACCGGGAGCGCCGCGGCAGTGAACAGCCCGCCGGCAGGCGAGGCCGCGGTGGTCGGCGGAGCGGCGTCGGCCGCAAGGTACGAGCCGATACCGGCCTCGATCAGCGCCAGGGCCGCCGGGTCGCAGTCCGCGGCCCGGATGGCGAAGATTAAATCGTCCATGTTGGCGGCGAGCGCGGCTCTCTGCGCGGGAGTGCCGGCGGCCAGGAGCGCTTGCAGCAGGACGCCGGCGCCGCAGTTGACCGACGAGCCACCCTGCGCCGGCCCCGGGCCCTGAGCCCCAAAACCGGCCGGCCCGAGACCCGCCTTCCAGCCTTCGGGACCTGGCCCACCGGTGAGGCTCCCGCCGCCCTGCTGCTCGAACGCGGCCAGGCAGGCCGCGGCGAGGGCCTGCCCTCCTGCCTCGATGGCGGCGAGCGCGTTCAGGTCGCCGTTCGCCGCCTCGACCACGTCGAGGACGAGATCGGCCTCGGCCCGCACCGCCGCGAGATGCTGATTGATGGCGCCGCTGCCCAGCTCCTCCTCCACGAACGGCGCATCCAGGGCGATCGCCCCCTGGACCGTGCCGGCGAAGGCGCCCGACTGCGCCCTCGCCAGCGCCGCCGAGGCGGCGATGCCCGGGACGTCGTGCCCCAGGGCCGACATTCCGGGGAGGAGCGCCGCGGAGATCGTCGCGTCCTTGAGATGTTGCGCGAAGGCGGCGGGGCTCGGCGTCGCTGCGCCGGCGCCCACCGCCGCGATGGTGGCCAGGAGGTCGATGGCAAACTGCCGGTAGCCGTCGAGAATCGTGTGCGTCGCGGAATCGATCGCGGTCTGCGCCAGGAAGGCATGCGTTCCCAGGTCGAGGACGACGGACAGGTTTTGCAAATCTGATTCGGAGAGACCGTGGTTCTCGATCAGGAGGGTGTTCTGTTCCTGTTCCGGCGGCAGGACGCCCATCTCGGTCAGCCTCTCCCGGGCCTCGTTCCCCGCCAGGGCCACGACGGCGCTGCTCGACGGGTCGAGGACGATCCCACCCACCACCTGGCTCTGCTGGAAGGCCGCCTGCGCCGCTGCGAGCCAGGAGGCTCCATCGGTCCAGCCGGGCGCCGGCGGCGCGGGCGGGAGATGGAACGAAGGGATGAACCGAACCAGGGTGACGTCGCCGTCCGTTTCAGCCTGATCGACCGCGGCGGAGAGAGTGTCGTTGTTCGGCTTCGCGCTGAGGTTCGTCCAGGCGCCCAAGGCCGCGACGCTGACGGGGGTGGAGATCGGCTGGCCCTCGATCGAAAGTGCTTTGACCGGAGAGCCGATCGCCGCCGGCGCGGCGTTGATCGCCGTCCCTGAAAGGAGGTACTGCCCCGGCGCATTGGGAATCGGCGCGTTGACCGGGTTGAAGGGGTCGGTCCCTTGCAGCAGCTCGACCAGGTCGCCGATGCCATCGTGATCCGAATCGCCGTTGGCCACGAGCGGATGGAACCCCGGCCTCGCCTTCCCGCTCGCGAGAATCTCGTACACGTCGGGGATCCCGTCCCCGTCCGTGTCCGTCTGGAGGGGCTGCGTGATGGTGTAGGCCTCCTGATGGAGCGGCCCGTCCAGGTCGGCCGGCGGCGGCGAGGCAATATCGCGCCGGGCGAACCAGCGAAGCGTCGTCGTCTTGAAGAGGAAGATCGTCGCGTCGAACGGCTTGAGGATCGAGAACGTCGTCGGGGAGCCCGGGGTCGGCGCGCTGCCGTCGAGCGAGTAGTAGATCGTCAGGGAGCCGCCCACCGGCGGCTGCTCGTCGGTCGGGTCGAGGACCGTCGGCGTGAGCTTCACGGGAATCGTACCGCCGAACGATCCACCGGGCGGCAGGACGAGGGCGTCCGGCGCGTTGACGTCCCCGGGATTCGCCGCGGCGGCTGCCGGCAGCTCCGAATGGCCTTCGAGGCGCCGGTTCACGGCCACCCGGTCCGGCCCGTACTTGTTGTCGACCTGGACGAGGATCGGGAAGCCCTGGAGCGAGGCGCTCGGCGGCACCATGGCGCCGGGCAGGCTCGAGCTGAAGGTGAACGTGCCGTTGCCATTTCCTTTGTACAGGTATTGCGTGACGGGCGCGCTCTCTCCTTTCGGGTCGAGAGAGAGGTACAGATCGACGTCGAGCACGCCGTCCGCCGGCGGGACGAGGTCCGACAGCCGGAGCCCGACCACCAGCTCTCCGGCGGCGCCGACCGCGGTCGCGGGCACGAACGACAGGTTTCCGTCCCCGGTGCCGAGGAGCGCTCCGATCCACGATTGCGCCGGGCCCCCGGGAGGCATCGTCTCGTAGGCCACGACGAGATCGGGCCAGGCCCCGGCGTCGAGCAGGCCGCCGCGGACGGCGCGCGCGAGGTCGCCCACGGCCCAGCGGAGCGGCGGGCGGAAGGTGCCGTCGGGCCGGGCGAATTCGACCTCCACGGTGCCGTGCGGCGGAGGCGCGGCGCGGAGTGCCGCCGGCACCAGGTGAAGCGCCAGTGCCGTCCCTGTCAGGACGAGGAGCCGTCTCGATGCGCGGCCGATCATGGCGCCATCACCGTGGCCGGGCCGAAGCGGTGGCGGAACTCGCCGACATCGGTCAGGCGCATGACAATGTAGGTGTAGGAGAATCCGGACTGGATGTCCCTGTCCTGGTAGTCGACCGATGAGGGCTGGCCCGTGCAGACGAAGGGCGGAGAGATCTGCTGCCAGCGCGTGGCCGTGCCCCGCTTCCGGAAGACGATGAACGGCCGTGGACCGGCCGGGCCCGCGCCGCAGCCACCCGGGAACGGGGCCCACGAGACGTCGATGACCTGCTGGCCGGCGTTGACGCCGGGAGTCGCGGTCAGACCGGCGTTCGCCGCATCGAACAGGTAGTTCTCGGAACGGACCTTCGGCCAGTCGAGCACGCCGTCGCCCGGAGTCCAGCCGTCCCAGGTGTAGGGCTGCCACAGCCCTTCCCGGCCGCTCCAGCCGACGGCCGACATCCTGAGAACGAGGTCGTGGGTCTCGTCGATCGGGACCTGCATGATGTAGATCCCGCCCGGCTGGTGACACAGGAACGGCTGGTCCGGGGGCAGCGCGCCCGGATCGGGACACTCGAAGGTGCTGGAGCCTTGGATCCCGCTCGGCTGCTGATCGAGCGGCTTCGCGGCCGCTTTCGGCGCCCACTCCACCGGGTCGGCGTTCGGATCGAAGGGCGTGGCCGACAGGTTCAGATCGTGGAAGCGCGCAACGAACTCCCAGGCGGGGGCCGGCGGCGTGGCCTCGTTCGGATCCTGGTAGCGCTTGTACAAGGCGAATCCGAGGAGCGCGTGCGGCTCCAGGGACCGGAACCGGATGCGCAGGAACCCCGCGCCGGCGGGATTCACCTGGACGATGCGCGGCGCCGGCAGCGGGAACTGGCCGAGGTGCAGCACCGCGACCGGATTCGACAGCGGCCCGAGGTTGCCGCTGGTGTCGATCGTCCTGACCTGCCAGACGACTTTCTGATCGATCATCGGCGAGAAATCCCCCGTGATTCCCTGCGCCGGATCGAAGTCATCGTCCGGCCGCGGGTCGCCTTCGCCGAACGACCGATAGAGGCGGCAGCGGAAGACATCCGGAGCCGATCCGCAGTCCAGCCGGACCGGGCAGAGACCGGGGTCGGTGAGGATGACGCGGTCCCCACCGAGCGACAGCCAGCGCCCGTCCAGCCCGCGGTCCTCGCAGAAGCCCGGCCGCTGTCCGGTGAACGGATCGGCCGGACAGCACGAGGCGCTGAGCGCCGTCGGTGGCGGCGGCACGAGGTCGCGCGGCACGCAGGGGACCCAGGCCGACCAGGCGCTCCGGTTCCCGGCATCATCGATGGCCCGGGCGGCGTAGAAGTAATCCTGCCCGGCGGCGGTGAGGCCGAGCGCCCCGTCGATCTGGACGACGCGGCCCGTCGGCGGCTGCGGGATCGGCTGGGGCGTCACGAGCGTCACGTCCGGCTCACCGACCCGCGGCATCTCCGCCGCGCGGGCAAGCTCGTACGCCTGGGTGTCGTCATCCGGCCCGCTGTTGCGGTCCCAGGAGATCTCGCAGGTCTCGTAGTCGGGCCCCTGGGCGAGGCGGGCCGCCCGGATCGCGTAGGGCGGCTCGGGGGTGCGCCGGTCGCGCACCAGGCACTCGGCCGGCTGCGCCGGAGCGGCGCCGTGCTCGCCGAGCAGGTTTCGCGGCAGGACCTGATAGCAATAGGTCGCGCCGTCGACCAGAGGCTCGGAGGGCGTGTGGGCCCCGTCGTCGCGGAACTCGAACTCGTGGATCCAATCAAAGACGGCCCGCAGCGTCTCCGGATCGATGGCGACGGGTGCATGCACCGCGGTCGATCCCTGCGGCACCAGCGCCGGGTTCTGGAAGCGGCGGAAGCGCCCGATCGTCCCTCCCTTGACGCCGTTCAGCGCCGGGTTCGAATCGTGGGGGATCAGATCGCGCGGATCGACCGGGCCACCCGGCGCCACGTGACAGCCCGCCGTCGAGCAGGTGGCGGCGTAGGTCGCCCGGCCGGCGGCCGGCTTCCCGGGGGATTTGTCGGAGGTCGGGTAGCGCGTTGCCCGCAGCACCCCGGGCTGGCCCGGAAGGACGACGGGGCACGCGGCGCCCTGGCGCAACGCCCTGAACAGGTCGTAGCCGGCGACGTACGGAGCCGGTCCCTGCGCGGGCGGCGGCGCCGGGTCCCAGCGCAGGAAGGCGGCCATGTCGGCGCGCTCGTCCCCCAGGTCCGCGCACGCCTGCCCCTGGACGGATGGCAGGGGAGCGGGCTGGCGCGCCGTGGCGGAGGCCCGGCCGAGGCGCTCGACACGGAACCCCTGGTCATCGAGACCCCAGAGCTCGTAGACATACGTGATGTCGGGGGTGACGCTCTCGTCCAGGTAGCCGAGGCCGAGGGCGATCGCAGCGCCGTAGTTCAGGTCCGGGAGCATCCGGAGTTGCAGGGCCGCGAAATCCGTCGCGTCGGGAGCCTGGATCGACAGGAGGTCGCTGGCATAGTCGGCGCCGAAGGTGTCGAGGATCCCGGCGAGGGCGTCGGCGCGGCCGGGGGCCGTGAACACCGCTTCGATGGCGGCGGCCGTGGTCAGCGGCCCGATCGGCTCGGCGTTGATCGGGTCGGACGCGATCTCCTGCGCCGAGCGCCGCAGGACGTCGAAGTGCGTGTAGCGCTTCGTCGCCCCTTCGATCTGGAGCCAGCGGATCAGGATCCGGTCCTGGTCGGCATCCGCCACCGCCTGGACGACCGTCCGGTCGAGCGAGGTCTGGGCCGGGATCGATCCGAACCCCGCGAGAGCGAGCATCGCTCCGGCCACGAAGGCGCGCATCGTCGTCTTCGCGCTCACAGGCTGCACTCCAGGTAGTCTTTCTTGAAGGTGATGTCGAGATCCTTCGGGGGATAGTGGCCGCTGCCCGTCATGCCGGCGACGCAGGAAGCGCAGAAGTCGTCGTCGAGGACGTCCTCGGGGGTGTCCCAGTCGTCCGGGTCGCAGAATCCGGCTCCGCCAGCGGCCCAGAAGTTGCCGGAGATCTTGAAAAGATCGTTGACCATGCCGCCCATCAGCGTGCCGTCCCCCCTGATGGAGGTCACGCAGGCGGCCTCTCCGGACAACCAGTAGCGCACCTTGCCGCCGAAGCTGTTGCTGAGGTACCAGCCGCCGACTTCACCGCCGCCGGTGATCCTCAGGAGGCAACCGGTGTCCCAGACGTTGACCGACCCCCCCGCCTTGATATAGCCGCCGTCGAACTTGTCGATGCCGCCGAGAAACTCGGCGATGTTCCAGTCGAGGTCCTGGAGAGGTGTCTTGTCCTGGGTGTTCCCCAGCAGGATGCCGCCACTGGCGGAGTTGCCGTCGAAATTGACCTTGAGCTCGGCGGTGAAGTACCAGTTCCCATCCTTCCAGAACTTGAGGGTGGCACCCATCTTGTCGAATCCCACGCCGGACAGGCCCCCCTGCGTCAAGTCCACGCTTCCGGTGAGGCTCTCGAACTGGAACGACGGCGGGGTGGTGCTGCTGTCCACGGTGTAGTCGAAATCCCAGGCCATTCCGGGGACGCTCGGGAAGGGGATGTCCTGCTGGGCGGGCATCTGCATGATCTGGGAAGCGCCCGGGAGATCCTCCTTGCCGACCTGGGCGATCGGCTGCTGGTCCTGCGCGCCCTCCTTGACGTGCCGATCGATGGTCAGAGTCGAGGCGTCGAACTTGAAGAACTCGCCACCCGTGTCGAGGTTGGACGCGATCTGCACGAGGTCGAGGCTTTCGAGATCCGGGGAGAACTCGAGAGCTCCCGTGATTTCGGAGGCGGTCACCGGCGGGCTGAGGCCCGGGGGCGTGCTCTCGAGATTGAACACGCCGCCGGCGTCGGAGACCGATGCCAGCGCGTCGATGGCGTCCGTTGAGTGCAGCGCCGTCTTGAGGTCGAGAGGGGAGGCGGTGTTGTACCACTCGCCGCTCAGGCCCATCTGGACGATGGCGTCGGCGTAGACCGCCTGCTCGGGGGCGGTCAGGCCGCCCGCGAAGACACCCGGCCCGCTGGCGAGCTGCGTCCGGCCGGCGGCCGAGGCGGCGCCCCACAGCCTGAGGGCCGCTCCGGCGCCCACGTCCGCGGCGGGCGATTGCGGGTCGCCGCCCACGATCGTCATCGCGCCGGGCGCGGCGGCCGGCGCGTCATCGGGGCGCATCATGAGGCCCGCCGCGACGCGCACCGATCCGAAGTTGAGCTCCTGCGTGGGGTCGGCGGCTTCCTCCGGGGTGTAGGCGAAGAGGGTGCCGCGCGACTTGAGCGCGGCATCCTGGTCGTCTTCCGGCCCCGGCGGATCGAAGCCGTCGTCCGGATCGGCCGTGGCGGCGGCGCCGAGATAGTCGACCCGGAACGGCAGGACGACGCTGTCGGCCGCCATCTTGCGCGTCGCCTCGACATGCGACGGGACCGCCGTGGCGCAGTCCGGATTCGCCGCCTCGTCGCATTCCTGGTGCAGGTCGGCGAGGTAGTCGAGCCCGACGTTCAGCGGCTCGCGCTGCACCTTGATCCCGGACGGCGTCAGGCCGAAGAACGGCAGGTGCAGGTCCCCGATGGCGTCGTAGTACCCGAAGGTGTTCCCCGGAGGAGTGCCGGGCCATTGGCTCAGGTTGAACATCTCGAGGTCATAGACGTAGGGCTTCTGGAGGACCGGCCCGGTCTTGTCCTCGTCGAACTTCACGCGCGCAATCGAGTGCGGGGTGATCGGATTGGCCTGCCCATCCGGCGCCATCCCGATGGAGGAGTCGAGATCGGGCTCGAAGCGGGCCACCGGCGTGATTGCATCGATGCAGGCCGACTTCACCGGTCCCGGGGCGGCGCAGGCGTCCGCCGCCGTCAGGAGGCAATTCGGCGGCGCCTGGTCGGGGCTGAACGTGACGCCGTAGGGCGAGAACGGCGCCGACCAGTAGGCGAGCGATTTCTCGAACAGGACGTTCGGCGTCCGCCCCCCCTGCGGCCGCCCGCAATCGCAGACGCCGATGTCCAGGAGCGGGATCTCGGTATCGGAGGGCCACGGGACGACCAGATCCCCCGCGGTGATGGTGTCGGCCCGCTCGCTGCGCGACGCCTTGAACGCCAGGCCGAAGGTGTCGAGGTCGAGCTGGAACTGGCCATTCACTGGATTGCCGAGGGTGTCGCCCAGGTTGTCGCCGGCGTCGAACACGCCGGTCACCCCCGAGCGGCGGAGGACGAACGCCATCTCGCGGCCGCTGGCCCCGAGCACGTCGTAGGTGAGGGGGGGATAGGGAGGGTCGGAGTCCAGCTGCGTGGTCCACTTGGCGGCGGTGAGCACCCCCGGGCAGTGGGGCTCGAAGCCGCCGTCCACGCAGGTCTCTCCCTGCCCCGCGTCGCAGTCGTTGTCGTTGACGCAGAGTTCCTGCTGGACGCCGAGCGTCGGGTGCAGGCAGACCCCGTTCCGATTGAAGTTGTATCCGGAGTAGATCCCGCGGTCGAGCACCGTCGGAACGGCGCTCGCGTTCCAGGCGATCGAAGGGGTGGCGGACGTCAGGGCGGGCGGCACGTAGAGCGTGCCGCACCCCAGCTCGTTGGCCTCGTTGTAGGTCCAGAGGATCGGCTGCGGCGGGCCGCCGCCGTCGGGCGGTGGGTTGAGATCGGTCGCGCCCGCCAGGAGACTACCGCCGTCGCCGGAACGCAGGATCGGCTGCTGGGCCCCGCCGTTCAGCGCGAAGCGGCGCCTCTCTTCGAGGGCGTCGGGGCACGGCCCGCGCGCCATCCTCAGCCACCCGACGCCGTCGTTGAAGGCCCCGCCCTGGATCGCGCTGTCGCGCACCTGGATCCCCGCCGGCCCGTTCAGGCGCACCCAGGTGCCCCGCGGAAAGAGCGGCTCGTACACGACCTTTTCTCCCGCCGCCAGCGCCAGGTCGAGATCGACGCCGGCCTGGTCGAAGGCCACGGTGCCGCTCACCATCCACGACCCGTCGAAATAGCCGGCGTTCCAGATCGATCCGGTCCCGGTGCACGGGTCGCCCATCTCGGGGTCGACGGAGCCGCACTGCATGGCCACCGCGGCCACGTTGGACGGATCCGGCGGCGTCACGCCGTACGCCACGGGACCGGTCGGCGGCGCCCCGGTCGTGAAGCTGACGTCGCGCTCGGTGTAGGTGATGACGTCCGGTCCGATCCGGATCGGCAGCCCGTCCGGCCAGAAGCGCAGGGGGGAGAACTGGTCCTCGTTCTGCGTGTGGGTCAGGCTCAGCCCCTGCGTGAAGCGGAGTTGATCGAGCTCGATCCGACCCAGAAGCCCCGAGCCGTCCGAGGCCCGGACCGATTCGGGAAGCGTCAGGCTGGCGTGGTTCGAGAGCGCCTTCAGCTCGGTCTTCGCCCCGTCCATCCCGGTCAGCAGGACGCGCGGGATCGCGTAGTCGAGGTTGGCCGCCGAGACGCAGGCGGTCCGCAGGGCGGGCGATGGGTCGAGCGCCAGGACGCCGATCGGGTCGCGAGGCACGTAATAGGTGCCCAGCTCCACCGAGTTGCGGCTGGACAGGTTCAGGTGCGCCACGGTGAACGGCACTTGGTCGGAATTGGCCGGACACAGGTTGATCGCCGGACTGTACGGCCCGAAGGTGATCTGCGCCGACCCGAACAGCTCGAAATCGGGGCTGATCGCGGGAGGGAAATTGCAGAGACCGCAGTCGGTCACGTGGGCGATGACGCGGTAGGCCGGGTCGCCCTCGTCGCCGAAGACGAGCAGGTCCGATCCGAGATTGCAGCCGCTCGGCGCCCCGCAGGAGGCTGGCGGAGCATCGGCCGGGGCCGGCGCGATGCCGGCCACAAGTGCCACCGTCAGTGCCACCCCCAGGACGATTGGTCGTTGTGTCACGAGCGAGAACCCCCGTCTGAAGGGAGATGACGCCGAGACCGAGGACGTATTACCATCGCGGCACGAAACATGGAGGCGTCGCGTGCGTCCGATGGCCCCCGGATTCTTGCAGGCCGTGCTTCTCGGGCTCCTTGTCTGGCGCATCGACGCGCGACCTGCCTGCGGCCAGACCGTCCCGCCCGATCCCTCCCCGGCCGAGACCCTGGCGTCGGCGCTGGCCGGCGCCGCGACGGGCGCCGAGCGCGACGCGCTCCTGGCGGCGCATCCCGAGCTGATCGCGACGCCGCTCCGCCAGGCCCTGGTCGCGCGCGCGGCCGAGCGCTCGAATGCGGGCGACCCGGCCGGGGCCCTCGAGCTCTATCGCCTGGCACTCAAGGTGGCCGAGCCGATCGCGGACCGGGAGGGGATGGCCGAGGCCCTGCGGGGGATCGGGATCTCCCATCTACTGATGGGAGACTACGACGAGGCGCTGAAGCGGTTCGAGAGCGGACTGACTGTCGCGGATGCGATGGGGGACAAGAGTCGGGTGGCCGGCTTCCTGCAGAGCATCGCCAATGCGCGCATGGAATTGGGACAGCTTGACGCCGCGGAAGCGGCCTGCCGGCGGGTCCTGACGATCGCCGACGTGCTGAACGACCCCGCTATCCGCCTCCGTGCCTTGAACGCTCTCGGAACCGTGGTGCGCAAGCGCGGCGACTACACGGCGGCGCTCGACGCCTACCGGGAAGCCCTGCCTCTGGCGGAGAAAATCGGTCTCGAACGGGAGGTGAGAGGGATCCTGCACAACGAGGGTCAGGTGCTGGTGCTTCAAGGCGATGCACGGGCCGCCCTGGAGCGCTTCGAGCGCAGCCTCAGTCTCAGCGAGACGGTGGGAGACAAAAACAGCATGGCGCTCACCCTGGGCGGCATCGGGAGCGCCCACCGAACCCTTGGCGACTACCGCCAGGCCGCCCGCTCCCTGCAGCGAAGCCTGACGTTGGCCGAGGAGATGCAGAGCAAGCCGCGGATCACGGAGGCGCTCGGCAACATGGGAATCTTGTACTACTTGCAGGGGAACAACGACCTGGCGCTTGATCACCTCGAAAGAGCGCACGCCCTGGCCGAGGCGATGGGCAGCCAGGACTTGATGGTAAGGCTGCTGAACAACCTCGGCGCCGTCCGCCGCCGCCGGGGCGAGTACGACGTGGCCCTGGAGGCACACCACAAGGCGCTGGTTCTCAAAGAGGCCATGGGTCAGAAAGACGGTGTCGCCTCGACTTGGGGCTTCATCGGCGAGGCCCTGAGCGCCAAGGGAGATCAGGCCGGCGCTCGGGAAGCATGGGAGAAGGCGATCGCGGGCCACCAGGCAGTGGGCAATATGACAAGCGTGGCGGTGAACCTGGGCAACCTGGCCGCCCTCGAGGCCGACCAGGGCCATTGGGACGAAGCCCTGGCGCTCGCGGAGCGCTCGGCAGCGATGGCGAGGGAAATCAGCGACCTGGAAGATCTCTGGGAGGCGCGGACGACGGCCGGCAGGTGCCAGGTCGCCCTCGGGCGGGGCGTCGCCGCCCGGCAGGCCTTCGACGAGGCGATCGAGACTATCGAAACGCTGCGTGCGCAGGCCGCAGGCGGACAGCAGGAGGAGTCGCAGGCCTTCGGGCGGCGGGTCCGCCCGTACCAGGAGATGGTGGCGCTCCTGGCCCGCGAGCGGCGGGGGGACGAGGCGCTCGCTTATGCCGAGCGCGCCAAGGCCCGTGTTCTGGTAGACGCCCTCCTCGGCCGTGGCGTTCCGATCACCAAGGGAATGACGCCGGAGGAGCAGCAGCGCGAGCGGCGGCTTGCCGTGGATCTGGTCGCTCTCAACCGCGACCTGGATCGACAATCGCGTGCCGAAAACTCCGACTCCGCCACGCTTCAGGCGCTGCGGGGGCGGCTGGATCAGGCGCGTCTCCAGCGCGAGACGAACCAGGCCGCTCTTTACGCCGCCCACCCCGAACTTCAAGGCCGGCGAGGCGAGGCGCCGCCCGGGTCGAGGTCCGATGCGGCGACCTTCCTCCCCGATGCCACGAGCGCTCTCCTCGAGTACGTCGTCACCGACGACGCGGTCCACCTTTTTGTCCTGACCCATCCCGCAGAACCGGATCTGCGGCTCTTCACGCTGGGCGTCGGCCGCCGGGACCTCGCGGCGCAGGCCGAAGACTTTCGCGGGCGCCTGGCGCGGCGCGACCCGGGCTTCCGCGAATCGGCCGCCCGTCTCCACGAGATCCTGCTCGGGCCCGCGGCGGAGTTGCTGCGCGGCACGACCAGGTGGATCGTGGTTCCCGACGGGCCGATATGGGAGCTACCGTTCCAGGCGCTGGTCGGGGAGGGCGGACGCTACGTGCTCGAGGACCGCGCGGTGTCGTATGCCCCGTCGATCGCCGCCCTGCGCGAGATGCGCCGATCAAGAGGCCGCGCGAACCCGCCGCGTGACCTTCTGGTCCTCGCCAACCCCGCGCTCGGCGCGGGGCCATCGGTCGGCGAGACCTCGATGTATCGCGACGGTTCGCTGGGGCCCCTGCCGGAGGCGGAGAGAGAGGCGGCGGCCCTGCGTCGATTGTACGGGAGAGACAGAAGCGATGCCCTCACCGGCCCCGCGGCGCGCGAGGACACCCTGAAGACGAACGCCGCCCAGTACCGCATCCTCCATCTGGCGACGCACGGCATTTTCGACGACGCCCGACCGGTGTATTCACATCTGCTGCTGGCCCAGCCAGGCGGCGCGGTCGATCCGGGCACGAAGTCGAAGGCTGCGGGTGCACCGCTCGAGGACGGACTCCTGGAGGCCTGGGAGATCATGGACTTTGATCTCGAGGCCGACCTGGCCGTGATGTCCGCCTGCGAGACGGCCCGAGGCCGTCCGCTGGCGGGGGAGGGACTCATTGGCCTCTCCTGGGCCTGGTTCGTGGCCGGCGTGCCGACGACGGTCGTCAGCCATTGGAAGGTCGAGTCGAAGAGCACGACCGACCTCATGATCGGCCTGCACCGCGGGCTGCGCGCCGGACGTGCGCCGGCGGAGGCGCTGCGCGCCAGCGCTCTGGGGGTCCTGCGAAAAGGCGAGTCCTCGCACCCCTTTTACTGGGCGGGCTTCATTGTCATGGGCGACGGCTTCTAGCGTCCGTCCGGGGCAGCGTCGTCGGGGAGGTCGCGGCCGGCCGACGCGACGCTCCTCAGAAGGTTGCGCGCCGGAACCGAGTCCGGGTTCTTGTCGATCAGGGCCTGAAGCTCCTCGCGGGCGTCGTCGAGGCAGCCGGCATGCGCCAGCAGGATGCCGGCCGCCAGGTGGGACCTGCCCGCGTTCTGCAGTGCGCGCTTGAGGGAGGCGCTCTCGAACCGGCCGAGAACCTTGAAGCGCGCCTCGGGCGCCGGCGGCACGGGGGTGGTGATCTCCTCCGCGCCTCGGCGGGCACTGACCTGCCAGAGGTAGACCGCGCCGGGCTTGAGGGCCCGGGAGGGGGTCCAGGAGGTCCGGGTCAAGGAGTCTGCCCGATCCACGGGGTTGAATTCGGAATCGTAGACCGCAACGGCGTAGGTTGTCGCCTCGGGCAGCGGCTGCCAGGAGAATGAAGGCTGGCCGGAGCGGACGGCGGTGCCGACCGGAGCGACCGGCCGGAATCCGGGCTCCGGAGAGTCATCCCCGAGGAGCACCCCCGTCGATCCGATGAGATCGCGCACCTCGGCCGGCACCTCGACACGGCCGGTGCGCAGCGCGGCGGCGATCAAGCGGCCTTCGGCGATCGAAAGCGCGTCCAACCCGCTCAGTTCGCCGCTCGCATCCAGGCTGATCGCACCGTGATCGTCGTTCAGGGTGAGAACCGGGGGACCACTGACCACCGGAACCTCCGCCCGCAGGCGCTCCATCTCGGCTCGCAGCACGTCCGCCCGGGCCGTCAACTCCCGGTTCTGGCGCCTGAGAGACGCCGGAACGAGCCAGGCGACCGCGACGGCGGCGACCAGCGCCGCGGCCAGCGCGAAGGAAAAAGCCGGTGTCCTGAACCACCGACGGGCTCCCCGGACCATGGCGCCCGGCCCGGCGTCCAGGGGAGCGACGGCCGGCGCGATCTCCGCCGGCGCTCGGGACTCGCTGACGAAATCGGCCAGATCGGCAGCCTCCGTGGCGCAGGGATTGCAATCGCGGAGGTGCGCCTCGACGGTCGTCCGTTCCGGCCCGCGCAGACTGCCTCGAGCGTGGGCTTCGAGTTGCTCGTAGGTCAGGTGCTCACCCGCAGGCTCCGCCGGCGTCACCATGGCCCGGAGCAGCGATCCCATCCCGACCTTCAGCTCCACTCCGACTCCGGCCTGATCCCGGCAGGAATTGCACGCGGCGAGATGATCGTCCACGGCCAGGAGCTCGTCCGGGGGGAGAGCGTCTCGCGTGTGAGCGTTCATTCGGTCGTTGTCCAGGTGTCCGCCCATGCGGAGTCAGTCCTCCTCTGCCTCTGAAGATGATGAAGCCGGGGTGATCTTGGCATTCTTGCTCAGACGCCGCGCCAGCCTCTCTCTCGCCGACTTCCTCAGATTGATCACCTGCTGCCGGCTCAGACCCATGCGGGCGGCAATGGCGGCGTCGTCGATGGGCAGATCCCCCCAGAGGCCCGCCAGCCGCTCCGGCGTCATCTCCAGGGCGGCGGCGATGCCGCGCATGCTGGTGACGCCGGTCAAAGGGAGCAGTCGGATCAGCCCGCGGCCATTCTCGTCCCGCAGATTGAGCAGCAGCGCCGACCGCTGCGCGAGCGGCAGGACGACGACCTCGTCCCAGAGACGCTCGAGAGCGGCGCGCCGGTCGAGCGCCTCCGCGAGCGTGGCGTCGCCACGCGGCCGATCGCCTACGAGGCGATCCAGGTCGCCCGGCCCGAGGGACCTGTGCGCCGGGGCTTCCTCGAGACCGCGGCGCCGCGCCACGGTGTCGACCAGGGCCTCCAGCTCGAGCGGTCTGCCCGCGCCCTCCAGCAGCTCGATCACCAGATCCGCAAGCTCGCCGGCCGATGGATCGTCGGCGCTCCGGCCGGCGGATCTCGTCGCACGGGTGGCCTCCTTCCGCGGGCCCGCCACCGGGACTTCGACTTCTGCTGGCGCGTTGGACGCGCCGGCCATGTCGTCCAAGGCTTCGGTGGAGTCGAGCGTGGCCACGTCCCGGCCGGCAAGACCGCAGCGAAATCCGCGTCCCGCCGCCGGGCGAATGAGAAAGCGCGCGTCGTGGGCGATGAGGTAGCGCAGCCGGTTCTTCAGGCTCGCCCGCCGGGGGAACAGGCGGCGCAGCCACGCATGGCACGTATGGAACGCCAGGACCGCCGCGTAGCCGCGCAGGTCGGCGATCGGCGCGGCCGCGGTCTCGCTTCCGTCCCGCAACCCCCGCAGTCGGGCCAGGAGCTGCACCATGGTCTGGCCGCGGAGGTCCTCCGCATCCTCGCGGCGGGCCGCCACCGCCCGCGCGCCAGCGCCGGTGCGGGTCCGCAGGGCGACCACGCCCCTGATGATCGGCTCCACGTGCCGCGACAGCAGATCGCCGAGCAGCCGGGACGCTTCGTCCTCGTCCCGCGCTTGAAGATAGGGAAGCAGGAGGGGATCCATGGATCAGGCGAGCTCCCGTCCCCGGGTCTCCGGCAGCAGGAAGATCAGCCCGGCGCCGGCGAGATAGAACAGCGCAAGAAACGTCAGCGCCGTGCCGTATCCCAGCCGGTCGGCGGCCGCGCCGATCGCCAACGGGGCGAGTGCGCTCAGCGCCCGACCGCTGTTGTAGCACACTCCCTGCGCCGTGGCGCGCACCGCGGATGGGAACAACTCCGCCAGCATCGCCCCGAACAGGCTGAAATACCCGTGGCCGAAAAAACCGATGAGCGGCCCGAGGAAAAGCAGCAGGCCGGGTTGGCGAGCGCCCAGCCCGTACGCCGGGACCAGGAGGGCCGCTCCCAGGACGAATAGAAGAAACGCGGGCCGGCGACCGATCCGGTCGGCGATCACCCCGAACAGCGTGTAGCCCAGGAAGGCTCCCACCTGCATCGGCACGATCCAGGCTGCGGAGCGCAGCAGCCCGAGCCCGGCGCCGCCGGCTTCGACGGGTTCCGCGAGGAAGGTCGGGATCCAGGTGAACAGGCCCCAGTAGGCGAACATCAGGCTGGTGCCGAGGGCCGTCGCCGCCAGCGTGAAGCGCAGTAGCGGCGGCCGGAAGATCGCCACGGCGCCGATGCCGCCCCGCCCGGCGCTGGAGGAGGGAGCGCCGCCGACTCCGGGGGACGCGGCGAGTCGCCGCCAGATCTCCGGCTCCGGCACGCGCCGCCTGACCCAGACCGTCAGAAGGGCCGGCAGGACGCCGATCGCGAACAGGGTCCGCCAGCCCCAGCGCGGCAGGACGAAAGCCGCTAGGCCGGCCGCCAGCAGGTAGCCGACCGCCCATCCAGACTGCACGAGACCGATCGCCTTGCCTCGATGCGCCGCCGGCCAGGTCTCCGCCACCAGCACCGACCCGGCCGACCACTCTCCTCCCAGGCCGAAGCCGACGAGCGCCCGCCAGAGAGCCAGCGCGCCAACGCTCTGGGCCGTGGCGGTGGCGCCGGTGAAGAGCGAGTAGGTCAGAATCGACCAGATGAGCAGCCGGGCCCGCCCGAACCGGTCGGCAAGATACCCGCCGAGGATGCCGCCGGCCGCCGAGGTGACCAGGGTCAGCGAAGCGAGCGCGCCGACCATCGCCCCGGAGAGGCCGAACTCCTCGCGGATCGCCGTCAAGGCGAACGCATACAGCATGATGTCCATCCCGTCGAGCATCCAGCCAAGGAAGGCCGCGAACAGGACGCGCCATTCCCGCGGTCCGACGGAAGGCGCGCCGGTGCTCATCGGACCGCCGGCAGCGCCGCCGCCAGCCAGGCCTCCTGCTCCAGGAGGAGGTCGCGCGCGACTCGCAGGGTCACCGGCTCGAAGCGGACCCGATCGCGCGGCCGCAACTGCCCAACATGATGCAGGTCGGCGGAGATGACGCTGGCGATCACCGGGTAGCCGCCGGTCGTCTGATGGTCGACGAACAGGATGACCGGCTCTCCGCCGGGCGGAATCTGCACCGCGCCGAGCGGCATCCCTTCGGTCGCCATGCCGCCGGCGTGAGGGGGTGGAATCGCCGGCCCCGCGAGCCGCAATCCCATGCGATCCGACTCGTTGGTCACGGCGTACTGCGAGCCGAGCAGGATTTCGCGGCTGGCGGCAGCGAATCGCGTGGACTGTGCCCCGTCGGTGACGCGCAGGGTCGACCGGAAGGCGAGCGGACCGTGGCTGGCCTCCTCCAGCCTCCGCAGGAGCGGGGGAGCCGGTGCGTCGGCGAAGCGCAACCTGTCTCCTTGGCGCAGCGGCCGGCCCAAAAAGCCTCCGAGCCGACTCGGGACGTGCGTCGAAGCGCTCCCCAGGACGAGTCCCACGTCGAGCCCTCCATGCACTGCCAGGTAGGCGCGGGCCCCTGACGGCGCGGGCCCGAGGCGGAGCCTCTGCCCCGCCGCCACCGTGAAAGTCGCGAACATCGGCGCCCCTCGGCCGGCCGCGTATCGGTCCGGCGCCTGATGGACACCCGCCTCCGGGTGCTCGATCATCGGCCGCATGTCCGCGCCGGCGATGGCGACGTGCGCCGCCGTCTCGAACAGGAAGCTGCCGCCGAGAATCGTCATCTCGAGGGCCGGCGCGTTGTCGGGGTTGCCGGCGAGGCGGTTGGCGATCCGGAACTCCAGGGCGTCGGCAGCTCCGGCCGCCGAGACGCCGATCCGGGCGTGCCCCGGCCGCCCGAGATCCTGCACGGACGTGAACAGCCCGCCGCTCAGGACGGTCATCGTCCCCATCAGGGGAGAAGCTCCCGGTAGCGCTCTTCGTCGATCGGCAGGAAGCGGACGCGATCGGCGATCCGCAGCCGCGACATCGGCTCGTCTCCGGGGTCGAACATGACGAGGGGAGTCCGGCCGACAATCCTCCAGCCTCCCGGCGTGGCATGCGGATAAACACCGGTCTGGCGGCCGGCGATGCCGACGCTGCCCGCCGGCACGTGCCGGCGGGGCTGGTCGAGGCGCGGGCAGGCGATGAGGTCCGGGACGACCCCCAGGTAGGCGAATCCCGGGCTGAAACCAAGGAAGAAGACGTCGTAGGTCTGCCCCGCGTGCAGGGCGATCACTTCATGCGCCGGGATCGCCGCGAACCGCGCGACCTCCTCCAGATCAGGTCCGAACTCCCCGCCATAGCAGACCGGGATCTCGACCACTCGCCCTGCCGGCATCCGGGCCGAGTCGAGCCGGGGCAGGAGGCGCCATACCTGCTCCGCGAGCCGTTCGTGGTCCGTGGCCCGTGGATCGAAGCGCAAGAGGATCGAGGCGTATGCCGGGCTCAGATCGACGACACCCGGGGGAGGCTCGGCGTCCAGGAGCCGCAGAAGGCGCAGGACCTTCTCATGATCTTCAGTGGCGATCCGATCGCCGAACGAAACCATGAGCGCGCGGTCGCTCGCCGGCAGGATCTGAGGCGCACGGTCCGCTTCGCCGGGGGCTGCCTTCCCAGGTGGAGGTCCCGACATGGCGCCATCATAGCGCCCCCGGCGCCGGCACGCCCCGCCGGCCGCGCCGCGGCCTCGCCCGGGCGTCGCGCCGGCGGAGATGCGATAATGCCGCTCATGGCGCTCGGCAGCTTCCATCCTCTTGTAAGGGACTGGTTCCTGGGACGATTCGCCGCGCCGACCGCGGTGCAGGAGCGTGGCTGGGAGGCGATCGCCGGCGGCCGGCACGCGCTCCTTTGCGCCCCGACCGGGTCCGGGAAGACGCTGGCCGCCTTCCTGGCCTGCCTCGACCGGCTGGTGCGGGCCGGGCTCGACGGCACGCTGGAGGAGGCGCCGCGCGCCGTCTATATTTCGCCGCTCAAGGCGCTGTCGAACGACATCCATCGGAATCTGCAGGAGCCGCTCCAGGAGATCGCCGCGCTGGCGGCGGCGCGCGGCACGCCGCTCCCGGAGATCAGGGTGGCGACGCGCACCGGCGACACGCCGGCCGCCGAGCGCCAGAAGATGGCCCGCCGACCGCCGCACATCTGGATCACGACCCCCGAGTCGCTCTACATCCTGCTGACTTCGGAGAGCGGCCGGCGCGGCCTCGCGGCGGCGGGCACGGTCATCGTGGACGAGATCCACGCCCTGGCCGACGACAAGCGCGGAGCGCACCTGACGCTCAGCCTGGAGCGGCTCCAGGCGCTGGCTCCCCGGCCGCTGCAGCGCGTCGGCCTCTCGGCGACCGTGCGGCCGATCGAGGAGGTGGCCCGGTTCCTGGTCGGTGCCGGAGCGCCCGACTGCGCCGTCATCGACGAAGGGCACCGGCGTCCCATCGATCTCGGCCTCGAGGTGCCGAAGGACGAGCTGGGCCCGATCGCCAGTCTCGGCCTCTGGGACGAGACGCTCGACCGGATCGCGGCCCTCGCTGGCGAGCACCGCACAACACTCGTGTTCGTCAATACGCGACGCTTGGTCGAGAGGGTGTCGCACCAGCTCGCGGCGCGCCTGGGAGAGGACGAGGTCGTGGCGCACCACGGCAGCCTGGCGCGCGCCACGCGCTTGAAGGCCGAGGAGCGGCTTAAGGACGGATTGGCGCGCGTCTGCGTGGCCACCGCCTCGCTCGAGCTGGGGATCGACATCGGCACCGTCGATCTCGTCTGCCAGATCGGCTCGCCGCGCTCGGTGTCGCTCTGCCTGCAGCGCGTCGGGCGCTCCGGGCACGCGCTCGGGCGCACCCCCAAAGGGCGCCTCTTTCCATTGACCCGCGACGAGCTGGTCGAGTGCGCCGCCCTCCTGCGCCTGCAGCGTCGCGGGGAGCTGGACCGGTTTGCGATCCCATCCTGGCCGCTCGACATACTGGCGCAGCAGATCACGGCCACCTGCGCCGGCGAGGTCTGGGATGAGGACCGCCTGTTCGATCTCGCACGCCGCGCCTGGCCCTACCGGGACCTGCCACGGGATCGCTTCGACCAGGTGGTGGCGATGCTCTCGTCCGGGTTCGCCACCCCACGCGGCCGCAGCGGCGCCCTCCTGCACCGCGACGGCGTGAACCGGAAGCTCCGCGGTCGGCGCGGAGCGCGGCTCCTGGCCCTGACGAATGGCGGCGCGATCGCCGACAACGCCGACTACGACGTGGTCCTCGACCCGGAGGGGACCTTCGTCGGCCGGGTCAACGAGGACTTCGCCATCGAGAGCATGGCGGGCGACGTCTTCCTGCTCGGCAACACCGCCTGGCGCATCCGGCGCATCGAGCGCGGGCGGGTGCGGGTGGAGGCCGCCCCGGGCTCGACACCGACGGTTCCTTTCTGGCTCGGCGAGGCGCCGTCGCGCACGCCGGAGCTGTCGGCCGCCGTCGGCGACCTGAGGGACGAGGTCGACCGAAGGATCGAGCGACCCGGCGCCGCGGAGAGCTTCCTCGAGGAGGAGGCCGGCCTGGCTCCCGAGGCGGCGGCGCAGATCGCCGCCTACGTCGCCGAAGGGAAGCGCGTCCTCGGCGTCGTGCCGACGGCACGGCGCATCGTCGCCGAGCGCTTCTTCGACGAGAGCGGCGGGATGCAGCTCGTTCTGCACGCGCCTCTGGGCGGGCGGATCAACCGCGCCTGGGGACTGGCGCTCCGGAAGCGCTTCTGCCGCACCTTCGACTTCGAGCTGCAGGCGGCGGCGACCGACGACGGCGTCAACCTGTCGCTCTCACCGCAGCACTCGTTCCCGCTCGAGGAGGTGTTCCGGTTCGTGCGCGCGCGCGGTGTCGAGGAGGTGCTGACGCAGGCGGTGCTCCCGTCGCCGATCTTCACCGCCCGCTGGCGCTGGACGGCCACGCGATCCCTGGCGGTGCCGCGCCAGCAGGGCGGGCGGAAGGTGCCACCCCCGATTCTCCGCATGAGATGCGACGACCTGCTCGCGGCGGTCTTCCCGGCGCAGGTCGCCTGCCAGGACAACGCGCCACCGGGTGGCGACATCCCGATCCCGGACCACCCGCTGGTGTTCGAGACTCTGCGCGACTGCCTGCACGAAGCGATGGACGCGGAGGGTCTGGCGGGCGTGCTGCGTGCCATCGAGAATGGCGATCTCGAAGTCCTGGCGCGCGACACGCCCCAGCCGTCGGTGTTCGCGCACCAGATCCTGAACGCCATGCCGTACGCCTTCCTGGACGATGCGCCGCTCGAGGAGCGGCGGGCGCGCGCCGTGACGCTGCGGCGCGCCCTGCCCGATGACGCCAACGACCTGGGCCGACTCGACCCGGAGGCGATCCGCGCCGCCCGCGAGGACGCCTGGCCGAGGGCGCGTGACGCCGATGAGCTGCACGATGCGCTCCTGGGCCTGGTCCTTCTGCCGCGAGCCGCGCTCGTGCCGCGCTTCGGGGATGCCGCCGAGGGCTTTCTGTCGTCCCTCGTCGCCGAGCGGCGGGTGACGTCGATCGGCGCCGTCCTCGCGGCCGCCGAGCGCGCGGGCGAAGCGGGCGCGGCACTCGACGGAACGGCGGAAGGTGTGCAGGCGGTGGTGCGCGGTTGGGCCGAGGTGTCGGGCCCCTTCACGTGCTCCGCGCTGGCGCGGCTACTCGGGCTGCCGGAGGCGGCCGTGGCCTCGGCGACTGCGGCGCTCGAGGCGCAGGGCATCCTGTTGCGCGGCGCGTTCACGGCTCCGAGCGGAGAGGAGATCGAGTGGTGCGACCGGCGCATCCTGGCGCGCATCCACCGCGCCACACTTCACGCCCTGCGACGCGAGATCGAGCCAGTGCCGGCGGCGGTCTACCTGCGCTTCCTCGCCGCCTGGCAGCACGCCGCCCCGGGGACGAGGCTGCGCGGCCCGGCCGGCCTGCTCGAAGTGGTCGAGATCCTACAGGGGTTCGAGGCGCCGGTGGAAGCATGGGAGCCGTCCATTCTCTCGGCCCGGATCGAGTCATTCGATCCGGGCGACCTCGAGCGACTGGGTCTCGGTGGGCAGGTGGTCTGGGGGCGTCTCGCGACGCGGGGCGCGTCACACGGGGAACGTGCGGCGGGGCGCCGCGCCTTCACGCGGTCGAGCCTCGTCACCCTGGCCCTGCGCGACGATTTGCCGTGGCTCCTGCCGCGCCGTGAAACCGACCCGCCGCTGTCGTCGCGGGCGGCGGCGGTGCGGGCGCACCTCCGGGAGCGCGGCGCCTCCTATCCGTCCGAAGCCGCGCGGGCGCTGAAGCTGCTGCCGGCGGAGATGGACGAAGCGATCTGCGAGCTGGTGGCGACCGGATGCGCCACGCTCGACGGCTTCGCGGCGCTGCGGCGCCTGGCCGGTCTCGCGCGCCGCCGCGGCGGGGGACGCAAAGCGATGCGATTCGCCCGTCACCGTGGCGCGGGACCCCTCCTCGGCGAGGGTCGCCTGTCGCTCCTCGATCGGAGCGGAGAGGAGCCCGACGACGCGCGCGAGCATCGGGCCGCCCAGCTGCTGCGACGCTACGGCGTGCTGTTCAGGGAGCTCCTGGCGCGCGAGGCGGCGGCCCCTTTCTGGCGCGATCTCCTTCCTGTCCTGCGCCGGGCGGAAGCACGCGGCGAGGTGCGTGGCGGCCGCTTCGTGGACGGTGTCGCCGGCGAGCAGTTCGCGCTGGCGGAGGCGGTCGAGACGCTGCGGGCCGAGCGGCGCAAGGAGGCGCGCGGGGACCGCTTCGAGGTGTCGGCGTCCGACCCGCTCAACCTGGCCGGCATTGTCACCCCGGGGGCGCGCGTTCCGGCGCAGAGCGCACGGCACCTTGTCCTGCACGACGGCGTTCCGGTCGACACGGCGACCGGGATCCCGTCCCGGGGACAGCCCGCGATTCCCGACCGGCGCGTGCTACCATCCCGCCCCGAACCATGAGCGAACGGGCCAACCAGGCACAGTGGATCGCCCTGATGGCGGCGACGGCTGTTGCCCTCTACCTCTGCTGGAGCATGGTCCAGCCGTTTCTCGATGTACTCGTCTGGGCGGCGATTCTCGTCGTGTTGTTCGCCCCGGCACACGCCTGGCTCCTGGCCAGGACGCGGCGCCCCGTCCTGAGCGCCGCCCTGTCGGTCCTGCTGGTCCTGATCACCGTGATCGCCCCGCTCGTGTTCGTCACTTCAACGGTGCTCGGTGAGATCGGGGTCCTCACGACGAAGGTGCAGGCTGCCTACCAGAGGTTGCGCACCGATCCCGCGGCCGCGCAGCAGGCGCGCCAGGCGCTCGCGGTCGCCAACCAGTACGTGGATCTGGATCAGCTCCTGTCCTCGGACGAGCTGAAGAATCAGGCCACGCGGGTGAGCCAGTGGCTTTTGGAGCGGTCCGCCGGATTCGTCGGTGGGCTGTTCAGCGTCCTGGTCGGGATCTTCTTCACCATCTTCACCCTGTACTACCTGTTCCGCGACCGCGAAGCGATCGTCCGGCGCCTGCCCGAGGTCCTGCCGCTCGACCCGGAGGACAGCCGGGCGATCCTGGCGCGCACGCGGGAGGTCATCACCGCCAGCGTCTACGGCGTGCTGATCATCGCCCTCATCCAGGGGACGCTGGGAGGCGTGATGTTCTGGATCCTCGGGATCCCCTCGGCCATCGTCTGGGCGGTGCTGATGACCGTGCTCTGCATGATCCCGATGGCGGGATCGGCGCTCGTGTGGGCGCCGGCGGCCATCTACCTGGGGCTCACGGGCGAGTACACGAAGGCGGTCGTGCTGTTCCTGTTCGGGATCCTGGTGATCGGCACCGTGGACAATTTCCTGCGGCCGCGGCTGGTGGGCGGGAAGACGCGCATGCACGAGCTGTTCATCTTCTTCTCCGTCCTGGGCGGCTTGAAGGTGTTCGGCGTCGTCGGCCTGCTGGTCGGACCGGTCGTCCTGGCAGTCACCCTGGCCCTGCTCGAAGTGTTCCGGCGCGGCGGCGCGCCAATCCCGCTCGCGCCCTCCGGGTCCCGGGCGCCGTAATCGCGCCGCGGCCGGCGACCTCTCCGTCCTCAGTGCCTCCAGCCGTACCTGGTCCGCATCTTATCGAGCCAGGCCTGCGTCGCCGGGTGGATCGTGTCGCCGCCTTCCTTCTCGAAGAAGAACGGCGCGCGCTTCACGGAGTCCGGAGCGATCTGGTCCATGGTCGAGGCGTCGTAGAGGCGGCCGCCGAGCATGCAGTGGGTCACGCGCTCGGAGACGCGGATGTCGTCCAGCGGATTGCCGTCGATGACGAACAGATCGGCGAGCTTCCCGGGCTCGAGCGACCCAATGTCGCGGTCGAGGCCGACGTAGCGGGCGCCGTCGATGGTGGCGCCGCGCAACGCCTCCCAGGGCGTGAAGCCGCCCTGGACCATCATCCAGAACTCCCAGTGAGCGGCGAGGCCGGCTCTCTGGCCGTGGGCCCCGATCTGCACGGACACCCCGCGCTGGCGCAGCTCGTGAGCGGTCCGCGCCACGCGGAAGTGGTTGTAATGGTCGTCCGGGGCGTGAAGTCGCCGGATGGCGGCGGGCTCCACGTCGAAGCGGGGCGTGAATCGCATCAGGTGGGCGTCCTTCCAGACGTCGGTCCGGTCGTACCAGTAGGTCTCGCCGGCGAGGCCCCCGTATGCCACGACGAACGTCGGAGTGTAACCGGTCCCCGACTGCGACCAGAGCTGCTTGACGTCCTCGTACACCTCGGCCAGGGGAAGGGAGTGCTCGATGCCGGTGTGGCCGTCCACGATCTCCGACATGTTGAACTGGAACTTGGCCCCGCCCTCGGGGACCACCATGACGCCCATCTCGTCCCCCGCGGCGATCACCTGCTGCCGCTGGTCGCGCCGCGGCTGCTGGTAGGACTTGACCGAGATCGCCCCCGCCTCCTTGAGGCGCCGCACGTGGAACAGGGCGTCGTCGTACGTGTCGATGACCGCCGTGTAGGCCGGCTCGTGGGCGCCGTAGAGAATCGTCCCGGTGGAGAAGATCCGGGGGGCGACGATCAGGCCCGCTTTCTGCAGCTCGGCGGCGGCGAACACGCTCGAGGTCTCGTTGGAGGGATCGTGAACCGTCGTGACGCCGAACGCGAGGTTCGCGAGCTGCAGCCAGTGCTGCTCCGGGACGAGCCCTTCGTTGGCGAACGGGCCGTGGGCGTGGACGTCCACCAGACCGGGAAGAATGGTCTTCCCGGCAACATCCACGACCCGGGCGTCTTTGGGGATCGTGACCTTGTCCTTCGGACCGACCGCCTCGATTCGCTTGCCGTTCACGAGGACGACACCGTTCTCGATCACCTCCTGGGCCGTGCCGGCGTCCCGCATGGTGACGAGGCGCGCCCCGACCAGGGCGAGGCGCCCCGAGGGCCTGTCGGCGGTGGCGCGGAACGAGAGGTTGGTCCCCGATTCGACCGGCTCGGGGAGCTTCTCGGGGGCGCCCGCCAGGAAGGAGAAGGCATCCTTGAGGTCCCGCGTGAAGAGCGTCGCGCCGTGGGCCCAGTGGAGTCTCGACCCGTCGCCGGACCAGTGGAGGTTCTCACCGGATCGGCTGGAGACCTTACGCACCGGGAGCGCCTTCGAGTCCGCGCCCAGGTCCACGGTCTTCCCGGTGATCGCCAGCGGCGCGACGAAGGCGTTCTGTTTTTCCATGAAGGCCACCCACCGCCCGTCCGGTGAGACGCTGAACGACGTGACCGTTTCGCCCTTGAAGTGCGTCCGCGAGTCCACGCCATCGAGATTCACGCTCTTCAAGACCCGCTTCGTCTCTTCCAGAGTGTCGGAGAAGAAGACGCGGTCCGCGGCGGCGCCGAAGTGCGCCTCGGCGCCCGTCCTGCTCAGAAGGCGCGGCGCGCCCCCGTCGGCGGGCAGAAGGTAGATCCCGGGCTCCTGGGACCAGGCGCCCGCCGTGAGATAGCCGCCGGTGATTTTCCGGAGCACGACGCTTCTCCCGTCGGGGGAGAAGCGCGGCTCGACGTAGTGGCCCGGGGTCTTGGTGATCGTCCGTGAGGCGCCGCCCGCCGCGGGGATGATGCGCACGCTCCCGGCATTCTCGTCGCTCCAGGTCGTGTACACGATGAAGCGTCCGTCGCGGGAGAAGGAAGGATGGAACCCGCCGCCGGCGTCATCCGTGAGACGGCGCTGACGGCCCGTGTGGAGGTCCTTGACGTGCAGCCTCCCCAGCGCCTGGAAGACCACCGTCGTCCCGTCGGGCGACATCTGCGCCCAGCGGAGCATCCGGACGTCGAACTCGTCGGGCGACACGTCGACCGGGAACCGGAGGGCCGCATGGACCTTCCTCGTCGTCCGCACGCGCACGGGGATCTCCCGGACCTCTTTCGTCGCGATGTCCACGCGCCGGATCTTGCCGCCCGCCCAGAAGACGAGAGAGGCCGCGTCCGGCGTCCAGCCGAAGGCCGTGGTGTTCCCCTGGCTTCCGTCGGTCTCCTGGAGGTCGCGGTCGAGCCGGTCGTACACCGGCCGCTCGACGCCCGAGGACAGGTCCTTCACGTACAGGGCGCTCGTCATGTCGGGAGTCCGCTTGACGAAGGCGAGAAATCGCCCGTCGCGCGAGGGAGTGGGACGGATCGCCCCGCCGGCTCCGGAGACGAACGCGTCCACTTCGCCCGTCCGGCGGTCGAGCCTCCTGATCGTGAAGATCTCGCCCGTCGCGTCCTTGTTGTATTCCCAGACGCGGCCCGGTGTCGTGTCCTGGCTGAAATAGACGTACCGCCCGTCGGGGGAGAGGCTGGGCTCGGCGATGTTCTTCTGGGCCTTTGCCCCGTCGGTCCGCTCCACGACGGGAAGGCCCGCGCCCCCGCCGACGCTGAAGAGCCAGATCTCCCCGGCGGGGATGCTCCGGGTCGAGGTGAAGTCCTTCTTGGCGACGATGTAATCGCCGTCGGCGCTCCACCACGGATTGTGGACCAGGTGCTCCTTCTCCTCGCTCACCGCGCGCGGGTTCGACCCATCGGCGGCCATGATCCAGATGTTGTCGGCGCCGCCCCGGTCGCTGATGAACGCGATCCTCTTTCCGTCGGGGGAGAAGCGCGGCTCCGTGTCCCACGCGATCCCCTCCGTGAGCCCCTTCCCCTCGCCGCCTTCGATCGGGACGGCATAGAGATCTCCGAGCATGTCGAAGACCAATGTCTTGCCGTCCGGGCTCACGTCGACGCTGGACCAGGTAGTCTCGGTGGTGTCGATCGGCACGGCGGACCACTTGCCGGGAGGGTTGGAGACATCCCATTTCGGCTTGTCGTCCTTGTTGTTAACTTTGTCCGCGGCCGAGGCGCGGGAGGACTCGCCGACGGGCAGGAGAAAGAGCAGGAGCGCAAGAGTGATCAGGGGGAAACGGATCGACTTCATGAAATGCACCTCCGAAGGCGGAATCCTACCATCGGGGCGTGGCTTCCGAGAACGCTGAGAACAGCCGGGTGCCGCGCGCGGGGCCGCTGCTCCCGATGTTGCCCTGCCCGGTCCACTCCGAACGACCGTAGCCTGTTGCTTCCGAAGTGCTTGGACTGCGCACCAGTGTGGCCCTTGGGAAGTTTGAAGAGACTGTCACCTAGCGCGGCAGAGCCGCAACCAAACGGTTAACGAAGAGAGCGGTCCATGACGCCTCTGCGGCATGATGGTGTTTCCACGCACTCTCACGCCGACAAGGAGACGCCATGGACCGATTCATTGTGC
>Ga0247727_10002777_pt1 | contig 39553 bp, 47 predicted proteins | sample WisWelCaveWW1625_FD_202498 | JGI IMG/M metagenome (GOLD analysis project Ga0247727, IMG submission 202498) | Biofilm microbial communities from Wishing Well Cave, Virginia, United States - WW16-25 | ecosystem: Environmental > Aquatic > Deep subsurface > Groundwater > Cave microbial mat | place... | reverse complement strand
TGACGGGTCTCCCCCGATTACCCGAACCACCTTTCCGACGTGCCGTGCCCACTACCCCGGCGGATCGAGCGGGTGCGCGTGTCGATTGCTTCCCCACTCATGCAGCCTTCCCCAAATGGCAGGAGGGTCGGCATCCGCATTGTCACTTTCGAGGCCTGCATAGGCTTCACTCTGTTATGGCCCGCCGGATCGCTCAGCCACCCAAGGTGACCTTTGTCACGAGGCTCCGACCCAGCCAGTTACCCGACCAAGCCGCTCGTCAGCTTCCGGACCTATCGACAATTATCCGGGTGGAATCCTCCTCCACAGGTGTTTCGCGCCTTCGGGGCGCACTGCCAACAGCGGACGAATAGCCGCTCTCGGTTGTGCAAGGTCATCTCACGTCCCCTCGCTTCTATGTGTACCCTCATCAATTGCAAAAGCGACTACTATTCTGGCGTCGCGACGTCTTCACCTCTGTCCTTTGCCATTCTCCAATCTTTCCAGGCTTGCGATACATAAGGTCGGACGGCCTTCCACTTGGCTGGATCGACCTCGTTTTCGTATCCTGCACCAGTGATGCACCACCGTGGCGGCTCCCGCGGAAGTGAAAACTGCAGGCGTTGGCTCCCCGCCAGACATACTGACACAGTGCGCCTTGCGGCACGCACAAGATCATCCGTAACCGCAAAGATTGGCCAAAGACGCGCCGTCTTATCGTCTGAGATCGTCGCAGCCGTGGTGCCTTCACGGTTGATCGCGACGCCGCGAACAGCTGCGTCATGTCCCTTGAGTACCGCGACTTCTCGACCCGTCTTCACGTCCCACACGCGTGCTGTCTGGTCCGTGGAGACAGTCACGAGCCGCCCGCCGCCAGGCGTGAAGGCGGCTCCGTTGACGCTGAGCCGGTGACCGCGCAGTTCGTGCAGTAGTTTTCCCGATGCGGCATCCCAAATACGTGGTATCGCATCGAAAGAGATGGTGACGAGCGTGCTGCCGTCGGGACTAAACAATGCGTCGCGCACATCCCTTTTGTGGCCTTTAAGCTCGGCGATGAGTTTACCGGATCGTGCCTCCCATAACCGTGCCGAGCCGTCGGAATAGGTGGTGACGATTTGAGTTCCATCGGGGCTGAACCGTGCGCTTGCGAAATAAGTCTGGGGACCCTCGAACGGGCCGCCCGATGGCCGGCCGGTTGTAGAGCTCCAGATGCGCGCCGTTCCATCGGACGAGGCGGTAACGACCCATCGGCCATCGCTACTGAAACGCGCGGTCCAGATTGCATTGCTATGCTCATTGAGAGTAGCGATCGTGGCGCCAGCTACGGTCTCGCGAATCTGCGCCGTACCGTCATCGAATGACAGCACGAAACGTTTTGAGTCAGGGCTGAATTCGGCATAGCGCAAATGGACATCCCGGCCTTGCATTTCGGACACAAGTTTGGGAGTTACTAAAGGAAACCCGCCCTGATTCTGGAAGAGCCGCACAGGACCGAACGCTGGCGCGATGAGGATTCTGTTAGCATCACGGTTGAAGGCCGCGTAAAGAATACCACCCTCCGCGTCAGTGAACCGATAATAGGGCGCCGCGTTGACGATCACGTTCCACAAGCTGGCCGTCTTGTCTGCCGAGCCAAGGATGAGGTTAGAGTCGTCAGGGCTGAATGCGACCGACGTCAACGCCTGCTCATGTGCGGCCAGTATGGAGAACCCAACAGCGAGCCGTTCTGCGCGCGCCTGCAGGGCACGATACAGGACGACCTCGGCGGCGCTGACGTATGGCCAATTCTGCCGCGCGGGATCACGAGAATCGCTATCGGGGAGGGCTTCGAGTACCAGGAGAAGCGCCAAATTAGCATCCCCGGCGACAAGGATTTTGTCTGCGCTCTCAGTCAGCCGCTCGGATACCTGGAGGCGCGCTTGCAGCGTTTCGCCGGCGCGCATCGATGCGACCCGCTCTTGCTTTTGTGCCTCCTGCGAGTTGAAATAGGCTAGAGTTCCGATTCCGGCTATCACGGCAATACTTGCTGCCGCGACCGAGAAAGCGGCTCGCCGACGCCGGGTGGATGATCTTCGGCTGAAGGCGATGAACGCGCGGTGTAGGTCCGTAAGTTCCGGGGCCTCGCGCGGCGGCCGCGCACTCCACGCCTCGGCACTCGTGAGGTCGCTACCGCGAAGTAGCAGCGCGCTGGCTCGGTTGCGCTCCCGCCACCGGGCCGCAAGTTCACCAAGCCGGGTGTGCTCGCGAATCCAGTCCATGTCGCTCTCAAGCGCTTGGCACAGGATGCGGAACGCCGTGTCAAATGCACCCTCCTCGTCGGCGAAAATGTAGTTGAGCCGCGACAAACCCGCCGGAACGCGAGCATCTTCCACCCTGCGCCAGACAATCGGCCAAATTCGCTTCGCGAGTCGCTCACTTTCCGACACTTCCCAGGCGCATATCTCGGAGGCGACCGCATCAGGGCTGACGACGAAGACCACATTGTCGGCAGACAAAATGAGCCGACCCAGCCGCTCGCGCCAAGGTTCTCCCGGCGCGATATCCTCTTTGTCTAGGTATGCGTCGAACGCTTCCTTCTTCAGTGCCGAGAGAAGCCGGATGGCGAATGGTAGGTCCTTACGAGAGTAGGAGATGAAGACTCTCGTGGCCCTCCGCCCTTTCATGCTCGTCGCCCCCAAAAAAGCTCTATTGCGGCGCCCTATTGCACAATGTCAAGACGGCGAGGACGACAGAGCCGTAACTGTCATCACCGATGTCTGCTTGGGGTCGTTCCCCCGTGGCAGGGTCCGCCCCGAAAGACCCCGAGCTGAAGACGCACCCCGCAAGCGGAACCACACCCATGAAAACCATTGCATTCGTCGGCCTGGGCACCATGGGGCTGCCGATGGCGAAGCACCTGGTGTCGAAGGGCTTCGAGGTGCGCGGCTTCGACGTGCGGCCGGCGGCGGTTGCCGCGCTGAAGGCGGCCGGGGGCACAGCCGCAGCGTCCGCGGTAAGCGCGGCCGACGGCGCCGATGCGCTCGTGCTGATGGTGGTCAACGCCGCCCAGGCTGAAAGCATTCTGTTCGGCGAGAAGGCCCTTGCGGCCCTATCCAAGGGCGGCACGGTGATCTTGATGGCGACCTGCTCGCCCCGCGCCGTGGAAGGCATCGCCGCCAAGGTGATCGGGAGCGGCCGCCGCTTCGTGGACGCACCGGTCTCCGGCGGCGTTGCCGGCGCCTCGGGTGCCACCCTCACCATCATGGCGGCAGCCCCCAAGGCGACATTCGACGCCGTCCAGCCGGTGCTCGCCGCCTTCGGCGACAAGATCTTCCACGTCGGCGAGAAGCCCGGCCAAGGCGCCATGGCCAAGACGGTCAATCAGCTGCTGTGCGGCGTGCACATCGCGGCCGCCGCAGAGGCGCTCTCATTGGCCGCCAAGGTCGGCATGGACCGCAGCGTGCTGCTGGCGATCGTCGGCAACTCGGCGGCGTCGAGCTGGATGCTGCGCGATCGCGGACCGCGCATGCTGCAGGCGGGCCCGGATGTCACCAGCGCGATCGACATCTTCGTGAAGGACCTCGGCATCGTGCTCGAGGCCGGCCGCGACAGCAAGGCGGCACTGCCGCTCGCCAGCGCGGCGCATCAGCTGTTCATTGCGACCTCGGGCCGGGGCGACGGCGCCGCCGACGACAGCCAGATCATCCGCAGCTACGACCTGATCAACGGCAATAAGGCCTAGGTATCTGACCCTCTGGGTCAGATACCATTGCGCGACCTGAGAGATGGTGTTCGACCCGGAGGATCTGACGCCTCAGTCCTTCGCCCGCTCCACGTAGGAGCCGTCCTCGGTCATGACGACCACGCGGGTGCCGGCCTGGATATGCGGCGGCACCATCACGCGCTGGCCGTTCGAGAGGATGGCAGGCTTGAAGGACGACGACGCCGTCTGGCCCTTGACGACCGGGTCGGCCTCGACGATCTCGAACGTCACGCGCTGCGGCAGCTCGGCTGAGATCGGCACGCCCTCGTGCAGGCTGATGCTGACGCGCATGTTCTCCTGCAGATACACGGCCTGGTCGCCGATGATATCCTTGGGCACACTGATCTGCTCGAAGGTCTCCGGCTCCATGAAGTTGAAGCCCATGTCATCCTCGTAGAGGTAGTTGTAGGTCTTGTCCTCGAGGTAGGCGCGCTCGACCTGGTCCGTCGTGCGGTAGCGTTCGGTGACCTTCACGCCGTCGGCGATGCGCCGCATGTCGAGGTGCGTCACGGGCGTGCCCTTGCCGGGATGGATGTTCTCCGCCTTCATGACGACGCACAGCTTGCCGTCGAGGTCGAGCACGTTGCCTTTGCGCACCGAGCTTGCAATAACCTTCACCACCGGTGACTTCTCCCGAGAGCCTGAGGGCTGAAAGAGCCTCGCGCGCGTGCAGCGGCGGCCGGCTCGCAGAAATCTTCAGTTGGCGCTTTCTACAGGCCTTTTCCCGCAGCGCCAAGGAGCAACGCGCGTTTGTCGACGGACGCCCCGCAAAGCGCATGGTGGGACCAGGCACGGCACGCCGATCGCCGGCCGTTACTGCTGGCGCGCGGCCGCATCCAGCGGGCGATTCGCCGCTGGTTCGAGGGGCAAGGCTTCCTCGAGGTCGAGCCCGCCCTCCTGCAGGTATCGCCCGGCAACGAGACGCATCTGCATGCCTTCGCCACCGAGCTGATCGGCCCCGATGGCACACGCCGGCCCCTGTTCCTGCCCACCTCCCCGGAGTTCGCCTGCAAGAAGCTGCTGGCCGCCGGCGAAACGAAGATCTTCACCTTCGCGCCCGCCTTCCGCAACCGCGAGCGCGGCGCGCTGCATCATCCAGCCTTCACCATGCTCGAGTGGTATCGCGTGGGCGAGCCCCATGAGCGGCTGATGGAGGATTGCTCCGCGCTATTGCGGATTGCGGCGGAGGCTGCCCGCACGACCGAGCTGCGCTGGCGCGGCCGCACTGCCGATCCTCTCGCCACGCCCGAGCGCCTCACGGTTGCCGATGCCTTTGCGCGCTTCGCCGGCATCGGTCTGCTGGCCACCCTGCCCGCGGGCATCCCCGACCGGGACGCCCTCGCGGCAGCGGCGGGCGCGCGCCACATCCGCCGCGCCGCCGACGACACCTGGGGCGACGTGTTCAGCCGCGTGCTGGTCGAGAAGATCGAGCCGGCGCTCGGCAACGGCTGCGCCACCGTCCTCACGGAATACCCAGCGCACATGGCAGCCCTGGCGCGGCCCAAGGCCGCCGACCCGCGGGTGGCCGAGCGCTTCGAGCTCTATGCCTGCGGCGTCGAGCTGGCCAACGCCTTCGGCGAGCTGACCGACCCGGCCGAGCAGCGCCGCCGCCTCGAAGCGGAGATGGCCGAGAAGCAGCGCCTCTATGGCGAGCGCTATCCCATCGACGCGGACTTCCTGGCCGCGCTCGCCCACATGCCGCCCGCCAGCGGCGCCGCGCTGGGCTTCGACCGCCTGGTCATGCTCGCCACCGGCGCCACCCATATCGAGCAGGTCATCTGGACGCCGGTTGTGGAGCGGGGCCGCTAGCGCTAACTGTCATCCCGGAATTCGTGCCAGCGAATATCCGGGACCCAGAGATCAGCATGCAACAAGCCACCAGGACCCTGCGCACCGTCGCCGACCTGCGCACGGCCGGGCTCGTCGCGGCCGCCGATGCAGGGGCGCTGGAGCGGGTCGCTGCACGCTACGCAGTCGCCATCACGCCCGACATGCTGGCCCTGATCGACCCGGCCGATCCCGCCGACCCGATCGCGCGCCAGTTCGTGCCCGACGCCCGCGAGCTGGCCCACCAGCCGCTGGAGCGCGCCGATCCCCTGGGCGAGGCCCGCCTCTCGCCGGTGCCCGGTGTCGTTCACCGCTACCCTGATCGCGTGCTGCTCAAGCTCACCCACGTCTGCCCCGTCTATTGCCGCTTCTGCTTCCGCCGCGAGGTGGTGGGCCCCGGCGGCCCGCCGGCGCTGTCGCCGCAGGCCCTCGATGCGGCCGTCCGCTACATCGCCGGCGATACCGGCATCTGGGAGGTGATCCTGACCGGCGGCGACCCGTTCATGCTGTCGCCGCGTCGCATCGCCGACGTCACGGCGCGCCTGGCCGCGGTGCCGCACGTCAAGGTGCTGCGCTGGCACACGCGCGTGCCCGTGGTCGACCCGCCGCGCATCACGCCCGGGCTGGTCGCGGCGCTCAAATCGCCACGCCTCGCCGTCTACGTGGCCGTGCACGCCAACCATCCGCGCGAGCTGACCGAAGCGGCGCGAGCCGCCTGCGCCCGCCTCGCCGATGCCGGCATTGCGCTGCTGAGCCAGACCGTGCTGCTCAAAGGCATCAACGACGACGCAGAGACCCTTGCAACTCTAATGCGTGCTTTCGTGGAGGCGCGCGTAAAACCCTACTACCTGCACCACGCCGATCTGGCGCCAGGCACGAGCCACGTCCGCACCACCATCGCCGAGGGCCAGGCCCTCATGCGCAGCCTGCGCGGGCGGCTCTCCGGCATCGCCCAGCCTGTCTACGTGCTCGACATTCCCGACGGCCACGGCAAGGTGCCGATCGGTCCGGGCTATCTGGCGGAGGATGGCCACACGGTGGCCGATCCGGGCGGCACCACACACGACTACGCCGATCGGGGTTGAATTCCTGCCTCGCTACTTCTTGTTCGCCAGCAGATAGACCTTCTGCATCACGTCGGGCTGCGGCGGCGGCTCGCCGCGGGCGATCCGGTCGACGTGCTCCATGCCCTCGATCACCTCGCCCCACAGCGTGTACTGCCCGGTCAGGCCGCGGCAGCCGTCGCCGAAGCAGATGAAGAACTGGCTGTTGGCGCTGTTGGGATCGTTGGTGCGGGCGGCGCCGACGCTGCCGCGCTTGTAGACCTCGCGGGTAAACTCGGCCGGCAGGTCGGCATGCTTGGAGCCGCCGCCACCGGTAGCCGTCGGATCGCCCGTCTGCGCCATGAAGCCGGCGATCACGCGATGGAATTTGAGGCCGTTGTAGAAGCCTTCCTTGGCCAGCAGCTTGGCGCGCTCGACGTGCTTGGGCGCCAGGTCCGGGCGCAGCTTGATCAGCACCTGGCCGGTCTTCAGCTCGACGACGAGCGTGTTCTGCGGATCGGGTGCTTGGGCGTGGACGGCGGCAGCGCAGGCGCAGAAGGCGAGCGCGAAACTCATGGCAAGGCGGATCACGTGAACGCTCCAGTGTTTGTTGCGGGATGGGCTCGAGCGGAAACCAAATGCGTGTGTGTGCCTTGCCGTATGGCGGTTCTGGGGCAGTGCCCGCTACGACTTCCTCTTCGCGGCCTTGGCCTTGAGCCGCCTGGCCACGCCGGGCGACACGAACTCGGAGATGTCCCCGCCCATCAGGGCGATCTGGCGCACCAGCGTGCCGGTGATGTGGCGCACGCCGGGGCTGGCGGGGAGGAACACGGTGTCGATGCCCGGCGCCATCGCCCCGTTCATGCCGGCCATCTGCATCTCGTAGTCGAAATCGGTGCCGTCGCGCAGGCCGCGAAAGATGAGCGTGGCGCCGGCCTCCTTGGCCGCATCGACGGTCAGATTGTCGAACGTGGTGATGTCGATCCGGCAGCCGGACTTCTTGGCGATGGCCGCGGTCTCGGCCTTCAGCATCTCCACCTTCTCGTCGGTCGAGAACAGCGGCGTCTTGCCCGGATTCACGCCGATGCCGATGACGAGCGTATCGACCATGCGGGCCGCGCGCGCGATCACGTCCATATGCCCGTTGGTGACGGGATCGAACGAGCCAGACGTGAAGCCGATGCGTTTCATGAGAGAGAGGCAGTGGGCAGTAGGCAGTAGGCAGTAGCAGGGGACGGACTTGCTTTCATTTGCAGCTCCCAAGCGGCTATTCGGATCTCTCGATCGACCGGATGAGACTTCGAAGCATCTTACCGACCGTTTCCGCCTTGGCGAGGAGTGGCGCAATGACCGCCTGATCGACAAGCTCTACGCGCTCGGCGAGCAGTAGATGCGTCTCGAATTCCTTGAGCGAGCCTTGCGCGATGCGCAGATGCTGCACGTACGCACCTTTGCTATCACGTCCGTATCCTTCGGCGATATTGGCTGGGACCGATGAGCCGGACCGCCGGAGCTGAGCGGTCAGCCCGTAGGCTTCTCCCTTCGGGAACCTCGCCGTCAGCCTATAGGTGGCTTCGGCCAGGTTCATCGCCTCCTGCCACACGACAAGATCTCGATAGGAGTTGATTGGCGTCCTGTATTCGGACACTGCCTACTGCCTACTGCCAATTGCCTACTGCCCACCTATCACGGCCGCCGCGCCATCGCCAGGGCCAGGCCGCCCAGCAACAGCAGGACGCCGGCCGCCCCGTCCAGGAAGCGCAGCTTGGCCTTGTCGAAGGTGGCGCGCGCTCTGGCGACGGCAAACGTGTAGGCGATGTCGACGAGCACCAGCACCAGCACGAACAGCACGGCCAGCAGCGACAGCTGCCACACGGGGTCACGCGCGGGATCGACGAACTGGGGCAGGAAAGCGCCGAGGAACAGCAGCACCTTGGGGTTGGACAGGCTGACCAGCACGCCCTGCATGTACCAGCTGCCGCGCGAGCCCGACACCGGCGGGAGAGTGCCGTCGGCGCTGCGGCGCCGGAGCTGCCACAGCTGGCGCGCCCCGAGGTAGACGAGGTACAGCGCCCCGACCCAGCGGATCACGTCGAACCAGTCCGACATGAACACCATCACCGAGCTCATCCCGAGCGCCGCGCCCGCCACCAGCAGAGAAAGCCCCGTCGATGTGCCGGCCAAGGTAACCAGCCCGGCGCCCAGTCCGTGGCGCAGCGTATTGGCCAGGATCAGCGACATGTTGGGCCCAGGGGTCAGGCCCAGGAGGATGCACGCAGCTATGAAGGCGAGGATCAATTCCGGCGACATCTCTGGGTCTCTCGTGGGGCGGTTGCCGCTATCATGCGCACACCTACGCGAGCGTTGCCACGAAGCTCGCCAGCACTCTGTTGGTGTCGGCGGGTGCGTCGAGCTGCGGGAAGTGGCCCACGTCGGCCAGGACCTCGATGCGGGCTGTGGGCAGCTTCCTCCGCACGAGGTCGAGGTAGGGCGTGGTTTGGCCGGGCGTCATCGTCACGCGCTCGCGCTTGTCATTGACGAACGTGGATTGCAGCACGAGCAGAGGCTTGCTGGTGCGCTCCAGGACGGCTTCGAGCTTGTCCACGTCATAGCGCACGAGTGACAACAACAGCGCCTGCCCGACATCCTCGGGCAGCTCGAGCGCGCGCTGCAGGACGGCAGCGACGGTGTCCGCGTGGCTGCGCGCGGTGAACATCTGCTCGAACAGGCCGCGCATGAGGTCCGCGTATTCGCCGGCCGCGAAGCGAGCCTCGAACGCCTGCGCCACGGCTGGCGCAAACTGGCTGCCGTCCACGAGGACGATGCCCGCCACGCGCTCAGGGGCGTGCTGGCCCGCCTCCAGCACGACACGGCAGCCCATGCTGTGGCCGACGAGGAGAGCCGGCGGCAAATCGCGAGCGCGCAGCAGGGCGGCCAGGTCGGCCCCATAGCGATCGATGCTGCATGCGTCGACCTTGCCGGGCGTGGCGCCGTGGCCGGGTAGGTCGACGGCGACTGTCCGGTGCCGGGCGCAGAGATGGTCGACCTGCGCCTGCCAGTCCGCATGGCTGCACGCCAGGCCATGGACAAATACGATCGGCGGCGCGCCGGTGCCTTCGACACGATGGTGCATCAGAGCCATTCGCGCTGTTCTCTACCCCTCGAGCGGGATCGCAGCCTTCACGGGCTTCCCTCCCCTCCCTCTTCAGGTCCGGCCTCCTCAGGTCCGGCCGCCTCGCCGTTGCTCTCCTCGGGTATGCGCTCCACCGAGACGACCTTCTCGTCCTCGTCGGTGCGAAAGATGCGCACCCCCTGGGTATTGCGGGCGGCGATGCGCACGTCGTCGACCGGGCAGCGGATCAGCTTGCCGCCATCCGTCACCAGCATGATCTGGTCGGAGTCGTCGACCGGGAAGGAGGCGACCAGCCGGCCGTTGCGCTCGTTGACGATCATGGCCGTAATGCCTTTGCCGCCACGTCCTGAGATCCGGTACTCGTATGAGGAGGAGCGCTTGCCGAAACCCCGCTCCGATACCGTCAGCACGAACTGCTCCAGCGCCCCGAGCTCGGCATAGCGTGGCGCCGTGAGCTCCACGGCCTCCGCCGCCTCGGCGCCCTCCTCCGGCGTCGACTCCGCGACTGCCTCGGCCGCCTCCGGCGCCTGGGCGCGCCGCATGGCCAGGGCCTGCTTGAGATAGGCCTCCCGCTCGCCCGGCGTTGCCTCGGCGTGATACAGGATCGCCATCGAGATCACGTCGTCGCCCTCGTCCAGCCTGATGCCGCGCACGCCGGTGGAGTCGCGGCCCTTGAACACGCGCACGTCCTCGACCGGGAAGCGGATGCAGCGGCCCGCCGCCGTGGTCAGCAGCACGTTCTCGTCCGGCTTGCAGATCGCCACCCGGACGATGCGGTCGCCCTCCTCGAGCTTCATGGCGATCTTGCCGTTGCGGTTGATGGACTCGAAATCGGCCAGGCTGTTGCGCCGCACGTTGCCGCTCCTGGTCGCGAACATCAGCTCCAGCGTGCCCCACGTGGACTGGTCCTCGGGCAGCTGCAGGATCGAGGTGATGACCTCGCCCTCGACCAGGGGCAGCAGGTTGACAAGCGCCTTGCCGATCGATTGCGGCGTCGCTGCCGGGAGGCGCCAGACCTTCATGCGGTAGGCCATGCCGCGCGAGGAGAAGAATACCAGCGGCGTGTGCGTCGAGGCGACGAAGATCTGCGTCACCACGTCTTCCTCGCGCGTCGACATGCCCGACCGGCCCTTGCCGCCGCGGCGCTGGGCGCGATAGGTCGAGAGCGGCACACGCTTGACGTAGCCGCGGTGGCTGACGGTGACGACCACGTCCTCGCGCTGGATCAGGTCCTCGTCCTCGACCTCGCCCTCCATCTCCACGATCTCGGTCAGGCGCGGGGTGGCGAACTCCTTCTTGATGTCACCGAGCTCGCCCTTGATGATGTCGACGATGCGAACACGCGAGGCCAGGATGTCGAGATTGTCCTTGATCTCCTCGCCGAGCTTCTTCAGCTCGTCGCCGATCTCGTCGCGGCCGAGCGCGGTCAGCCTCTGCAGGCGCAGATCGAGGATGGCGCGGGCCTGCTCGTCGGAGAGGCGGATGGTGCCGGCGCCCGCGATTTTGTGGCGCGGGTCGGCGATCAGCTCCACCAGCGGCCCGATGTCCTTGGCCGGCCAGTCGCGCGCCATCATCTGCTCGCGCGCTTCGGCCGGGCTCGGCGCCTGGCGGATGAGGCGGATCATCTCATCGATGTTGGCGACCGCGACGGCGAGGCCCACCAACACGTGCGCCCGGTCGCGCGACTTTGTCAGCAGGTGCTTGGTGCGCCGGCTCACCACCTCCTCGCGGAAGGCGGTGAAGGCGGCGATGAAGTCTTTCAGGTTGAGCTGCTCGGGCCGGCCGCCGTTGATCGCCAGCATGTTGGCGCCGAAGTTGGTCTGCAGGTCCGAGTGGCGCCACAGCTGGTTCAGCACCACGTCGGGGATCGCGTCGCGCTTCAGCTCGATGACGATGCGCATGCCTTCGCGGTTGGATTCGTCCCAGATGTCGGAGACGCCCTCGATCTTCTTCTCGCGCACCTGCTCGGCGATCTTCTCGATCAGCACGCGCTTGTTGACCTGATAGGGGATGGCCGTGACGATCAGCGCCTCGCGGTCCTTGCGGATCTCCTCAGGGTGCACCTTGGCCCGCATCAGGATCGAGCCCCGGCCCTTGTGGTAGGCCGCCATGATGCCGGCGCGGCCTAAGATCAGCGCGCCGGTCGGGAAGTCCGGCCCCTGCACGATCTGGCACAGATCGTCGATGCTGATTTCCGGGTTGTCGAGGTGAGCGACACAGGCGTCGATCACTTCGCCCAGGTTGTGCGGGGGAATGTTGGTCGCCATGCCGACGGCAATGCCGCCCGAGCCGTTCACCAGCAGGTTCGGGAACTTGGCCGGCAGCACGGTCGGCTCCTTGAGCGAGCCGTCGTAGTTCTCGCGGAACTCCACGGTCTGCTTGTCCAGATCGTCGAGCAGCGCGTGCGCGACCTTGCCGAGCCGGCATTCGGTGTACCGCTCGGCGGCCGGCGGGTCGCCGTCGATCGAGCCGAAGTTGCCCTGGCCGTCGATCAGCGGCAGGCGCAAGGAGAAGTCCTGCGCCATGCGCACCAGCGCGTCGTAGATGGCGAGGTTGCCGTGCGGGTGGTACTTGCCCATCACCTCGCCGACCACGCGGGCGCATTTGACGTATTTCTTGTTCCAGTCGACGCCGAGCTCGCTCATGCCGAACAGGATGCGCCGGTGCACCGGCTTGAGGCCGTCGCGGATATCGGGCAGCGCCCGGGACACGATCACGCTCATGGCGTAGTCGAGGTAGGAGCGCTTCATCTCCTCGGTGATCGAGATGGGCCGGATGTCGGAGGGGCCCTTGCCGTCGCCCGCGCCGCCGCGCGCGGCTGTGTTGTCGTCCGCCACTTGGGGTGCTGCCTATGGTTGCGTCTGAAACAGAGGGCGAGAATTGGAGCCCTGCACGGCCGCTGAAGGAGCCGCAAAAAAGCCTCGCATCAGCCTCGCTCCGCCGTTGATACAGCACGGATTTTGTGGCGGCAATGGCGCGTTTGAGATCACCGCGGACAAGTTGTTTTCCATAGGTATTTCATGATGTTATAGCCCGTTCAAAGCTGCTGCCCTGCCATGCTCCCGCGGCGTATCTGGCGCGCGCGAAAAGGCAACCCTTTTTTCGCCCAGCGCTGTCCCGATTGGCCTTGCCGCGCCGGCGGGACATCGCTATCGGGAGGGCCACGTCGTGTGCCCCCAGAGAGGATCCCAAAATGCGCAAGATGGCCGTCGCCCTGCTGCTGAGCAGCGCACTTGCCCTGCCCGCCCTGGCCCAGAAGAAGGAACCCGAGAAGAAGGCCGCGATCCCCACCAACACGTTCTTCAAGGGCCAGCAGTCCAACCAGTACCTGGCGCGCGAGCGGCTGATCGGCGCCAAGGTCGTCAACAAGGACAACCAGACGGTCGGCACCATCGACGACCTCATTTTGAGCTCCGGCAATCAGGTCGAAGGCGTGATCCTGAGCGTCGGCGGCTTCCTCGGCGTCGGGCAGAAGCAGATCGGCGTGCGCATCGGCGCGCTCAAGATCACGACCGCGGACGGCAAGACGGCCGTCGCGCTGCCCGTCGCCACCAAGGAGATGCTGGGCGAGGTCGGCGCCTATCAGCGGGCCGGCGCCCCAGCCAAGAAATAGCCCCTTCATCCGCCAGGAGTAGGCAAGGAGGAAGCGTTGGCCAACGCGCCGCTGCGGTTGGGCGCCGTCGAATGGAGTTTGATCGTCCTGCAATCGATGCTGTGGGGCAGCTCCTATTTCTTCATCGCCGTCGCGCGGCCGGAGCTGCCGGCCTTCACCATCGCCGTCCTGCGCCTGCTGCCCGCGGTGGCATTGCTGCTCGCCATCCTGCTTCCCCTCGGCTACCGCCTGCCCGCGACCTGGGCCGAGTGGGGCATGTTCGTGATCTTCTCGATCTTCAACAGCACGCTTCCCTTCGTGCTGGTGGTGTGGGGGCAGTCACAGTTCTCAGGCGGCATGGCCGCCGTGTTCAATGCGACGGCACCCCTGTTCGGCGTCTTCCTCGCGCATCTGCTGACGCACGACGAGAAGCTGTCCTTCAATAAGGTTGCCGGCATTCTGGTCGGCATCGGCGGTGTCGCCGTGCTGACCGGCGCCGATCTGGGCGAGGCCTCCAGCGCCAGCATCCTCGCCCGCGTAGCCCTGATCGGCGCCCCGCTCTTTTACGTGCTGGCCAACATCTACACGCGCACCCGGCTCGGCAGCTACGATCCGTTCGTGATCGCCACCATGCAGGCCGCAGGCGGCATCCCGAGTGCGCTGCTGCTCGCGCTCCTGTTCGATCAGCCGTGGGCGTTGCCGATGCCGTCCCTCGCCGCCCTGGGCGCGGTCGCCGGCATGGGGATGCTCGGCATGGGCCTCGCCTCGCTGTGCCACTACACGGTGCTGCGGCGCGCCGGCACCACCAACGCCCTGGTCGTCACCTTGATCATGCCGCTGACGCCGATCCTGCTCGGGGGCTTCTTCCTGGGCGACCGGCTGAGCGCGCGCGACATGGCGGGCGCGCTCGTCATCGCCGCCGCGCTGCTGCTGATCGACGGACGCATCGTGCGCGCCCTGCGGCGCTCGTCGTAGTGGCTACACGGCAGGGCGGCGCGCCGGCCAGATCTTGCGCACCAGCATGATCAGCCCAGGCAGGAACACGAGGTCGGCGACCAGCGAGGCCAGCAGCGTGATGCCGCACACGAAGCCGAAGATGCGCAGGCTCGGCAGGTCGGAGAACACCGTCACGCCGAGCCCGAACGCCAGCACCAGCGTGGTGAGGATGACGGCCGGCCCGACCAGCACGCGGGCGCGCCGGATCGCCAGATCCGCCCGCGGCTCGAAGCGCTCCTCCAGGCTCAGGCGGTTGAAGAAGTGGATCAGCGCATCGATGGCGAGCCCGAACACGACCAGCAGCGCCACCACCGAGGCGAACTCGAGCCCGCCCCCCGTTGCCCAGATGATCGCCCCCGAGGTCACCACCGGGAAAAGCCCGGGCAACAGGCTGACGAAGCCCACGAACACGGAGCGGAAAGCGATCGCCAGCAGCACTGCGGCGAAGGCCACGCAGATCGGCAGCGCCTCGTTGAGCTGGGAGATCATGCGGGCGCTGTTGCGGGCCGCGATCGCCGGCAGCCCCGTCACCGACAGGCGGAATTCGGGATACTGCTTGCGCACGTCGTCGAGGGCGCGGTCGATCTTCTCCACCACGGGCAGGATCTGGCTGGAATCGACATCGGGCAGCCGTCCGGTCACCAGCACGGCATCGCCCTCCTTGGCGATGAACCGCCGCACCAGGTGCTCTGGCAGGTAACCCACGTATTTCTTGATGGTCTCGGGGCTGGCATCGTTGCCCGCGTCCCGCAGCCAGCGCCGCAAGCTCTCGAGCGACCACACGTTGCCGAGGCCCGCCTGCTTCTCCAGCACCTCGTGCGCCTTGCCGATCACCTCCAGGGGTCCGGGCATGGGGCCCGGCGAATAGAGCGATTGGCCGCTCTTCCATTCGATCATGATGTGGACCGGATTGGCCCCGGTCAGCTTCTGGTCGATGCGGGCGGTGGCGCCCAGCGCCTGCTCGCGGTCGGGCACCTGATCGGCCAGCCGATAGCGCGGCTCGAGCTGCAGGTACGCCCAGCCGAACGCCGCGAGCAGCACGAACGCGACCAGCGTCGTCGTCGCCGGCCGCGCCACCACCCGGTCGACGATCCAGCCGACGAAGGTGCCGAGCCCATCCATAAGCCCGTCGGCGGGTGCGCGGTCGCGGGCGAGCGTCCCCTCCTTGCGGATCAGAAACAGCCCGAGCAGCGGCAGCACCAGGATCACGGCGACGAACGAGATGGCGGTCGCCAGCACACCCGCCATGCCGAAGGTGCGGATCAGGCCCGATTGCGAGAACAGCAGGGCTGCGAACGACAGCAGCGCCGTGCCGTGCGCCAGCACGCAGGCGGGGCCGACCACGGACACCGCAAATCTCATGGCCTGTGCCTTGTCGTCGCCCTCGCGCAGGCGGATGCGGACGGCCGACACCATCTGCATGCTGTCGGCGAAGCCCATCACCATCACCAGCGGCGTCATGACGTTGAGGAACAGGTTGAGGCGGAAGCCGAGCCAGCCGAGCAGGCCCAGCGACCACAGTACGGCGAGCACCGGCGGCAGCGCTGCCAGCAGCATCAGCGACACCCGCTTGAAGAAGATGACGGCAATGGCCGCGCCGAACAGCAGGCCGAGACCGTTGTAGACTAGCTGGTCGCGCTCCACCGCGTTGCGGATCTCGAGTTGCATCACCGGCGCGCCGGTCATGTGCGACCGCAGCCCGACCGGCTCCAGCTCCTTGCGCAGGTCGCGCCCGATATTGCCGATGATGGTCTTGGCGCCCTGCTCCTGCACCGCCTTGCGGTCCAGCGCCAGGACGGCGAGCGCCAGCTCGCCATCCGGCGACAGGAACTTGCCCTTGACGATGTCGTTTGCCTTCAGCGCCTCGATGATGGCGTCGTAGGCCGGGCCGTCTGGGAGTTCGTCCGGCACGATCGGGGCCGCGTAACCGCTCGCGTCCGGCCGGCCGCGCGCGGACAGCATCGAGACGGCGCCGTCGACGCCGTCGGCCAGCTGCAGATCGACGACCGCGCGGCGGAACGCCTCCAGCTGCGGCTTCTTCAGCAGGTCCTTGCCTTCCACCACCACCAGCACGTCGTACTCGCTGGAGGGGAAGCGCCGGTCGATCTCCTCGTAGCGGCGGAACTCCTCGGTGTCGGTGCGGAACAGCTCCGAGAGCGAGTCATCCACCTTGAGCAGCAGCAGGCCCATTGCCGCCAGGCCCGAAATGGCGAGCACCAGCAGCAGCGTCAGGCGCGGCGCCCGCATGCCGAGCAGCCCGAGCCTCTCCAGGCCGAACGCAAAGGAGCGTCGCGGTGCGTCCGCACTGGCGTCCATAGGCGTCCCTCGATGATTGCGCGCCGGCGGCCGTTACGCCCCGAGGTCGCAGGCGGCAAAAGGAATCTCTTGCTTTGGGTTTCATGGTGGCGTGGCCGGCCTCCAGGCGCAAGCTCATCTGCAGTTCCAGTAATGCTAGCTTCGCGCGATCATGGCCCAGCGCAGCTGCAGCAATATGATTGCCAGCCCTTTCCATTCGTTGATATAGGCAGCGATTGCTCTGTCCCGGAGATCCGCGCATGGCCGACAAGACGCTCGACACCAAGGGCCTCGCTTGCCCGCTGCCGATCCTGAAGACCAAGAAGGTGCTCTCCGAGCTGCCCAAGGGCGCGACGCTGGAGGTGTTTGCCACCGACCCCGGCTCCGTGCCCGACTTCCAGGCCTTCGCCGAGTCGACCGGCAACAAGCTGCTCGAGCAGTCCGAGCAGGCCGGCGTTTACCGCTTCGTGCTCGAGCACTCCGCCTGATTTGATCTGTCATCCCGGAATGGGCGTCAGCCCATATCCGGGACCCAGCGGCCTGCCAAAGTTCAGAGGAATTCCCCATGCCCCAGATGCGCTACCGCCTGCTCGGCAGCAGCGGCATGAAGGTGTCGGAGCTCTGTCTCGGCACCATGATGTTCGGCGGGCTAACCGACGAGGCGCAGTCGCGCCGCATCATCGATCATGCACGCGACAGCGGCGTCAACTTCATCGACACGGCCGACGTCTACGTGCAGGGCCGCTCGGAGGCCGTGATCGGCCCCGCCATCAAGGACAGCCGCGACCGCTGGGTGCTGGCGACCAAACTGGCGCAATCGACCGGCCCGGCCGTCACCGACCAGGGGTTGTCCCGCCGCTACATGATGCGCGCCGTCGAGGCGAGCTTGAAGCGCCTGCACACCGACCACATCGACCTCTACTACATCCACCGGGTCGACCCCGACACGGCCTGGGAGCAGACCATTGCCGCCTTCGGCGACCTGATCCGCCAGGGCAAGGTGCGCGCGTGGGGCCTCTCCAACGTGCGCGCCTGGCACATCCCCCACATCCACCACCTGTGCCGCCAGCTCGGCGTGCCGCAGCCGGTCGCGCTGCAACCCTACTACAACCTCATGAACCGCCAGCCCGAGGTGGAGCTGCTGCCCGCGGCCAAGGCCTTCAGCCTCGGCGTGGTGCCCTACAGCCCGATTGCGCGCGGCGTGCTGACCGGCAAGTACAAGGTCAACCAGAAGGCGGAAGAGGGCAGCCGCGCCGCCCGGCAGGACAAGCGCATGATGGAGTCGGAGTGGCGCCCGGAGAGCCTCATCATCGCCGAGAAGCTCAAGGCGCACGCGGAGTCGCGCGGCGTCTCCCTGGTGCACTGGGCCGTCGCCTGGGTGTTGAACAACCAGGCCATCACCTCCACCATCGCCGGCCCGCGCACCTTCGAGCAGTGGCAGAGCTATCTCGGCGCGCTCGACTACAAATGGACCCCCGAGGACGAGAAGCTGGCCGACAGCCTGGTGGTGCCCGGCCACCCCTCATCGCCGGGCTTCAACGATCCGGCGTACCCGGTGGAGGGTCGGTTCGCGAAGGTGGGGGTGAGGCAGCCAGAGCCGCAGCCGTTCACCATGCGCGAGAAATAGTGGTCCGAACTTATCCCCGCCCGCGCGGGCGGGGCGATACTGGCGCTACCTCGGATCAAGAGGGGTGCCGCTGCAGCGGTGCCGTCTCAGCCTGCGAGCCGGGGGTCGCAGTTCGGACGTCTCGCCCGGCAGGCCGCCAGACCAGCGGAGCGCCGATCGCAGGGCCCGGATGCGGCGAGCATGGGCGTTCGGAGCCCATACGCGAAATCAGGTCGAACGGGCTCTGAACGCCCGGCTCTCTACCTGCCGCAAACCCTCGGGGCGCATGCCTGCGAGGCGAAACGGCGTGCGCGCAAGCCACATCGCTTGACGGACGCGCCTCGAATTCATAGGAAACCCCTGTGGGCGCGTGGCACAGCGGTAGCGCACTCCCTTCACACGGGAGGGGTCACAGGTTCGATCCCTGTCGCGCCCACCATCAGGTACCACCAGCCGAACGCTGCAATCCCAAACAGTTCGGCCCCAATTGACGAATTGAAGCGAATCATCCTGCGCTTCCCCTATGGACGATACGGAAACGGCCGCGAGGCGATTCCTCCTAGCTCAGGGCTTCACTGACATTGTGTATGAGCCTGACGGCAACGGACCACCAGATTTCCTCGTCAACAAGAGCGTGGCTATCGAGGTCAGACGTCTCAACCAGAACTACGAAAGAGGCGGACGCACCAAAGGTCTTGAGGAGGACGCGCGGCCACTTTGGGACGGCCTACGAAAGATCGTCCAGGCGCTCGGTCCGTTACCTCCTGACGAGAATTGGTATGTCAACTTCAGCTTCCGCCGGCCATATGGGTCGCGGAAGGTCATCGGCCAGCGGGCACGGTCTGTTCTGCAAGAATTCATCTCGAGTGCGCAACGGCATCCTGCGAAGTGGCAGCTCACTCCGGGATTTCGCCTTGAGGTCATTAGGGGCGGAACGCCACACCCTACATTCTTCACGATGGGCGCCTACGTTGACTATGACGATGGCGGATGGGTCGTCTGCGAACTGGAACGGAATCTAAGAATTTGCATCGCGGAGAAGTCTCAGAAGCGAGCAAGCGCCAAGGTCCAGCATTCGGAATGGTGGCTCATCCTGTTGGACCATATCGGGTACGGCTTGCGAGACGAGAAAGATCGCGATCAGCTCAGGGCATCGATGTCTTTGGCGCCTGCCTGGGACAGGATCATCTTGGTCAACCCGATAAATGTTAGCTGCGCTTTCGTCCTCCAGGATAGGTCGATCGGCACGACCGGAGCAGTGCTCAGATGCGACCTCTCTGATGGGCACGGCTGATCCCGCTGCGGCGCTACCCCCGAATCGCGACGGCGACTCCCCGCCTCACCCCTTCGGCTGCATGCTGCTCTGCGTCGCTTCCGCCATCAGGCGGCCCAGCTCCTGGGCCTGCAGGGCGTAGGACTGCATCTGCGTCTGGGCGTAGCGGCTTTGGATCGCCAGCATGTCCTGGATGTTCTTGGCGTTGGCGAGCTCGCTGGCGAGCGTGAAGCCGGCCTCCGCGTTCTGCTTGGCGAAGCGGATCGCCCGGTCCTGCACCACCTTGAAGCCCGAGGTCGCCTCGTTGGCGGGCATCGCCTGGGTCCACATGCCCATGGCCTGCGCCATGGCGTCCATGAACTGGCCGTAGGCGGCGCGGGCCTGGGCGACGTTCTTCTCGGCCAGCTCGCGAAACTGCTCGGGCACTTCGAACGGTGATTGGGCCATGGGTCTCCTCCCGGGCTGCAGCGACTCGGCGAATGGTTAACGCGGCCATCAGCGTACTCGATCCGTGCGCCGCCGGCCATATGTTGTCCTCTAGGCGGCGCCGAAGCTGCTCGCGTGCAGACATGGCGCCGCGCCGGCGCTATAGAGCCTCGGCCATGGCCCCGCCGCTCCTCCAGCTCAGCAGCATCGCACTCACCTTCGGCGGCACGCCGCTGCTGGAGGGGGTCGAGCTATCCGTCGCCGCCGGCGAGCGGGTCTGCCTGGTCGGGCGCAACGGCTCCGGCAAGTCGACGCTGCTGAAGATCGCCGCCGGCCTGATCGAGGCCGACCGGGGCGAGCGCTTCGTGCAGCCGGGAGCAGCGGTCCGCTATCTGTTACAGGAGCCCGATCTTTCGGGCCATGCCACCACGGGCGCCTACGTCGAATCCGGCCTCGGGCCCAGCGACGACCCGCACCAGGCCCGCACCCTGCTGCAGCAGCTGGGCCTCAGCGGCGACGAGGACCCCGCAACCTTGTCGGGTGGCGAGCTGCGCCGCGCCGCCCTGGCCCACGTGCTGGCCCCGGCCCCCGACATCCTGTTGCTGGACGAGCCAACCAACCATCTCGATCTCCCCACCATCGAATGGCTCGAGGCCCGGCTTGCCGGTCAGCGCGGGGCGCTCGTGCTCATCAGCCACGACCGCCGGTTCCTGGAGAACCTGTCGCAGACGACCGTGTGGCTCGACCGCGGCCGCACGCGGCGCATCGATATCGGCTTTGGCGCCTTCGAGGCCTGGCGCGACCAGCAGCTGGCGGAGGAGGAGGTCGCCCAGCACAAGCTCGACCGCCAAATCGCCCGCGAGGAGCACTGGCTGCGCTACGGCGTCACCGCCCGGCGCAAGCGCAACGTGCGGCGGGTCGCCGGCCTGCAGGCGCTGCGGCAGACGCGGCGCGACTACCGCGGGGCCGCCGGCAGCGCCGTCATCGCCGCCAGCGAGGCGGAGGCCTCGGGCGCGTTGGTGATCGAGGCCAAGGGCATCGCCAAGGCGTTCGGTGCGCGGCCGATTGTGGCGGACTTCTCCTGCCGCATCATGCGCGGCGACCGCCTCGGCATCGTCGGACCCAACGGCAGCGGCAAGACCACGCTGGTCGGCCTGCTCTCCGGCGCGCTCGCGCCCGACAGCGGCACCGTCCGCCTCGGAGCCAACCTGGAGATGGCGACCCTCGACCAGGGACGCGAGAGCCTCGATCCCGCCTGGACGCTCAGCGCGGCACTGACCGGCGGCCGCGGCGATACCGTGACCGTCGCCGGCCAGACCAAGCACGTTGTCGGCTACATGAAGGACTTCCTGTTCACGCCGCAGCAGGCGCGCACCCCGCTCAGCGCGCTGTCCGGGGGCGAGCGCGGCCGCCTGATGCTGGCGCGCGCCCTGGCCAAGCCGTCCAACCTGCTGGTGCTGGACGAGCCGACCAACGATCTCGACCTGGAAACCCTCGACGTGCTGGAGGAGATGATTGCGGGCTATCCCGGCACCGTCATCCTGATCAGCCACGACCGCGACTTCCTCGACCGCACCGTCAATGCCGTGCTGGCGCCGGAGGGCGACGGCCGCTGGATCGAATACGCCGGCGGCTACAGCGACATGCTGGCACAGCGCGGCGCCGACCTCGCCGCCAGGGCCGTCCCGAAAGTCAAGGCCCAGGGGGCCACCAAGCCCGCTCCCCTGCCGCGCGCGGAAAAGGCCGCCAGGCGCCGGCTCAGCTTCCACGAGAAGCACGCGCTGGAGACCCTGCCCAGGCTGATCGAGACCCTGCAGGCCAGCCTGCGCCGCGTGCAGCAGCGGCTCGATGATCCCGGCCTCTATGCCCGGAACCGCCAGGCCTTCGCCGAGGCCTCCGCCGCGCTCGCCGCCACCCAAGCCCAGCTGGCGGCGGCAGAGGAGCGCTGGCTCGAGCTCGAGATCCTGCGCGAGACGATCGAGGGCGGGTAGTCTCCGATCACAAACGATCGCCGGCGTCATTCCCGCCCAGCGCAGCGCATAGCGGGAATCCATTCGCGGGCGAACCCTGCGTCTGGATTCCCGCTTGCCGCTGCCGCTCGCGGGAATGACGGGCACTTGCGTCCACCCCCCTCTTGATGCATGGCATGGCAGCCCAAGACCGAGGACAAGCGCGCGAGGGGGGAGCGGTGGCCGACTGGCATTTGTGGCTGCCCCCGGCGCTGGCCAAGCCGCGCTTCCGGTTGTATGTCGCGGGTCACACCGTGACCGTGATCGGCGGTTGGATAGCGCAGGTGGCGCTGGCTTGGCTGGTCTACCGCCTCACCCAGTCGACTTTCCTGCTCGGCCTCACGGGCTTCCTGCTCAACATCTTCTACCTCCTGCTCGGCCCCGTTGCCGGCCTTGCCGCCGACCGGCTGCCGCGGCTCAAGACGCTGATCGCCATCGACATCGCGCTCGCCCTGCTGTCAGCGCTGCTCGCCGTGATGGCGGCGACCGGCGTGACCAGCATCGCCGCCTTCCTCCTGGTCGCCACCTTGATCGGCGTCGTCAACGCCTTCGAGATGCCGATGCGCCAGACGCTCATGAAGGACATCGTCGAGGACCGCGTGCTGCTGACGAGCGCGCTCGCCATGAGCGCCATGGTGTTCAACATCGGCCGCATGATCGGGCCTGCCGTCGCCGGGCTGATGCTGCTGCATGTCTCGGAGGCGTGGTGCTTCGCCCTCAACGCGGCGAGCTACGCCGCGATCATCGCCGCCCTGCTCGCCATGCGCCTGCCGCGCGTGGCCACCCCCGTTTGGACGGGAGCGCAGCCGCAGGGATTCTGGGCGAACCTGAGCGTGCTCATGTCGTTCCCCGTGGTGCGCTACCTGCTGCCGACCTGCGTCGCCATTGGCCTGTTCGCCACGCCCTACGTGCCGCTGATGCCGTCGATCGCGGTGGAATTCTTCGACGGCCAGTCGGCCACCGTGGGCTTGCTGATGGCCGCGGCCGGCGTCGGCGCGCTGGCGGCCTCGACCTATCTGGCGCTGCAGCCGGCGTTCGGCCGGCAGGTGCGGATGGTCAGCGCGGCGCCCCTGGCCGTCGGTCTGCTGCTGGCCGCCTTCGCCTGGTCGCGGACGCTTCCCATGTCTCTGCTGCTGCTGGCGGCGATGGGCGGCGCCATCCTGGTGGCCGTCAACACGACCAACGGGCTGCTGCAACAGTCGGTGCCGGATGAATGGCGCGGCCGCGTGATTGGCGTCTACAGCATGTCGTTTGCCGGCACGGCGCCGATCGGCGGCCTGATCGCCGGCTGGCTTGCCGAGCACGTCGGCCTCACCGTGACCCTGACGCTCAATGGTGCGCTCATCGTCGCCGCTGGGCTGCTGGGGCGCTGGCGGCTGCACACCCACCCCGAGGCCCTGCGCGGCCTGATGCGCAGCCTCACGCGCTGATGCGTTGGCGGGGTGACGGCCTCAGGCGTTGGCCTGCTGCTCCTTCATGGCCTCGGAGCGCGCCTTGTCGTCCTTGCCCTTGACGCTCTCGTCGCGATCGACGAGCTCGATCACGCCGACAGGTGCGGAATCGCCGTAGCGATAGCCAGCCTTCAGCACGCGCGTGTAACCGCCGGAGCGGTCCTTGTAGCGAGGGGCCAGCACGTCGAACAGCTTCTTGACCATCGCCTCGTCGCGCAGGCGCGCGGCCGCCAGGCGGCGCGAGTGCAGATCGCCGCGCTTGGCGAGCGTGATGTACTTGTCCATCACGCGTTTCAGGTCTTTGGCCTTGGCGAGCGTGGTGACGATCTGCTCGTGCAGGATCAGCGAGGCCGCCATGTTGGAGAACATGGCCTGGCGATGGGCACTCTGGCGGCCGAAGCGCCGCCCCAGCTTCTTATGTCGCATCGGTATTTCCCTTAGGTTGTTGCAGCGAGGTTCTGTGGCCTCGCGTTGTGTGGATGGGGAGTAGGGAGTAGCGAATAGGGAGTAGGGCCTAATGCCCCTACTGCCTACTCCCCATTCCCTACTCCCTCACCGTCAATACTGATCCTCGAACCGCTTGGCGAGATCCTCGATGTTCTCGGGCGGCCAGTTCGGCACCTCCATGCCGAGATGCAGCCCCATGCTGGCCAGCACCTCCTTGATCTCGTTCAGCGACTTGCGCCCGAAGTTCGGCGTGCGCAGCATCTCGGCCTCCGTCTTCTGGATCAGGTCGCCGATGTAGACGATGTTGTCGTTCTTCAGGCAGTTGGCCGAGCGCACCGAAAGCTCCAGCTCGTCGACCTTCTTGAGCAGGGCGGCATTGAAGGCGAGCTCGGGATGCTTGGCGCTCTCCTCGATGGCCTTCTTGGGCTCCTCGAAGTTGATGAACACCGCAAGCTGGTCCTGCAGGATACGCGCCGCCAGCGCAACCGAGTCTTCCGCGCTCACCGAACCGTCGGTCTCCACCGTCATGGTCAGCTTGTCGTAGTCGAGGATCTGGCCCTCGCGGGTATTCTCCACCCGGTAGGACACCTTCTTGACCGGGCTGAACAGGCTGTCGACCGGGATCAGGCCGATCGGCGCATCATCGGGGCGGTTGCGCTCGGAGGGCACGTAGCCCTTGCCCATGCTGGCGGTGAACTCCATGCGGATGGAGGCGCCCTGGTCCAGCGTGCAGATCACGTGCTCGGGGTTCAGGATCTCGACCTCGGAGCTGGCCTCGATGTCGGAGGCCTTGACTTGCCCCGGGCCCTCCTTCTTCAGCACCATGCGCTTGACGCCGTCGGAGTGCACGCGCAGCGCAATGTCCTTGATGTTGAGGATGATGTTGGTGACGTCCTCGCGCACGCCCGGGATCGACGAGAACTCGTGCAGCACGCCGTCGATGTGCAGGGTGGTGATGGCGGCGCCCTGCAGCGAGGACAGCAGCACGCGCCTCAGCGCATTGCCGAGCGTCATGCCGAAGCCGCGCTCCAGCGGCTCGGCCACCATGGTCGCGACTTTGTTTTTCTGCCGGCCCGGCTGCACCTCGAGCTTGTTCGGCTTGATCAGATCCTGCCAATTCTTCTGTAGGACGTTTGCCACGGGAGGCCTCGCGAAGTTTGCTGTTTGGGACGTGCACGGCGATGTCGCCCAACACGTCCTGCTCACGAAATGCTTTTGCGCCGCGATCGGGCGCCGCGTCACACGCGCCGGCGCTTGCGCGGCCGGCAGCCGTTGTGGGGAATGGACGTCACGTCGCGGATCGAGGTGATCTGGAAGCCGACGGCCTGCAGGGCCCTCAACGCGGACTCGCGCCCCGAGCCCGGCCCCATAACCTCCACCTCGAGCACTTTCATGCCGTGCTCCATCGCCTTCTTGCCGGCGTCTTCCGCCGCCATCTGGGCGGCATAGGGCGTCGATTTGCGCGAGCCCTTGAAGCCCATGGTGCCGGACGACGACCAGGCGATGGTGTTGCCCTGGGCGTCGGTGATCGTGATCATCGTGTTGTTGAACGTCGCGCTCACGTGCGCCACGCCCGAGGTGATGTTCTTGCGCTCGCGCCGCCGCGGTTTGCCGCGGACGGTCTGCTGCTGCTCTTTGGCCATTCAGATAAGCTCCAGGACGGAATTGGGCGGTTGCCCGAAACGGGTCTCGCCGCGCGAGCCCCGCTGGTCGTTCGTGGTGCGGCTCAGCTCGTCTTCTTCTTGCCGGCGATCGGCCTTGCAGGGCCTTTGCGGGTGCGCGCATTGGTATGCGTGCGCTGGCCTCGCACGGGCAGGCCGCGACGATGGCGCAGGCCGCGATAGCAGCCCAGATCCATCAGCCGCTTGATGTTCATGGCGACGTCGCGCCGCAGATCGCCTTCCACGACGTAGTCGCGGTCGATGGCCTCGCGGATCTGCAGCACTTCCGCATCCGTCAGCTGGTTGACGCGGCGCAGCTCGGGGATGCCGACCTTGGAGCAGATCTGCTTGGCGAACGTCGGCCCGATGCCGTGGATATATTGAAGGGCAATCAGCACGCGCTTTTGCGTGGGAATGTTGACACCTGCAATGCGGGCCACATCAGTCTCCTAGCCGTCGGCGCCCTCGTTTGCCCAGGCTCACCCGCCGTCGCGAGCCCGGACCATATCATTGAAAACGCGCGTAAACCGGCCTCCGGCGCTTGCGTCGCCAGATCCGGTCGCTGCGTTTTTCGTCACCTAAGTGGCGTCTTGTAGCCGACACGTCCAGCCTTCGTCAACAGGCAGTGCGGGCTGGCGTTCCTCATTTGATCTGGGCCAGAACAGCGTCGATTGCCTGGGAAACCTCCTCGATGGAGGCCATGCCGTCCACCCGCCGCAGGTTGCCCTTGCAGTAGTAGTAGCCGATCAAGGGCGAGGTCTCCCGGTAGTAGACCATCAGCCGCTTCGTCACCGTCTCGGCCGTATCGTCGGGCCGCCGGGCGAACTCCGTTCCCTCGCACACGTCGCACACGCCGCGCATCTTCGGGCGCTTGAAGCGGTCGTGATAGCCCTCGCCGCACTTGGCGCAGGTGAAGCGCCCCTCGATGCGCCGGATCAGCTGGCTGTCGTCCACCTTCAATTCGATCACGGCATCGAGCTTCCTGCCCTTGCTCTTGAGCACCTCATCGAGGGCCTCCGCCTGCGGCAGGTTGCGCGGAAAGCCATCGAAGATGACACCCGCCTTGCAGTCGGGTTGATCGATGCGATCGGAGATGATCTTGACGACGACGCTGTCGGGAACGAGCTCGCCCTTGTCCATGATCGCCTTGGCGCGACGCCCGATCTCCGTTTTTGCCTGCACCGCCGCCCGCAGCATGTCACCGGTGGAGAGTTGCATCAGGCCGTGCTTGGCGGCGATTTCCTTGGCCTGCGTACCCTTGCCCGCCCCCGGGGGCCCCAGCAGGATCAGGTCGGTCATCGTCTGGTCGCCCCCCTCAGCTTCGCTTTCTTGATGAGGCCTTCGTATTGATGTGCCAGCAGATGGCCCTGCACCTGCGCCACCGTATCCATCGTCACGCTCACCGCGATCAGCAGCGACGTGCCACCGAAATAGAACGGCACGGCCGCGTAGGAGATCAGCAGCTCGGGCAGCACGCACACGACGGCCAGGTAGATGGCGCCCACCACGGTGATGCGGGTGAGCACATAGTCGATATATTCCGCCGTCCTGGCTCCGGGGCGGATGCCCGGCAGGAAGCCGCCGTACTTGCGCAGGTTGTCGGCCGTCTCCTGCGGGTTGAAGACGATGGCCGTATAGAAGAAGGCGAAGAACACGATCAGCCCGACATAGACCGCGATGTGCAGCGGCTGGCCGCGACCCAGCGCGGCGACGATGTAGTTGAGCCACTCAGGCCCCGTGCCCGCGCTGAACTGCGCCGCCGTGACCGGCAGCAGCAGCAGCGAGGAGGCGAAGATCGGCGGGATGACACCCGAGGAATTGAGCTTCAAGGGCATATGCGAGGCGTCGCCCTGAAACATGCGGTTGCCCATCTGGCGTTTGGGATACTGGATCAACAGGCGGCGCTGCGCGCGCTCGATGAAGACGATGGCGGCGACCACGGCCAGCATCAGCGCCAGCAGCGCGATCATCAGCGGCCACGAGAGCGCCCCCGTGCGCGACAGCTCGAGCAGGCCGGCAAGCGCGCTCGGAAGCCCGGCCACGATGCCCGCCATGATGATGAGCGAGATGCCGTTACCGACGCCGCGCGCCGTGATCTGCTCGCCGAGCCACATCAGGAACATGGTGCCGCCGACCAGCGTCACTACGGTGGAGACGCGGAAGAACCAGCCCGCCTCGATCACCACCGGGCCCGACGACCCGCGCGAGCCTTCCAGGCCGTAGGCGATGCCGAAGGCCTGGAAGGCCGCCAGCGCCACGGTCAGATAGCGGGTGTACTGGTTGATCTGCTTGCGGCCCTGCTCGCCCTCCTTCTTCAGCGCCTCCAGCGTCGGCACCACGCTCGTCATCAGCTGCATGATGATGGAGGCCGAGATATAGGGCATGATGTTGAGCGCGAAGATCGCCATGCGCTCGACGGCGCCGCCGGCGAACATGTTGAACATGCCGAGGATGCCGGAGGATTGCGCCTTGAAGCTTTCGGCGAACGCGGCCGGGTTGATGCCGGGGATCGGGATGTACGTGCCGAGCCGATAAACCACCAGGGCGGCGAGCGTGAACCAGATGCGCTTCTTGAGCTCTTCGGCCTTTGAGAAGGCGCCGAAGTTGAGGTTGGCGGCAAGCTGCTCGGCGGCGGAAACCATCACATTTCTCCCTGGGCCCCGGCTCGGCCCGCCTTCGGCCGTTCGAGGCTTAGTCCGGCATCGGGTCGCACTTGGCCGATCTGGAGCCAAAGCCGACTTAGGGCCAAACATGGGGCCCGGAGCCGCGTGACGCAAGCGCCGGACCGGATCTTGCGGCGCGGCCAAGCGCCCATCTAGGCTGTGCACGCCAGTCGCCGGCGCGGGCAACCGGGTCTGTCCTCTATTCCTCGCTGGCGGCAGGCTTGGCCTTGCCCGTCTTGGCCTTCTTGGCCGCCGTTTTCTTGCGCTTGGCCTCGTCGGCCGGCAGGACCTTGCGCTGGATCAGCGTGACCGACCCGCCGGCCTTCTCGATCGCCGCCGTGGCGCTGGCGGACGCATGGTTCACGGTCAGTGCCAGCTTGGCCTTCAGCTCACCCTCGCCGAGCAGCCGAACGCCGTCCAGCGGCCGCCGCGCGAGCCCCGCGGCCAGCAGCGCGGCGATGTCGACGGGCTTGCCGGCGTCCAGCCGGCCGGCGTCCACCGCTTCCTGCAGGCGGCCGAGGTTGATCTCGTTGTAGACCTTGCGGTCGAGCTTGTTGAAGCCGCGCTTCGGCAGCCGCCGGTGCAACGGCATCTGGCCGCCTTCGAAGCCGCCCAGCCGCACGCCCGAGCGCGCCGTCTGGCCCTTGCCGCCGCGACCGGCGGTCTTGCCCATCCCCGAGCCGATGCCGCGGCCGACGCGCACGCGGAACTTGCGCGACCCGGGCTTGTCCTTGAGCTCATTGAGCCGCATCGCGTTTCACCGCTCCTGCCGGTTTCGACTGTTCAAGACTTGTCGTCCACCACCCGCACGAGGTGGCGAATCTTGTGGATCATGCCGCGCACGGCCGGGGTGTCCTCCAGCGTGCGCCGGCGGCGGATCTTGTTGAGGCCGAGACCGATCAGCGTCTGGCGCTGGATCGCGGGCCGCCGCTGCGGGCTCCTGATCTGCTCCACCGTGACCGTCTTGCCGGATTTCCCGGCGTTGTCAGCTGCCATGGTACACCACCTCTGAGACCCTGCCGCGCGCTACGCGGCCTCGCTGGCTGCATCGCTCTCGCTGGAGCCGTCCCGGCGACGGGCCACGATCTCGCTCACCTTCTTGCCGCGCCGCGCCGCCACGCCGCGCGGGTTCTCCTGGCCCTTGAGGGCATCGAAGGTGGCGCGCACCATGTTGTAGGGGTTGGTGCTGCCGAGCGACTTGGCGACCACGTCGTGCACGCCCAGCATCTCGAACACCGCGCGCGTGGGGCCTCCGGCGATGATGCCGGTGCCCGGCGGTGCCGAGCGCAGGACCACCTTGCCCGCCCCATGCCGGCCTTCGGAGTCGTGATGCAGCGTGCGGCCTTCGCGCAGCGGCACGCGGATAAGGCCGCGGCGCGCGGCTTCGGTCGCCTTGCGGATCGCTTCCGGCACCTCGCGCGCCTTGCCGTGGCCGAAGCCGACGCGGCCCTTCTGGTCGCCCACCACCACCAGCGCCGCGAAGCCGAACCGCTTGCCGCCCTTCACCACCTTGGCGACGCGGTTGATGTGCACGAGCTTGTCCTTGAACTCGTTGTCGCGCTCTTCGCGATCGCGACCACGGTCCCTGTCTCTCATGTTGCGCGCCACGTCGAAATCCTTTCGTCGCTTACAGGTTCAGGCCGCCTTCGCGCGCCCCGTCGGCCAACGCCTTGATGCGCCCGTGATAGCGGTAGGCCCCGCGGTCGAACACCACCTTGTCGACGCCCGCCTTGCGCGCCCGCTCGGCCAAGAGCTTGCCGACCGCCGTCGCCGCGGCCTTGTCGGCCCCGGTCTTCAGCTGCGCTTTCAGCTCTTTCTCCAGCGTCGAGGCGGCGGCCACGGTGTGCCCGCGCGCATCGTCGATGACCTGAGCATAGATGTGCTTGGACGACCGGAACACGCACAGGCGCGGCCGGTCGCCGCTGTTGCGCCGCAGCTCGCGGCGAACGCGCTGCTTGCGGCGGTCGTATTGCGTCAGTCTGCCGAGCATGGCGTGCGCCTCACTTCTTCTTGCCTTCCTTGCGGAGAATGTATTCGCCCCGGTAGCGGATGCCCTTGCCCTGGTAGGGCTCGGGAGGACGCGAGGCGCGGATTTCGGCGGCGAGCTGACCGACCTTCTGCTTGTCGATGCCCGACACCTCGATCACGTCCTGCTTGGCGCCGGAAACCTTCACCTCGACGCCAGCGGGAATCTTGTGCACCACGTCGTGGCTGAAGCCGACCTGGAGCTGCAGGCCGTCCTTGCCCTTCATGGCCGCGCGAAAGCCGACGCCGTGGATCTCGAGCGTGTGCGCATAGCCCTTGGTGACGCCGTCCATCAAATTGAGGACCTGCGTGCGGGCCATGCCCCACATGGAGCGCGCCTGCTTGGTCTCCTCGATCGGCTTCACCTCGATGCCCTCCGCGGTCTTGGAGACCGTGATCTGCTCGGGGCACGTGAAGGAGAGCTCGCCTTTCGGCCCCTTCGCCTTCACCGTCTGGCCGGCGACGCTCACCGTCACGCCCGCGGGCACGGGGACCGGGTTCCTGCCAATGCGCGACATCGTTCCTTACCTTCTCGTATGCGGCGCCGTTCGCGCGCGCCTCAAAACACGTTGCAGAGGATTTCCCCGCCGACGTTCTCCTCGCGGGCGCGCGTATCCGACATCACGCCCTTGGGCGTCGACAAGATGGCCACACCCAGCCCGTTCGCAACGGTGGCCAGATCCCGCACCGCCTTGTAGACCCGCCGGCCGGGCTTGGAGACGCGCTTGATCTCGCGGATGGCCGGCTGGCCGTTCGAATATTTGAGCTCGATCTCGAGCTCGGACAGGCCGTTCTTGTGGTCGACGCGCGCGTAGCCGCGGATATAACCCTCGTCGACCAGCACGTCGAGCACCCGCACGCGCAGCTTGGAGGCCGGCGAGGACACCTTCGGGCGCCGTCGCTCCTGGGCGTTGCGGATGCGGGTGAGCAAATCGCCGAGCGGATCGTTCATGTCGTGCAGTCCTCCTTACCAGCTCGACTTGACCATGCCGGGGATCAAGCCCTTGCTCGCCAGGTCGCGCAGCATGTTGCGGCACAGCTTGAGCTTGCGGTAGTAGCCGCGCGAGCGTCCCGTCAGCTCGCAGCGGTTGCGCACGCGCGTGGCCGACGAATTGCGCGGCAGCTGTGCGAGCTTCAGCCGCGCCGCGAACCGCTCCTCCGCCGGCTTCGTCAGATCGCTGGCGATGGCCTTGAGCTTCTTGCGCTTGGGTGCATACTGCGCAACCAGCTTGCGGCGGTGGTTGTTCTTGTTGACCGAACTCTGCTTAGCCATTGCGTCCTCCAAGACCCACCGAGCGGGCCTCAAGCCTCAGTTGCGAAACGGGAAATTGAAGCCGCGCAGGAGCGCGCGCGCCTCGTTGTCGTTGTTGGCCGTGGTGCACACGATCACGTCCATGCCCCAGATCTGATCGACCTGGTCGTAGTCGATCTCGGGAAACACGATGTGCTCCTTCAGCCCCATGGAGAAGTTGCCGCGCCCGTCGAAGCTCTTGGGGTTGAGGCCCCGGAAGTCCTTCACCCGCGGCAAGGCGATGGTCACCAGCCGGTCCATGAACTCGTACATGCGGTCGCCGCGCAGCGTCACCTTGCAGCCGATCGGCATGCCGTCGCGCAGCTTGTAGACCGCGATCGACTTGCGCGCGCGCGTGATCACCGCCTTTTGGCCGGCGATCATGGCGAGGTCCTTGGCGGCGGCGTCGACCTTCTTGCGATCATTGACCGCCTCGCCCACCCCCATGTTGAGCACGATCTTCTCGACCCGGGGGATCTGCATCCTGTTGCCGTAGCCGAACTCCTTGGCGAGTTCCTCGCGCACCACGGTCTCGTAGTGCGTCTTCATGCGCGGCTTGTAGTCCTTGGGACGCGGCGTGCGCGCCACCGGCTTGTCGCCCTTGGGCGCACCCTTGGCCTGGCGCTTCTCACCCTTACCGCCCTTGCCCTGCTGCGCGCCCTTCTCGCCCTTCGCCGCCTTGTCGGGGCGCGGGCCCCTGTCGCCGGCAACCTTGTCGGCAGCCTTGTCGGGCTTGCCGGCCTTCGCCGGCTTGTCGTCTTCGGCCATGACTAGTTCTTCTCCGGGATCTGCTCGCCGGACCGCTTGGCGACGCGCACCTTGCGACCGTCATCGAGCGTCTTGAACCCGATGCGCGTCGGCTTGCCGTCTTTCGGGTCGGCGTGCGCCAGGTTCGACAGGTGGATCGGCGCTTCCTTCGATATGATGCCCCCCTCCTGCGAGGCGGACTGGCGCTGGTGGCGGCGCACGACGTTGACGCCGCGCACGAGCGCCCGGCTCTCCTTCGGCATGACCTTGAACACCTCGCCGCGCTTGTCCTTGTCGCGGCCGGCGAGGACGATCACGTTGTCGCCCTTCTTGATCTTGGCGGCCGACATCTCAGAGCACCTCCGGCGCCAGGCTGACGATCTTCATGTGGTTCCTGGCCCGCAGTTCGCGGGTCACCGGGCCGAAGATGCGCGTGCCGACCGGCTCGCCCTGCGGGTTGATCAGCACCGCGGCGTTGCGATCGAAGCGGATCAGCGACCCGTCCGGCCGGCGCACGCCCTTGGCGGTGCGCACCACCACGGCCTTCATCACCTCGCCCTTCTTGACCCGCCCGCGCGGGATCGCCTCCTTGATAGAGACGACGATGGTGTCGCCGATCGTGGCGTACTTCCGCTTCGATCCGCCCAGCACCTTGATGCACTGCAGACGGCGCGCGCCGGAATTGTCCGCCACGTCGAGATTGGTCTCCATCTGAATCATCGCACCAGTCCTCGTCTCGTTGGCCCGCCCCCTCTCGGGAGCAGCGGAGGCCTCAGGCCTTCTTGTCCTTCAGCACCACCCACCGCTTGTTCTTCGAGATGGGCTTGCTTTCCTCGATGAACACGACGTCACCCACCTTGAAGGTGTCGTCCTCATCGTGGGCGTGAAACTTCTTCGACCGCCGCACGGTCTTCTTGAACAGCGGATGCGTGTAGCGCCGCTCCACCTGGACCACCACGGTCTTGGTGTTCTTGTCGGACACCACGACACCCTGCAATACGCGCTTCGGCATGCGCTTTTAACCTCTCTCAGGCCCGCTGCTTGTCTTGACCACTGTGCTTCTGTGCCTGCACCGTCTTGAGGCGGGCGATACTGCGGCGCACTTCGCGCACCCGCGACGTGTTCTCGAGCTGTCCCGACGCGCGCTGGAAGCGCAGGTTGAACTGCTCCTTCTTCAGCTGGACCAGTTGCTCGTCGAGCTGGTCCGGCGTCATCTGCCTGAACTCCGTCGCCTTCATCGCCACCTCGCGCTCATCCGAGCGTGCTCCTTCTCGTCCACTCAGGCCATGCGCTTGACGATGCGCGTCTTGATGGGAAGCTTGGCCGCGCCGAGCTCGAGCGCCTCGCGCGCGGTCGCCTCCGACACGCCATCGAGCTCGAACATGATGCGCCCCGGCTTCACCCGGGCAACCCACAGCTCCGGCGCACCCTTGCCCGAGCCCATGCGTACCTCGGCCGGCTTCTTCGTGACCGGCACGTCCGGAAAGATGCGGATCCACACCCGCCCCGCGCGCTTCATGGCACGCGTGATAGCGCGCCGGGCCGCCTCGATCTGGCGCGCCGTGACGCGCTCGGGCTCCGCGGCCTTGAGGCCAAAGGAGCCGAAGTTCAGCGTCGTCCCGCCCTTGGCCTGGCCATGGATGCGGCCCTTGAAGGCCTTGCGGTATTTGGTGCGTGCTGGCTGCAGCATCGGTGGCTACCTTTGTCCCTACGTCTTCGCCTCGGCGCCCTGGCGCTCGCCGCCCCAGCCGCCGTCGCGATCGCCGCCGCGGCGGCGCCCGCCACCGCCGCCCTCCTGCGCCTCGATGGCGCGCCGCTCGGCTGCCAGCGGATCGTGCTCCATGATCTCGCCCTTGAAGATCCACACCTTGACGCCGATCACGCCGTAGGCCGTCTTGGCGAGGCCGTAGCCGAAATCGATGTCGGCGCGCAGCGTGTGCAGCGGCACGCGGCCCTCGCGGTACCACTCGAGCCGCGCGATCTCCGCCCCGCCGAGCCGCCCCGAGCAGTTGATGCGGATGCCCAGCGCGCCGAGCCTGAGCGCCGACTGCACCGCCCGCTTCATGGCGCGCCGGAAGGCGACGCGGCGCTCGAGCTGCTGGGCGATGGTCTCGGCCACCAGCACGGCGTCGATTTCGGGCTTCCTGACCTCGACGATGTTGAGATGCACCTCCGAGGTGGTGAGCTTGGCGAGCTCGCCCCGCAGCTTCTCGATGTCGGCGCCCTTCTTGCCGATCAGCACGCCCGGCCGCGCGGTGTGCACCGTGACCCGGCATTTCTTGTGCGGGCGCTCGATCACGACCTTGGAGATGCCGGCCTGGCGCTGCTGCTCCATGATGTGGTCGCGAATGTGGAAATCCTCGTGCAGCAGCCGGCCGTACTCGCCGCGGCTCGCATACCAGCGGCTGTCCCAGGTGCGGTTGATGCCGACGCGAAGGCCGATCGGATTGACCTTGTGACCCATCAGTCGGTGTCCTTCCCTTGCGCTGCTTCCTCTTGCGCCTTCACCACCACGGTGAGCTGCGCAAACGGCTTCTCGATCGGGCTCATGCGCCCGCGGCCGCGCGCGTGAAAGCGCGTGATGGTGAGGTTCTTGCCGACGTAGGCCTGGCTCACCACCAGCTCGTTGACGTCGAGGCCGTGGTTGTTTTCCGCGTTCGCCACCGCGCTCATCACGCACTTCCTCACGTCGCCGGCGATGCGCTTCCTCGAGAACTCGAGCTCGGCGAGCGCCACGTCGACCTTCTTGCCGCGGATCAGCTGCGCCAGCAGGTTGAGCTTGCGCGGCGACACCCGCAGGTTGCGCGCCACCGCCTGCGCCTCGCTCTCGGATAGGCGGCGTTCCCGCTTTGCCTTGCCCATGTCAGTTCGCCTCAATTTCCCTGCAGCTCATCCACCACCCACGCGCACCCTAAGCCTTGGCCCGGACGGCCTTCTTGTCGCCGCTGTGGCCATGGAACGTGCGTGTCGGCGAGAACTCGCCGAACTTGTGGCCGATCATGTCTTCCGTCACCGTCACCGGCACGTGCTTCAGCCCGTTGTGGACGCCGAACGTGAGCCCCACAAACTGGGGCAGGACGGTCGAGCGCCGGCTCCAGATCTTGATGACCTCGTTGCGCCCGGACGCGCGCGACTTCTCCGCCTTCTTCAGGATGTAGCCGTCGACGAACGGGCCCTTCCAGACTGAGCGTGACACGTTGCCCTTGCTCCTTACTTCGATAGGTGGCGCGAGCGGACGATGAAGCGGTCCGTCGCTTTGTTCTTACGCGTCTTGTAGCCCTTGGTCGGCTTGCCCCAGGGCGTCGCCCAGTGCTTGCCGCCCTTGGTGCGGCCGCCGTTGGGATGATCCACCGGGTTCATGGCGATCGAGCGCACGGTGGGGCGAATACCCCGCCAGCGCGTGCGGCCGGCCTTGCCGGTCACCTCGTTCATATGGTCGGGGTTCGACACCGCGCCGACGGTCGCCATGCACTCCTGGCGCACGCGCCGCGTTTCGCCCGAGTTGAGCCGCAGGATCGCCCAGCCTGCATCGCGGCCGACCAGCTGGCCGTAGGCCCCCGCCGAGCGCGCGATCTTGCCGCCGCCGCCGACCTTGAGCTCGATGTTGTGCACGATGGTGCCGATCGGCATGGAGGCCAACTGCATGGCATTGCCGGGCTTCACGTCCGCCTTGATGCCCGCCACCACCATGTCGCCGACGCCCAGGCGCTGCGGCGCCAGGATGTAGCCCAGCGTGTCGTCGTCGTACTTGAGAAGGGCGATGAACGCCGTGCGGTTGGGATCATATTCCAGCCGCTCCACCTTCCCTGGGATGTCGTGCTTGGTGCGCTTGAAGTCGACCTTGCGGTAGACCTGCTTGTGGCCGCCACCGACGTGGCGCATGGTGATGCGGCCATAGTTGTTGCGGCCGCCCGACTTGGTCTTGCCCTCGGTCAGCATCTTGACCGGCGCGCCCTTCCACAGATGGTCGCGATCCACCTGCACCAGCTGGCGCAGGGAGGGCGTGGTCGGACGGAACGTCTTGAGTGCCATGGTCGCCTCCTAGAGCCCCGTCGTCACGTCGATGGAATGGCCCTCTTGGAGGGTCACGACCGCGCGCTTGGTGTCGCTCTGGCGGGCGCGGATGTTCTTGAACACCTTCATCTTGCCCTTGCGCACCTGCGTATTCACGGCCTGCACCTTGACGCCGAACAGCTTCTCCACCGCCGCCTTGATCTCCGGCTTGGAGGCATCGCGCGCTACCTTGAAGACCACCTGGTTGTGCTCCGACACCAGCGTCGATTTCTCGGTGATCACCGGGGCGCGGATGACGTCGTGGGCGTCTTTTCTCTTCTTGCTCATTTGAAGCGCGCCTCCAGCGCTTCCACCGCCGCCTTGGTCAGCACGAGGCTCTTGCGGCGCAGGATGTCGTAGACGTTGATGCCCTGCACGGGCAGCACGTCGATGTTGGGAATGTTGCGGGCGGCCCTGGCAAAGCCCGGTTCGATCTCGGCGCCGTCGATGATGAGCGCGTTGGTCAGCGCGAGCTTGCCGAAGCGCTCCTTCAATGCCTTGGTCTTGCCGTCGGCGGAGGCCACCTTGTCGATCACCACGATCTCGCCGGCCTTGGCCTTGGCGGAGAGCGCATGCCGCAGTGCCAGCGCCCGCACCTTCTTCGGCAGCTCGATGGCATGGCTGCGCGGCTTGGGGCCGAACGCCTTGCCGCCGCCGCGAAATTGGGGCACGCCCTTATCGCCGTGGCGGGCGCCGCCGGTGCCCTTCTGCTTGTACATCTTCTTGCCGGTGGTCGTGACCTCCGAGCGGTCCTGCGCATGATGCGTGCCGGCCATGCGCTTCAAGAGCTGATAGCGCACCATGCGTTGGATCAGGTCGGATCGTGGCTCGAGCCCGTAAATGGCGTCGTCGAGCTCGACCTCGCCCGCGCTCTCGGCATCGAGCGTCTTGACGGCGGTCTTCATGGCTTCTGCTCCGCTTGCGCTTCCGCCGGGGCGGCCGCCTGACCCGACGCGGCAGTCTCGCCGGCCTTGCGGAAGGCGCCCGGATGCGGCGCCTCTTTCGGCAGCCGGCGCTTGACGGCGTCGCGCACCAGCACCCAGCCGCCCTTGGCGCCAGGCACCGCGCCGCGCACCAGCACGAGACCGCGGTCCTTGTCGGTCTGCACCACCTCGAGGTTCTGCGTGGTGACGCGTACGTCGCCCATGTGGCCGGCCATCTTCTTGCCCTTGAAGACCTTGCCCGGGTCCTGGCGCTGGCCGGTGGAGCCGTGGCTGCGGTGGGACACCGACACGCCGTGAGTGGCGCGCAGGCCCCGGAAATTCCAGCGCTTCATCGGGCCCTGGAACCCCTTGCCCTGGTTGGTGCCGGTCACGTCCACCATCTGGCCCTTGACGAAGTGGTCGGCGGTGATCTCCGCGCCGACGTCGATCAGGTTGTCGGCGCTGACGCGGAACTCGGCCAGCTTGCGCTTGGGCTCGACCTTGGCCACCGCGAAGCTCTGCCGCTCGGCGCGCGTGACCCGGCTCGCCTTGCGGGTGCCGGCGCCCAGCTGCAGCGCGGTGTAGCCGTTCTTCTCGTCCGTGCGGTGCGCCAGCACCTGGACGTTCTCCAGCTTCAGCACGGTGACGGGGACGTGCTCCCCGGCGTCCGTGAAGACGCGGGTCATGCCCACCTTCTGCGCGATCACTCCGGAACGCATGTTCCGCTTTCCTTATCTTTCCGAGGCGGTCGTTGCCGGCCTTGCGGCCAGGCTCGCCTGCGCAATTGTCCCTAGAGCTTGATCTCGACGTCGACGCCCGCGGCCAGATCGAGCTTCATCAGCGCATCGACCGTCTGCGGCGTCGGATCGACGATGTCGAGCAGGCGCTTGTGCGTGCGCATCTCGAACTGCTCGCGGCTCTTCTTGTCGATGTGCGGCGAGCGATTGACGGTAAAACGCTCGATGCGCGTCGGCAGCGGGATCGGCCCGCGCACTTCCGCGCCCGTGCGCTTGGCCGTGTTGACGATCTCGCGCGTGGAGGCATCGAGCACGCGGTGATCGAAGGCCTTGAGCCTGATTCTTATGTTCTGACTTTGCATGCTCTTGTACCTGCCCTGAAGCTGAGAAGCGCCCGTTGTTGCGAGCGCCCCTCTTGGATTTCCTACTCTATGATGCTGGTTACGACGCCGGCGCCGACGGTGCGGCCGCCTTCGCGGATGGCAAAGCGAAGCTTCTCCTCCATCGCAATCGGCGTGATCAGCTCGATCGTCACCGCCACGTTGTCGCCCGGCATCACCATCTCCGTCCCCTCGGGCAGCGACACCACACCCGTCACGTCCGTGGTCCTGAAGTAGAACTGCGGACGGTAGTTGGTGAAGAACGGCGTGTGCCGGCCCCCCTCCTCCTTGGTCAGGATGTAGGCCTCCGCCTTGAACTTCTTGTGCGGCTTGATCGAGCCAGGCTTGCACAGAACCTGCCCACGCTCCACCGCGTCCTTGTCGATGCCCCGCAGCAGGCACCCAACGTTGTCGCCAGCCTCCCCCGCGTCCAGCAGCTTGCGGAACATCTCAACACCCGTCACCACGCACTTTTGCGTGTCGCGGATGCCGACGATCTCCACCTCCTCGCCAACCTTCACCTGACCGCGCTCGATCCGACCCGTCACCACCGTGCCCCGCCCCGAGATCGAAAACACGTCCTCGATCGGCATCAGGAACGGCAGGTCCTTGGGGCGCTCGGGCAGCGGGATGTAGGTGTCGATCGCATCAAACAGCTTGATGATCGCCTCATCCGCAAGCGGGCCCTTCTCCCCGTTCAAGGCCTTGATCGCAGCCCCCCGGATGATGGGGATGTCGTCGCCCGGAAACTGGTACTTGGAGAGCAGCTCGCGCACCTCCATCTCCACCAGTTCCACCAGCTCCTGGTCGTCGACCGCATCGCACTTGTTCAGGAACACCACGATGTAGGGGACCCCTACCTGCCGCGCCAGCAGGATGTGCTCGCGCGTCTGCGGCATCGGCCCATCCACTGCCGACACCACCAGGATGGCCCCGTCCATCTGCGCCGCGCCCGTGATCATGTTCTTGACGTAGTCCGCATGCCCAGGGCAGTCCACGTGCGCGTAGTGGCGCTTGTCCGTCGAATACTCCACATGGCTCGTCGCAATCGTCAAAATCTTGGTCGGATCGCGACGCCCCTGGCTCTCCGACGCCTTCGCTACCTGGTCGTAGGACACCGCCTCCTTGGTCCAGCCCTTGTCGGCCGACACCTTCGTCAACGCCGCCGTCAACGTCGTCTTGCCATGATCCACATGACCAATCGTCCCAACGTTGCAGTGCGGCTTCGTCCGATCGAATTTTGCCTTGGCCATT
>Ga0247727_10002776_pt1 | contig 39559 bp, 34 predicted proteins | sample WisWelCaveWW1625_FD_202498 | JGI IMG/M metagenome (GOLD analysis project Ga0247727, IMG submission 202498) | Biofilm microbial communities from Wishing Well Cave, Virginia, United States - WW16-25 | ecosystem: Environmental > Aquatic > Deep subsurface > Groundwater > Cave microbial mat | place... | reverse complement strand
CGCAAGCCACGCCCCGAAAGATCATCGGTAAGCCGTGTGCGGGAAAACCGCAAGCACGGTTTGAAAGGGGGTTCATGGAAACGGGCCGGCGCTAAACGCTGGTACCGCGCCATAATCTACCAATGCAACGAGCCATAAGAGTGGCCGCTGATGGCAGAATCGTGATCCCCGTGGAATATCGTCGGGCGCTCGGCGTTCAACCCGGCGACGAGATCATGATCTCCCTCGAGGAGGGCGAAGTGCATCTCTCGACCCGCGCACAGGCACGGAAGCGGGCCCAGGACCTGGTGTGTCGCCTGGTTCCGCAGAACCGATCATTAGTTGACGAATTGATCCGGGAGCGGAAGGCCGAGGCGGCGCGCGGGTAGCTGCGTGCTGGATTTTTCCGACGCCGCGGCTCCTGGACGACGCGGCCATAAGCGCGTCAACGCGGCGGAGGTGGGGTCCAAACTCGCGGAGGAGGGGTCAGGGAGACCCAGATTCGCCAGTTGATTCGAGGGCTCAACGTTCTGATTGTCGATTTCCAGGAAGCCATGGCCTACCGCGCGGCTGCCTGGCGAACGGCCACTCGAGCCGCCGGGCTATCGTTGGGCGATCGGGCGTGCCTGGCTACGGCTCACGTGCTGGGGCTCCGCGCGGTCACGGCCGATCGCCGCTGGTCGGGTTTGTCGCTGGGCGTGAAAATCGACCTCATCCGGTAAAGGCTGCCGGCCAGCCTTGCGGCGAGGCATAGCGCCGCCATAGACTTAGATTTGATCTCCGTTGTCATTCCGGTCCGGAACGGCGAGCGCGACCTGGAGCGGTGTCTGGCGGCGCTCGAGCAGTCCCACTATCCGCACTATGAATGCATAGTGGTCGATGACGGCTCTTCCGACGGCTCGGCGCGCGTGGCGGAGGGGCGCGGCTGCCGGCTGATCCGGGTGGGAGCGAGCCGCGGCCCGGCGGCGGCGCGCAATCGCGGGGCGCGCGAGGCCCGCGGCGACATCCTGTTTTTCATCGACGCCGACGTCTGCGTCCGCCCGGACTCGCTCGGCCGCGTGGCCGCCGCCTTCGACGCCGAACCCGAGCTCGACGCCCTGATCGGCTCCTACGACGAAAAACCGGACGCCCCCGATTTTCTCTCCCAGTACAAGAACCTGATGCATTGCTACGTCCATCAGTCGGCCCAGGAGACCGCCTCGACGTTCTGGAGCGGCTGCGGGGCCATCCGCAGCGCGGTCTTCGAGCGCTACAGCGGATTCAGCGAGGACTACCGGCGGCCGGCCATCGAGGATATCGAGCTCGGCTACCGCCTCACCGCCGACGGCCGCAAGATCCTGCTCGACAAGAACCTCCAGGTCAAGCACCTGAAGGCCTGGAGCTTCTGGCGTTTGCTCAAGACCGACGTATTCGACCGCGGCATTCCGTGGACCGAGCTGATCCTCCGCGACGCCAACATGCCCAACGACCTGAACGTCCAGATCTCGCAGCGGATCAGCGTCGCGTTGGTCTACCTCATGCTGATAGCCGTCGGCGGCATGGCCGTGCATTTCAAGGGCCTGTTCCTGGTGCCGCTGCTGCTGCTGCTGGTATTGCTGCTCTCGGGCTACTGGTTCCACGACTGGACGGCGTCCCGCTCGCGCGTGCGGCTGCTGATTCCCATCGCGCTGCTGTTCGGCGCCTCCATTTATTTCGCCTGGCGCCTGCACATGCTGGCGCTGATTCCGCCCTTGGCGGTGACGCTGACGATGATCTACCTGCAGCACCGGTTTCTCAGGGCCAACCGCTCGAGCCGCGTCTACGCGGCGCTGACGGGCTTGTGCCTGGCCGGGACCATCGGCTTCATCCTCAGTTTCATGCCGCAGCACCCGGTGATCGTGCTGCCCTTCGTCCTGCTGATCCTGGTGCTGTTCCTCAACTCGCAGTTCTACGTCTTTCTGCGAGGCCGCAAGAACTTCCTGTTCGCGCTCACCGCCGTGCCGTTTCACCTGCTGTATCACTTCTACAACGGGATCTCCTTTTGCGCCGGGACGCTGCTCTACTGGACGCGGCGGAAGCGGCCCGAAGCGCCGGCCCGAGCCGCGCCGGCGAAGGCCGCGGGGCAGCCGTCGGGCCAGATCAAATGACGCGCTCCGGCGCGGGCCGCCGCATCCTGCGCAATTTCTTCAACCTGTCGGCGGGGGAAATCGTGGCGCGCGTCGTGCACTTCGCGGCCTTCGCGCACCTGGCGCGCGTGCTGGGCGCGGGCGAGTTCGGCCGGCTGGGAATCGTCCTGACGCTGGTTTCGTACCTGATGATACCTGTGCTGCAGGGCTTCGACTCGGTGGGCATGCGCGACGTGGCCCGCGACCGCGCGCGCCTCGGCCCCTACGCCGGCAACATCCTCTCGATGCGGCTGCTCTCCGCCCTGCTCACCTGGGGGGCGTTGTGGGGCGCGCTGCGGACGAGCTCGCTCGACGCGCCGACGCGGTCGCTGCTCCTGCTGTTCGGCCTGACGCTGTTCGCGAGCGCCGTATCGGTGAAGTGGGCCTTCCAGGCCGTCGAGGAGACGCGCCCCGTGGCGGTCGCGGGCATCGTCGCGCAACTGGCGTTCGCCGCCGGCGCCTTCACCGTGCGCGGCCCCGACCAGATCCTGCGCGTCCCGCTCTGCCAGCTCGGCGGCGAGCTGGCCGCCGGCCTTTTGCTTTACGCCGTGTTCTGCCGCCGCTTCGGCCGGCTCGCGCCGGGCTTCCGGCTGACTTTGTGGAAACAGCTTTTGCAGCAGTCGGCGCCGCTGGCGGTCTCGACCGTCCTCGGCACGCTGCTGTTCAACTTCGACGTCCTGGCGCTGGCCTATTTCCAGCCGGCCGACGCCGTGGGGCTCTACACGGCCGCCTACAAGCTGGTGCTGGTGTTCTCGACGCTGCTGACGCTGTTTCAACTGAGCCTGTTTCCGACGCTGGCGCGCGTCCCGCACAGCGGCCAGGACGTCGGCGAAATCGCCGGCCGCGTTCTGCGATACCTGGCGGCCGCGTTTGTCCCGCTGGGATTTCTGGGGCTTTTCGTGGCGCCGCGCCTGCTCGCCGCCGTGTTCGGCCCGGAGTACGCCGCGGCCTCGAAGGCCCTCCAGATCCTCATCTGGTCGTTGCCGTGGATGGCGCTGCGGGCGGTTTTTCGGATCATCCTGGTGGCGTACAATCTCCAGGCGCTGGATCTTTCGGCGGTGTTCGCGGGCACGGTGGTCAACGTGGCGGTCGACCTGCTGCTGGTTCCGCGGTTCGGCACGACCGGGGCGGCCATCGCCACGCTCAGCTCGGAACTCGTGATCTTCTTCCGCTCCTATCGCTTCGTTTGGCGGCGCGTCCAGCCGGTGTTCGTGCTGGCGCGTCTGTTGCGGCCGGCGCTGGCCTCGGTCCCCATGATCCTCGCGGCGTGGTTCCTGTCGCCGGCGCCGCTCGCCGCGCAGATATCGGGCGCGGCGGCGGTCTACCTGGGCGCGCTGTTTTTTGTGCGCGGCGTCACCTGGCGGGAGATCGCAACTCTGTATCACGAGTGACCATGGAACCCGAGCGCGCGCAGATTTTTTCACCCGAGTACTACGACCAGCTCGCCGACCACGAGCGGCACGGCGCCTGGGCCGGCTACATGCGGCGGCTGGCCCTGGCGCTGCTCGACCGCCACGGCGGCGGCCAGGCCCCCACGCGCGTCCTCGACGCCGGCTGCGGCGCCGGCTACTTCACCCTGGTGTGGCGCGACCGCGGCCGGATCCCCTTCGCCGTCGGGCTGGACTGCTCGCCCGACGCCCTGCGCCTGAGCCGGGCGCGGGGCTTGCGCCATCTGGCCGCCGGATCGGTGGCCAGTCTTCCGTTCGAGGCCGGATCGTTCGAAGCGGTTCACTGCGCCGACGTCTTGCAGCACCTGTCCAGCCACCAGGCCCGGGAAACGCTGCGCGAGTTCGCCCGGGTGCTGGGCCCACAAGGGTTGCTGTTGATCCGCTGCGCCGCCCGTCGCGGCCTGGGATCGAAGAAGCACCGCGACTCGCTTGACTATCAGCAGTGGGAACCGGAAAAGCTGCGCGAGCACGTCGAGCCCACCGGCTTGCGGATCGAATGGATGTCGCGCGTCAACTGGCTGCCGTCGCTGGCCGCCGACCTGAGCGCTTACGCCGGCCCGGCGCCGGCCGGCAATCCCGGCTTTCCCGCAGCCCGCGCCGAAGGCGGCCTGCGGCTGGCATTGCTCGAAACCTACTGGCGGATGGAAGCGCTGATCCTTTTGGGCCTCCGTTGGCCGCTGCCCGGAGGCCACACGCTGCTGTGCGTGGCGCGGAAGAGTTAGCCGTTGCCGCCAACAACCAAGGCCCCTCCTGTCCGAGCTTCGCTACCGAGCTATGCCGCTGACGCGACAACTCGAACACCTCCGCCCACCACAGATAGGGACCGACTGTGTCACAATTTGTGCGGCAATACCCGCATTGCGTTTGCATGCCTGAGACCCCCGAACAAAAGGCCCACCGCGAAATCGACCGCAACCTGACGGCCGCTGGCTGGCTGGTTCAGAGCCGCGAGGAACTGGACCTCGCCGCCGCTCGCGGCATCGCCGTCCGCGAGTTCCAGATGAAGTCCGGCTTCGGCTTCGCCGACTACCTGCTCTATCTCGATCGCATAGCCGTCGGCGCGGTGGAAGCCAAGCCCGAGGGGCGCCCTTACTGGCGTCGAGGCGCAGTCGGCCAAGTACGCCGCCGGACTTCCGGGCAACCTGCCCGCCTCATAAGCACCCCTGCCGTTCCTTTTCGAGTCCAACGGCGCGGTGACTTTCTTTACCAACGGCCTCGACCCCCAACCCGCGCAGCCGCCCGGTCTTTAAATTCCCCCGGGCGGATACACTCTGGGAGCTGCTGGCCCAGCCCGCCCAGCTCCGCGCCCGCCTAAAACAGCTTCCACCGCTCGACGAATCGCGCCTCTGGAGGGTCCAGGCCCGCGCCATCCGCAGCCTCGAGGCATCCTTCGCCCGGGCCGACGCGCGCGCGCTCATCCAGATGGCCACCGGCTCCGGCAAAACATTTACGGCGGTCAACGTGGTCTACCGCCTTCTCAAGTTCGCCGCAGCCAAGCGCATCCTGTTCCTCGTGGACCGTGCCAATCTCGGCGACCAAACCGGGAACCGATGCCGACCCTAGGCGGCTGCTTTCGGTCTCCGCCGGCTCGCTGCTGACCGTTCCGTCGCGTGATCTGCGCCCGGCTCCGTCCCGTCATCTTGGCCGGCTACCTCCGGAGCAGCCCTTGCCGACCCTCCCTTGCTGGCGGTAGCCCATCTAGCGCAGGATTCGCGTCAGGCGGGCGTAGACTTCCGCCCGTCCTTGGCCCTGGAAGCGGATCTCTTGGCTGGCTTCCAGGAACGTCCCGGATCTGCTCCAGGCTCTGGCTTGTTGGCATCCTGCGCGTGAATGGTCACTCCCCAGCATCACAACGCCCCACCCTTTAGGCTCATCTTGCATGGGGCAAGGCTCCCGGCGGCGACGCGGGACGCCTTTGCTACAATCAGTAACCACCGGGCGCGTAGCTCAGTTGGTTAGAGCGCTTCCTTCACACGGAAGAGGTCCGGGGTTCGAGTCCCTGCGCGCCCACCAGGAATCCAACAATGTTGCGCCGCCTGCTGCTCATCCTTGTTCCTTTCCTTCTCCCGGCCGCCGAGCTCCGCTTGGGCCGCGCCGCCGTCAAGATCACCCCGCCGGTTGGCGTGCCTATGGGCGGTTCCTACGCGACCCGCATCTCCGAGGGCCTTCTCGACGACCTCTTCGCCAAAGCGCTGGTCTTCGATCTCGACGGGACGCGGGCCGCTATCGTCGCCTGCGACCTGGTGGCCCTCAACCGCGCGGTCGTCGACCAGACCCGCCGCCTGATCGAGAAGCAGACCGGACTCCGGCCGGAACAAGTTTTGCTCAGCGCCACTCATACGCATTCGGGACCTCTGATCAGCGGCAGCGTGACCCGCGACGACGTTTACGGCGGCAACCTCGATATCTCGAAGCAATACCTGGCGACGCTCCCCTCGAGCATCGCCGAGAGCGTCCGCCTGGCCTCCTCGGCGATGGCGCCGGCGCACGTCTGGGCCGCGAAGGCTCAGGAATCCTCGGTCAGTTTCAACCGCCGCTTCTGGATGAAGGACGGCTCGGTCGGCTGGAATCCCGGCAAGCTCAATCCCAACATCGTCCGCCCGGCCGGCCCCATCGACTCGGAAGTCGCCGTGGTCTACTTCGACTCACCCGACTCGACGCCGCTCGCCGCCTACGTCAACCACGCCCTCCACGTCGCCGTCACGTCCGGCCGCCGCTTCTCGGCCGACTACCCGGCGACCATCGCCCGCCTCCTCGGCGACGTCAAGGGTCCCGATCTCGTGACGCTGTTCACCATCGGCGCCGCCGGAAACGTCAACCACATCAACGTGCAGAGCAAGACACCGCAGAGCGGTCCTCGCGAAGCGGCCCGCATCGGCTCGATCCTGGCGGCCACCGTGCTGAAAGCGTTCGATCGGCTCGAGCCCCTCGCCGGCGCGCCGCTGCAGTTCCGCAGCCAGGCCGTCCGTTTGCCGCTCGCGGAGGCCGCCCCCGGCGATCTCGAAGCCGCCCGCCTCACGGCCGCCCTCGCCGGCGGTCCCAGCCCGCCGCGTTTCCTCGATACTGTCCGCGCTTTCAAGGCGCTCGACGTCGCCGAGCGCAACGGACGGCCGCTCGAAACGGAAGTCCAGGTCATTACGCTCGGCGATCAGCTCGCCTTTGTCGGCCTGCCCGGCGAGATCTTCGTCGAGCTCGGTCTCGCCCTGAAGCGAGCTTCTCCTTTTCCGCACACCATCGTCGCCGAGCTGGCCGGCGCCTCGATCGGATACGTCCCCGACCGGAAGGCCTACGCCGAAGGCAACTACGAGCCGGTCAGCGCCCGCTGCGGCCCGGGATCGGGCGAGCTGCTGGTCGAGACCGCCACGCGCCTGCTGATCGACATGCACGCCCGCTCGCGCCCCGCGCTACAATAACCCTTTGACGCCCCCGGAAATAGCCCCCTCCGTCCAGCCCGCGGCTGAAGCCGAGCGCCAAGCCCTGCGCCTCCGCCACCGCGTTCGCCCCCTTACTGATACCGAAGAGGGAACCGGCGTTCACCGCCTGCCCGGCGGCGTCTACGGGTTCACCTACACCCCGGGGGTCCACGACTCCCCGCTGTTCACCACACCCCGGCGCCGCACCTTCGAAGTCCACAAGCTCGACGACGGCGCCGCCGTCCTGCTGGCCTTCGCCCCCCCCGAGGCGGTGGCGCAATGGAAGGACGCGCGAGACCGTCTCACGCTGCATCTCTTCCCCGATCCGGCCGGGCCGGCCCAGGTTTTGATCGCCATCCCGTATGCGCGGATCGCGCGGCTCAAGGAGCACTCCGGGCGGCTCGAATCCGGCCTCGAAGTTGAGCTTTACCCGGAAACGGAGTAGACATGCGTCACCTATTGCTGCTGCTCACACTGGTCGTGCCGCTGGCGCCGTACGCGGCCGCCCAGACGCCGCCGCGCGCCAAGGCCAAGGCGGCGCCCTCGGCCACCTCCCCCGACCCCGAAATGCCCCGCCCCATCGACGCCGCCGACTCGGTGTTCCTCGAAGAGCTGACCTGGATCGAGGTTCGCGACGCGCTGCGCGCCGGCAAGACCACCGTCTTGGTCGCCACCGGCGGCATCGAAATGAACGGGCCGTACCTCGCCCTGGGCAAGCACAACTACGTGCTGCGCGCCACCACCGAAGCCATCGCCCGCCGCCTCGGCGACGCCCTAGTCGCCCCCATCATCGCCTTCGTCCCGGAGGGCGACATCGACCCGCCCTCTGGCCACATGCGCTACCCAGGAACGATCAGCCTCACCCAGGACACCTTCCAGCGGCTCCTCACCGACGTCGCTTCCAGCCTGCGCCTGCACGGCTTCCGCCACGTTATCTTTATCGGAGACAGCGGCGGCAACCAGGCCGGCATGAAAGAGGTCGCTGCCGAGCTTTCCGTCAAGTGGGCCGGCGGCCCGGCCCGCATCCATTTCATTGCTGAGTATTACGACTATCCCGGCGTGACGAAATGGCTGGAGTCGCAGGGAATCCGCCAGACCGACGAAGGCCACCACGACGACTTCGCGATGTCGTCCATGATGATGGCCGTCGATCCCGCGACCGTCCGCATCGCTCAGCGCCGGGCGAAGGGCAAGTTCTCGATCAACGGCGTGGCGCTCGACCCCGCCGAGAAGACCATCGCCATGGGTAAGAGGGTCATCGACCACCGCGCCTCGATCACCGTGGCCGCCATTCGCCGCGCCAGGGGCCAATAACGCCCTACACCAGGCTCCCGTAAATCACGCGCGTCGACCGCGACCGGTTCAGCGTGTAGAAATGCACCCCCGGCGCGCCCCCGGCCAGCAGCGCCCGGCACTGCTCGGTCGCCCAGACGATCCCGGTCGCCACCACGGCTTCCTCGTCGTCCTTGACGGCGTCCAGGCGCCGCCGGAGCTCGGCCGGGATGGCGGCCCCGCACATGGTAGTGAACCGCTCGACCTGCGCGATGCCGGTCACCGGCATCACGCCCGGCAAGATCGGCGCGCTGATACCTATGGCCCGCGCGCGCGCCACGAAATCGAAATAGCAACTGGCCTCGAAGAACAACTGTGTGACGACAAACTCCACGCCCGCGTCCACCTTGGCCTTCAGGTGCCGCAAGTCGGCGTCCTTGTCCGGACATTCCGGATGCCCCTCCGGATAACCCGCTCCGCCCAGACAGAAGTCGTACCGCGAGCGAATGAAGCGCGCCAGCTCGGCGGCGTGGCCGAACCCGCCCGCGGTCCTCACGAACTGGGCCTCGCCGCGCGGCGGATCGCCCCGCAGCGCCAGGACGTTCTCGATCCGCGCCGCCTTCAGGCGATCGAGAATTCCCGACAGCTCCTCCGCCGTGTGCCCCGCGCAGGTCAAGTGGGCCATGGCCTCCAGGCCGATCTCGTTCTTGATGCGACCTACCAGCTCCACCGTCAGCTCGCGCGTGCTCCCCCCGGCGCCATAGGTCACCGAAACAAACGACGGCCCGAGCGGCGCCAGCTCCTGGATGGTCTTGTAGAGATTCCGCACGCCCTCTTCGCTCTTCGGCGGAAAAAACTCGAACGAAAACACCGGACGGCGCCCGTCGAAGCAGTCGCGGATTCTCATGAGGGTATCTTCTGATTATCCCCGAACTCCGGTTGTGATATACTGCCTTCCGTTACCCCAAGAGGAGGCGACGATGCAATCCAAAACATCAGTGATCTCCGCGGCCGTCCTGGCGCTGGCCATTTCGGCGGCCGCTCAAACCAAAATCTCAGGAACCGCGACGTGCGGCAACCCCACCGCCTCGCACGTATTGAGCGTACCGGACCGCCCGAATCATTCCTTCACCATCGCTCAGGGCAACTGCAAGTGGACCAAGCCGTTCGAGATTGCCGGCTCGCAGGCCGCCGACGGCATGAGCACCGCTTTCGCGGAAGTCACCGGCAACAAGTCCAACGGGCGCGGCGTCTTCGTTGGAAACATGGCTAGCGGAGATAAGTTCCACGTCCGGTTCCAGGAAGTCTCGACGCTTAAAGACGGCGCTCCCCAAACCGCCGAGGGCAAGTGGACCTTTGCCGGAGGCACCGGAAAGCTCAAGGGGATCACAGGCCAAGGAACCCACAAAGCCAAGGCGGCGCCGGACGGAGTGATCGTCGAGGTCGAGGGCGAGTACACGCTTCCGAAGTAGAGCCCCCAGCCCTGAAACCATGTCCGCGCGCGTGGCCCTCATCACCGGCGGCGCCCGCGGCATCGGGCGCGCCGTCGCTCTCTCGCTCGCCGAGCAGCAGTGGTCGGTCGCCATCTGCTACCGCGCGAGCCGCCAGCAGGCTGAGGAAACCGTCAGCGATCTCGGCGCCCGCGGGGCACGCGGCATGGCGGAGCGCTGCGACGTTGCGGATCCCGCCGCCGCCGCCGCTTTCGCCGCGCACGTCGAATCGACCTGGGGCCGCATCGACGCGCTGATCAACTGCGCCGGCCCCTACCACCGCGTCCCGCTGCTCGAGGAATCCGTCGACGGCTGGCGTGCTATGTTTGATAACAATCTACATCCGGTTTTCTACCTCAGCCGCGCGGTGGCGCGCGGCATGATGGAGCGCCGCTGGGGGCGCATCGTCAACTTCTCGATGGCCAACGCCGATCAGCTCGTCGCCCAGCCGCAGGTCACCGCGCACTACATCGCCAAGGCCGGCGTCCTGGTGCTCACCCGCTCGCTGGCCCGCGCGCTCGGCCCCCACGGCGTCACCGTCAACGCCATCTCCCCGGGCTTCATCCGCTCGGGCAGCGCGCCGGAATCCGAGCTCGCCGCGATGGTCAAGAACATCCCGGCCGGATACGCCGGCGAGGTCTCCGACATCGTCGCCATCGTCAACTTTCTGCTCTCCGACCATGCCCGCTACGTCAACGGCGCGAACATCCACTCGAGCGGCGGCTGGGGAATCTGAAGCGGCCGCCCGCTGGCTGCGGCCCATCCTCGCCGCCGCCGCCACGGCCGGGATGCTCTGCTCGGCGCGTCTCTGGCTCTCGAGCGGCCGCAGTTTCCCGCCGACGCCGGTCGCCGGCTGGCTGCCGCAGCCGGCGTACCCGCTCGATTACGTCCTGTTCGGCGCGGCGCTCGTCTCGCTGGCGGGCATCGCGTTCTGGCGCCGGCCCGCATTCTTCCTCAAGGCCTTCCTGATACTCATCGCGATGCTGGCCGCCCTCGACCAGTCCCGCTGGCAGCCCTGGATGCTCGAGTACGCCGTGATACTCGGCGCGCTGCTGGTGGCGCCCGCCCGGGACGCCTGTCGCCTGCTGCTAATCTGTCTCTACTTCTACTCCGGCCTGCAGAAGCTCAACTACGGCTTCCCGACCGTCCTGGCGGCCATGCTGCGCCCCATGTTCGACCGCTTCGGCCTGGACGCCGCCTGGCTCGCCGCCGGGAGGCTCGCGCCCGCGGCCCTGCTGCTCGCTGCGGTGGAGTGCCTCTCCGGCCTCGGTCTCGGATTCCGGCGGACGCGCGCCGCCGCGCAGGTCTGTCTGATCCTGATGCACCTGTCGCTGCTCCTCTGGCTCGGCCCGCTCGCCCTCAACTGGAACTACACCGTCTGGCCGTGGAATCTGGCGAGCATCGCGTTGCTGGTGCTGCTGTTCCGCGGCCCGTCGGTCCCGGACCTCCGCGCCATGTGGCGCAGCCACGCCTACGCCAAGGCGGTTGGCGTCGCCTTCGGCGTTCTGCCGCTGCTGACGTTCGCCGGGCTGTCGGATTCCTACTTCGGCTTCGCCCTCTACTCCGGCAACGTCAAGGAGGGCATGCTCTACCTCGACCCCAAACTCATCCCGGCGCTGCCGCCCGCGGTCCGGCCGTTCGTCAAACCCGACGGCGTGCTCGACATCGACCGCTGGTCGGTGAGCGAGCTTGGGGTGCCGGTCTATCCGGAGACGCGCATTTTTCAGGCCGCCGGCCGGCGCGTGGCGCTGTGGCTGCCGTCCGGCGCGCGGGTGCGCGTCGTCGAGCTGAGCCGGCCCAATCCGTTCAACGGCCAGCGCCAGGCCAGGAACTTCGATCCGCTTACTTACTGACGCCGATGAGCCGCAGCGCGGCCTCGCCCGATTCGCCGCGGTAGACGAGCTCGAGCGAGCGGAGGCGCGCCGTTTTTCCTTTGTATGGAAAGTACAGATAGCCGCTGACCGGCTTGCTGGTGGTTCGCTCCGGCAGCGCGGCTTCGAGCACCACTTCCTCGGCCCGCGCGGCCGGCTGGCGCTCGATCCCGTTGCGATCCTCGCTCTCCGGCGCGCGCGGCGGCTGCGGCAGCCGGCCTCGCTCCGCCCGCGGATCCCCCGGAAATCGCCCCACCGACGGCGGCTGTCCGAGGATCACGCCGGTGTCGCCGATCCCGCCTCCTGCCACTACCCGCGGCCGCATCTCCCAATCCGGGTATTTCAACGAGGCAGCTACGAAGGTCGGCCCCACCGCCGCCAGCGTCTGCTTGCCCCCGTTGATCCGCAGCGTGAACTGGCCGATCGCGACTTTCAACGGCTCCGGCGCAACCGGATACACCGCCGTCTCTACTACTAGGTAATCCTGCACGACAAACGTCGCGCCGCGCCCCGGCAGGCTCCGCACCAGATACTCCGCCCCCAGCGCGACTTTCTCGAGCCGCACGTGAACCGGATACTCGGTCGGCTTGGCCTTGGGCTCGGTGCCTTCGGCCAGGAGCAGCCGAGCCGCCAACAGCACACCGAGACCGCAGCCGCTTCTCACCATTCCAGTATAATCCGTGCGTCAACCGCTCTACCTCAACCGACGCCTGCGCCTGCTGCAATGGCGCCACCGACGTAGTAACATATAAGCATGGACCTCTAACCATGGACCTCCGGAAGCATCTACATCAGCTTCTCGAAGAGTTGCCAGAACCTGAGTTGCCGGCCGCCCAGCGATTCTTGGAGTACCTGCAAACTGTCCAGGACGATGTCGACCGCGAGCCCCTTTCAGAAGAGGCCCTGGCGGCTGCTAACGACGGAGTAGAAGCCATCCAGCGCGGGGATTACGTCACGCTGGACGAGTACCGGCGCACTCGCGGCGTTTGAACTACCGCGTTCTCCTTCAGACCGCCGCCGTCAAGGTTCTCGATCGCGTCGATCGGCCGACGAATGCCCGCCTGCTCAAACGACTCGACGACCTCGCAATCGACCCGTTTGACCCGCGCATTTCCAAGCCGCTCGAAGGCCTGGAGGGCAAACGCTCCTCGCGAGTGGGCGGCTGGCGCATTATCTTCTCCGTCCATCCTCCGGACCGCCGAGTGAGGACAACTCACGATTGCGGCGTCAGGTATTGATCGATGGCGCGGGCGGCCTGGCGGCCCTCGGCGATGGCCCAGACTACCAGGGACTGTCCGCGGCGGGCGTCGCCGGCGGCGAAGACGCCGGGGACGCTGGTCATGTACTGTGAATTGGTAGCGACGTTCTGCCGGGCGTCGAGCGCCAGGCCGAGATCCGCGACCAGCCCGCCCTGGGCCGGTCCGAGGAACCCCATGGCCAGCAGCACCAGGTCGGCCTCGAGCTCGAACTCCGTGCCGGGGACCTCGCGCACGCGGCGGTCGGGGCCGAAGTCGACGCGCATGGCGTGGAGGCGCGCGACGTTGCCGCGGCCGTCGCCGCTGAAGCGCTGGGTGGCCACGCTCCACTCGCGCGCGCCGCCCTCTTCGTGGGAACTCTCCGAGCGCAGGATCATAGGCCAGTTCGGCCAGGGCATCTCGGCGGTGCGCGCCGCCGGCGGCTCAGGCAGGATCTCGAACTGGCTCACGCAGCGCGCGCCCTGCCGGTGGGAGGTGCCCAGGCAGTCGGCCCCGGTGTCGCCGCCGCCAATTATTACTACACTCTTGCCCTTGGCGCTGATGCTGGCGGCCGGATCCACCGCCAATCCCGCCACGCGCCGGTTCTGCTGCGGCAGAAAATCCATCGCGAAGTGAATGCCGGCGAGCTCGCGGCCGGGGACCGGCAGATCCCGCGGGCGCGTCGAGCCGATGCAAATCGCCAGGGCGTCGAACTCGGCGCGCAACTGACCGGCCGGAATGTCGACGCCGGCGTGAACGCCGCCGCGAAACGCGATGCCCTCGGCCTCCATCTGATGGATGCGCCGCTGGACGACCCATTTCTCGAGCTTGAAGTCCGGGATGCCGTAGGTCAGCAGCCCTCCCAGGCGGTCGTCTTTCTCGAAGACCGTCACGGCGTGCCCGGAGCGGTTGAGCTGCTGGGCGCAGGCCATGCCGGCCGGGCCGGAGCCGATCACGGCGACTCTCTTGCCGGTGCGCGCCGGCGGCGGCTGGGGCCCGATCCAGTCTTCCTCCCAGCCGCGCTCGGCGATGGTCTTCTCGATGTTCTTGATGGTCACGGAGTCATTGTTAATACTCAGGACGCAGGCCGCCTCGCACGGCGCCGGGCAGATCCGCCCGGTGAACTCCGGGAAGTTGTTGGTCGAGTGCAGCACTTGCAGGGCCTGCTTCCAGCGCCCGCGATACACCAGATCGTTCCAGTCGGGAATGATGTTGGTGAGCGGGCAGCCGGTGTGGCAGAAGGGAATGCCGCAATCCATGCAGCGCGCGGCCTGCTCGCGCAGGATCGGTTCGGGGAACGGCTGGTAGACTTCCCGCCAATCCTGGACGCGTTCCTCGACGGAGCGGCGCGGCGGGGCGACGCGGGAGTATTCGAGGAACCCGGTGACTTTACCCATGGATCACTGGGGAGGTTGGCGCGGCGGCGCGGTGCGACACCGGGCGCCGCGCCGGGGCCATGCCGGAATACTCCCGGCGGCAGGCGAGTCGGGGGAGGTGACCTTACCCACGGGCCACCGGCTGCGCGGCGGCGGCCGGCAGCAGCACGCCGGCGGGGACGGCCGCCTCGGCCTTCTGCTTCTCGATCACGCGCCGGTACTCGCGCGGCATCACCTTGACGAACCGCGGCAGCAGGGCGTGGAAGTGCTCGAGCACCCACTCGGCCTTGGGACTACCCGTATAGTGGTAATGCCTTTCGAGCAGGCGGCGCACCAGGCGGACGTCCTCCGGCTCGACGACCGGCTCGAGTCCGACCATCTCCAGATTGCAGCGCCGCTCGGCGAAGTCGCCGCGCTCGTCGAGCACGTAGGCGACGCCGCTCGACATGCCGGCGGCGAAGTTCCGCCCGGTCGCGCCGAGCACCACCACCACGCCCTTGGTCATGTACTCGCAGCAATGGTCGCCGGCGCCCTCCACCACGGCGTGCGCGCCGGAGTTGCGCACGGCGAACCGCTCGCCGGCCATCCCGTGCAGGTAGACCTCGCCGCCGGTGGCGCCGTAGAGGCAGACGTTGCCGACCAGGATGTTCTCTTCGGGCCGGAAGGCGGATCCGCGCGGCGGGTAGATGACGATCTTGCCGCCCGAGAGGCCCTTGCCCATGTAGTCGCAGGTGTCGCCTTCGAGCTCGAGCGTCACGCCGCGCGCGAGAAACGCGCCGAAGCTCTGCCCGGCGGAGCCCTCGAAGCGGCAGTAGACGGTGTCGTCGGGCAGTCCCGCGCTGCCGTAGCGGCGAGCGATCTGTCCGGAGAGCATGGCGCCGACGGTGCGGTGCACATTGCGAATCGGCATGTGGATGTCGACCCGCTCGCCGCGCTCCAGGGCCGGCTCGGCCGCCACGATCAGCCGGTGGTCGAGCGCTTTCTCAAGGCCGTGGTCCTGCTCCTGGCAGTGGTAGCGCGCCACGGTTTCGGAAACCTGCGGGCGGTAGAAGATCTGCGAGAAGTCGAGGCCGCGCGCCTTCCAGTGATCGATGGCGGGGTCGACCTCGATCAGGTCGCTTCGCCCCACCATCTCGTTGACCGTGCGGAAGCCGAGCTGGGCCAGGATCCGGCGGAGCTCCTCGGCGACGAAGAAGAAGTAGTTGATGACGTGCTCGGGCTGGCCGGCGAATTTCTTGCGCAGCTCGGGGTTCTGCGTGGCGACGCCGACGGGACAAGTGTTGAGGTGGCACTTGCGCATCATGATGCAGCCCATTGACACCAGCGGCGCGGAAGAGAATCCGAACTCCTCGGCCCCCAGCAGGCAGGCGATGGCGACGTCGCGGCCGGTCTTGAGCTGGCCGTCGGTCTGCACCACGATCCGCCCGCGCAGGTCGTTGAGCACGAGCGTCTGGTGGGTCTCGGCGAGACCCAGCTCCCAGGGGATGCCGGCGTGCTTGATGGAGCTGAGCGGCGAAGCGCCGGTGCCGCCGTCGTGGCCGCTGATGAGCACGACGTCGGCGTGGGCCTTCGAGACGCCGGCGGCGATGGTGCCGACGCCCACCTCCGCCACCAGCTTCACCGAGACGCGCGCCCGCGGGTTGGCGTTCTTCAGATCGTGGATGAGCTGGGCGAGGTCCTCGATCGAGTAGATATCATGGTGAGGCGGCGGCGAGATCAGACCCACGCCCGGAATCGAGCAGCGGATCCGCGCGATCGTCTCGTCGACCTTGTGGCCGGGGAGCTGGCCGCCCTCGCCGGGCTTAGCCCCCTGGGCCATCTTGATCTGGAGCTCCTCGGCGTTGACCAAGTACGTCGCGGTGACGCCGAAGCGAGCCGAAGCGACCTGCTTGACGGCGCTGCGGCGCCAGTCGCCGTTCGGGTCGCGCTGGTAGCGCGTTTCGTCTTCTCCGCCCTCGCCGGTGTTGGATTTGCCGCCGATGCGGTTCATGGCGATGGCCAGGGTCTCGTGCGCCTCCTTGCTGATGGAGCCGAACGACATGGCGCCGGTGGCGAAGCGCTTGACGATATGGGAAGCCGGCTCGACCTCCTCGATCGGAACCGGCGTGGATTCCTTGAACCGGAACAGCCCGCGGAGCGTGCACAGATGGTCCGTCTGGTTATTGATGAAGTCCGCATACTGCTGATAGGACTCCCAACTATTGCTCCGCACGGCGTCCTGGAGTTTCGCGACGGTCGTGGGATTGAACAGGTGGCGCTCGCCGCGGACGCGGTACTGGTATTGGCCGCCGACGTCGAGGTCGGTGTCGGTTTCCTCGCGCGGCCGCAGCGCGAACTCGTGGCGCATGGCCGACTCGCGCGCCAGGACGCCGAGGCCGACGCCGCTGATCCGCGAGGCCGTGCCGGTGAAATACTTCCCGACCAGGTCCTGGTCGAGCCCGATGGCCTCGAAAATCTGCGCCCCGCAGTAGCTCTGGATGGTCGAGATGCCCATCTTCGAGATCGTCTTCAGCAGGCCCTTCTTGATCGACTTGAGGAAATTCGCCAGGGCCTTCTCGAAGTCGATTTCAGGCGGCAGAGCGCCGTTGAGCGTCATGCCGGCGAGCGTTTCGATCGCCAGGTAGGGATTGACGGCGCTCGCCCCGTAGCCGATCAGCAGGGCGAAATGCATCACCTCGCGCGGCTCGCCGCTTTCGACGATCAGGGCGCACTGGGTGCGCAGCCGCTCGCGGATCAGGTGGTGATGGACGGCGGCCACGGCGAGCAGGCTCGGGATCGGGGCCAGGGTCTGGCTGACGCCGCGGTCGGAGAGCACCAGCACGGCGCAGCCGGCCCGCACCGCCTCGCTGGCCTTGGCGCAGAGATCGTCGAGCGCGGCCTCCAAGCCCGGGCCGCCCTCGGCAACCGGGAACAGCGCGGCGAGCGTGGCGGCCCGGAAATCGACCTGTCGGACGCGGCGCAGCTTCTCGAGTTCCCGGTTGGTCAGGATCGGGTACGGCAGCCGCAGCGTCCGGCAGTTCGCCGCGGTTTCCTCGAGGATGTTGCCTTCCCTGCCGATGTATGTCGCGAGCGACATGACGAGCTCTTCGCGGATGGGGTCGATCGGCGGGTTGGTCACCTGGGCGAAGAGCTGCTTGAAGTACTCGAACAGCAGGCGCGGCTTGTCGGAGAGGCAGGCGAGCGCCGCGTCGTTGCCCATGGAGCCGACGGGTTCCTCGCCCTGCACCGCCATCGGCGCCAGGACGAGGCGCAGGTCTTCGTCGGTGTAGCCGAAAGCGCGCTGGCGGAACAGGATCGTGTCGTGGTCGACGCCCGCGACCTGCGGCGGCCCGGGCAGGCTCTCGAGCGTGAGCAGATTCTTTTTCAGCCACTGCCGGTAGGGCCGCCGGCGAGCCAGCCGATCCTTGATTTCTTCGTCGCCGAGGATGGCGCCCTCGACGGTGTCGACCAGAAACATCTGCCCGGGCTGCAGGCGGTCCTTGTGGCGGATGTTTTCCGGCGGGATCGGGAGCACGCCGGTTTCCGACGCCAGCACGACGAAGCCGTCGTGGGTGATGGTGTAGCGGCAGGGGCGCAGGCCGTTGCGGTCGAGAATGGCGCCGATCACGCGCCCGTCGGTGAAGGCGATGGCCGCCGGGCCGTCCCAAGGCTCCATGAGGGAGGCATGGTATTCGTAGAAGGCACGGAGGTCGGGGTCCATGTGCCGCTGCGTGCCCCAGGCCTCGGGGATCAGCATGAACAGGGCGTGGGGCGCCGAGCGGCCGGCCTGCACCAGAAGCTCGAGCGCGTTGTCGATGTTCGCCGAGTCCGATCCGCCCGGCTGGATGATCGGGAAGCACTTCTTGATGTCGCGGCCGAACAGCTTCGAGCGAAGGACGCTTTCCCGCGCCGCCATCCAGTTGACGTTGCCCTTGAGCGCGTTGATCTCGCCGTTGTGCGCAACGTAGCGGTAGGGGTGCGCGAGCGGCCAGCTCGGAAACGTGTTGGTCGAGAACCGCTGGTGTACTAAGGCGAGGGCGCTCTCAACGAGCGGGTCGGATAGGTCGCGGTAGAAGGCGGTGATCTGCGGCGCCGTCATTAGACCTTTGTAGACGACGGTGACGGCACTCATGCTCGGGACGTAGAAGATCGAGACCTTCTCCGGGCCGAGGGCGCGGATGGCGCTCTCGACACGCTTGCGGATCACGTAGAGCTTTCGCTCGAAGGCCCGCTCGTCGAGGCCGTTGGCGCGAGCGATGAACACCTGCCGGATGAACGGCAGCGAGCGTCGGGCCAGCCATCCCAAGGCGGAGGGCTCGATGGGCACGTCCCGCCACCCCAGCACCCGCTGGCCTTCTTCTGCGACGATGTGCGCTATCGCCCTTTCGGCAAGCTCGCGCTGCTCGCGGTCCGGGGGCAGGAACAGCATCCCGAGGCCGTATTCCCCCGGATTCGGAAGCGAAAAATGGCTTTGTTCTGCCTCCGCGGCGAGGAACCCGTGGGGGATCTGGAGGAGCATTCCGGCGCCATCGCCGGTTTCGGGGTCACAACCGCAGGCACCGCGGTGCGTGAGGTTGACCAGGACCTCGATCGCTTTGTCTATGATTTCACGGGACTTACGGCCGCCAGAATTGACGACGAAGCCAACCCCGCAAGCGTCGTGCTCGAATTGAGGATCGTAAAGACCCTGTTTGGCGGGCAGCCCGAAATTGGCTTTGTTTTGCATTCTTTGTTTTGTCGTGCCACGCCGGCCCCGGGGGGTACACCCCACCGGACTGGCGACAGTGTAGCGCGGGAGGTTGTATTAGACAAGAAAAACTATTCTGTCGTTACAATAAGGAGAACTTATGAAGCCCAGAACCGGGCGCGCCAGCAACTCCCGGTTTTACAACAGCTTCTCCAGGGTGGCGGGACTGGGCGTCATCGGCACAGTCAGGGGTGCGACTTTTCCCTTGTATGCCCCAGGGAGGAAGTAATACAATACATTGTTGACCGCGTCCTAAGAACGTGTCTGTGCAACCCCGGATGCGTTCGCAATATCACCAGTAGGCAAGATTCGAGGAGAGTAGAGATGCGCACGATTGGTTCCTTGGCAGTCCTTCTGGTTTTGGGTGTTGGGAGCGCGTGGGCGCAGGTGACAGTGCCGGGGACTTCCGTCCCATGGCTGGCCGGGATGCCGGCGGGCAGCACCGCCAGCGGCGGCGATGTCGCGCCGGCGCAGTCGCCGGTGCAATTCACGACGTTTGCAGTGACCCCGGGCCTGGTGTTGCGCTTCACCGCGACCGGCGCCGTCTGTAATTTCGGCTGCGCAGGGGATCCGCCAGACGGCGGGGGCCCTTTTGGGCACGGCGCAGAGAATGGGATGTCCGATGTTGTTGCTCCATTGAACTCCTTGCTGGGCGTCTTCCTGGATGCCAGCCAGCCGAATCTTTCGGCCGCGCCGGGTGGGCTCGACTTCAGCACGTTGGCTAGCCGGGACTACCTCACGCTCTCACCGGCGTTGAAGCAGGTGTTCTTCATCGGGGATGGTCTCACCAGCGGTAGCGTGCGGCAGGGGATTGTCGTTCCAGCGGGAGCGACAAGGCTTTTTCTGGGCACCATGGACGGCGGCGAGTGGAACAACAACGCCGGGTCGTTCAGCGTGGGGGTCTTTCTCGTGGACGTGCCGGGCGGCTCGAACCCCTGGCTGGCTGGGATGCCGAATGGCAGCACCGCGAATGGCTTCGACAGCGCACCGGGCCAGTCGCCGGCCCTGGTAACGGGCTTAACGGCGGGTGGCTCTTTCGGCTTCAGCGTTACTGGGGCGGTTTCCAATTTCCCCGGTGGCTGCCCGAGTTCCGCGCCGGGTCCCGACGGCGGAGCGAACATTAGCAACTTCCCCGGCCCGGAAAACGGCATGGCCAACGTGACTGCTCCGATCACGGCGCTAATGGGAGTCTTTCTAGATGACAGCCAGCCGAGCTTGACGCCGCCTCCGGCGAATCTCGACTTCAGTACCGCGGCCAGCCGCGACTACCTGACGCTCTCGCCGCTGCTCAAGCAGGTTTTCTTCATCGGCAACGGGCTGACGAGTGGGGGTGTGCAGCAGCAGATTATTGTTCCCGCCGGTGCGACGCGCCTTTTCTTCGGAACGATGGATGGGCAATCGTGGATCGACAACTGCGGGTCTTACACGGTGACGTTAGCCGGCGCCGCCGGTGCGGCTTGCGCCCGGCACCGTGTGCACGGGCATATTTCTACGACGCCGTCGCACTTTCCGGGTGTCGCCAACGTACATCACGGCCAGCACGGCCACAACGCGCCGGCGATCTCCTGCCAGCCGCCGCACGTGCCCGGTCACGGACCGAGCCTCCTGCCCGACGCGGGCGAAGGGTTGTTCACGACGAACCCGATCGCGACGGAACCTGACTTTGTAGCCGTGGTGAACGCCGACGGCAGCGAGGGGCCGGCGCAACGCGGGACCGTGGTGCAGCTCTTCGGATCAGCCGAAGGACTGTACCTCGACGAGCAGGACCAGCATCCGGCAATCCGCTTCACCGCTCCGGGCTCGCCGCTTTACCGCACGACGCGCCTGCCAGAGGTGCGCGTCGACGGGCTCGATGCCGAAGTGCTCTTCAGCGGTCTCGCGCCGGGCTTGAAGGGAGTCTGGCAGATCAACATCCGCGTGCCGGAAGGAGCGCGCGCCGGGAAGCAGCCGGTGGCAATTTCCTACGAGGGCCAGGAACTCAAGTCTGTCGATATAGCAGTACATTAGCCCGGCCCCGGCGAGCGCTCGCCTGTGGCATGATGATCGCTGGTGACGCTGGAAAATCTGAAGGTTTTCCGGGACATCGCCCAGACCAAGCGCATCAGCCGGGGCGCGGCGATGAACGGGATCAGCCAGTCGGCGGCGTCGCAGCTCATCCAGCAACTGGAGCGCCGGCTCGGGGTCGAGCTGTTTGACCGCAGCACGCGGCCGCTAGCGCTGACGCCGGCGGGAAAGCTCTACTCGGACGCCTGCCGGGACATCCTCCGCCGCTACGAGGAAGCGGGAACGGAAATCGCGGCCCTGAAGGCGGACTCCGCCGGCTCCGTGCGGCTGGCTTGTATTTACTCGATCGGCCTCTACGAGATGGCGCGGCACATGGCCGAGTTCCAGAAGCTGAATCCGAAGGCGCGCGTGCATTTGGAATACATGCGTCCGGACAAGATCTACGAAGCGGTGCTGAACGACCACACCGACCTGGGGATGCTGAGCTATCCGGCGCCGGGACGGGAGCTGAGGGTGATCCCCTGGCGGCACGAGCGCATGGTGGTGGTGGTGAACCCCGAGCACCGGCTGGCGGGCTGCGAGTCGGTCGGAGCGGCCGAGCTGGCCGGCGAGCCGCTGGTGAGCTTCGACGAGGAGCTGCCGATCCGCAAGGCGCTGGACGCGTTTCTGCGGGATTCGAAGGTGGAGACCGAGCCGGTGCTGGAGTTCGACAACATCCAGATGATCAAGGAGGCGGTGGCGGCTGGCTCGGGTATCAGCGTGCTGCCGGAGCAGACCGTGGCGGAGGAGGTGGCGCAAAAGCGGCTGGTGGCGCTGCCATTGCGGGACAGCCACCTGGTGCGGCCGGTGGGGATTATCTGCCGGCGGGGCAAAAAGCTGTCGCCGACGGCGCAGCAGTTTGTGGAGTTTCTGCGAAGCAAGGCGTAACGTGAATTTGGTGATTTGGCGATTTGGCGCTTTGGTGATTGACGCAGGCGCGGATCATTTCGTCGATGCCAGTCGAGGGCGACCAGCCGGTGAAGGACTGAATCTTACAAATGCACGGAACGCGGCGGCGCATGTCCTCGAAGCCGCCCTCGGGGTAGGCTTCCTCGTACGGGACGCGGATGATGGGGCTGGCTGAACCGGCAAGACTGCGGACGCGCTCGGCCAGCTCCAGCATGGAAATCTCCTGCCCACCGCCGATGTTGAAGATCTGGCCCTCGGCTTCGGGGCACGCGAGCAGCGCGAGCAGGGCGTCGAGGCAGTCGTCGATGAAGGTGAAGTTGCGGGCCTGACGGCCGTCGCCGAAGACGCGGATGGGCTCGCCGGCCAGGGCGGCGCGAACGAAGCTCGGCAGCACCATGCCGTAGCGGCCGCGCTGGCGGGGCCCGACGACGTTGAAGAATCGCGTGACGACCACGGGCAGGCCGCGGGCCTCGGCGTAGCCCAGGGCCAGGAACTCGTCGAGCTTTTTGGCCGTCGCGTAGGACCAGCGGCTGACCTCCGACGCACCGAGGATGGAGTCGGCCGACTCGCACAGGGGGCCGGCCTCGTTCTTCCCGTAGACCTCGGAAGTGGAGGCGACGAGAACTTTGCGGCCGAGGCGGGCGCAGGCGTCGAGCACGTTGTCGGTCCCGTGAAGGTTCGTCTTCATGCCGGCCAGCGGATTGTCGAGGACGTGCCGCACGCCGACGGCGGCAGCCAGGTGGATGACGAGATCCGCGCGGGCGGCCAGGCCCTGGACCAGGGCGGCGTCGAGCACGCTGTCTTTGACGAGCTCGAACCGCGGCTCGCCGCGCAGGCCGTCGAGATTGCGGGCCGAGCCGGTCGAGAGGTCGTCGAGGGCGATCACGCGGCGGCCTTCGCGGATGAACCGCTCGGCCAGGTGCGATCCGATGAAGCCGGCGCCGCCGGTGATGAGAACGGTCGAGGCGTCGCGCGTCATGGGCGGATCCCCAGGCTCAGGTAGAAGCCCTGATACCAGCCGCGAGCGGCGAGGAGGCTGTAGTTGCGGCGCTGGTAGCTGGCGTAGAGGCTGAGCGTGCCCGTAAGGCGGAAGGTGGCCGAGGAGGCGAATTCCCAGCTCGATCGGTGGCCGGCGCCGCGCGCGACTTTCTGAGCGCCGCCGGCGGCGCGCGCCTCCCAGGTGAGCCACTGGCCGGCCTCGCCATGGAGGCCGAGGAAGCCGTCCTGCCGAAGGTATTGGTCAGGGGTGAAGAAGCCGGAGTCGAAGCGGGTGTCGCGGCGGAAGTGTTCCCAGCGGCTCTGGACGCCGCCGTCGATCATGAAGGGCCGCTGGTAGCGCAGAACCCGGCGCAGGACGGCCTGGCCGGCGAGGCTGCGGTTCTGGTCGCTCCAGTAGCGGCGCTCGGCGTGGGCCGAGAGCGAGGTTCGGGAATCGAAGGCGTAGGTAGCGCCGCCGGCCACCTGATAGCTCGAGAGATCGCGGTCGATGGCGCGGGGGGTGACCTTGAGAAACTCGCGGGCGGCGCGGAGGTCGAAGGTCCAGCGGTCGACGGGCGTGGCGGCGAGCTGCACGTCGAAAGTTCCGCGCAGGCTGCCGGAGCCGGAGCGGCGGGAAGCGCCGCCGAGCAGCGTGAGGTCGACGCCCGGGGCGGCCTGGACGGTTCCGCCGGCGGCGAATTCGTTGACCAGCGAGGTGGCTCGACCGGCGCTGAAGACGCTGGCGAGCGGCGCCGACGAGCGGTAGTGACCCAGGTCGAGGCGGACCTTGTGGTCGGCGAGGACCGGGAGGTCGAAGCGGAGCGTGGCGACGACGTCGCGGATGCCGTCGGAGTCATTGTATACCGAGTAGGCAGGCGCCTGCGAGAAGCGCGCCGGCTCGGCCAGGCGTTTTTCGATCAGCCGGTAGGCGTCGCCGAAGGTGGACTGGGCGCTGAGGCCTCCCTGGCTCGCGACCTGCGCGGCCAGCTCGGTGAACTCGCGCTGCGCGGCGCGATTCTCACCGAGGTCCCAGAGCGCGTAGATGCGGGCGACGCGGGCGTCGGGGAGCTCGGGGGCCAGGTAGGCGGCGCGCTCGGCGGTGCGGCGCGCCGAGCGGCGCCGGTGACCGGCCCAGTGCAGCACTTCGGCCTTCAGCGCCAGGACCTCGGCGTCGTCGGGCCGCGCCTTCAAAAGTTCGTTGCACAACGCTTCGGCGCCGGCGTAGTCGCCGCGGAACCGGCGGAGGCGCAGCAGCTCGATGGCGGCCTCGCGGTCCGCGGGGCGGAGTTTCCGGTAAGCCTCGTAGGCGCGGATGGCGGCTGCCGCGTCGCCGCTCCAGGCCAGGTTGCGGGCGCGACGGAGATCGAGGCGGGCGGCCAGATCCGCGTCGGAGGCGGCCAGCGAGCGCATTTCGTCGAGGACGGCGAGGGCCTTTTCGTAGTCGCCGGCCATGGTGTAGGAGCCGGCCAGGGCGTCGAGGACGCGGAGGTCGCTCGGGGCGGCGGCGCGGGCTTGCTCGAGAGCGGCCAGGCGAGCGGGAAACTCCGGCGGAAGGTTGGGCGCGGCTCCGGGGAAGACTCCGGCGGCGGCTGCGAGCGCGAGGGAAGGCAGAAGATTCATAGGGGGGGTTACTTTCTCCAGTTGCGATTGCCGGTCGCAAGATCTAACAAGTATTTACCTACGGCGAGCAGGTCGACGGCCAGGCTGAGGAAGCGGACCGGCGTGGCGGCGACCATGCAGGCGGCGGACCGGAAGCGGTCGCCGGATTCGGCGAAGGCGAAGACGGTGAGCGTGGAAAGGGCCGCCTCGAGCGCGACCGTGAAGGCGGCAGCGAGCGGGTGGAAGATCGCGAGGTAGATCAGCACCAGCGGGTAGGAAATTTTTTCGAGCATCGACAGCAGGTCGACCCAGCCGGCGCGGCGGCCGTCGCGGCGGGTGTGCTGCTCGCCCCAGGGCAGACGGTACTGCTCGCGGACGCGGCGGCGGTCGGCGCCGTTCGCGGCGCGCGATCGGGACGGGCCGAAGAGTCCGGTGACGGCGTTCTTGAGCGGCTTAAAAACCGAGAGCGGCAGATCCTTGAAGTAATACTGCGCTTGCAGGAAGGAGCTCGACCAGAAGTAGAGCTGGCGCGGCAGGCGGAAGATGCCGGGCTCCACCGACTCGCAGCGGACGCCGGTCACCGGCGCGTTCTTGTAACCCTTCCAGGCGAAAAAGTGGCCGATGAAAACGTCTTCGGAGTTGGAGAGGTTGTCGCCGAGGAGCGGGGTCGCGTAATCGAAGACCTCGCGCAGGCGGGCGGAGCGGTAGGCGACGGCGCAGCCGATGGGGTTGAGGCGGGTGCCGCAGAACTTCAGGTGCCCGTCGTAGAGGAAGCGCTGGAGGAAGGTGTAGAGGGCGCTGCGGTAGATGACGGTGAAGAACTCGAGCAGCGCTGGAAGCGGACCGCCGCTGGCGGCGCCGCTGCCGAATTCGCGGGCGAGGGTCGCCAGCCGCGCATCGGCCTTTTCCATCGACCGGCGGCGACGGCGGGTCAGCGGCATGACTTCGCCACAGGCGGAAGCCGTGCCGGCGTTGCGGAATAATTCCTCGACCAGGCGCGAGAGGTGATGGCGCTCGCGCAGGATCGTGTCGGCGTCCAGGACGATCACCGCGTCGGCGTCGGTGGAGCGCGCGATTTCACGGAGGGCGGCGGTTTTGCCGGCGGTCGTTTCCCGCCGAACCAGCTCGACCTGACGGCCGCTGAGCTCGCAGAAGCGCCGCACGACTTGCGCCGTGCGGTCGGTCGAGGCGTCGTCGATCATGGTCACCTGGCGCACCGCGAGGTCTTGCTCGAACAGCGAGGCCAAGCAGAGCGCGATGGTGGCCTCCTCGTTGAACGCCGGGACCAGGACGTCGACGGAGGCTTTCGTCCAGTCGAACTTGGGCGTGGGACGCGTGCGGTCGGCGCCCTTCAGTTTTCCGAGCAGCGCCAGCACGACGGTCGGCGATAGGAACCAGTAGGATACAGAGGCCACGGCGGTGTTTACCCAGGTCCAGATTAACCGCGGCCGAGGCGGATTTCTATGACACAGGAGTTCCTGGGAAGTTCGTACTGGCGGACGCCGGCGCGGGGCTGGTACGGGGGTAGGAGTCTTGGGCTATAAGCCTGGCCGCCGGGCGCTCAAAGGCAGGCGCGTTTGTAGACCTCGTCGCGCTTGGCGACGTAGAGGACCTGGACTTTGCGGCCGGCCAGCTCGTAGACGACGCGCCAGTCGCCGATCCGCAGCCGGTAGAGGTTGGCGTGACCCTTCAGGGGCTTGATGGTATCACCCCGTGGATAAGGGTTCGCAGCCGGCGCCCGAAGGCCAGACAGAATGCGCTGCGCGACAGCCGGGCTAAGCTTTTCGACTTGCCGGGCGGCGGGTTTTTTTACGTCGACTTCGAAATTGGTCACGCAGCTGTCTTTCGATCTCGGCCAGCGGGATGCCGGCGCTGCGGCGAGACTGGCGATAGCGCCGCAAAAAGTAGGGATGGGAGGACAGGATGAAGTCCTCGAGGTCGAGGTTCTCGGGCACCCGGCTGACGACCGCAACCGGCCGGGAGTTCCGTGTGACGAGAACCCGATCACCCCGCTCCACGCGGCGGAGAACGGCCGAGGCGTTGATCCTGAAATCGCGAACGGTGGCGAGGTTCAACATCTTTGTAGGTTCTTTGTCCTACGTTGATCATAGCACAGGCTGAATTCCCAACCTTACCGGATTAGCCTCCGCGCGTGAGTTGCTCGCCGCCGCCGCCGACTTGAGCAGACTTACTCCAACTTTTCGTAGGGCTGTGGATAGCCGGGCCCAGTTAGGCGCGCCGCATGCGACCTGGGATGATGGCGGACAACCGGATTTGGTGGGAGCTTACCGAATAATACCGGTAGCCTTTCATCAGCCCCCGGCGGCGGACCGGATACATCGCTGGAAACACTGCCAGCAGATCCAGGATGCGCCCAGCCCGCTTCTGCACCGGAAGCGGCAAGCTTTCAAAGATTTGGGCGACCCCGTCACCGAAAACCACGGTCACAAATGATTGCGGCGCTTCACGACCGTCCAACTAGTAAACCTGCTTCTACGGAACCCGGCCTCCGACCGTTCCTTCTGGCGGCGGAGGGTAACCGAATGAAACCGCTCGAGTTGATCCAGGAAGCTACCTAGGGTGATGTGAGTCTTCAGAACTTCTCGAACCGCAAGGCTACGGTTACCGTTGTGCGATTTGGCTAGCGAAGCGAGGATGCGCTCGGCCTGATCATCCAACAGGATCTGGCGGCGCCTCATGACCGAGATGGTAGCACACCTCGCAAAGCGGCCTTCTACGGCACGCTCGGCGCCAGCCACATGGCGTTCGCGAACAGCCGCGTCAGCCGCGGCCACAGCAGCCGGAAGTTGGGGTCCTCGGCGAACAGGATGACGTGGCCGCGGCCGAGTTTTTCCGCGATCACGTGCGGCGTGCCGGCGAGGCGCTTCTCGGTATCCGGCCAGATGAAACCGCTGACGCGCAGGTTCTCCTTGGCGTAGGAAGCGACGGCGGTGCCGTCGCGGCTGGACGTGAAGATCATGTCTGAGGAATGCATAGCGACCTGGGAAGGCTCATAGCCCAGGGCGAGGAAGTGGGCGGTGTTGAAGTCGACGCGGACCATGGCGCCGGGCGTGCGCTCGACTTCTTTTTCCTGGGGCTCCTTCTCGGGCGGCGCGGGTAGTTGCGCCGTCGCTGCGGCGGCCGGCGCGGCCGGGCCGCCGCCGCGGGGCGTCTCCTCGCGGCGGCCGAGCAAGCGCGAGCTGGTCCACTCCACGCCGCGGCGCGCGGCGAACGCGGCGCCGCCGCGGAGGCCGATGAAAACGCCGCCGCCCTCGATCCAGCTCCGCAGGCGCGCCACGCCGGCGGCGCCTAGCTCTTCCTGGTAGGCGGCGTCGCTGCCGTCGGGAAAGATGATCACCTCGTACTCGCGCAGGTCCGCGCTGCGGAATTGCCGCGCGCGGATCGGCGTGAAGGGATACTCGATCATCCGCTCCATCAGAAACCACTGGTTCCCGTAGCTGCGGCCGTTGACCGGCTCGTAGACGGCCATAGCCACGCGGGGCTTCTTGAGATCGACGACCCGGGGCGAGCCGAGCGTAATGCCCGAGTCGGTCCAGGGCGTGTTGACGGCGCGGACGCGCGCCTGGGACTGCTTGGCCAGCTCCTGGATGCGGTCGTGGAGCTTCTCCGGGTTGCGCTCGACGCGAGCCAGGAACGTCCCGGCGGGGAAAGTCTCATTCCCGACTTGAAACTGCCCGCGGGCGACGAGGAGCTTGTAGTCCTCCTGAAACAACGCCCCGATCAGCTTGAGCGCGGCGTTCGATACGGGTATCAGGTAGGCATAAGCGGCGCGGCCGCCTTCGACGCCGCCGGTAAGCTGCGGCGGCCCGGTGAGGGGCTCGAGTTTGGCGGCGGCGCCGGCGCGGTCCTCGGTCCAGTACGCCTCGACGCCGAAGCTCAACGGCAGCGACCAGGCGGTGATGTCGTAGAACCCGGGACGCTCGCGGCTGGCGCGGCGGCCGAGCTTCTCGTTGCGCTCGTGCTTGGCCTTCTCCTCTTTGACAAAGGCCTCGTTGAGCTTCGCTTCGGGCTCCAGCAGCGTTTGAATCAGCCGTTTCTGCGGCTGGATCAGCGGGATGACGTAGGCGCCGGCGGGAAACTCGCGGCCCTCGACCTTCGAGTCCAGGTAGCCGTGCGCCCGCTCGGATCGAAACGCCGCGCCGGCGCGGAAAACCTCGGCTTGATGCTCGAGCAGCAGGGCGACCAGAGCCGCCGCCTGGTCCGGGTTCTTGCCCGGCAGCAGGACATACTGCCGGGCGGGGCCTTTGTCGCCGTCCTCGAGGCCCGTCTTGCGGAACTGGTAGAAGTCCTCGAGGCGGCTGTCCTTGTTCTCGGCGGTGGCGCGCAGCACGGCCATGGATCCCGCGTAGTGCTTAGCGATACCGCTCTGGAGCGTGGAGATGGTTTTGTCGGCGCGCTCCAGCCGCAGGCCCTGGCCGCCCCCGCCGTCGGTCTCGAACGTCAGGCCGGTCGCGCCGTTGAGCGTCGGGTAACTGTCGAAGTAGCCGGGATAGAACAGGTCGAAAACCTCCCGGTTCATGAAGCTCCAACCGTAGCGGCCGAACTCGGCGGCGATGGCTTTGCCGAGAACCTGCTCCCATTTCGCGGTCGACGGCGGAAAGTTCTCGTTGACCGGCAGCGCCACGGGCGGAAAGAAAAAGATCGGCGGGTTGCCGTGGTGGTCGATGAACACCTGCGGATTCCAGCGGTGAATCTCGCGGACGATCTCCCGCGTTTCCTTTTGCGAAAGCGCGATGGCGTCGCGGTTGAGGTCGATGTGGTAGTGGTTGTCGTTGGAGCTCATCAGCCAGTCGCCGGAGTGCTCGGCGGCGGCCGGGTCGGCGACGCCGTTCTTGCCGTGGGTGATGGCGTTGTACCAGGTGACGAAGCGGTCGTGCGACTCGGGGTTGTGGGCGGGGTTGACGATGGTGATCAGGCGCTGGCGGATCAGGCGCGTGACGGCGTCTTCGCCGGCGGCGAGCTGGTAGGCGGTCTGCAGCGCGGCCTCGAAGGCGGCCGACTCGTTGCCGTCGTTGGCGTAGTTCAGCCACACGATGCCCGGCGTCGCCGCGGCGATCTGCTTGGCCTGCCCGTCGGTGGTCTTGCGCGAGTCGCGGAGGCGGGCCACGGCGGCGCGGTGCGCTTCCAGGCGCCCCATGTTGTCCTCGGAACTGATGATCACCAGCCAGGTCTTGCGGCCCTCGTAGGAGGCGCCGTATTGCTGGACCTTCACGCGGGGCGTGGCGGCGGCCAGCGCCTGAATGTACGCCTCCATCTGGTAGTGGTAGGTATGGCGTTCCCCGATGGCGTGGCCGAGAATGGCCTCCGGGCGCGGGACTTTGGCGTTGTAAGAGCCGCGGCCATAAAAGTCAAAAACCTCGGCGCTCCAGGCTGGCGCGGCGAGAAGAGCAAACCACAGAAGCAGGGCCGATCGGTTCACGGCGTCCTCCTCGATCCGATTAAGATCGCACATCCGCGGGGCGGCGCGCAGCGTAATTTCTGCGAAGAGAGTAGATATTGCGCGGCCTCAGCTCCCGCAACGTGTTGACGCCGCTCGGCTAAGCTCCTGGCAAGGCAATTGCTTTAAGTAGTGCTCTTGGAGGAACTTCGATGGAAAACAACGAGATGGAATTCGCGGGGACCTCGCAGGGTTGGGGCCGCAAGTTTGTTCTGGTGCTGGGGGCGCTCCTCGCGCTGGCGGCGAACGGATACATGCTGGTGTCGCTGAGCCGGTTGGGCGGCGAGGTGAAGCAGTTGCGGGCGTCTCTGGGAACGGCGCAGTTGGAGATTGCCCAGATTCACGAGGCTTCGGCGGCGGCCACGGCGGCCAGCCGGCAGAGACTCGAGTCGCTCGGCAACGAGCTGCAAGCGGCCCGGCGCCAAGCCGCGACCGCCGTGGGCAAGGCCAAGATCGAGGCGCAGCGTCACGCCGACCAACTGGCCGGCGCTCTCGCCCTCGAGCAGCAGAAGCACCAGGAACAGACGACCACGCAGCTCTCAGAAGTCAAGGAAGCCGCCAGCGCCGCGAACACCCGGATCTCCGACGTTTCGACCGAGGTCACCGGCGTCCGCAGCGAAGTCGCCAGCACCAAGTCCGAGGTCGACCGCCTGCTGACCGACCTGAAGCGCGTCAACGGCGACCTGGGGGTGATGAGCGGGTTGATCGCGACCAATTCCCGCGAGCTCGGGGCGCTCCGGCAGCTCGGCGAGCGCAACTACTTCGAGTTCACCCTGGCGAAGGGGGCGCAGCCGCAGAAGGTCGGCGACATCCGCATGACGGTCAAGAAGATCGACTCGAAGCGCCACAAGTACACCATGGAAGTCTTCGCCGACGACAAGCGGGTCGAGAAGAAGGACAAGGGAATCAACGAGCCGGTGCAGTTCTACGTGGCCGGGACGCGGCAGCCGTATGAGTTCGTCGTGAACCAGGTTAGGCCGGACCGGCTGGTCGGGTACCTCGCGACGCCGAAGGTGCAGATCGCGTCGCGGTAACGGCGAGCGTCACTCAGGTACCGCCGAACAGGACCACGCCGCCGCGGCGGTACAGACGGACGGGGAGGTTTTGCGATGAGCGCCTCAGAGAAGCGCCTTTACTGCCTCGCCATGGGACTGGTAGTAGGTCTGGCGATCCAGACGGGATGCGGCACAGCGCCGGAGCAAGCCACAGACAAAGCACCGGCCGCCAAGAAGAGCGCGGCGGCGCCGGCCAAGAAGCCGCAGCCGCGGACGGCGACACTAGCCGAAGGAACCGAGCTGAAGGTCCGCACCACGAACGCTCTTTCGACCGAATCGCACAAATCGGGCGACACCTTTACAGCGACGCTGGAGGAGCCGCTTTCGGACGGCAACTGGGTGATCGCCGAGAAAGGCGCGAAAATCGAAGGCACGGTCGTGGAAGCCGAGAAGGGTGGCCGCGTCGAGAGTCGAGCTCGACTCGCGGTTCGGCTCACCCAAGTACAAACCAGCGACGGCCAGACGGTCGAGGTCGCCACCAACAGCGTGACCAGGCAAGCCAAGAGCACCAAGAAGGACGATGCGACCAAGGTCGGGATCGGCGCCGGCATCGGCGCGGCGATCGGGGCCATTGCCGGCGGCGGCAAGGGAGCGGCCATCGGCGCCGCCACCGGCGCCGGAGCGGGCGCCGGCGTGGTGCTGGCCACGCGGGGCGATCCGGCGGTGCTGCCGTCGGAAACGGTCCTCAATTTTCGTCTGCGGAACCCTGTGACGGTTACGTCCAAGTAACCAGGAGGAACAGGTTCGATGACTACCCAAGCAATGCGGTTCGCGTTCTGCTGCGGCGCGTCGGCGGCGCTGGCCGCGGGCCCGGCCCTGCGGGCGGCCGTGCAGTCGGAGATTCCGGCTGGCACTCGGTTTATGGTCGAGTTGCGCGATAAGCTCGAGGCCAGGAAGGTGAAGCGCGGGAAATCGTTCGAGGCGCGAACGGTCGAAGCGCTGCGGGCCGCCGACGGCTACGTCGTCCCGCCGGGCGCCAAGCTGAAGGGAAAAGTCAGCTACGTCGACGGCAATCGCATGGCGCTGCGGTTCGAGCAGATCGAGGCGGCCAAAGGCAAGACGCCGATTGTCGCGACGACGCTGGGAGTAGTCGGCGAAAGAGGGGTTCGAGCCGAAGCGGGCGAAGAGGGGGAGATTCGCGCATCCGGCAGCCGGGGTGAGAGCGCCGCGATTGGAGCGGCGATCGGGGCGGGCCTGGGCGCCGCCCTCGGGTCTCGTTCCGGCGGCAAGGAAGCAGCCATCGGGGCAGGCACCGGGGCCGCCGCCGGAGCCGCTCTTGGCGTCGCCGCCGGAGGCCGCGACCTGGTGCTCGACAAGGGCTCGCGGATCGATCTGCGTCTCGACCGGCCGCTGCTTTTCAAGCGCTAAGCCGGCGCCTTCCGCGTAAGATACGGTAGGAGACGGCCTTCACTGGCCGTACCGAGGAGGAGTGTCCATGCGCGCGCCGCTCGCCGCTGTCTGCCTCTCATTGATTCTCACAGGCAGTCTGTTCGCCCAGGGCCTGACCACCACAGCAACCAAAGACGACTGGGAAGAGATCAACTTCGAGTTCGATTCTTCCGTCCTGACCGACGGCTACCCGAGCCTGTTGCGCCTCGCCGAGCTGCTGCAGAAGAACCCGGGGTTCAGGGTTAAGGTCGAAGGGCACACCGATTTCCGCGGCACCGACGGCTACAACGAGACGCTGGCGCTGGCGCGCGCCGCGACGGTCCGCGACTTTCTGTTGAAGTACGGCGCCCCGTCCGGCCAAATCGAAGTTTCCGGCCGCGGCGAGGCGGCGCCCAAAGTGGACAACCGCACCGCCGAAGGCCGCTTCATGAATCGCCGCGTCACCCTCTACGTCACCGATGCGCAGGGCCGCGCCGTGAGCGCCGGCGGAGTGGGCGAGGCGATCCGCGCCATGAGCGAGCCGGCCAAACAACCGGATTGCTGCGCCGACATCCTCAAGAAGCTGGACAAGCTGGACGAGATCGTGTCGTTGTTGCGGGACCTGAAGGCGGAAAACGATCAGCTCAAGAAAGACGTGGCCGGGCTGAAAGCGGCGCAGTCGGGACTGAAGAAAGAGGTCGAGCGCGTCGTCGCGGCGCCCAAGCCGCCCGAGCCGGCCGCCATCGCCAAGGCCGTCGAGTCGGCCGTCGAGAAGGCCATGCCGAAGTCGCGGCGCTTCTCGCTGCTCGGTCTGAACGCCGGTCCGGACATGACGGGCAATGTTACCTTCACTGGCAAGGGCCGGTTCTTTGCGCCGTTTAACGAGACGTTCGCCCTGCAGGCCGAGGGAGAGTATCAGTACCATCGCGACCGCCAGGAAGGCCAGTTCGACCTCGGCCTGGTGAATCGCATCCGCAATGTCCAGGCCGGGCTGTTCTCGAGCTTCAAGTACGCCAACATTCGCGAGTTCGACCGCGGCGGGACGCTCGGGCAGGGCGCGCTGACCGTCGACTACCTGTTCTCGCGCGGCCGCGTCGGGTTCTTCGGAACAAAGGGCTTCCGCGACAACGTCGGGGTGAACCGCCGCGTGCTCGGCCGCAACATCTTCGAAGAGAGTTACCTCAAGATCGTCGACCAGATCGGCGGCAGCACCCAGATCGGGCTGCGCAAAGACTCCTACGTCGAGGGCAACCTCGGCGCGCTGATCCGCCGCGGCGGCGACAATCGTCCGGGCGGTATAGTTCGCTTCGTGCAGCCCATCAGCCCTGCGTGGGCCTTCACGGTGGAGGCCGGGCTGAACGAAACGCTGATCGGTCCGAGCCACAGCGGGCGCGTCGCCGTCGGGGTGCAGTTAGGGAACTGGGTCCGGCCGAAGGAGTTCGCCGGGCTGAAGCATCCGGTCCCGGTGGACATCCCGCGGCTGCGGTATGAAGTGCTCAAGCGCCGCGTGCGCACCGGTAACGACGCTCCGATAGCCGACGCCGGAGCCGACCAGCAGGGCGTCGACGCCGGCGTGAAGACTCTCGACGGCTCGGCCTCCTTCGACCCGGACGGCGATCCGATCACGTTCCAGTGGCAGCAGATCGGCGGGCCGGCGGCCGCGCTGTCCGGCGCCGCCACGGCGCGCGCGACGTTCACGGCGGCGGAGGGCCAGACTTATGCGTTCCGCCTGACCGTGAAAGACGACGGCGGCCTGCAAGGCGTCGATCGAGTCGTCGTAACGACGCTGGCGGCGCCGGAAGTGAAGATCGTCCGGTTCACGGCGAATCCTTCCACGATCCGCGCCGGCCAGACCACGACCCTGGTGTGGGAGGTGCTAAACGCCGACGAGGTTACGATCAGCCCCGTCCTGGGCCGCGTCGACGTCCGGGGCGGAACCTCCACGGTGGCGCCCGTCGAGACCACTACCTACCGCCTCACCGCCCGCAATCGCCGCGGCGAGGTCAACGAAGCCGTGACGGTAACAGTCGAGCGGCCCGAAGTGCGCATCCTGCGCTTCACAGCCACGCCGGCGACCATCAACCGGGGCGAAGCCTCCACCCTATCCTGGGAAACCGAGAACGCCACGGAGGTGACCATCCGCGGCATCGGGACCGTGCGGCCCAACGGCACAGCGCCCGTTTCTCCGACGGAAACGACTACCTACACGCTCACGGCGCGGAACCGCTTCGGCGAGGTGACCGCGACCGCCACCGTCCAGGTCGTGGCGGGTCCATCCCCGCGGATCATCCGCTTCGCGGCCACGCCGGTCGAGGTCCTGCCCGGCGAGCAGTCGACGCTGCTGTGGGAGGTGGAAAACGCGACCGAAGTCAGCATCGAGGGTATTGGCAGTGTGCAGTTGACCGGAACCTCGGTGGTGACGCCCGCGGATACGACCACCTACCGAATCACGGCGGGCAACGCGCGGGGCAGGGTCTCGGCGACCGCCGTGGTCGGCGTGATCCGGCCGGTGAAGATCCTCGACTTCGTGGCCGACCCACCGTCGACGACGCGGCGCCGTCAGCCGGTGACGCTGCGGTGGTCGACACAGAACGCCACCGAGGTCGTTATCACCGGCGTCGGCTCGGTTCCGGTAAACGGCTCGATCCAGGTGATGCCGGAGTCCACGGTGAGCTACTCGCTGGTGGCCTACGGCAAGCGCAGCCAGGCCACCGCCTTCGTGGTGGTGAAGGTCGGGCCGGCGGTGAACTCGCCGCCGGTGGCCGACGCCGGTCCGGATCTCTTCACCTATTATAGCGACCTGGCGCTGGACGGCTCGCGGTCGTTCGATCCGGACGGCGATCCCATCACCTACTCCTGGCGGGTCGTCGGGCCGCAGCAGGTCAACATCATCGCCGGCAACACCGCGCGCCCGCGCGTGCAGCTGCTCAGCGGCATGGTGCTCTACACCTTCGAGCTGACCGTGACCGACGACAAGGGCGCCAGCAGCCGCGATACCATGACCGTGAACTACAACGACCCGTGAGCGGTGGGGCGGGGCGGCCCCTGCGGCGCTGAAGGTTACCGCTGCAGGGGGTTCTCCCACTTCAATCCGCGAAACCGGGCAAAGTCCCCGTCCGCCGAGCAGAGGACCAGTCCGTGCTCGATGGCCAGGGCGGCCAGATGGGCATCGGGGATCAGGTTCGACCGGATCGCCGGTCCCGCCAGCAGAGAAGCCAGAACCTCGCGGTGACGCTCGGTGGGCATCGGGATCCAGACCGATGGACAGCCGAGCCACTCCTCCACCTGGCCCCAGGCAGTTCCGAGACTCTCCGGCCGTTCGAAGATACGCGGGTTTGTGACCAGCCGTAGAAACGCCACCAGACTGGACCATGGCATTCCGACGCGGACCGTGCCGTTCAGGCGCTCATCCAGCCAGTCGCGGGCGGCGTCGTGTTCCCGGAAGAAGGCCACCCGAGCGTAGACCAGCAGGTTCGCGTCAAGCAGCGTCACCGAAAGGATTCTCCTTCGGCCACGGCGAGAGCTTCCGAGACGTCGTCAATTCCGCCGACCAGGCAGCGGCCTAGCGACACGGCCCTGGTGCGGTAGGGTTTCCGTCGCGGGGCTGGCGATGCCATCCGACTCAAGCCTTCCCGCAGGGCATCATTCACCACTTGCTTCAGGGTAGCCTTGCGCGCCCGGCGAGCCTGGGCCAGAAGCGCCGCGACGTCCGCCTCTAGCGTGAGAGTGGTTCGCATACATCACAGCATAACACGATTGATGCGTCGATGTCTCAGAGTGTTTTCGCGCGGTAGAAGCTCAGGCTGCTCGATCCCTGGCGCAGCGTTCGCACTCGCCGGAGAGAGCCGAAGCTCGGCGCGAGAGTGATTCGCGCCTCGTGCTCCGCGACGGCGAGGGCCGGCGGGTTTTCGCCCAGCAACGTTAGCGCGGCCTCGTATTCGGCCAGCTCGTCGTACGGCGGGTCCAGAAAAACGATATCGGTGCGGAGGCCGCCGAGCGCGGCGCGCACCCGGCGGTTCAGAACCGTGGCCCTGCGTTCCAGGCTCAGGGCACGCAGATTCTCCCGCAACACCGCCGCCGCCTGGCGATCCTTCTCGATGAAGATGGCCCGCGCGGAGCCGCGGCTGAGCGCCTCGATGCCGACCGCGCCGCTTCCCGCGTAGGCGTCGAGGAAGGTTGTGCCGGCCACTTCGTCGCCCAGGACGTTGAACAGCGTCTCGCGGAGCCGGTCGGAGGTGGGTCGCAGCGCGAGGCCGTGCAGCGTCTTCAGCCGCCGGGATCGAAACTCGCCGCCGATCACGCGCACGCTCAGCAGTCTATCGGAGTTTGGGCATCGATGCCGGGGCGGCGCACGAAGTTCACGGCATGGCATGATGTTGTCGCCGGCGTCGGGCGAGCTGCGCCACCCCAGCAGGCGGCTCGTGGTCCCGGGTCATCAGGAGATTTACTTCAGAGAGCGATAGCTCATGGCGACAAAGAAGAAGACGACCAAGCCAACCGCGATTCCGCGATTCAAGACCGAGGCCGAGGAGGCGACTTGGTGGGACGCTCACCCTGACTTCCTCGCGGAGCAGTTCGAGAAAGCAGCCAAGGAGGGACGGCTGCAGCGCGGCATTCCCAAATCGAAGAGCGTGACGATCAGGGTGCCGGTGAGGGACCTGGAGACCGCCCAGCGCCTGGCCGAGCGCAAGGGGCTTCCGTATCAGACGTACATGAAGATGCTGCTTCATCAGGCACTGGAAAAAGAGCGATTGACGGGATGAGACCAACCACCTGTGGCCCCGGCAAGGGCCAAGAGTGGCGCAGGCGGAATGAAGCGCGGCCTCCACGTAATCGCAAACAGTGGTTGGCGCGAGGATCTCTTCTCCGTGCCTGCGCATCCCCTCTAGACGAAACTCGATGGCTTCAACGCTTCGGTGGCACGCGATTCACCTCATCCCACCAGCACCAGCCCGTACCGACGCTGCCAGCTCTGCTTGATGTACCCCACCAGCGACCGCAGCGCTTCCGCCGACGGCGGGTGCTCGACGAACGCCTGCGCCTCGGCGCGCGCTGCTTCGAGCAGGTCGCGGTCGCGGAGCAAGTCTGCCACGCGGAACGCCGGAAGCCCGCTCTGGCGCGTGCCGAAGAACTCGCCCGGGCCGCGCAGGCGCAAGTCCATCTCCGCGATGCGGAAGCCGTCGGTGGTGTCGATCATGGCGCGGATCCTCTCCCGAGCCGCCTCGGTCGCCTCGCCGCTCACCAGTATGCAGTAGCTCTGCTCGCGCCCGCGGCCGACGCGCCCGCGAAGCTGGTGCAACTGCGCGAGGCCGAACCTTTCCGCGTGCTCGATCACCATCACCGACGCGTTCGCCACGTCGACGCCGACTTCCACCACGCTGGTCGCCACCAGGACGTCGATCTCGCCGGCCTTGAACCGCTGCATGACCGCGTCCTTCTCCGCCGAGTCGAGCCGCCCGTGCAGCAGGCCGATCCGCAGATCGGGAAACACGCGCCGCGAGAGATGGCCGTACATCTCCTCGGCGGCCTTCACGTCGCGCAACTCGGACTCCTCGACCAGCGGGTAGACGACGTAGGCCTGGCGGCCGGCCCGGATCTCGCCGCTCACGAAACCCCATACTTGCTCGATGTAGTCCTGGGTGTAATGGCGGGTCTCGATGGGGAGCCGGCCAGGCGGCAGCTCGTCGATGACGGACACGTCGAGGTCGCCGTAGATCGTCAGGGCCAGCGTTCGGGGGATCGGCGTGGCGGTCATCACCAGGACGTCCGGGGAGGCGCCCTTGCGGAGCAGCTTCAGGCGCTGGATGACGCCGAAGCGGTGCTGCTCGTCGATGATGGCGAGGCCCAGGCGGGCGAACTCGACGTCGCCTTCGATCAGCGCGTGCGTGCCGATCGCCACCTGGACGTCGCCGGACGCCAGGCGCTGTTTGAGGCCGCTCTTGTCGCGGCCGGTGACCGCGCCGGTCAGCAGCGCCACGCGATAGCCGGCCTTTTCGAGCAGGCCCTTCGCATATAGGTAGTGCTGGGTGGCGAGGATCTCGGTGGGCGCCAGGATCGCCACCTGGTAGCCGTTCTCGAGCGCGATGACGGCGGCCTCCAGAGCCACGATGGTTTTCCCGCTGCCGACGTCGCCTTCGAGCAGCCGGTTCATGGGCCGCGGCTCCGACATGTCGTCCGCGATCTGCCGGAGCACCCGCTTCTGCGCCGTGGTGGGCTTGAACGGCAGGATGGCCTTGATCTTCTCGCGGACCGCGTCGTTCAGCGCGAAGGCGATCCCTTCGAGCGACCGCGCCCGCCGCCGCTTCAGCGCCAGGCCGCACTCCAGGTAGAAGAACTCCTCGAAGATCAGCCGCGCCTGGGCCGGCGTGCGGAAGGCATTCAGCACGCGAAGGTCGCTCCCCGGGCTTGGAAAATGGGCCTCGCGCAAGGCTTGCTCTCGCGGCGGCAGCCCCAGCCGCGCCCGCACCGCCTCGGGCAGCGGATCCTCGCCCAGCGCGGCGCTCCCCAGCGCCCGGTCGATCAGGATGCGAAACGCCCGCGAGTGAATCTTCCCCGTGCTCTCGTAGATCGGCACAAACCGCCCCACGTGCAGTCCGGCCTCGTCCTCCTCGCCGGAGAGAATCTCGAACTCCGGATGCACCATCGACAACTCACCGGCGTAGTTGTCGTACTCGATCTTGCCGTAGAAGGCGGCGCGCCGGCCCGGCGTCAGCACCTCGGCCACGTACTGGCCGCGGAACCACTTGCACACCAGCGTCGCCCCGGAGCCGTCGCGGGCGCGCAGCTCGAAGATCCGCAGCGCGCTGCGCCGCAGCCGCACCGGCGAGGCCGACGCCACTTCCGCCACCACCGTGGCCATCTCGCCGGGCGCCAGTTGCGCGATTCTCTTGGTATTGGTGCGATCTTCGTAGCGAAACGGGAGGTAGTAGAGCAGGTCCTCGACCGTCAGAATGGCCTTGCTCTCCAGCAGCTTGGCGCGGGCCGGCCCGACGCCTTTCAGGTAAGTGATCGCGGTGTACAGATCCATTCCGGGCGCCGAGGAAGGCGGTTTCCAGTGTACAATTGCCCGCATGGTGCGTCCTGAAAGACGCGTCTCACTAACGGGTGAAAGTCCCGTCCGGGTAAGCGCCGGAGCGCCCGGTAGCAGGCCCCAGTCCGAGGAAGAGATTCCTTGGGCCGAGCGGGGTGTCAAGAG
>Ga0247727_10002775_pt1 | contig 39562 bp, 24 predicted proteins | sample WisWelCaveWW1625_FD_202498 | JGI IMG/M metagenome (GOLD analysis project Ga0247727, IMG submission 202498) | Biofilm microbial communities from Wishing Well Cave, Virginia, United States - WW16-25 | ecosystem: Environmental > Aquatic > Deep subsurface > Groundwater > Cave microbial mat | place... | reverse complement strand
CACTGTGTCGTTTCCGTGTCCGTTTGCTCGTCTTTTCGATCATACCAAAGGTCGCTTTCTACAGCTTAACCACTGGTCGGATTTTTGGGGAGCTCTTCAAGGTAGGCCAGTTTTTTGTCCAAAGACAATTCTTTGTCGCCTTCCGCAAGCCGCTTGGTAATTAAAACCGTGTAGAGGTAGCCGTAAGAACCAGCACTGTTTCCAACCGGCTCGGCCGTGTCCAAGCCTTGCAGGATCGTCAGAATGAAAATCGGGTAGCTGGGCAGGTAACTTCTGCCGAGGATCTCGTCAATGAGCCGCTCGGCTTGCGCGACCTTCTTCGCGAGCTCGTCTGGATTCGCGACGAACTCCCGGTTCACGTCGTACCATTTGTCCACGATTGCAGATCGCAAAACGTGTCCGTATTCCATCAATTCAATCTGCGTGTATTCATAGAGCACTTTCGAGCCAAGCTCACCGCAGGCCATTTCTTCATACCGGAGTAAATCATCTCCAAGGATTACAAGCCGATCGAAACGCTTGTGAATACCATCGAGCAATTTCAAACGACCGCGCGCGTTTAATTTTGCGTGGTCAAAATCGTCGATAATCACCACCACACGTCCGTCCGTGAGCTGTCTGAATTTGTCGAGTAGAGGGTTTTTGTAATCTTGTTTGAGTCGCGCTTCGACGAGTGCATCAAACTTATCGGCATCCGTGCCCTTTATTTCGTCCCCACGAATCAGAATGGGAATCAGGCCTTTCCCGTAGAATTGGCGGAACAGGACTTTTGCGAGCGTGCTTTTTCCCGAGCGCTCCTTGCCGATAATCAGAAGGCGGTGTTTGTTCGCGATGAAATTGAGAACGTCTTTGCTTCCGACAAGCCCCTTCCGCACGAGGTCTTTTCCATCCTTGAACGTCAACTCCTGAGCATTCGGCGGGACATAGATGTCTTCGAGAAGCAACTGTGGTTTGGCCGGGTGCGAAAAGGTAGCTCCGGGATCTTGAAGGTGCTCGCTCACGGCATCGGCGAGTTCAAACTCGCGCCGCGACTTGCTGCGTCGGAACGGTCGCCAGCCATCCGTAACTTCTTCCTCTGCGAAGTGATCTCCATTCCACTCGAACGAGAAAAGCCGCTCTTGTGAGGATTCCAAGTCCACCAGCGCGACATTAAATCCGCAAGAGTCTGCGCCCTGCTCCTGAAAAACCGTACCCTCAACATAATCGGTCACCAATCCGGAAAAGGATTCTTTCTTGTAGTAAGCCATGGCGTGTTCGTGTCCCGTGAAAATCAGATCACAGGTGCTCTCGGCGTGCTCGCTCAAAGCCCGTTTGATCATCGGCGCGAGCCAGTTATAGGGGTGGTGCAGGACGGCAATCGTGTATGCGGGCGTCGGAGTAATCGTTCGCTCCTGTAGAAGCGAGAGAGGATAGAGCAGCGACCCGGCAGTTTCGCGCAGAGCCGAAGAAAATGCCGTGTTGAAACACCGGAACAAAATCCGTTCTGGCCCGACAGGAATCAAATATTCGTAATAGACGTGGGAAACTGCGCAATTCGGCTTCGTCGTTTGGTGTTGAAGCAGGAATTTGAAGAACTCCTCCTGGACCTGACAGCAGATTGCCAGAGTGTTCTCGTCGGGCTTTCCGCCCGACGACCGGGCGAGCGCTTCAAGCAAGAGCTTCCTCGCCTCCGTCATCGGATGCTTGAAATCGCAATCATGATTTCCTGGCACTCCAACCACATGAACTTCAACACCGCTAAGTTCGCCGGTGATGTCTGCCAACATTTCTTTGAGAGATACGCTAGCGAGTTCATATTCCGCTTTGCTGCCAGAGTAAGCGATGTCGCCAGAAAGAACGACGACAACAGTTTTCAAATCAGGTGCAAGATGCTTAATGGCGCGGGCCACACAGCGAAAGCGCGGCGCGGCGTGGTTTACGGTTTCTTTGAGGTGAATGTCGCCTATTTGAAGGAGGAGAAACTTCATGATTTTTCCATTCATCAATACAACCACTTCCCAATCTTCCCCGCCGCATCCAGCGTCACGCCCTGCCGCCGATACGCCCAGCACATGTAGCTCACGCTCACGAAATACGACGCGGGCAGGCGGTTCGCCGCGCAAATTTTCACGCCCAGCAGCGTCGTCTTGCCGCCGAATCCCATCGGGCCGATGCCGAGTTCGTTCGCGGTTTTCAAGATGCCCTGCTCCAGCGCGTCTAGCTCCGGATTCGGATTGCGGTCGGGAATCAGCCGCAGGAATTGCGTCTTGCTCAACTCGTAGCCCGTCGCGCGGTCGCCGCCGATGCACACGCCGAGGATGCCCGGCCCGCAGCCTTTGCCCTGCGCCTGCAACACGGCGTCGAGGATCACCTTGCGGCAGCCGTCGAGATCGCGATTCGCGTTGAGCTTCTCGGCGGGCAACGAGTATTGCGCGCCGACGTTTTCGCAGCCGCCGCCCTTGAGCACGAGCCGCAGGTTGACTTCCGGCGAACGCTGCTGATGAAAATGAAACGCCGGCGCGCCCGGCCCGACGTTTGTGCCGTCGTTCTTGCCGGTGAGCGAATCCACGGAGTTCTGGCGGAGAAAACCTTTCTTGGTCGCGAGCGTCACGGCTTCGCGCGCGGTATCGGCGAACGTGATCTGGTCAAAGCCGACGGGGCAATCCACGTAAAACAAAATGCTCCCCGTATCCTGGCAAATGGGCTGCGACTTCTCCTTCGCCATCGCGATGTTGCGATCAATGATCTTCATCGCCGACTCGGCGATCGTGCCTTTCTTCTCCTGGTCCAGGGACTTGATGATGGCATTGGTCACATCGTCCGGCATTTCCGCCGAGGTGCGGCGGACCAGTTCGAGCAGGGAATTTTGCAGTTCACTCATAACGATGAAGACAGCGTAGGGCTTTGGCGGGGCAGCGTCAACGGAGTGCCGATCTTCAGATCGGCGCGTTGCTGTGCGGCACTCCACCGGGCCGATCTGGAGATCGGCGCTTCAACGCCGGTGTTGCATTTCGCCCGGCGACGCACTAAACACTTGCGCCATGAACAAACGACTTCGCGTGTTATTCCATGTGATCAGCCTGGCGACAGCGCTGCCGGCCATCGCGGCCGCCTCCAAACCTGAATTGGCCGCGCAACCCGCCGCGCAGGAGTGGTTCGCGCTGGTGGATGGCGGCAGCCTTGCGGAAAGCTGGGACAAGATGGCGGCGACGTTCAAAAAGGAGATCAGCAAGCGGAAATGGAAATCCACCATTGCCGAACTTCGCAAGCCGCTGGGCAAGCTGGGTTCGCGCAAGCTCAAGTCCGCCGAATACACCAAGGAACTGCCCGGCGCGCCGGAGGGCGAATATGTGGTCGCGCGCTTCGAAACCGCGTTCGAGCGCAAGCCCGCCGCGATTGAAACGGTCACGCTGTTGCTCGGCCAGGATTTGATCTGGCGCGTCTCGAGTTACGCGGTCAAGTGACCCGGCGCAGCGGCCTTGCCTTTGGGCGGAGCTTGACATCCACCTGAATCCACAGTTGTTTTCGGACATGAAAATGCTGCTGGCCATTGGCTGCGCCCTCTTTGCCGCCGGTTGGACGCTGTGCGCGCAGGAAAAGGATGAGGTTAACGCGCCTGAAGACTCCGAAAAACCAAAAAAAACCGACATCAAGGAACTGATGGACCTGCCGGCTTTCACCAATGTCACCGAGATGGTGATGGTGAAAATCTCCCCGGCGATGTGGGCCGGCAAGTTTGAGGTCACCCAGTCGCAATACCAAAAGGTCGCCGGCAGCAACCCGAGCAAGTCTGGCGGCGGACAAAACCCGGTGGACTCCGTGAGTTGGAGCGAGGCGCAGAAATTCTGCCGGAAACTCAACGACGCCGAGCGCAAAGAGGAGATGTTGCCGGAGGGATACGAGTATCGCCTGCCGACGGAATCCGAATGGGAATCACTGGTCGGCGGCGCGAGCCTGCAAGACGCCGTGACGAGCGAACGCAATTCACGCACGGGCACCGCCGCAGCCGGCAGCTTTGGGGCGAACAAGCTCGGATTGCACGACGTGCGCGGCAATGTTTGGGAGTGGTGCGACGATGCCGGCGACCGCGCGTTTCACGTCCTGCGTGGCGGCGCGTGGGACACCTCCTACGAGCCAAATCTGCGCCTGGAGTTCAAGTGGTTCAGTGATGGCTCGGACGACAAGAAACCCAACTTTGGTTTCCGCGTTGTGATGGTGCCGGCGGGGAAATAGAAAACTCCAGGTTCCAAACTCCAGGCACCAAAGAAACAGCAGACTTCAAACTCCAAATGGCCCTTCTGCCGCGGGCGCGTCCCGAAGGCATGAGGATTTGAGTTTGCTTGAGGCTTGGGGTTTGAGGCTTGAGGCTTTCCCCGTTTGCCATGAATCGCGTTGCGCACGTGGCCGCGCCGCCATTGAAGCCGTTGATGATCTTCGACGGCGACTGTGGCTTCTGCGCGCTCTGGATCAAACGCTGGCGGCAATCCGCCGGCGATGCGGTTGATTATCTGCCCTTTCAGGATCCACGCGTGGCGCAGGATTTTCCGGAAATTCCCCGCGAAGCATTCATGACCGCGGTGCATTTGATCGAAACCGACGGCACGGTTTCGACGGGTGCAAGAGCCGTGTTCGGCGCGCTCGCCCACAATCCGGCCGGGAGCCGTCTGCTCCGCTGGTATGAGTCGTTGCCACCCTTGGCAAAGTGTGGTGAGTTCGCCTACCGCTTCATCGCCGGCCATCGCCCACTGTTCTCCTGTCTGACGAGAGTTGGCTGGGGGCGCCAAGTGGAGCGCCCGACTCACCTCCTCACGCGCTGGATATTTCTGCGCGGGCTGGGCGCCATCTACCTCATGGCCTTTATGTCGCTCTGGGTCCAGATCGGCCCGTTGATCGGCAGCAACGGCATCCTGCCTGCCGAACAATTCATGGCTGGCGCAAAAAACCATTTCGACAGCCACGGCGTCGGACTGGATCGTTTCCGCGAACTGCCGACGCTATGCTGGTTCGGCGCGGGCGATTCATTCCTTCGATGCCTCTGCGCGGCCGGGGCGGCGCTGTCGCTGCTGTTGGTGGCCGGGATCGCGCCCAGACTCGTGTTGATTCTGTTGTGGATGGTTTATCTCTCGCTGTCGGTGGTTGGCCAGACGTTTCTGAGTTTTCAGTGGGACACGCTGCTCCTGGAAACCGGATTCTTCGCGATCTTCTTCGCACCACACCGATGGCTGCCAAACCTAGCGCGCGAGCCATCCCCATCGCGCGCCTCGCTCTGGTTGCTGCGCTGGCTGTTGTTCCGGCTCATGTTTCAATCCGGCGTGACGAAGCTGGTTTACGATGATCCGACATGGCTCAACTGGACGGCGCTCACGTTCCATTACGAGACGCAGCCATTGCCGACGTGGATCGGCTGGCACGCGCACCAATTGCCGCTCTGGTTTCAAAAGCTCTCCTGCGGCGTGATGTACTTCATCGAGATCGTCCTGCCGTTTTTGTTTTTCGCGCCGCGCCGGCTGCGATTCGTCGCCGCGGGCGGCACCGTCCTGTTGCAAGTGCTCATCAGCTTCACGGGCAATTACAACTTCTTCAACCTGCTGACCGCCCTCTTGTGCGTGCCGTTGCTCGACGACTTTGCGCTGGGAAGATTCTTTCCCCGACTGACGCTGGGCCGTCAATCCACAGGCCAAAAGCCATCGCCCAACCAACTCGGTCGCAGGTTACGGGTCTGGATGCTCCGTGCGTTCGCGGCGCTCGTCGTGTTGGTCACCTCGGTGCAAATGTTCGCCAACTACCGCGTCCCCATTCGGTGGCCCAAACCCGTCGCGGCGCTGACCACGGCGGTCGCGCCGTTCCGGACGCTCAACTCGTATGGCCTGTTCCGGGTAATGACGCGGCCCCGTTACGAGATCATCATCGAAGGCAGCCGCGACGGGAGTTCGTGGCAACCGTACGAATTCCGCTGGAAACCCGGCGACGTGAAGCGGCGGCCCGGATTCGTCCAACCGCACCAGCCGCGGCTGGACTGGCAGATGTGGTTCGCCGCGCTGGGCGAGGCGCGAAACAATCCATGGTTCGTGAACTTCTGCGTCCGGCTTCTGCATGGGTCGCCCGAGGCACAGTCGTTGTTGCAATCCAATCCGTTCCCCGAACAACCACCACGCTATATCCGCGCGACGCTCTACGAATATCACTTCACGGATCGTGCCGGGCGCCGCGTCAGCGGTGACTGGTGGCGACGCGAACGCGTGCGCGAATACCTGCCGCCCATCTCGTTGCGCAGCGCCTCGGAATGAACCTCCGGGCTCGCCACCACCTCGGATTGAAACGCGACCGGATTGCACCGGCGCGATTGACCTGCCAGACTCGCATAACGTTGTGAACGCACGCCGATGAGCAACACCGACGCCCTTGCCGACGAGAAAGGACGCCGCTCGCTGGAGCGATTTTTCGAACCGCTCCGCGCATTGCCAGGCGTCGAGGCCGATGCCCTGGGTTCGTTCGCTGCCAGCGGAAAGAACTATTCCCTGACCCGGCTCACCTTTCGCGGGCCTAACAGCGCTGACCCGATCCGCATCGGCATCTTTGCCACGATTCATGGAGACGAACCGGCAGGAGCGATGGCGGCCGGGCGGTTGCTGCAAGACCTCGCCCAGTCGCCGGAACTGGCCGAGCATTTCTGGGTGCAGTTCTATCCGGTCTGCAACCCGACCGGTTTCGAGGACAACACGCGCCACTCGCGCCGGGGGCGCGATCTGAACCGCGAGTTCTGGCGAGCGTCCGCCGAGCCGGAGGTGCGGCTGCTGGAAAACGAACTGCGCACCGGCCGTTTCCAGGGGTTGATCCAGTTGCATGCCGACGACACCAGCGACGGCATTTACGGATTCGTGCGCGGCCACACGCTCACCGAGGCGCTGCTGCGTCCCGCGCTTCGCGAGGCCGACCGCGTCCTGCCGCGCAACCCGAACGCCACGATTGACGGTTTCGCCGCGCGCGACGGGATCATTTACGACAGCTACGAAGGCGTCCTTGCCGCGCCCGCGGAAATGACGCCGGTGCCGTTCGAGATCATCCTCGAAACCCCGCACCATGCGCCGATGGACAAGCAAGTCGGTGCGCTGGTCGTGGCGATGCACGCCATTCTGCGCGAATACCGGAAGGTGGTGGCCTTCGCGCAGGATATTTGAGTGCCCCGGTGTCCTCCCATTAAACCGCGATGGCCTTCCACAAAACGTTTGACGAACGGGAACAAAGCTGCGACAGAACGACCGGGGCTGAGAAGTCCGCCGCGATTCACCACGGCGGCAGCGTGAAGGCAGTCTTTACATGAATGAAACTCCATCATGTTTTCGGAAAGCCCGGTCGTTTGGAGCGCTCGCTCTTTTGACTGCATGTGGTGTGGAAGTTACTGCCCACCAGGATCCGCCAGGTTGTGCTGCCTACTCTGCTTCCGGTTGGATTTCAGTCGCCGGCCCAACCGGAACAAAAAAGGCTCACATCGGCGACACTCTCCATGTGCGGGTATTCGACTTCGGTGTGCCCAGCGCTGCTTGCAGTGCCGGGAACGTGATTGGCAGGATTTTTCCCGGAAACGGCAGCCCGATTACGTTCGTCAGCAACGCAAGTTTTCAAGGCGGCACCCCAATCACGCCATTCAATCCTCCGCTTGGCGATGTGGTTTCCTGCCCCGGACCGGACCCACGATGCTCGACGAACGGGGTGGTTCCCGCGGCAGAAGCTTCCTACTACGCCTACACGATTCAACCCGCCGATGAAACCGGGGAAGTGGAGATTACGGATGGGACGCCTTGCCCGTTCGCATTTAACAACCCCGACGGCGCACATCGTGTGGCTTATTTTTTTCTGACCGGCACCGGGGCGAGTCATAGTGCGTCAGGAAGTGATCTTCCATTTCAAGTCTGCAGCGGAGATGCCATAGAAATCCTCCACCCGAACATCGCTTGCAGCCACACGTGCACCATCAGCGGGGGCAGCGTGACCTTCATGGGCACGGTGACGAATGCAGGCGACGCCGGGCTGTTCAACGTCACTGTGTCAAACCTGGTCAACGGCAGTTTCGTGCTCGTGACGAACGTGGCCAGTCTCGACGCCGGGCAGAGTTTCGGTTTTGCAGGCAATTATTTCCCAGGCGGTCCATGTCGCCAGACGACGAACAGCGTCGTCGTCAGCGCGACAGACGAGTTGGGGCTCACCGTTACGAATTCATCTGTCTGCAGCGCAAGCTGCCCGCAAGCCACATCGGTTCTGCTCTCGAACGCGAGTGTAGCCGGGGACAGCTTCTCCTTTTCTTTTGCCACCGAAAACAACCGGCGCTACACGATTGAATTCACAGATTCGTTAGCGGCCATCAACTGGCAGATTTTGACCAGTTTCACAGCCGATGGCTCCCTCGCCAAGGTTTCGTTCAACCGGACCAACACTGCGCGTTTCTACCGCGTGAACGTTCAGTAGCTGAAGCAGGCAGACTGCAGAAGTACTGACATTGTGCCTGTTGTCAGTTTGCTTTCCACTGAGCAGTCGCGGCTGCCCTCCGACCCGTGCTGCAATTTCGGTTAGACCAATTGCCATAATTTGTTTCCGAAACGCCCCTCACCCCGTCCCTCTCCCCATCCGATGGGGGAGGGTGGCCAAAGGCCGCGTGAGGGGGTTCCACTCGTATTTCGGAAATTCATTTTGGCAACCGTTCGATCAACTCCATCGTACGCGCCCGATCGAATGCTCCACCGAGACGTCCTGGGGTCTCCCAATTATGAGTTGCGGCCCAATCAGTCTTCGATTCAAATCCAGCCCGTGAAATTTCCTTGTTCGCGACGGCTGTACTTGTGTCTCGCTTCGCTTCTCTTCCAAATGAGCGTTGCCGCGACTCAGGCCGATGAGGTACGTGATAAACAGATTGCCAAAGCGGTCGAGGCACTGCGCCCCAAGCTGATCGAGACGCGCCGCGATTTCCACATGCATCCCGAGTTGTCCAATCGGGAGGAGCGCACCTCCCGGATCGTAGCCGAACGCCTGCGCGCCCTCGGTCTGGACGAAGTGAAAACCGGCGTCGCCAGGCATGGCGTCGTCGCGCTGCTCAAAGGTGGCAAACCCGGCGCCGTCGTGGCGTATCGCGCGGACATGGACGCGCTGCCGATCACCGAGGCCAACGACGTAGCCTATAAATCCACCGTGCCGGGTGTCATGCACGCGTGCGGCCACGACGCGCACACGACGGTCGCCCTGGGAGTGGCCGAGGTGTTGAGCGGGATGCGGGAGCGGATCGCCGGCTCGGTGAAATTCGTTTTCCAACCCGCGGAAGAATCCACGCCGCCCGGCGAAGAGGGCGGCGCGCCGTTAATGATCAAGGAGGGCGCCCTGGAGAATCCGCGACCCCGCGCCATCTTCGGCCTGCACACCTCTCCGGAACTCGACGCCGGCGTGATGGGCTACCGGGCCGGCCCGGCCCAGGCGTCCGCCGATGGATTCGACATCACCATCCGCGGCAAGATGGCCCACGCTGCCGCGCCGCACAAAGGCATTGACACCATCGTCGTCGCGGCGGAGTGCGTGGGCGCGCTGCAAACCATCAAGAGCCGCCGCCTCGACACCTTCGAACCCATCATCCTCACCATCGGCACCATCCACGGCGGCAACCGGCAGAACATCATCGCCGACGAAGTCAAACTCTCCGGCACGGTGCGGACGTTCAGCGAGGACGCGCGCACGCAGGTGGAAAAACTCATGCGCGGCATCCTGACCGGAATCACAGCCGCGCACGGCGCGAACTACGAACTGGACTACGACCGGGGCACGATGGTGGTGGTCAACGACCCGAAACTCGTGGCGAACACGTTGCCCACGTTGCGCCGCGTGTTGGGTGAAGAGAAGGTCGTGGAAGTGGCCAAGCGCATGGGCGCCGAAGATTTCGCGTTTTACGGTCGCGTCGTGCCGGCCTTCCTGCTGCGGCTCGGCTCGGGCAACGAAAGAAAAGGTGTCACCGGTGAGGCGCACACGCCGAGATTCGACATTGACGAGGAGTGCCTCGCGGTCGGCGTGAAGGCCATGAGCGCGACGCTCCTCGATTTCCTGAATCAACACGCGAACGCCAGGTGAACACCGGGAAAGCGCCGGGCTTCCGGGCGGTTTGCGCCTACGGTTTGAACAGGCGATAAAACCGGTTGCCCACCGGCGGGTTGACGATGAGGGTTTTGGTTGTGCCGTCGTCCTGGATGTTGCCTGGCGCGTTGCTCCAGTTCACCGAACTGACCGAGTTGGTGTTCTGTTGCAACACGTAACCGGTCGAAGGCGACGGCCAGAAAACGGCCACGGTGTTCGTCGTCGTGCGGGCGATGGAGAGCGTTGGAGCGCCGGGCGTTTGCACGGCGGCGATGATCCCCCAGAACCCGCCGTCAATCGAGTAATTGCCCCCTGACATCCTGCCCGCGTCCGGCTGGCCAATGGTGCCGCTGACTTGATAGACGCCGCCCGTGCTCGTGCCGCCGCCGCCGTCAATCGTGAACCAGTCAATCGAGTAGGCTTGGGCAAAGGCTGACGGTTGATTGATGAGGGTTGAAAGCAGCAGGAGAAACAGGCCAGGCGTCGCGCCGGTCTCCAACTTTCTGAATCCGGGTTTCCGCTCAAGCGGAGGACTTGAATAACGAGACAGGCGCGACGCTTGGCCTACGGTGAAGCGTGTGTTCATTTCGCACCTCCCTGGTTCTGGTTCATCTGTTGTTCCAGCCTTTCGAGCCGCGCTTTCAACTCCGCGTTCTCCGCTTCGAGCTTCTGAATCCTGACCTCTGACCGCTGACCTCCGGCCTCCACCTTTTGATTCAACCCCTGGATCGCCGCCAGCGCCACCCCGTCGGCATCCACGGTGGAGATGTGCCGCTCGTCCTCACCCACACCGAACGCGGAGAAAAAGTCCTGGGCCATCGGGCCGATGTGGCGGATGGATTCGGTCTGGGCCTTCCAGTTCCACGTCTGGATGGGAATGGCCGCGAGCCGGTCGAGGATGGCCCGCGGATTCACCGGGGCGAGATTGGTCTTGGAGCGGCGGTCGCTCAGGGTCGTCCACGCGCTGCTCCCGGCCGTGAGGCGCACCCCGGCGTCCTCACCACCGCTGCCGTCAATGCCCGTGACGAACTTCACGCCGCCCACGGCGCGGGCGAAGAAACCGTTGGCCACGGTGGACGAGAAATCAAAGTTGCTCGAATCCGCCCAGACGAACGAGCCTGCGTGACCGGACTTGGCGCGGCGGCCGGCGGCGAAACCGTAGTCGCCGTTGGCTTCGTTGTCCCGCCCGCCTGGAATGGCGGCGTAGTCTGCATTGGCCGCGATACTGTTGGCACTGCCCCCGCCGACAACGCCATAGCTGACGCCGGATCCGATGGCATTCCCGCCGCCCCCCGCGATGGTGCAAAGAGGTGAAGAGGCCGCGATGTTGTTGAATTGCCCTCCGCCAATGGCGCCGTAATCGGCATTGGCGCCTATGTTGTTGTCCCACCCCCCCGCGATGGTGGCCACCGCCGATCCGTCGGCGATGTCGTTGTACTGGCCGCCCCCAATCGCGCTGGAACCGGCGTTGGTGCCGATGTTGTTCTCGAGTCCCCCAGCGATGGAGGCATTCATCGAGTTCGCAGCGACGTCGTTGTATTGCCCGCCGCCGATCACACTGTAGGCGGCGCTGGTGCTGATGCCGTTCGCGGCGCCGCCCGCGATGACGGCGGACGCCGCGTTGTTGGCGATGTTGTTGTCGTGCCCGCCGCCGATGGCGCTGTGATCGGAAGTGGCGCTGATGTCGTTGACGCGGCCCCCCGCAATGGTCGCGTACGCCGACCCGGTGATGTTGTTGTCGTTCCCACCGCCGACCGTGCTGTAGTCGGAACGGAGGCCGATGTCGTTGTCCCGGCCGCCCGCGATGGTGGCGGATTCCGAAAGGTCCGCGATGCGATTGAAAAAGCCGCCGCCGACCGCGCCGTTGGCAGAGCTGGCGCCGATGGCGTTGAACCCGCCCCCGGCGATGGTGGCATAGAGCGCACCGGCCGCGATGCTGTTGTCATTCCCGCCGCCGAGGGCGCTGAAGTTGGAGTTGGTGGCGACGCGGTTCAGGGTGCCTCCGCCGATGGTGGCAAACGATGAATTTGCGGCGATGCTGTTGAACTGTCCGCCGCCAATCGCGCCCCCTGGTGAATTCGTGCCGATGTCGTTCAAGTAACCGCCCGAAATCGTGGCGTGCCTCGAGTGGTTGGTGATCGAGTTGCGCTCGCCCCCGCCGATGGTGGCCGCCGGCGAACTGTTGTAAATGGTGTTGAGGTTGCCTCCGCCGATCGCCCCGGAATGCGAGTCGTTGCGGATGCCATTGTCGAGGCCGCCCGCGACGGTGCCGTATTGGGAGTAATACATGTAGTTGAAACGGCCGCCGCCAATGGCACCGTAATCGGCGAAGAACTGAATCCAATTCTGGTGACCGCCGGCGATGGTCCCATACGAGGTGGGCCCCTCGATGAGGTTCTCCTGCCCGCCGCCAATCACGTTGGCAAGGGAATTGGAGCCGCCGTCAATCAGGTTCAAAGTGCCGCCCGCGATGGTGGCGTAGGTCGAATTGCGCTCAATGGTGTTGAGTTCCCCGCCGCCGATCAGGTTGCAATAGCCGAAGGACTTCACGGTGTTGATTCGCCCTCCGACGATGGCGGAGAAGGAGGACTGAAACGCTGGGTTGCTCTCGATGGCGTTGCCCGCCCCGCCCCCGATCACGGCGGAAACCGCGCTGGAGGAAATCCGGTTGTTGTTGCCACCCGCAATGGTTGCGGTTGTGGAGTTGGTGCCAACGTGGTTGCCCCAGCCGCCGGCGATGGTTGCCCCGCGCGCGGTGGCGGCCACCTGGTTGTCCACGCCGCCGCTCACCGTGCCGTAATCGGCGTGAACCGAATTGGTCTCGTAAGTGATCCCGTCGCGGTTGGTCGTCCCGCCGCCGCTGATCGTCGCACCCACGACGCCCGGCAACACGAAGTTCCCCGGCGACCCGCCAATGATATTCGGCGCTCCGTCGGGAATCGTGCCGGGGTCGCCGCCGTCGCCGTTGTCCTCCAAGCGCAGCGCGCGCAGGTTGTTCACCTTTACTTCGAGCGGTTGATTGTCCGTGGTGCCGAGGAAATGCGTGCCGGCGGTCGTGCCCACGTTGCCGGTGGTCTGCCAGAAATTCGAAGCGGTCAAGCCGCCAAGCGACAGCGCGTTCAGGTTGGTGAGCATTCCGCCGTCGCCTGTGAACTTGCCGGTGAACATATTGGCGGTGTTGTCGAAATTCACGGCGTTGGCGTAAGCGCCGGCCAACTGACTGCCCGGCAACGTGCCGTCGAGCATCATCGCCTTGCCGGCGTAAATGGCGTAGGGCGTGGGTAAGAGCGCGTGGCGCGGCGCAACGTTGGTGAACGCGTCCATGCTCGCGCCCGGGCGCACGCCAATCTCCAGCCAGCGCGCCGGGCCTGTGAACACGCCCGCGCCCGGATCGAGCGTGACGGTGAACAGGCCGTTGCTGACGCTGGCGTCGCCGACGTCCACCGGCCCGCCGACCACTGACCCGGCGCTGGCCAGGTCGTAAATCGTAAATCGCAAATCGTAAATCCCACTGGCCGGCGCGCCGTTGTCGGTGAGGAAGCCCTGGTAGGTGAAGACGGTGCCCTGGGCGAGGAGGGTTGATGGTTGATGGATGAGGGTTGAGAGCAGCAGCGCCAGCCAGAGTAGGACAGGTTTCGCGTCTGTCTCCATCTGCTTGAACATGGGTTTCCGCTCAGGCGGCGGATTTGAAATCTGAGACCGGCGCGACGCCGGTCCAAAGTTGATTCGTGTTTTCATTTGCATCCTTGTTGTTTTGGTTCATCGGTCGCACACCTTTTTCGGGTCACAGCTCACGGAATCCGCAAACGGAAGAAGCGCGAAGTCTCTGAACGGTTGATGGGAATGGCATTGGCGAATCCGCCGCTCCCATCGAACGTGCCGGAGGTGTTGGTGGTCCAGGTCGCCAGCGGTGCGGCCACGTTCGTCGAAGTCAACCACGTGTAGCCAGCGCCCGGCAGGCCGCCGCTGCCGGTCAACATCAGATTGCCACCCGAAGCCACGGGCGGATTGAGGGTGATCTCCAGCGGAGCGGGCAACTCGTCAGCGCCGATGTCCACGCGTGCGCCCTGCAGGCGCAGTTCGCCATCCAGATCGCGCCAGGCTGGAGCCACGACACTGTTGGTTCCGGCATCGAGGCACGGTGAATTTGACAGGAGGTGCAAATTCCCGACGGCGAGATTGACGAACAACGGGTCCGCGGAGATGTCGCCGGCACCGGCCACGAGGCCCGAGTAGTTGAACAGTGCGTTGCTGAAGACGCAATTGTTGAGCAGGACCGGCGTGCTGCCGTCGGCTGTGGCCAGGCCGCGGGCGTTGAACGCCACAATGTTGTTGGCCACCGTCGGGGTGGCGGCGTTGGCGAACTGGATGGCACCGCCGAGGAGCGGAGCGGTGTTGCCGACGAGGGTGTTATTGGCCACCAAGACCGCCCCGAGGTTACAATAGATTCCGCCGCCCTCTGCCGAAGCCGTGTTGCTGACGATGAGGTTGTTCGCCACGACGCCGTCGCGGATGTGGATCGCACCGCCCGCAGACGACGCCACATTGCTTACCATGAGGTTGTTCAAAATGGTCGGGCTGCCATCGCAAAAGATGGCGCCTCCGTAAACCGCCGCACTGTTCCTGTCGAACGTGTTGCTGACGATCAACGGCGAGCCGCCAGAAACCCAGATGGCGCCGCCGGAATTGGCGGAGGAGTTGGTGATGAACCGACAGTTGGAAACCGTCTGGCCCGTGTCGCGCACGCGGATGCCCGCGCCTTGATTCCCGCCGCGGATGATCGTGAAGCCATCAATCGCCGACTTGGTGACGCCGCCATCGAACAGCGATTGCAAGTCCACCACGCGGTTCAGACTCCCGTCGAGGATGGTGAGGTTTGCAACCGGGTTCCGTTGGTCACGATTGGTTTCGGTTCCGGCGAACCCGCCATACAAACCCAAGCCGGGTCGCAATGCGATGTTCTCGAAATACGGGAGCGGCCCCACGGCATTCGTGCGCTTGGCCACCCAGATTTCCTGCATCGCGACCGCGACCGCTCCCGTCACGGTGCGTTTGGCCAGCGCCCAGGTCGAGCCGTCGTTGTTGTCGTTGCCCGTGCTTCTGACCCGCACGATGGCGTTGGTGCCACCGGTAAAGTCCACGAACGCCTGCCGGTTGATTTCCGTCAGTTCCACCGTCACTGGGGCCGGGATGAAGAGATGTCCGACTTTGGCGGGAACGACCGTGTAGGTCCCGGGCATCAGGTCGGTCAACAAGTATTTGCCCGTGGCATCGGTGAGGTTGGTGACAGGCGTGATGCCGATCGCCACGTTGGAAATCGCCACACCGGCCGGCGTTCTCACGTAGCCGCTGATCTCGATCGGCTCCAGCGTGGCGGTGAAATTGACGTTGGAGAGCACGCCGTTTTGCGCTGCCGTGCTCTGGCCGGTGTTGGTGCCACCGGTCAGAACATACCAATCCATGGCGATGTTGCGGGACGCCGGGGCGAGAACATACGAAAGCTTGTAGGGCAGAACGAAGTATTGGCCCGGCCGCATTCCAGCGACTTGAAAATTTCCGTTCGCATCCGTCAGCGTGTTGGTATCGCTGTTGTACGCGCTGCTGATGGAAATCTGGCAATTGGCCAGCCCGCCGCCATTGACATAAACTCTGCCTTGAACGCTGTAACTTCTCGGATCCCGGCTGGCAATGTAGGCCGCCACGTTGTTGAAATCCGCGGCGGAAAACGTGTCGAAGGGAAACGTGCCGCCCATGTGCGCGATCGTCCCATTGGCGATGCCTTGCAGCGTGGACTTGTTGGCGCCGAAAAGCACCGAACCGAAATTGACGGCGGGATCCCCGTGGCATCCGAAGCAATGGGTGTTGAACTTGGTCTGGCCGGCGGCCACGTCCGCCAGCACGCCGTGGGAGCGGATGGGGATGAGCAGCAGTGCGCCGCACAGGCACGCCCACGTTGAGGTTGCGAAGGAGAATCCGGACTCAGGTCGTTTGAAAGTCTTCATGGAATTTGGTTGGGCCGGAGCGCGAACAGAATCGTCACGCTGTCCCCGGCTGAACTTGATGGTTTCGCGATGGCACATAAGGCTTACACCTCCAGAGAGGGAAATTCCGCCGGAGGTTGCGCGGGTATTTTCGCGGAGCGCCGGTCTCCCACCCGGCACCTTCGAGAGTGGCGGCCAGTGCGCGCCGGGTCAGTGCGCGGAGTTGCCCGAGATTTCATGGATGTGAAGCCGTTTTCACTTTTTTTCGCCTGCGGCGTGACGTAACTCACTGAACGGCAAACCCCGCATTTTCCAAAGCCCGCCAGTGGAGACCTACCCCCTTCCAGCACGCTCCGCCGCCGTGATACACTGCTGCCCAACGACATGTTTTTGCGCTATAACACCCGCAAGAAAGACGGCAAGGTGCATCGCTACTGGAGCCTCGTCGAGAACCGCCGGCTGCGCGCCGGCCACACCACCCAACGCACGGCGCTCTACCTGGGCGAGATCAATGACACGCAGCAAGCCGCCTGGCGCAAAAGTCTCGACGCGCTCAACGAAACCACGCACCGCACCGAGCAAGTCTGGCTCTTCCCCGAGGACCGAGAGATCCCGCCCGAGGTCCTCAATGGGCTCCAGGTAAAACTCTCCGAACTGACACTCCAACGGCCGCGCGCCTTTGGCAATTGCTGGTTGGCGTGTCGGCTCTGGGATGAACTGCAACTGGGCTCGTTCTGGCGCGCGCGTCTGCCCGACGGCAAAGCCGAGGTGCCGTGGTTCAAAGTGCTCGAACTGCTCGCCGTCCGCCAACTGGTCGCGCCCGGCAGCAAATGGCATTTGCACCGCCGCTGGTTTGTGGCCAGCGCGATGGATCAGTTGCTCGACGAGGACTTTGCCGTGGCCGCCAAGAACCGGCTCTACGAATGTCTCGACCGCCTGGACGCGCACCGCGCCGCGCTCTTCACCCATTTGCAGGCGCGCTGGAAGGATCTCTTCGGCGCCACCTACGACCTGCTGCTCTACGATCTGACCAGCACCTATTTCGAAGGCGAAATGGCGCAAGCCCCCAAAGCCAAGCATGGCTACAGTCGCGACAAACGGGGGGATTGTCGGCAAGTGGTCATTGCCGTCGTCCTGACGCCCGAGGGCTTTCCGCTGGCCTATGAAATCATGCCCGGCAACACCAGCGACAAAACCACGCTCAAATTATTTCTGGCAAAAATCCAGGCCCAGTATGGCCAAGCCAAACGCCTCTGGATCATGGACCGGGGCATTCCCGCCGAAGAAACCTTGCAGGAAATGCGCCAGAGCGCTCCGCCCGTTTCCTATCTGGTCGGCAGCCCGCGCGCCCACTGGGAGCAGTTCAAAGCCGAGTTTGAAAAACTGCCCTGGCAAACCCTGCGCGCCACGGTCGAAGTCAAACTGCTGGCCCACGGCGAGGAAGTCTATGTGCTGGTCAAAAGCCAGGGCCGGCGCGCCAAAGAAATCGCCATCCGCCGCTGCAAACTTACCCAGCTCCTGCGCACCCTGCGCACGCTGCGGCGCACGCGCCAGCGCCCTTGGAAACGCGACACGCTCCTGCACAAACTGGGGGCCGCGCACAAGACCGCCGGTGCGGCGTGGGGCTTCGTCCAAATCACCCTGCCCAAGGCGCGCGAGCCGGTGAGCCGCGACACCTTCCAGGTTGCGTTGCGGCACGACAAACTCCAGGACGCCGAAGCGCGCGACGGCCATTACTTGCTGCGCGCCTTTCGGGCCGGCGACCAGGCGGGCCCGCTCTGGGAAACCTACATGCAACTGACCGAGATCGAAGCCGCCTTTAAAACTTTCAAGAGCGACCTGCACTTGCGACCCATCCGCCATCATGTCGAACTGCGCATTGAGGCGCACATCCTGGTGTGCTTTCTGGCCTATTGCCTGCACGTGACCTTGCGCAAGCGGCTGGCCGCGCACGCGCCGGGGCTGACCCCGCGGGCGGTGCTGGAGACGTTGTCAGGCATTCTGATGCTCGACGTGCATCTGCCGCTGGCCGACGGGGCGGGAGTTGGTGCTGCCGCGCTACACACAACCCGAGCCGGAACAGCGGTTGGCCTTGGAGAAACTGGGTTGGGAGTTGCCGGCCCAACCGCCGCCGCGCATCCGCTCGCCCCAGCTCCCCGCGACCGCCAAAGGCCCCGAGACGAAGTCAAAAATGTAGTGGAGACCTTTTGGAACGTTGGCCTGCAAACCAACGCCTTACGCTTCCGCCCACCCCACAACCATGAAATTTCGGTTGCGTCCGCGGCAGGGTGCGACCGCCAAGATGGGAAGAAATGTCTGACGTGTCGCCAAGCCGAAGCCGGAAGCGGACTGAAATCCGCGCTGCGTGAGTCAGCGGGCGCGGCCCTGCGCGCCTACCAATCCAGCCCGGAGGCCGCCAGCCGCGCCCGCAACGCCGCCAGTTCCCAGATCTGAATCTTGCTCTGTCCGCCGCCCGCCACGAGGCGCGTGCCGTCAGGACTGAACGCCAGGGCCCGCAACACGACGGGATGCGGCGCTTCAAGCCTGGCCAGCGGTCGAAGCGATGGAAACGCGAACAGGTGGACCGTGTAGAGGTCGAGGACCAGGGCCAGCACGCGGCCATCCGGGGAGAATTCCGCCGCATCCACCAGTGCCCGGTCGTGCGGCGGCGGCAGCGCCGGCCCGGTTTTCCAACCGCCCGCGTCAAGGCGCCACAGATGAAAACTTTCTCCGGATGCAGCCAGCCAGCGGCCATCCGGACTGAACACGCACGTCGCCTCCTTCCCCACGCCGGCTTCGCGGGCCAGCCGGGCAGCGGTCACATCCCAGATTTTCACCCGCCCATCCGCTCCGGCCGAGGCCAGCCAGCGGGCGTCGGGACTCAGCGCGAGCCGGTTCAGATTCGCGTGCGATCCCAGCGTCACGGCAGCCGCCAGATTCGTCAGTGGCGCGACCAGTAACGCGGCGGTCGAACGGCTCCCGGCTGCGAGCGTGGTTCCGTCGCGGTTCAACGTCACCGTGCTCCACCGGTCCGTGGCAGGCAGCAAAACCCGCGGTTCTCCCAATGCGAAGGTTTCGCCGCCCGCCGACACGTCGCGCTGGAGCACGCCCTGGTTGCCCGTCGTGAGCAGCGAACCATCCGCCGGATGGAACACCAGGTCGGTCGCGTCCCGCACCGTGGCTCGCGGGCCTGCCTTCAGCGAATGCACACGCATCGCGTTCGGAGCGATGCTGGCGAAGCGCCGTCCGTCCGGCGCGAAACGGATGTGACGGACAGACGAACTGCCGGCGCCGTCGGGGCGTTCCTCAAAAAAATCCGTCGGCGAATACTCCAGCCACCCCACGATCCGATCGCGCGACACCGGCCCGACCCGGCGTCCGTCCGGCGCGAAGGCGATCGCCACCGCGTCGCCGGGAGTCGTCAGCAGGTAGCGCTCGGAAAGCAGGTTGTAGAGACGCACGCGCCCGTCCTTGCAGGCCACGGCTGCGATCACGCCGGCGGGATCGGCCGCGATGCTTTCCACGGTTGCGCTGTTGGCACCGAATCGTTCGTAGAAGTTAAGGCCGGATGGCATTGACCACTTCTCAAGCTCGTTGAACACCGTCCCTCTTGCCAGCCAGGTCGTGTCGGGTTCCCAGAGGAGAGGGGCGATTTGGTGCGGCTTGCTGATTCGTTGCTGAAGTTCGCCGGTCTCGAGGTCGTAAATGTCAACATCCGACGCCCGGTTCAATTTTTGCGTCACGGTGAGCCGACGACCGTCGGGAGAGACGCCGAGGAAGACGTTGCCGGCGGCGTTGGTGCGTCCCGTCGCAGGCTTCAGCGGCCACCGGCGCAGCTCGCGCGCCGCCGGCAGCGCGTAGGTCACGATCTCACCCTGGCGTGTTCCCGCGACGAATCCCTGGTCCGCCGGCAACACCCGCAGGCCCTCGTGAGTGGAAACCAGGCCAAAGATTTTCTGGCCGCTGGAAATCTCCCAGAGCTCGACGGTCGTCCTTCTGGTGCCTCGCGTCATCTGCAAGTAACCGCCCGCTGGACTGAATGCGAGCCGTACCGGCTCCGGTCCCACGCCCAGCGCGAAGCGGCGCAACTCGCGGCCACTGGCCAGTTCATGCACCACCGCTTCTGGTCCGGCGACAATCCGCGCGTAGCGCTCGAACCCGGCGTCAAACGCGGCCAGCTCAGGCGCCGCAGGTGGTGGCAGTTGCGGCTGGGCGACAAAGCGCACGTTGGACAGGGCGTGGGCGGCGATCCATTCGGTGCGCGCTGGAAATCGTTGTGGCTGCAACAGGCCAAGGTCAATCGCCTCGCGCAAAGCCTCCATGCTGTCCGACTTGCGGCCCTCCTGCCCGGACAAACGCATCGCGCGCGCTTGCGAGAGCAGCGTCTCCCGCAGATTCGTCGTCGCCCGCTGTTCCGCACGCCGGATGCGAATGGCGGAAATCGTGGAAACCATCGCCACCGCCACGAGCAACAGGATCACGCCCGCCAGCGACGCGGCGAGCGCCGGGCGGCGTCTGGCCCAGCGCCACGCGCGACCCGCCGGCGAGATGGGCCGGGCGCGAACCGGTTCGCCGGCAAGAAAGCGCCCGAGATCATCGGCCAGTTCCTGGGCCGTGGCGTACCGGCGCGCGGAATCCTTCTCCAGGCATTTCAGCGCGACGGTTTCCAGGTCCACCGGCACGGCGGCGTTCAAGCGCCGCAGCGACACCGGCTCGTCATTCTCGACCTGGCGGAGGATGGATTGAACCGAGTCTCCCTGAAACGGCGGCCGCGCCGTGAGTAAATGGTAGAGAATCGCGCCGAGCGAATACACGTCGCTCGGCGGGCCGATGTGCTCGCGTTCGCCGCGCGCCTGCTCCGGCGCGATGAACGAGGGCGAGCCGAGCATCTGCCCGCTTTGCGTGAGGTCGCTCTGCCCGCCGAGCTGGCGCGCGAGGCCGAAGTCGGTGACGCGCGGCTGATCGAACGGATCAATGAGCACGTTGGACGGTTTGAGATCGCGATGCACCGTGCCCTGCGAGTGCGCGTAGTGCGCCGCGAGCGCGACGGTTTGCACGTAACTGGCGGCGCGCTCCGCCGGCAACGGCCCGTCGCGCACCAGCTCGGCAAGCGTGCGACCCTCGACGTACTCCATCGAGTAATACGGCTGGCCCTCGTGCTCGCCGACTTCGTGGATGCCGACGATGTTTGGATGGCGCAAGCCCGCCGCGGCGCGCGCCTCGGCCTGAAACCGCGCGCGCGCCTCGGGGCTGGCAAACTCGCCGGCCAGGATCATCTTCACCGCGACCGTGCGGCCGAGGCTCTTCTGTCGCGCGCGGTACACCACGCCCATGCCGCCGCGCGCAATCGGCTCCAGCAGTTCGTAGTCGCCGACGTAGCGGATCGTCAGCAACGGTTCGCCCGCGCCCCCGTTCAGTTCGAGCGCGCCGCGCAGCGAGCAGACGGGACAATACTCCGCGCGCACCCCGTCGGGCAGCGGCTGGCCGCAGTTGGGGCAGGGTGTGGTTGCAACGCTCATGTCCGTTGAGTAGAGAGGGAATTTCCGAAGTTGGTTGCGGCGGATTTCAATTTGCCAGCGCCGCCATCAGGTCGCGCAGTTCGGCTTCGAGTTCCGCCGGGCTGCTGACGGTTTGCGCAATCTCGTCGCGAATCAGTTCGCGGTAGCGTTGGCGCAACCGGAACGCGGCGGATTTCACGGCGCTCATCGTCAGCCCCAGCCGCGCGGCAATGACCTCATGACTGTCCCCGCCGTCCGCACCCGGACCGAGCGCGGTGAAGAGATCAGACTTGCCCGCCGCCGCACATTCGTCGCGCAGCCTGGCCTCGGCGCGGCCCAGGACGGCCCGCGCCCAGCGGCGGTCGAACGCGCGTTCCGGCGTGTCGTCGCACACCAGCTCCTTCGCATAAATCGCTTCCGCGTCGGTGGTGTCCAGGTGAAGATGTTGGTGACTGCCGCCGCGTTTTTGCGTGTGAGCTTTGTCGAGTTCGTCGCCGATGAAATGTTGCAGCGCGGCCATGAGGAACGAGCGGAAGCGGCCTTTGCCCGGCGCAACTTGCGCGAGGTAATTGCTTTCGAGCAGCCGCGCGAAGAACGCCTGCGTGAAATCCTCCGCGTCCGCCGGCTCGAAACCCTTGCGCCGGACAAACGCGTAGAGCGGCGGCCAGTACGCGCGGCACAATTCTTCCAGCGCCGCGTCCCGTGGCGGACCGCCCCCCGCGCCGGCCTTGCCCACGAGACTCCATCTCGTGGTCACGAAGGTCTGCCCGCCGAACGGCTTGGACGCGGGTGTATCGTCTTCGCGGAGTCGGGGCATGTCGGCAGGCTAACAAAGACGGACACGGCGTGACAAGGCGGTTGTTCCCTAACGGCACCGCCGGTGGTGGCGTATCACCGCGCCTCGTTCAACAGATCGGCGCTGCCCGCTTCGTTCCGCAAGGTGAGGCGGTCCAATTCCTGTTTCATGGCGAGCCAGGCGACTGACGCCTCCGAAAAGGGCGCGGCAAGTCCACGATGGCCCGGCTTGCCAATGCGAAACTGCCCGATCAGCCGCTCGAGCAGTTCCAATTGCTCTTCAGCCGGGAGCCGCGCGAACTGGTCCTCGATCTTTCTGGCAGCGAACGTTGGCATGATTCGAATCCGACGGTGTCCGTTGCAGTCGCCACGGACGCTTGCGAACTTCTCGCAGCCCACCGCTCGAAACCCATCTCCACGCTCACTTGGCCATCACGATTTCGAGCGTCTCCTCGCGGCGGTGCGGCGAGTCTTCCTCGTCGTCCACCGGCGCGGGAGATGGCCGCTCCAACGACAATGGCGCGTGGTCGGTCACGGATTCACCGGTCTTGTGGAATTTCACGCTCACGATCTTGCTCACGCCGTGTTCCTCCATGGTCACCCCGTAGAGCACGTCGGCCATGCCGATGGTGCGCTTGTTGTGGGTGATGATGATGAACTGCGAGTGCTGGAGAAAGCGTTGCAGGATGCGGATGAAGCGGTTGATGTTCGACTCGTCCAACGGCGCGTCCAGTTCGTCGAGCACGCAGAACGGGCTGGGCTTGACCTGGTAGATCGAGAACAGCAGCGCCACGGCGGTCATGGTCTGTTCGCCGCCGGAGAGCAGGGAAATCGTCTGCAACTGCTTGCCCGGCGGGCGCGCCACAATGTCAATGCCGCTCTCCAGCACGTCGTTCTCGTCCACGAGAATCAGATCGGCCTTGCCGCCGCCGAACACCTCGGTGAACAGGGCGCGGAAGTTGTGGCGGATCTGCTCGAACGTCTCCGCGAACATTTGCCGCGTCTGGACGTTGATGCGGTTGATCACTTCGAGCAACTGCGCCTTGGCCGAAACCAGATCGTCATGCTGCTTGCTGAGAAATTGATGGCGCTGCTCCGTCTCCTCGTATTCCTCAATGGCCACGAGATTCACCGGACCCATTTCGTCGAGGCGCTTCTGCAAACTCTCGACCTGCGCTGCCACGTCGTTCCAGTTGGTGGCGGCGCCGCTGGCGGCCATCTCCTCCGGAGTCATCACGTGGACCTTCGCCGGCCCTTCCACCGCGATGGTGATGGTGATGCACTCGCCGCGGACGTCGTCGAGCTTGATGTGGTATTTCTGCTGGATGCGCTCGCGGATGTTTTCCGCCGCCATGTTTTTCTGCGCCAATTCCACGTCCACGGCCCCGCGTTGTTCCTGCAACTGGGTCAGTCGCCGGCGCTCCTCGCGCAACGATTCTTCACGCGAAGCGACGTCGGCATCCTGGGTCTGTTTGCGGGCGACCAGTTCGGCGGCGTGCGCGTTCACCTGCTCGCGGTCGGTGGCGAGCCGGGCGATGCCCCGGCGCGAATCCGCAATCTCGGCCTCCGCCTGCGCCTTGCGGTTGACCAGCCCGCCGATGTCCGCGCGCCGTTGCTCGATGATCTGGCCCAGTTCGCGGGCACGCTCGTCCAACGCGTGCCGCTGCTGCGCGAACGAGGCGGAAAGCTGTTCCTCGGTGGCCAGGGCGACCTTGCACTCGGTCAGCGCGGCGGTGGCGGTGTCGCGCTGCTGCCTGAGCGCGTCCAACCCGGCGGTCAGGGTGTTGACACGTTGCTGCGCACCTTGCTCGCGCGATTCCTGTTCGCCGGCCTGTGCCACGAGACCGGCGCGCCGTTCCCGTCCCTCGCGGTCCTGCGCGGCGAGGCCCTGGATTTCATAGACCACCGTGTCAATCTTCTGGTGCAGCAGGCGGAGGGAGTTTTGCAACGCGTTGAATTCGCCTTCACGTGTGGCGATCGCGACCTCCTGCTCGCGTAGTTCCGTCTGGGCCTGTTGCAGCCCGGCCTGCAATTCCGTCTGCTCGCTCAACAACGCGCCGCGGCGGCGGCTGGTTTCCGCGACGCGCGCCTGAAGCTCGGCAAGTTCGGTCTGGAGATCGGCGATCTGGTTCTTGCGCCCGAGAATGGAGGACGGCGCGCGGCTGTCACCGTTGCCGTTGAGATAGCCGCCGGTGTAAATGCCATGCCGGCTCAACAGGTCGCCGCTCAGTGTTACAAAGTCACAACCCGCGTGGCTGTTTTGAATTTGCGCCGTGGCGCTGGAAAGATCGGACGCGATGAAGGTGCGGCCCAGAAGCGATTTCAAAAGTTTGTCCACCGACGGATCGGTCTGAACCACCTTCAAGGCAGGAACGATTTCACCCTTGGCAAGATGTTCCTTGACTCCCTTGCCATCGCGTCCTGGAGACATGTCGCCCGCGAATCCGAGTTGCTTGCCATCGGACGCCTCGATGGACAGCGCAGCCACGCTGACGCGGCCCGCTTTGGTTTCGGCGAGGTCGGCGAGAATCTTTTGCGCGGACTCCGGCTGTTCGGTGAGCACGAGCTGGAGGTGATGGCCGAGCGCGTTTTCAATCGCAACGACGAATGCATCGGGCACTCGAATGCGCTCGGCCAGCGATCCAATCACTGCGCGCGATTTGCGTAGGGCCACCAGGGCCCCACCACTGAAGCCTTCATGGGCGACTTCCAGTTGTTCGAGCACGTTGAGCCGCGAGCGTTTCTCGGCCCGCCCCTGCAAATGCAGGTCCTGTTCGGCGGAGGATTGTTGCAACTCGTCCTGCAACTCGCGCAGCCGGTGCTGGCGTTGCTCGACGGAGCCACGCTTGGTCTGAACGCTCAGTTTTTCCGTCTCGACATTGGCCGCAAACTCGTGGAGGCGCGCTTCCAGGCGCGAGCGCTCCTCCTCCAGCTGGATTTTTTCCGCGGAAAGTTTTTCGAGCCGCACGACATTGCCCTGCTTCTGCAAATCGAGCGCGTTGAGCTCGTTGCGGACGCGGGAAAGGTCCTGGGCGGCGGCGAATGCCCCGGCCTGCGCGGTGCGCAAGGCTTCCTGGTCGCGCTTGATCTGGTCTTCAATCCGTTGAAGCGCGGCCTGCTGGTTCTGGAGCGCCTCGCGATGCTGCTTGAGCGCGGTTTCGGAGGCCACGAGCCGCACTTGCAACGCGGCCAGTTCTTCCCGGGTCGCTTTGCGGCGTTCCTCGGACTGCGTGATGTCGGCGAAAGCCTTCTCGTCTTGCGACGCCAGCTCGCGCAACCGCTCCTCGTTGAACTGGATGCGGCTTTCGTGCCGGTCCAGTTCGCTCTTGAGTTCCAGGCCGCGTTGTTGGGACGCGCTGATCTCGTGTTCAAGTTCCGTGAGCCGTTCGCGGAGGCGGGAGATTTCGTCCTCGGACCGCAACACCGTAGCGGAGGTCGCTTCGATCCCGGCCCGCAGCGCGTCCGCCGCGGCCTGCTTCTCGCGGATTTCGCCATGCAGCACGTCGAACTGATGCCGCGCGAGTTGCGTGTCGAGATATTGCAACTCCTGGGAAAGCTGTTTGTAGCGGCGCGCCTTGCCGGCCTGGCGTTGGAGCGAACCGATCTGCCGCTTCACTTCACGGATGAGATCGGCGACGCGCAGCAGGTTTTGCTCGGTGTATTCGAGTTTGCGGAGCGACTCCTTTTTTTGCGATTTGAATTTGGTGATGCCGGCGGCTTCCTCGAAGATCAGGCGCCGGTCCTCGGGTTTGCTCGAAAGAATCTGCGTGATGTGCCCTTGCGCCATGATGCTGTAACTGGTGCGGCCGATACCCGTGCCCATGAAGAGTTGCTGGATGTCCTTGAGCCGGCAGGGGACGCGGTTGACGAAATACTCGCTGCCACCATCGCGGAAGATGCGGCGCGTGAGCGTGACTTCGTTGTAGGCGACCTCGACTCCGGCGGCGCGCAGGTGCTCGGCATCCACTCCACCGAGCGTCAGCGAAACCTCGCCCATGCCCATCGGTTTGCGGCCATCGGTCCCGTTGAAAATGACATCGGCCATTTCACCACCGCGCAGCGCTTTGGCGGATTGCTCGCCGAGCACCCAGCGGATGGCGTCCGAGACATTGGACTTGCCGCAACCATTCGGCCCGACGATGGCAGTGACGCCCGGCTGAAAGTTCAGCGAGGTCTTGTCCGCGAAGGACTTGAACCCCAAAACCGTCAAGTTCTTGAGATACATGGTTTTTGAAAAAAGACCAAACTGGTTGGGCCTAGTAAAGTGAAAACCACCAGATACAGGGCCACACCCGCCGCGCCGCACAACTAATTGGTGAGGAACCGAGATTTGCCGTTGTGCCGCCGGCCGCTTGTTCAAACTGTCAACTGCTCTGTTGTTTTACGACGCGGAGTCCCGGCGGTCAACAATTTTTCCGAAAATTTTTGCAATGCCTGAGCGCCTGCCTCATACCACCGCGCGGCGCGGCGGTCATCGAAGCAATTCCACCATTGAATCATCAACGAACAGGACGCGAAAACGCCCACGAAACGGCACGGGCATGGAGCGCCAGCGGAGATGCGATGCGCAAGCGCATCCTTGTCGCGATGCTCGCGGTTGGCGCATCACTTCCATTATGTGCCGTCACGTACCAACCCGCGACAATCCATCCACCGAAACCTTCGCGCGAGTTTCGCGGCGCCTGGGTGGCGACCGTGAACAACACGGACTGGCCATCCAAACGCAGCTTGAGTACATCGGAACAAAAGGCGGAGCTGCTGGCGATGTTGGACCGCGCCGCCCGGCTCAAGCTCAACGCGGTCATTTTCCAGGTACGCCCGGCATGCGACGCCTTGTATGCCTCGCAACTTGAGCCTTGGTCAGAATATCTGACCGGGACGATGGGCAAACCACCGGAGCCGTTCTACGATCCGCTTGCCTTCGCCGTTGAAGAAGCCCATCGGCGCGGGCTGGAACTGCACGCGTGGTTCAACCCGTACCGCGCACTGGTCAAGTCGCCCCAGAGCAAGCCGTCCGCCGACCACGTCAGCCGCGCTCATCCCGCGCTCGTCCGCGACTACGGGAAATATCTCTGGCTCGACCCCGGCGAAAAGGAGACCCAAGACCACTCGCTCAGGGTCGTGCTCGATGTGTTAAGACGTTACGACGTTGATGGCATTCACTTTGACGATTACTTCTACCCTTACGCCGAGGCGGGTGCGGACGGGCGCGAGTTGGATTTTCCCGACGTCGCGAGTTGGAAGAAATACGGCGCGGGTGGAAAGTTGAGCCGTAACGACTGGCGGCGCGAAAATGTGAACGCGTTCGTTGAGCACGTTTACAAAGCCATCAAGGCGGCCAAGCCCTGGGTGAAATTTGGCGTCAGCCCGTTCGGCATTTGGCGACCGGAACATCCGCCGCAGATCAAAGGCTTCGATGCGTACGCGAAACTCTACGCCGACTCGCGGAAATGGCTGACAAAGGGCTGGCTGGATTACCTCGCGCCGCAGCTTTACTGGTCCATCGAAGGCCGGGAGCAGAGTTTCCCGGTGTTGCTCGACTGGTGGAACGATCAAAACCCGAAGGGCCGCCACATCTGGCCTGGCATGAACACGACGAAAGTGCGCGAACCCGCTGGCACGACTGACCCAAGCCGCAAAGCCCGCGGCCCTCCGTGGAAACCGGAGGAAATCCTCAGCCAGATCCGCCTGGCCCGCGGGCAGCCGGTCAGCGCCGGTCACATCCATTGGAACATGAAAAGCCTCTCACGCGGCGCCGGTTTGGGCGCGGCGCTCGAATCGGGGCTGTATGCCGAACCGGCGTTGGTGCCCGCATGCCATTGGCTGGATGCCACGCCCCCGCGCAAACCCGGGTTCCGCGTGGCTGCCACAGGCGATGCGAGCGTCAAAGTGTCATGGGACGAGCCTGCCGGGGAAAAAGTCTCCGTCTGGGTTTTGCAGTGGGGGCGCGGCGGGAAGTGGACGACCAAAATCCTTCCTGGCGATCGGCAGTCAATGATCCTCGATGGCGAGGCGCCGGATGCTTTGGCATTGTCCGCAGTAGATCGCGTGGGAAACCTCGGTGTGGCAGCGGCTCTGGCGAGGCGGAAATGATCGAGGTCCCTTGGACCTGGCGGGCCAATCCAAGCCGCCGGGTTTTTGCGTCGGAGAGAACCCGATCCTCAGCGTCCGCTGGCGCTCCACGGACTCCACCACAGCAGCCCTTTGCGGGGATTGTTCTGCTCCGTCTGGAAATCCTTGAAGGAGATGAACTGAACGTGTCCGCCCACGGCCAGAACGATCGCGCCTTTGCCGTGCAACCGTCCCACGCCCTCGTTGCGGTCGGGATAGCTGCTGGCATCGTTGTAGGCGAACGCGCCGATGGGCGGTGTGCCGAGGTTCTCGTCAGGCTCCCATTGGATGTAACACATCGGACTCCAGACCCGCGTGATCTTGGTGCTGCGGAACGGGCTGCTGTCGTAGCCGCAAACGGCCCCGTTCATGATGTAGGTGGACATCTTGTTCGCCCGTTGCGCGTAGTAACGGCTCCTGGCATCCAGCAGGCAGACGTAGGCTTTGGGATTCGGCATGTATTGGTAGTAGAGGCCGGTCTTGTAAGCGGACACCGGATCGTCCTTGAACGGCGCGACGGCCAAATTGGGGGGCGCCCCGCCGCGTGGAGTGAACAACCAGCCGGGCCCTGGTTGGCCGGAAGGCAAATTCGGATAACCCCAATTCGGATACGGCAGAAACTCGCTGTTGTCGGTGGTGTACATGGACATCGCCAGCGCCAACTGCTTGTTGTTATTCACGCAATGGGTGCGCGCCGCCTTGTCCTTTGCCTTCGACAGCACGGGAAGCAGCATCGCCGCAAGGATGGCGATAATGGCAATGACGACCAGCAGTTCAATCAAAGTGAAGCCCCGGGTGGCTGGTCGTGTTGGAGGACAATCGCACATGGTATTCGCTCGTGCGGCAACAGATTACTCCCACGCAGCATCGCGGGCAAGCCTTGAACCAACTCGGCAAGACTTGGACGCACGCGGGCCATGGAGTTTGGCTTGTCCAATCCCCCACCCCACGGCAAGCTGCCGCGCATGATCCGAGTTGGCCTCCCCGCTTCGTGCTCCCGCCCCGGGCGATATGAGCGATAGGAATGCGAAAGCTCTTCTGCCGTTTGGAACGAAGCCTTTTCCTTGCGCGTGGATCATCGCGCTCGCGTTCACACTGCCGGCGGGCGTCGCGGGTGATGGCCCGCGCCCGACACCGCTCACTGGTATCGAAGTCTCGGTTCTCGACAACGACGCGATCGCCTTCGGCACTTTCCAAAGCCACAACCAAAAAGTCGTCAGCACGCGGGACGGGGTTTTCACGACGCACGTGCGAAAATCCAACACCAACTACACCGCCCAGCAATGGCGACTGTCGCGCAGTGTGGACGCGGGGAAATCTTTCACCACGATCCTCGAAGACATTCACGCGACCAGCGCTCCCGCCATCGAGGTTGATCGAGAAGGCAATCTGTTTCTTGGCCGTCCGGACTTTCTCGACGGCAACGCCTACCTTTTCCGCCTGGATGCTCCACGTTTCGACAAGCCGCAGCAAGCGGCGAAACTGGGCACTGGCTCCGCCGGGAAATACTGTCTCCTGCTGGATGAACCGCGGAAGCAACTCTACTGGTTTCCAAACAACAACACGTTCCACGTCGTCGCGCTCGACGGCAGGGTCAGGACAAATCTCACGCTGCTCGCGGCGGGCAAGCGCGCCGTGGTCCAGTATCCGCACCTGACGCTCGACTCCGCCGGAACTCTGTTCGCCGCGTGGACGACCTCGAGGCCGACTGGCTACCTTTATCATTCTGTTCATGCCATCAGGTCGCCCGATGGCGGCCAAAGCTGGCAGGCGCTCGATGGACGGCCACTCGGATTGCCCATCATCGCTGACGACGGCGGACCCTCCACTCAGATTTCCAAAGACAGCGAATTCGACGTGCATACCTGGTTGTCGGCGTTCATGGTCAAAGACGCCAAGCTGCACTTCGTTTATTGGGCCGAGACAACGCCCCAGCGGCAATGGTATCGCCGCTACGACGCCACAACGGGCAAAGCTGAGATCGAAATGGAAAACATCTTCGCGGCCCGCAAGCAGGAGAAGCCGAACGACAGCGGTGCTTTCGCAGCCCGCCGTGCAGCGTCGAACTCGCCGCTGTATTTCGTCTCTACGGTGGACGATCGCAAACGTCTGGCCTGCCTGGCCTCTGACGACAATGGCCGCTCTTGGTACGAGTACGCGATTTCCGACCGGGTGTTTCCGTTCCGCGTTTATTCCATCGGCACGGCCCGTGACTTGTCGCACGACGGGATGATTGTCGGCACGTTCACCGACGTGGTCGAGCAAGCGAAGCTCTACTACGACGACCATTCAGGGCATGTCTATTTCTTCCGAATTCAAGCCGGGGTTTGCCGGGCGAACCTCCGCAAATTCAACCATCGCGCAGGCCGATTGAGACTTGCGTTCGACGAAATCCGCGGCCAACCCGGGCAAATCCGCTTGAGCTTCGCGGACGGTTCGTGGAGCGACTGGCATCTTTTTGCTCCGCAACTCGACATCGCCCTGAAACGCCAACCGCAACAATATCAACTCAAGAGCCGGCTCGATGTGTTGTCGCCACCACAAAAACTCGCAAAGTGACGTGGGCTGCCTGGTTGACACTCCGAATGGGGCGCCGCCAATTCGTAGCCGCCGGCGTGAGGAGGCGGGACTCCAACCCCACTCGGCCTTCCGCTTATCCTCGTCCTCGGAGCGCGGACAGCTTTGTCTGCGCGTTTCTCGCGCGCACTCGCGAACGCGCGGACACGGCTGTCCGCGCTCCGTGCTGGCGGCTGCGGCAGCTTGTCCGGCGGCGGGCGTGGCCGTTGGCCCGCTGGCCGCAGTCACGGTGTTTCTATTGCTGACAACTCCCACGTTCGGAGGCCAGCCCGCGACAAACAAACCGGCGCCGATTTACCAAGTGCTGGATGAGAAACCGGCGGACATGATGTTGAATTTCTTCAGCGAACAGGCCCGCCCGTTGCCGAAAAATAACGCCGCGCCCAAATCTCGGGAAGAGTGGGAGCGCCGCCGCGTCGAGTTGCGGCGACAACTCTGGAATTCGCTGGGCAACTTCCCGCTCGAAAACCGGCCGCCACTGAACGCCCGCATCACCGGCCGCATTGATCATGGCGACCATGTCGTCGAAAAAATTCTCTACGAGAGCATGCCGGGTTTGTTCGTCACGGCGCTGGCTTACGTGCCGAAGCACATCGAAGGCCGCGCGCCAGCGGTGATTTGCGTCAACGGCCACTGGCCCGAGGCGAAAGCCACGGACCTGATCCAACGGCGCTGCATCATGCTCGCGCGGATGGGCGTGATTGCGTTTTGCCAGGATGTGGTCGGAACAGGCGAACGCCAGGCCTACGACGGCAGTCCGCCGGAGTGGTATCACGGCTTCTTTCGCGGCGCGACGCCGTGGATCGTGGACCGATCGCTGCTCGGTTACGTCATGTACGAATGCATCCGCGCGCTCGATTACCTGAACACACGCGACGACGTGGACCCGAAACGGATCATGTGCACCGGCGCTTCCGGCGGCGGCAAGCAAAGCATGTTCTTCGCGGCGTTGGACGACCGCCTGGCCGGAGCCGTGCCCGTGTGCTACGTCAGTTCGTATCAGGCCCACATCGGTGCGACGGCTTGCGTCGGCGAGGTGCCCGTCAACGTCCTGCGTTACGCGAACCAATGGGAAATACTTGGGCTGCACGCGCCGCGCCCGCTGTTGTGCATCGGCGCGTCGCGCGACGTGCCGGTTTTTCATCCGAAGGAGATGTATGCGACGCTGGAGCGAACGAAACAAATCTATCGGCTGTATGGCGCGGAGGAACAGGTGCGTGGCGTCGAGGTGGACAGCAAGCACGACTACAATCGCGAGATGCGCGAGATTCTTTATCGCCACGTCGCCGAGCATCTGCTCGGAAAGAAAGACGCCGCCATCATCGAACCGGATGAGCTGCCGGTGGAAAAAGCCGAGGCGCTGCGCGTCGGTCTTCCTGAAGCCAGCGAAACCATGCAGTCGCTCACGTTCCGTCGCGCAACGGAATTGGTGGCCCGGTATCAAGTTCCGGCAAGCGCGTCAGCTTGGAAGGAACAGCGTGAAAATATTTTGTCGCCATTGAAGAAAGAAATCTTCGGCGGATTTCCCGACCCGACGCAATGCAAGCGGACGCTGGTGAGGAAACTCACCTATCTGGGTCATACGGCCGAACACTGGACGCTTGAACCCGAACCCGGCGTGATCGTGCCGGCGGTCTTGCTGCTGCCCGCCGAAGGCAAAGGGAAATCCAAGTTACCCGCAGTCCTCGTCGTGGATGAAGACGGCAAGAAATCCGCGTTCGATCGTGGGCTTGTGGATGCGTTGCTGTCCAGCGGACGAGTGGTTCTGGCCATTGATTGCCGTGGCCTCGGCGAGACGGCGCGGACCGTGCCGTCAATCGAGTACGGCCCCGGCACGCCGGAATACAACCTGTCAAACTACGGCCTGTTCATAGGTCGCCCAATCATGGCGCAATGGACTTTCGACGTGTGTTGCGCCACCGACTTCCTCGCCTCGCGCACCGAGGTAAACCCTAAGCGCATCTCGATTGCAGGTCGGGGCCGCGCCGCGCTGGCCGCTGTGCTCGCCGCCGCTTACGACAAACGCATCCGCTCGGTGGCCACGGAGGAAATGCTTGCGACGTGGGTTTTCAACGAGGAATTCCGCGACATCGGACTAGCCTATTTCATTCCCCGCATCCTCACCCTGGCCGACATGCCGCAGTTGATCGCGTGCCTCGCGCCGCGTTCGGTCATCCTCGTCAATCCCGTGGACGGACGGCGTCGCCGACTTTCCGGCGATGAAGCGCATGGCCTGAACAGCTTTGCCCGGTCGGTGTGCGTTCGTCACCAATCGGCGGACAACTTGCAGCAGGTTGACGCAGAAACACCGACCGCGTGGATTCAGAAATGGATCTCCATGGGAGATTGATGGTCGCTGTTCACACAGATCACGCGCCAGCCGGCACGTCCGAAGGCCGCTTCACGCTTGCAGGAAGACGAACCGTATAGTAAAAGGCCGCGGCTGTATGTGGAGCAGTGGCTTCTTCAATTGTCAGATGCTTGCGCGCCCAGTGGCCCTGACCGCGCTGTTACTCGACTTCGCATCCAGGGCTGCGGCGGCTGACAAGGAGGCGTTCTTCGAGGCTAGGATTCGTCCGGTGCTGCACCAGCAGTGCTTCAAATGTCACGGTGGCGAGAAGACCAGTCACGGACTGCGTATGGATTCGCGGGAGGCGCTCCTAAAAGGCGGGGAGAGCGGGCCTGCCATCGTGTCCGGCGAGCCGGATAAAAGCCTGCTCATCCAGGCGATCCGGCAAACGCACCCGGACATCAAAATGCCGCCGAAGAAAAAGCTGCCGGATACGACGGTGGCGGACTTTGTCGCGTGGGTCAGCGACGGCGCGGATTGGCCTGCGACTTCGCCAAAGCTGAATGAGTCCACCGCCAAACGGCACTGGGCTTTCGAGCCGGTCAAGAAAGTCGAGCTGCCGAGGCGCAGCTTGCGCGGCTCCGACAATCCGATTGACCGGTTTGTCCTGGCGAAACTCCGCGAGCGCAAACTCAACCCGGTCGCACACGCCGACAAGCGCACCCTTGCGCGTCGTGTTTACTTCGACCTCATCGGCCTGCCGCCCACGCCGGAGGAGTTGAATGTGTTCCTCAACGACCAATCGCCACACGCCTGGTCGAATCTTATCGAGCGCTTGCTCGCGTCGCCGCACTACGGCGAGCGCTGGGGCAGGCATTGGATGGATGTGGTGCGGTACGCCGACACTGCGGGCGACAACGCGGATTATCCCGTCCCCGAAGCGCATCTTTACCGCGACTACATCATCGCTTCGTTCAACGCGGACAAGCCTTACGACCAGTTCGTGCGCGAGCAGTTGGCCGGCGACATCCTTTCCCGACAAGGGCCGCGCGAACGTTTCGCGGAGCAATTGGTCGCCACCGGCTTCCTCGCGCTGTCGCGCCGCTACGGCACCGGGCCTTACGAGTTGTGGCACCTGACGCTGGAAAACACCATCGAAACCGTTGGCTACGCTTTCATGGGACTGAACCTCAGATGTGCCCGCTGCCACGACCACAAATATGACCCCGTGACGATGCGCGATTACTACGGCCTCTACGGTATTTTTGCGAGCACGGAGTTTCCGTGGGCCGGGTCGGAGGAGATTCAGTCGAAAAATCTTAATCGGCAGAAATTCGTGCCGCTGGTGCCGGCGGCGGAAGCCGAACCCAAACTGCAAGCGTGGCAGGACCGGCTGAAATCGCTGCGCGTTGAAATCGAGAAACTAGAAAAACCGGCGGAGAAATCCGAAGCCGAGCAGAAGCTAAAGGTGCTCAAAAAGGAATTGCGCAACCTGGAAAAACCTGGAGTTCCGCCGGACCTGCTTCCTGCTTACGCCGTGCAAGAGGGAAAGCCGATGGACACGTACATTCACCTTCGCGGCGAGCCGGCGAATAAGGGGCCGGTGGTGCCGCGGCAGGCGCCGAAGTTCCTCGCCGGTGACTCGCCGCTAAACATTCCCGACGGCGCGAGCGGACGACTCGAGTTCGCCCGCTGGCTGACCGAGCCGGACAATCCACTCACCGCGCGTGTGATGGTGAACCGGATCTGGCAGCACCACTTTGGCAAGGGCCTTGTCGCAACGCCGAACAACTTCGGGCTGCGCGGTGATGAGCCGACGCATCCGGAACTCCTCGATTATCTCGCCACGTACTTCGTCGAGCGCGGCTGGTCCGTCAAGGCAATGCACCGGCTCATCCTGGAGTCCAATGCCTATCAGCTTTCGAGCGCCGATGATGATGTCAATGCCCGGAAGGATCCGGCGAACAACTTCCACTGGCGCTTCGACCGCCGTCGGCTTGATGCCGAAGCCATCCGCGATGCGATGCTGTTCGCCAGCGGCGAGCTCGACCTGAGTCCTCCGGGAGCGCATCCGTTCCCGCCACCGGAGAAGTGGACCTGGACGCAGCACACTCCCTTCAAGGATCGCTACGACACCAAGCACCGCAGCGTTTACCTGATGACGCAGCGGTTTCAGCGGCACCTATTCCTCGCGCTCTTTGACGGACCGGATACGAACAACTCTACCGAAGCCCGGCGCAACTCGATTGTGCCGCAGCAGGCATTGTTCGCGTTAAACAACCAGTTCGTGGATGAGCAGGCGACACTGTTCGCGCGCCGCGTGCTCGCGACGCGCAGCGACGAAGCGAGCCGTGTCCGTTACGCCCAAGAGCTTGCGTGGAGCCGCCCGCCGACGCGGACGGAACTGGCGAATTATCAATCGTGGCTTCACCGCGCCCGCGAACTGCTGAACGTGCGGAGCGCGGCTGTCCCCAGCCGCAGCGCTTTCGCACCGGGAGTGACTCGCGAGATTCCCGAGTCGCCCGGCTTCGGGGGCGCTGCGGCTGAGGACAGCCGCGCTCCGGTTCAAGTGGAGGAAGAAGCTTGGACCAGCCTCGCCCGCGTGCTGCTGACGGCCAACGAGTTTTTGTATGTGGACTGAACTATCGCGACGTCAATTCCTCGGTTGCTGCGGCTCTGCGCTGGCGGCGGGCGGCCTTGGCCTTTACCCGCAACTCACGCGCGCCGCTGCTTTGCACGGAGGCCACCCGCTCGCGCCGAAGCCCGCGCACTTCCCGCCGAAAGCCAAGCAGCTCATCTTCCTTTTCCTCACCGGCGGCGTCTCGCATCTCGACACGTTTGATCCCAAGCCGAAGCTCAACGAGGAAAACAACAAGCCCATCCCCGCGTTCGGCCTGCGTCCCGACGAGGCCAAGCGGCTGCCGCTGCTGGGCTCCAAGTTCAAGTTCGAGCCGGGAGGAAAGTCCGGATTGATGATCAGCGAGTTGTTCCCGAATCTGCGCACGGTGGCCGACGAACTCTGCGTCATTCGTTCGATGCACACGGACATCGTCGAGCATTTCCAGGCCACGCTCGCCATGCACACCGGCTCCGCCACAGTGCCGTTGCCCAGCATCGGCGCGTGGCTCAGTTTCGGCCTCGGCACGTTCAATCCGAATCTGCCTTCCTTCGTCGTGCTGGCCGAGCACTTTCCCTACGCGGGCGCGCAGGTTTGGGACAGCAACTTTCTCCCGCCGGAACATCAGGGCGTGCGCATCGTGCCTGGCGACAAGCCGATTGCCGACCTCGAACCGCTGCCACGTCCGGTGACACTTCGCGAGCTGGAGGAAATCATGCTTCACGACGTGAACGAGGCGCACGCCGCCCAGCGCCCCGGCGACCCAAACCTTCGCGCGCGCATCGCCAGCTTCAACACCGCTCGCGGGATGATGAGTGAAGCGCCCGAGGTCTTCGACTTGTCGCGCGAGTCTGATCGGACGCTGGAGCAGTACGGTTTCAATCGCGGCGACAACAAGTCGTTCGCGTGGCAATGCCTCATCGTACGGCGGCTCATTGAACGCGGTGTGCGCGTGGTCGAACTCATTGACACCGGCTCTCACGACAACTGGGATTCGCATGGCGACATGGAAACGCACCGGCCCAAGGCGCTGCGCGCGGATCGCGCCATCACCGCGCTCATCCAGGACCTCAAGCGGCGTGGGCTGCTGGCGGAGACACTCATCGCCATCTGCACCGAATTTGGCCGCACTCCGTGGAGCGACGGCGGCAACGGCAAAGGCCGCAATCACTACGCCAAGGCGTTCACCTGTCTGCTGGTAGGCGCGGGTGTGAAAAGCGGGATTACCTACGGCGAGACCGACGAGTATGGCGCGAAGATCGTGGCGAATCCCTGCCATGTGCATGACTACCACGCGACGATTCTGCACCTGATGGGCATTGATCACACCCGGCTCACCTACCGTTATGCCGGGCGCGACTTCCGGCTCACCGATGTGGCGGGGAATGTGTTGAGGGACGTTCTCGCGTGAGGCTTGGGCTTCTCACGCCGAGCGCGAAGGAGTTCGAAATGGCCCTGTCGTTGTGGCCTGCCGCCAGAGTCATCACAGCGAGGTTCAACAGTTCAATAATAATACCTCGTGTCCGGGCTGGGGCCACCCACGGCACGCACTCTAATCTTTGCCTTCGGGCGGATGACGATGCTGCCGTCAGCTTGGCCGACCGGTTGGTCCGGCGTGATCGCCCAGCTCCAAAGCGGCTTGCTCTGCGTGCCGCCGCCAAACTTGCCGAGATGCCCGAGGTCCCAAAGCGCTGTGCCGGGCGTGTCACTGATCCGATGGGTGATGAACGCCCGACGACTTTCCAGCTCGGAAGACTTTTTTGGCCAGGCGGGTTCATTCTCATCGAGGTTGGCGCTTACAACGCCCTGGGCGTTGACGAATTTCATGGCGGGTGCGGCTGTGAAGTTTGCAAACCACATGTAAGGCGTGAAAACGTAGCCGGCGGTCGTGTCCCAACCTCCGTAGTCCGTGGTGGTGGTGTCCGCAAAACTGGCCGGGTTGGCATAATTCAGCCAGGTGCGTCCAACCCCGTTGGCGGTGATGGGACAGATCAGGATTCTGGTGTTCTTGACATAAGTGCCGCGCATCGCATTCACGATGCTCCTGGCGCCGGTGGCTGCCGTGCGGTGGTAGTCCGGACTGATATCTTCATGAAAAGGGAATTTCCCGCTGGAATCGTCCGCATACAGAATTTGACTGAGGTATTGCTGCTTGATGTTGTTGAGGCAGGAAACACGCATGCCGCTGTATTTGGCTTTTGCCAAAGCCGGGAGCAAAAGACCGGCGAGAATGGCTATGATGGCGATCACGACCAACAGCTCGATCAGGGTGAACGCGGCGCTGCGATGGCTTTTGTCGCCTTTATCGAGGCAAGCGGTCGGTTGGTCTGACTTCATAGAGTCAAGGGGCGCCAATAGATCTGCCGTCATTTACTCAGCGGCCGCCGTTGTTCACAAGGTCGAAATGGTTTCCTTGCCTTTGACTACCGGTTAACATTCAGCACTTGTTAAGGGTTCCCCGGACGCACTAGCGTTTCTCCCCTGACTCAATCAATCCTGGCAGCGTGCCGAAGTCGCGCTCCAGGTTTGGATTCGATAGCTTCCCTGTTACCGGTATGGCTGCCTGCAAGAACGCGATGAGGTCAGCCGTCTCCTGGTGGTTGATGGCAGATTCCAAACCTTCAGGCATGAGGGACAGGCCGCTGCTCAACACTTCCTTGATGTCGGCGCTGAAACACGAGCAGCCGCTCACCGGCTCCTGCTGCGTCGGCATTTCGTCGCCGGCCCGCCATTGCGCGGCGATTCGGACGCGCAAGGTCACGCCCGCTCCCGCTTGCAACAGGTTTGTGTCCGCCCGGCCTCCGCCTTACGTGTCCCAGCCGAGGAAACGCACCAGGGCGCGGCTGGGTTCGGTTCCAAGGCGAATCGCCGGCGGGCCCGATCAGGCTGCGAGCGGTGATGCGACAAACAGTCAAACCCATATTTTGAGAATGGGCTGCAGGAGTTTCGTTGTCATCCACGGCAGAAACTACAAGGGTCTTTTGGCGGAACAAAGCTCCATTCGATGGAAGAAGCGGTGTGCGGTGAGTGGTCGAATCACACCGGATTGTTACGTGGATTGACCGGAGTGCAGATGGGTCATCATTAGCGTTTCTCCCCCGACTCGATCAATCCCGGCAGCGTGCCGAAGTCGCGCTCGAGGTTGGGATTGGCGGCCTTGCCTGTGGCGGGAATGGCCGCTTGCAGAAACGCGATCAGGTCGGCCATCTCCTGGTGGTTGATGGCAGCTTCCAAACCGTCCGGCATGAGTGACAGGCTGCTGCTCACCATTTCCTTGATGTCGGCCCGCAGGATGGTGTCCGTCGCGCCATGTCCGCGACGGAGTCGGAGTCCGCTCGCGAAGGCTTTCGGAGATCATTACGCTTGTCGCGCCGGAAGCTCGCACAACGCAGGCGGATGCTAAACCGCGCCGGGAAACTCGTCTCCCAGCTTTTCTCCGACCAGCGCGCAACGACTTTGTCAACGGCCGTGAGATGCGTCCAGGGCGGTAGCCAAGGAGTAGCAGAGCGGATTAGAGGTTAAGGGTTTAAGGGAAATTTGCTGGCGCACCGTTCGCGGATTTGCTTCAGTCTGGGCATGTCAATTCATCTTTCGGACTCGGTGGTGG
>Ga0247727_10002774_pt1 | contig 39563 bp, 41 predicted proteins | sample WisWelCaveWW1625_FD_202498 | JGI IMG/M metagenome (GOLD analysis project Ga0247727, IMG submission 202498) | Biofilm microbial communities from Wishing Well Cave, Virginia, United States - WW16-25 | ecosystem: Environmental > Aquatic > Deep subsurface > Groundwater > Cave microbial mat | place... | reverse complement strand
TCTGGACGGTGCGCGGAGCTAATACTATCCTCGCCTTACGTTCTTGCCGCCTCAGCGGCCGATTCGAGGACTACTGGGAGTCCCGATCATTTGCCGCCTGACTGCCCACATTTATGTCGCGCACCCTTCCTGTAGGCCGCCGGGTTGGGTGGTCCGCGCCGGCCTCTGCGGTGGCCCGGCGCGCGGTGGCTGCTGGCCGAAGGACACACCTACAAGACCGCCGCCGCCCAGCTCGGCGTCACCGTCCACACCGTCTGGTTTCACCTGCGCAAGATCTACGACAAGCTTCAGGTCCACTCCAAGTCCGAAGCCGTCGCCAAGGCCCTGCGCGCCAGGCTGGTGCGCTGAGCCGGCAGGCCTTCCAAGGCTACGCACATACCTAGGTGGCAAGGCACCACGCCGGCCATACCCTCGGGGAGAATAGGAGGACGCCACTTTATGCTTCACAGCAAGCTTCGTTTTTTCGCGGCGGCCCTGGGCGCCTTGTGGCTCGCCGCCCCGCTGCCCGCCCCAACCACCTCCCAAATGCTCCCGGTCAGCGACACGCTGCTGCTCACCGGCGGGGACTCGGTCGACTTCTCGGGCCAGGTCCACGTTGTCACCCAGGTCTACCCCCCCGACCCCATTCTGCCCCCCGACCCCGTTGTGCCCGTGACGGTTTACATCAACCTGGCCGGGGTGAGCGGGATGGGCACGAGCGGCATCCGGTATCAGGCCGTGGGCACGGCCATGGTGGATACCACGACGATGCTGCCTGGGACGGTGACGGTCATCGGCGACGGCTTCCGCGCCGTGCCCCAGGCCAATTCCCAGCCACCTGACCCGATCCGAGTCCAGGTGATGCTAAGCATCGACGCCGCCGGCTCGGTGTTTGAAGCCACGGTGCAGTTGCTGGAAGGCATCACTTAGACCGAGCGGCCGCAGCCGGCGCGGGCGGCGAAAAAAGGCTTTTGAAACCGCCGATGGACGCCGATGGACGCCGATGCACGCCGATAACGGCTGTGGCTTCAACACGTCGTCCACAGCCGCGCGGATCACACAGGATCATGTCGCAATCCAAGGCGGGGTCCTCAGCCGTAGGTTTGCCCATGTTGCGGGCGTCGGCCCAAAACTGGGCGGCGGTCGAGCCGGGCGACCGCCCGCGTCAATCTCGCGCGCAGGAGCTCGCGACGCACTTCATAATCGGCAATCTCGGGTACTCCTACGGAGTGCCCTCTGGCGGCCAGTGATTCCAGCCATTTCCCAAACTCGATCGTAGGTCCGGAGACACTGGGATTCGCCGCGATGCCCAGTGGCCCGGCGTCCAACGAGACCAGCATGACTCACGGAAACAGCTTGTTTCCGCCGGTGCGGTGCTGGTCAAGTGCGGTCTTCAGATAGTCGAAAGTCGGCTGGTGTTCTTCAGGGTCGCTGCGCATCAGGTGTTCGATAGCCCGGATGGCGTCGTCCATGCTGCGTGGCGCAAACGGCGATGGTTGGCTGCTCCCGCCGCTCGGCGGATGCGCTGGTGCGAGTATCGTCTCTCTCTCCATCGGTCAGCTTCTATTCTACAAAACGACACTCCACGTCCGAAGCCGCCGCCAGGGCCCTGCGGGCGGGCATCGTTTCATAGGCGGGGCGGGCCGCGGCGCGCTACAGCCCTTGGCGCTCGCTCCCGGTGTCGATTCGCGGTCGAGGGTTATGCTCCTGCTCCTGTATCAGATGATCGAGCAGCCGTTTCAGATCGTGTCCATGCTCGGCCGATATTCCTTCGCGAATCGCATAGACCTCCCGTAAGACTTCATCCTCCCACGGTTTCCGATTCCGAGATGTCATTGTATCCATTCTGGGCCAGGACCCTTTCCAGGAACCGGCAACCGGAAGCCGCGGCGGCCCGGGTTTGTCAGCTTGCTCGCTAATTAATTCCAGTATCCCTCTTTCCAACTCCGTTGCCGCGCCGCGGCCGCCGCGCGCAGCGCGGCTCCAGAAATGCCCGGCGCAGCCGAACTCCGCGAACTTTTGCCTTTTGACTTTTGACTTTTGACTTTTGACTTTTGACTTGCCAGCGCCAAAGTATACTGTGTACACCTCATGAAGATCCTGGTGTCGGCCGGCGAAGCCTCCGGCGACCAGTACGCCGCGCGGCTGGTCGAGGTCTTGAAGCGCCGCCTTGACGGGGCGGAGTTCTTCGGCTGCGCGGGGCCGCGGCTGCGCGCCGCCGGGGTCCGCGCGGTCGTCGACGCCGAGAAGCTGGCCGTCGTCGGACTCGTGGAAGTGGTGGCACACCTGCCGCGCATCTACGGGGAATTCCGGCGGCTGGCGCGAGCGGCGGAGGCCGAGCGGCCCGCGCTGGCCATTCTCACCGACTCGCCGGATTTCCACCTGCGCCTGGCGAGGAAGCTTCACCGACTGCAAATACCCGTGGTGTACCTGATCGCGCCGCAAGCCTGGGCCTGGCGCGCCTGGCGCGTGCGGGCGATGCGGCGGGTCCTCACGCGTCTGCTGTGCATTTTCCCGTTCGAAGAGGCGTTTTTCCGGCGTCACGGGATCGACGCCCACTACATCGGCCACCCGCTGGCCGGCGCGGTCGCGCCGTCGCTCGGCCGGGCCGAGTTTTTTCGGAAACACCGGCTCCCCGCCGAGCGTCCCCTAATTGTGGCGCTTCCCGGAAGCCGGCGCGGGGAGGCCGCCCGGCACCTGCCGGTCCTGCTCCAGGTCGTGAGACAATTGAATGCTTGGAGGGCAATGAGCTTCGTGCTGGCGGCCTCGGCCACTACCGGCAAGCCGTTCTTTGAGCGGCTGCTGGCCGGTTCGGAAATCCGCGTCGCCGAGGGCGAGACCTGGAACGCACTGGCCCACGCCGACCTGGCCTTGGTAGCCAGCGGGACCGCGGCCATCGAAGCGGCGCTGCTCGAAACGCCGATGATCACGTTTTACCGGGTACACCCGGCGAGCTGGTTCCTGGGAAAACGGTTTCTGCACGTGCCGTTTTTTAACATGGTGAACGTACTGGCCCAACGGAAGCTCGTGCCGGAGCTGATCCAGAACCAATACACGGCTGACAAGCTGACGGCCGAGGCTCGACGCCTGCTGGAGGACCCCGCGCGCCTGGCCGCGATGCGCCGGGAGCTCGGCGAGTGGAGAAAGACGCTGGCCGGAAGCGAGCAGGCCATGGAGCGCGCGGCCACGCTGGTCGAGGAAGTGTTGCGGCTGGAGCCGGCGGCGGTGCGGAGCTGAGGAGCCGCGCATGGTGAAACGTAGTCTGCTGATCGCGGTGGCGTGCGCGCCCGGAGCGCTGCTGGCCCAGGAGCGCCGTCCGCGCATCGACGTCGAGCACTACCGGATTCAAGCCGAGATCGAGCCCCGTACGCAGTCTTTGACGGCTCGCGCCGCGGTACGGTTTGTGCCGCAAGAGGACGTCTCGGCCGCCGTTTTCGAGCTCCACAACGGCCTCAACGTCACCCGCGTCACGGCCGAAAACGACGCGGAGATTCCAGTCACGCGCTACCAGCAGGACTTCACCGTCCGGCTGAACTTCCCCGCCCCGCTGCCGAAGGGCAAGCCGGCGACGGTGACGTTCGCTTACGACGGGCGGCTTACCGGCATCGAGAACTCCCCCGTGGAAGGCGTCAACTTCGCGTCGATCGGCGCCGAGCGCGGGTTTCTGCTGTATCCGGCGCGCTGGTTCCCGGTTAGCGGCTACACGGCGGACCGTTTCGCGGCCGAGATCACCGTTACTGTGCCGGCGACCCTGGAGGTGGTCGGCAGCGGTCTCAAGACAACCCAGACTACCGCCGAGGGTCGTATCGCTCATACCTGGCGCTACGAGCGTCCCGGATTCCCCGGCAGCCTGGCCCTGGTGACGGAACGTCCCCAGCAGGTCTCGAGCGGCGGCGTCACCACCACGTTTTATTTCCACGGCGAAGAGAAGGAGCAGGTCAACGCCTACGGCGAGGCGACCGGAAAAATCATGGGGTTCTTCACTTCGGTCTTCGGCCTGCCGCCGGCCGCCAACCTGACGATCGTCGAGACCGAGGAGCACGCCCCCAACGGCTACGCGGCGCCCGAGATTCTGTTCCTCAGCCCGCGCGGCATCGGCCGCCGCGTCAACACGCGGCTGCTGTCGCAGCAGATCGCGCACCAATGGTGGCGGGTGCTGGTTTCGCCAGCCTCGCGCAGCCATCTGTGGCTCGACAACGGCCTGGCCAACTACGCGCGCCTTCTCTACCTCGAGAGCGATGCCGGACCGGCCGCCTTCGAGGCCGAAGTGCAGGAGACCGGCATCGAGGCCCTGACCCAGGACGAGACACGGCTGATCGACGCGGGAACGCTGCCGGACTACTCGCCGGAGCTGGCGGCGGTGGTCTCCTCCAAGGGCGCCATGGTGGCGCACATGCTCCGCCACGTGGTGGGAGACGAGGTGTTTTTCCGGTCGCTAAAGGAGCTGGCGCAAAAGCTCGCCTGGAAGGGCGCTGCCAGCGACGACTTCCAGAAGATCGTCTCGGACGCCGCCCAGAAAGACCTGGGCTACTTCTTCATCCAGTGGGTCGAATCGAGCGGCGCCTCCGAGTTCAGGATGGACTACACCATCTTCCGGCTCGGCGACGGCAAGGGCTTCCGCGTCATGGGCAAGGTCAGCCAGGACAAGGACATCTTCCGCATGCCCGTCGAGCTGCTCATCGAAACCGAGGGCGAGCCGGAAAAGAAAATGATCGAGGTCGTCGGGACCGCCTCGGACTTCGCCGTCGATACCTTCGGTAAACCGAAGAAGGTGATCCTCGACCCCAGCCGCAAGGTGCTGCGCGTCGATGACTCCATCCGCGTCGCGGTGGCCATCAAGAAAGGCGAGCAGCTGGTCGAGCTGGGCTACTACAACGAGGCGCTACAGGAGTACCAGAAGGCCCTGGACGTGAACCGCAACAGCTCGCTGGCGCACTACCGCATCGCCGAGGTGTTCTTCCGCCAGGGCAACTTCCAATCCGCCGCCAACGAGTTCCGCGAATCGCTCAATGGCGACCAGGATCCCAAGTGGACCGAAGTGTGGTCCCACATCAACCTCGGCAAGGTTTTCGACATCAGCGGCCAGCGCGAGCGGGCCGTCAACGAATACCAGCAGGCCATCCGCACCAAGGACAATACCCAGAGCGCGCTCGACGAAGCCAATAAGTATCTGCAATCGCCGTACAAGCGGCCGCGCCGGACAGACGACGCGTGAAGCGGGGGTCGGGGGCCGGGGGCCGGGGGCCTCCCGCAAGCGAGATACTTTTGCCTTTTAACTTTTGCCTTTTGACTTTTGACTTGCAGTTTCAGCGGTCGCGGAGACTCCACTGCTGTGTGAGCTCGTTCAGCCGCAGAACATAGAGATTCCCATCATCGGCCCGGATGCGGAAGTAGCAATAGTCGGTGCCGTACCAGCGGTCGGCGACTTCCACAACGTTGTACCAGCGCTCCGCGAGGCAAAACCGCAGCGGGCGCTCGTTCGCCTTGTAGCCGCTGTAGCCTTCCACCTGCACCGTCATAGGTGCGGCCCCAGGGAATTGGGTGCACATGTGCGCCCAATTCCCTGCCCCCTCGCCCAGGGCCGCTTGACAACACCGCCCGGAGGGCTAAAATAGGGGCGAATCGGCATTCTCGCTTGTTTCGCGCCAGGATGGCAACCAGTCTCGCCTATCGCCCTACCGTTTGAGCTGAACCCCGCGTATGGACCCGCAGCAATGCGAACACCCTCGCACTAAGGTCATTGCCAGAAACGGCAACGTCGATTACGTGGAGTGCCTCGATTGCCGGAAAGTTTTTGAGGCCGAGGACCTCGATCCCACGCCGCCCGAGCCGGACGAGGAAGCCTAGAGACGAGGGTCAGATCGATGGCGGCTCTTCCAGCAACCGCCTAGCGGCTCGCTCCAGGATCGGAAGGTCCGGTGGATGATGGTCCAGATCGTCTCCCAGTCGACCTCGAAGTAATCATGTACCAAGACGTTCCGCAAACCGGAAATCGCGCGCCAGTCCACCTCCGGCTGGCGGTCCTTGCGGGCCGCCGTCAGCCGCTGTGTCGACTCGCACAGCACCTGAAGGTTGCGCCGGATCGCATCCTGCAGGGTCGGTGAGGCGAAAACGGCTTCCTTCCCGCCGGATGAGTCGTTGAGGATTCGTTGACTGCAATGGAGGATGTGCTCAAGATAAGCCCGTTGCGATTTCACAGCGGGGAGGCGTCCTTCAGCACGGCGTCTCGAATCAAGGGGCTCAAGGAGCGCCGGATGAGGACTTGGACAGGGCGTCCGAGCAACTCCTCCAGATCCACAACCAGACCTCCGGGAAACCACGGACTGGGTTCTCCCGTAACATCCACCAATAGATCGACGTCGCTGTTTGCCGTTTCCTCCCCCCGCGCGACAGAGCCGAAAACAGACACGTTGCCCGCTCCGTGCCTGGCCATTAGGCGGAGGATTTCCGCGCGCCTTTCCCGCAACTCGTCGGCGACCTTCATCCACTTGTATTTTACCCCAGCGGGTCAATCGTGGCCGACGGGCTGCGCGTCCACCAGCTCCGCCACGCGCTTCGGGGCCACGGTCAGCGGCTCGCTGCCCGGATCCTCGCCGGCCTCGAGCGACTCTCGCAGGCATTCGGCGGCGATGCGGATGCACAGATCATCCCCGAGGGGGACTCCGGCGGCGTGGCAGGCCTGCTCCAGCGCGCCGTGCGGCAGCGCGACAATCCGCCCCGCGCCGTTCACCGCGAATTGGACGTCCACGGTGTCGCTGTGACGCAGGGAGATCGCCGTCTGCAACCACCGGAACTCCACCTGACAGCACTCGCCGGTGAGCCGGGAAACAACCTCGAAGCTGCGGCAGTCCATCAGCATTTATTGTAAAATGGTTGGCAGGACGCTATGCCGATCTTTGAGTACCGCTGTTCGAACTGCGACAAGGTTTTCGAGGAGTTGGTGCTGAGCCGCGCCTCGAACCACGTGGAGTGCCCGAGCTGCGGCACGACCCGAGTCACGCAGCTCGTATCGCGGTTTGCCGCGCAAACCTCGGGCAAGTCGTCGGGCGGTGAGTGTTTCAACCAGTCCGCCGGGTTGTGCGAAGCCGGCGGCGGGCCAATGACTTGACGGCGGCGCTAACCCGCCGGGCGCGGGCCGTGTTCATCGATCTCCCGTCCGATCCGCTCCAGGCGTCGCTGCCATAACCCGTGCCAGGAGAGCCAGTCGCGCCAAGTGAGCTCCGGCTCCTCCCGGCCCGCGCTTTTAGACGTTTTCCTCGCGCGATCCTCGGCGGCGGCGGAGTACTCGCCGCAGCGCTCGCAGCACCAGGTCTCCTCCGACCAGGCGTGCATGCGGCACAGATCCAGGGTGCGCCAAAGCTTCCAAACCAGGTAGGCGGAAACGCCCGCCAGGGCGAGCGCGATCGCCAGGAGGACATTGAAGTCCTCAAAGAAAACGTAGCGCCAGAACGGGGCCAGGAAAGCGAACACGATAAACAGGTCGAAGGCGAGCAGCGTGATCATGCGAATCACGTCGCGAACGCCGTGGCAGAAGAAAAACGCTACGGCGTAACCAAACTTGTGGCCCAACCCGCGGCCGCGCCAGAAGCGGGCGAGCTGCCCATAGCGGTCGTCCACCGCCGAGTGGAGGAGGAAGCGGCCGTCAGCGTAGAGCAGCAACGCGCCCGCCGCCCCCATCAGGGAGGCGACGAAGATTAGCTGCCAGGTTTCGAGTCGCACCGACCCTGTATTATACCTGCACGCGCCGCCGTGCCGCCGCGTCGCTGGTGGTAGCATGGGAGGTATGCGAGCGCGTGTGGCGTGGCCGCTCGTGGCGGCGCTCTCGATCGCAGCCGAGGCGCGCACGCCGACCGCGGTTCATGGCCTGGCCGAGCGGCGCACCAGCCGCTGGACGGCCGATTCCGATCCCTTGACCAAGATCAGCGGGGCGTGCCGGATCGCGCCCGCCGGCGCGACGTTCACGTTAGAGTGCGCCGGGCCGCCTGGGGACGAGCCGCGCGCCGGCCGCCAGCACTTCTACACGGTCGTGCTGTTTCGGGATCTCGAAGAAACCCTCTACGCGGCCGCTTGCGCGCGCGTGACGCGAAACGACCCCTGCGATCAGCTGAAGGCCGGACAGACGTTCTCGGCCGAGGTGGACGACCGCACCCTGCACATCGTCTTCGGCGGCGAGCAGTTGCCGCTGCGGATTTTCGAGAAGCGGCCGCGCGCGGTGACCATCGACTCGCCGACGCGCGGGACTCCGTCGAAGGCGGGCTTCTCGGCGGGCACGCCGTCGGCGGCGCCGTATTCGCAAGTCGCGGCCAGCAAGGGGACGCCGTCGGGGGTGCAGCCGTCGGAAGCCGCCATCGCCGCGGGCGCGCCGGCCAGGGGCGCGCCGTCGGAGGTCGCTCCCGCCGTGGCCGCGCCCACCGCTGGGCGGCTCCATGTGTATTGCTCGGTAGGATCGGCCCAGGTGTACGTGGACACGCAGCTGCTGGGGCGGGCGCCGGTCGAGGCGCCGGTGCTGCCGGGCCGACACACCATCACGGTGCGGGCGCGCGGGTTTCGCGACTGGTCGCGGACCGTCGAGGTTCCCGCCGGGCGCGTGGTCAGGCTGACGGCTGAGCTGCGCCGCTGAAGGCTCGGCCCGCCGCCGCCCGTAGTGACAAATCCTTCATGGCCAGCGATTCGATGAGTTGCGCGTGGACCTTCTCGTCGAGCAAGTAGAGGATCTTGCCGTCCTCCTCGACCGTGACGGCCAGCCCTTGGGACGCCAGCAGGATGCACAATTGCCGCTCGCCCGGGCTCAGCCCGGCCGAATCGGCGCGGGCCAGCCCCTGCGGGCTCGGCGCGAGCTTCCGCAAGAAGTCGCGTACGAAGATTTTTTCGTCGCTCGAATCGACCACGGCGCCGCCGGCGACCCAGCGCTGCTCGGGGCTGCCGAACAGGTACGGCCCGGAGGCCCAGGCGACGAGGAAGATCACGATGTCGATGAAGGCCGCCAGCGCCAGCGCGAACACGTGACGGCCGGTGGGCGCTGCGGCCAGCTCCTGGAAGGCGACCAGCAGGTCCTCCTGGCTGGTCGCCGGGCGGTCGACGAAATCGGCGTAGGCGGGGACGGCGGGGCGCTCGAACCGCCCGGCGTGCAGCGACTCTTCGACCTGGGTCCAGGGGATGGTGTCGTAAGCCTGCCGGAACGCGCGCAACTGCTTCTCAGTAGGATCTAGAGGCTGGAGCTGGGCGCGAAACTCCCCGAGACCGCGCTGGGCGGCTTCCATCGCCGCGATCGACTGGCGGGTGAGGCGGGCGTGGCGGTCGAAGGCGGTGTAGCGCAGGCCGGGTCCGGAGCCTTCCGGGTAGGACCGGCTGTAGGTCTGAGCCTCGCGGGCCACGGCCTCGCGCACCTGGTTCAGGTAGGGGTCGGCGTCCTGGGCGCGGGAGATGAAGCCGTGGGCCTTTTCCGCGGCGGTCATTTCGTCGAGCGCCAGGGCGTGCTTCTGCGCCTCGGCCACGGCGCCGGCGAGCAGCTCCTGGGAGCGTCCAGTGGCCGCGTTCAGGGCGTCGTAGAGCCGACGCTGGATTTCGGCCGGCCGCGACTGGGCCGAGAACCAGGTGTACAGGCTGACATAGGAGAACGCGATCGACACGATGGCAGTGATAATATATACGGCGATCAGCAGCGCGCGTTTGGCCGCGGTGAAGCCGATGAGCCAGGCCACCAGAACGAGCACCGTCTGGATTCCGAGCGATGCCAGGACGGCGAACCACGCCGCCAGATACAGCGCCATTCCCTGCCAGGTGGTGTACCAGGAAACGACCGACAGCAGGCAGGTGGCGACAAACAAGCCCTTGACCATGGGACGGCTGAGCGCGGCGGTCCCAGGGTCGGCCGCGGAATACACGGATAGCATCAGTTCCTCCTTGTGATAGGGGGGTACGCGGCCGGCGCGCGGAAGGTTCCCTGGCGGAAAGCCTCAAAAGGGGTCACGAAAAAATGTTGCCCGCCTCAGGCGGTGCTATAATTCACCCACAACCCAGTGGTTCTGAAGACGCCGGCTCGACTGGCGCGAAAAATGCCACTGAGGAGGGGAATCATGCGAAAGATGGGTGTGGTGTTGAGTGTTCTCGTGGTGTGGCTTGCGGCCGCCGGGCAGCTTCAGGCGCAGACCGCGAGCACGGCCGGCGTCTTGGGCACGGTAAAGGATTCGACCGGGGCGGTTGTACCCGGGGCGGTGTTGGAACTGAAGGAAGTCGCGACCAAAGCGGCCCGCCAGCAGACCACCAACGCCTCCGGGCAGTACGTGTTTCCGAGCATCCCGCCGGGCGAGTATCAGATCACGGTGACGATGACCGGCTTCCGCACCGCGACGATGTCGCCGTTCCGGGCCGAGGTGACCAAGAGTTACACGCACGATTTCACCCTCGAGGTGGGGCAGGTCGCCGAGACGGTCGAAGTCAACGCGCAGATCCGCAGCGAGCTGCAAACGGTCGACGCCACGGTCGGCAACGTGATCTCCGGCAAGAACCTCCCGATGCTGCCGACCATCACGCGGCTGGCCAACGAGCTGCTGACCCTCCAGCCGGGCGTCGTCCCGGGCTCGGGGGAAGTCACCGGGGCGCGCGCCGACCAGAGCACCTTCTCGCTCGACGGGATCGACGTGACCAATCAGTCGGTCGGGGGGCTGGGCACCTACATGTACCTGGGCATCGAGAGCGTCGAAGAATTCCGCGTCAGCGTCGCCAACCCGAACGCCACCTTCGGGCGGGGCGCGGGCGGCCAGGTATCGCTGATCAGCCGCCGCGGCTCGAACGAGTATCACGGCGCCGCCTTCTGGTATCACCAGAACGACAACCTCAACGCCAACTCCTGGACCAACAACCGCACCGGGACCGGGATCAAGAAGACGGAGCTGAAGGATAACCGTTTCGGCTTCAGCGCCGGCGGACCCATCTGGAAGGACAAGACCTTCTTCTTCGTCAACCACGACGGCCGCCGGTTCCCGCGCGGCAGCGACGTGACCCGTTTGGTGCCCACGGATTCTTTGCGCCAGGGCAATCTGCGGTTCCGGGACGCCTCCGGCGCCGTTGTCACCTATCCGCTGGCGAGCTCGTCGGCCTGCGGGCCGCAGAGCAATGAGGCGTGCGATCCGCGCGGCCTCGGATTGAGCCCCACCATCTCGGCCCTGTTCTCCCAGTTGCCGGCGGGCAACGATCCGGGCACGGGGGACGGCTTGAACACCATCGGGTTTCGCGGCACGGTGATCCACCCCACCAAGCACGACTTCTATCTGGCCCGGATTGATCACAACCTCACCGCGGGGTGGCGAATCGAGGCTTCCCTGCGTTACTACAAAGACAAGGTGGGGCAGCCTGCGGCGGCCGGTGGAAATACGCAGCTTTCCATCGTCGGGGGAAACATACAAAACCTGTGGAACACCCCTGTGCGGCAGAACATGGAAACCGTCTCAGTCAGCGGAGTGATCCGGCCGAATATCACGGGCGAGTTCCGCTTTGGGCGGGTGAGATTCCGCTCGGTGCAAGACGTGCTGCGCCCGGATGCCAGCGCCCGGCTGCTGAACATCGCGGGCACGCAAACGCCGGAAGGCCCCATCGCGCTGGACTTGGTCGCCCGCGGCGGGCTAGCAGGCCTCTTGAATGAGCCCATCGACGTGGACACCCAAGTGGCTCGCAAACAAGCCAACGACAATCGCAACTACCAGACCAACGCCGACCTGAACTGGATCAAGGGTAAGCACGCCATACAATTTGGCGGCCACCTCCGCTACCTGCCGACCCTGCACCAGCGCGACGATAAAGTGCTCGGCGCCCTGGGGGCCCTGGTCGCGCAACTGGACTCGGAGACCGTGTTCCAGATGCCGCTCAGCGTTCGTCCGCCTACCTGCGGGGCGGGCATCGCGACCAACTGCCTGGCCTCGGCTGACGTGCAAACCTGGAACCGCCTCTATGCCTCGGCACTGGGCATTATCGATAACGTGAGCGTTCTGGCGGTTCGCGATGGGGAGTTCAAGCCGCTTCCCTACGGCACCTTACTCGAGTCCGACACCAGCGGCCTGTTGGCGCCGGAGTTCTATCTCCAGGACGTCTGGCGCATCCGACCCTCCCTGACCCTGACCCTGGGGTTCAACTACGGCTGGCAGACGGCCCCGAAGGAGCGGCTGGGTCGTTATACGGCCCAGATCAACAGGGACACCGGGGAGTTTCTGACGTCCGACACCTTCTTCGCGGCCCGGCGCGCGGCGGCCGAAACGGGACGAATCTTCAATCCGGAGTTCGCGTTTCTGCCGATCAAGTCCGCCGGCGGCAGGCAGGTGTTCGAAACCGATTGGAACAACATCGGGCCGCACCTGGCCGCCGCCTGGAGCCCGAGCTTCGGAAGCGGCCTAGGCGGCAGGCTGTTTGGGGATCGCAAGACGGTGATCCGGGGCGGGTACAGCCTGGTCTTCGACCGCCAGAATACGGTTCAGAGCGTGATTATTCCGTCGCTCGGCGTGGCCTTTGCGCAGACGCTCAATGTCACGGCCCCGGCCTGCAACGCCACCGGGACCCCTGGACCGGGCTGCACTCCGGGCAGCACGAACCAGGCCGCCAGCGGTTTTCGCGTGGGCCGCGACGGCGTCATCCCCAGGCCGGTCGTGCCGCAGCAGTCCGTCCCCGTGTCGCCTCCTTGGTGCCGGACCGGCAGCGCGGCGTGCATGTTCCCGGAAGTTCTTTCCTTCCAGGTGGATCCTTTTGTCCAGGTGGGCAAACATCATGCCATCGATCTGAGCTTCCAACGGGAGATGCCTGCCAACATGCTGCTGGAGCTCACCTATGTGGGCCGCTACGCCAACAACCTGACGCAGAGCATGAATTTCGGCCAGTCGCCGTACATGCAGCTCGATTCGGCCTCCGGCCAGACGTTCGCCCAGGCATTCGACAACGTGGCGGCGTCACTGCGCGCCGGAGCAGCGGTAGCTGCTCAACCCTTCTTCGAGAACCAGGTTCCACGCTCCGGGACGACCGGCGGAACCGCCCGGCTGGCAGGAGCGTCCTCGACCGGCTTCATCAACGGAAACGTTTCCAGCGTGTTCTTGCAGATGGACCTCTTTCGCATGGCCGCCGGTCAGGCGCCCTACAACAACTACATGTCGCAAACCTTGTTCCTGCGTTCGAGCACCGGCTCCTCGAATTACAACGGCCTACTGGCGACGTTGCGGAAACGTATGTCGCGCGGCTTGACGTATGACATCACCTACACGTTCTCGCGGTCGCTCGACCAGCTCGGCGCCATCCAGAACATGGCCAGCGTCATGCCCAACAACTTCGACCTGAACGCCGAGTATGGGCCTTCGGGCTTCGACGTCAACCACATCCTCAACGCCCACTACCTCTATGAGCTACCTACGCCGTTCAAGAGCAAGATCGGACCGCTCGACAAGGTGCTGGGCGGCTGGCACGTTTCCGGTATCTTCACGGCCCGCAGCGGCGACCCGCTGACGGTCACTCAGGGCAGCAACGTGTGGGGCGGAGCCCTGGCCCTGGGCTTCAACTCCCCGGCCATCCCGACGGTCAGCCCGTCGACCCTCAGCAACTCAGCGGTGGCGGGCGTGAGGGGCTCGGGCAACACCGGCGTCAACAGCGACCCGGCCAATCGCGGCTCAGGGCTCAACCTGTTCTCCGATCCGGAGTCAACTTTCAAGAGCTTCCGCCGGGTCAATCTGAGCCAGGACGGGCGTTCCGGGCGCTCCAATCCCCTGCGCGGGATGCCGCGCTGGAACCTGGACATGTCGGTCGGCAAGCGAACCAGCATCAAGGAGAGGGTCAACATCCGGTTCAGCTTTGATTTCTTCAACATCTTCAACAAGGTCGACTTCGTTAATCCCGGCCTGGATCTGAACAACTCGCGGGCGTTCGGAGTGATCACGACCCAGCTCGTCCCGGCCAACCGGAATTTCGGCAGCCGCTGGATCCAGTTCGGGATGAGGGTGGAGTTCTGACAGCAGGAGTCAGAAGTCAGGAGACAGAAGTCAGAATGCGGAGGACGGCCGCTAGCGGAACAGCTTGCGGTGATCCTTCAGAATGCAGCGGTCCATCACGACCGCCAGGCCGGCGGCGCGGGCGCGGGCGGCGGCGGGGTGATCGATGACCCCTTCTTGCATCCACACGGCGCGGGCGCCGATGCGGATGGCGGCGTCGACGGCCGGCCCGGCGGCCGCGGAGCGCCGGAAGATATTCACAATATCGATTCGCTCCGGCACATCCTCCAGCGCCGCGTAAGACTTCTCGCCTAGTGTCTCAGCGATATTCGGGTTCACCGGAATGATGCGGTAGCCGCGGCTCTGCATGTACTCGGAGACGCCGTGGCTGGGACGATGCGCTTTGGCGGAGAGGCCGACGACGGCGATGGTCTTCGAACTCGCCAGCAGCTCGCGGATCTGGTCGCCGGTCAGGTCGGTCATGGTCGCAGGCGGCGGAACCGCGCCACCTCTTGCGGGGTCAGGCAGCGGAACTTGCCGGGCTCGATCCCGCCGAGCGCGAGCGGCCCGATCCGGACCCTCCTTAGCTTTTCTACCAAAAAACCGAGGCTCTGGAACATGCGGCGGATCTGATTCTGGCGGCCCTCGACCAGGGTCACCTCGAACCAGGGATTGGCGCCGCCCTCGGCGCGGCGGATCGCGGCGGGCGCGGTCAGCCGGCCGTCGAGCCGCAAGCCTGCGCGGAACTTCTCGAGGTCCTGCGGGACGGGGTTGCCGTTGATCTTGACCCGGTAGGTTTTGGGAATGCGGCGGCCGCCGGTGAGGATGGCGTTGGCGAACTTGCCGTCGTTGGTGAACAGCAGCAGTCCCTCGCTGCGGTAGTCGAGGCGGCCGACCGGGTAGACGCGTCCGGGCACGGCGCGCAGGAACTTCATTACGGTCTCGCGCCCCTGGGGGTCGGACGTCGTGGTCACGCAGTTCTTGGGCTTGTTGAGCATCAGGTAGACAAGCTCGCGAGGCTGACGCAGGAGCTTGCCGTTGACCTTGATGTGGTCGCGGCCCGCGTCGGCCTTGCTCCCAAGCTCCGTCACGACCTGTCCGTTGACCGTGACGCGCCCCGCCGAAATGAGCTCTTCCGCCTTGCGACGCGAGGCAACGCCGGCGGCGGAGATGATCTTCTGCAGGCGCTCCGAACCGCTCGGGGGTCGGGGTTCGGGGGCCGGGGGCCGGGGATTCATTATTCCGCGAGCGCCGCGCGGCTCAGCTCCGCGAACTCCTTAAGAGTAGGCAGCTCGGAGAGGTCGTTGAGCCCGAACTGCACTAGGAACTCGCGCGTGGTCCGGTAGAGGATCGGCCGGCCCAGCACGTGCTTGCGCCCGGCGGTGGTCACCAGACGCCGGTCGATTAAGGTGTGGATCACGCCGGCGGCGTTGACGCCGCGAACCTGCTGGATCTCGGGGACCGTCACCGGCTGCCGGTAAGCCACCACGGCCAGTGTCTCGAGCGCGGGGATGGAGAGCTTCAGCGGCGGCTTGAGCGTCTTGACGAACTGCCGCACGGCGTCGTGGTGCTCCGGCTTGGTCGATATCTTGTAGCCGCCGGCGATGGCGCGCACCTCGACGCCGCGGTCCGCCTGCTGGTAGGCGGCCGTGAGTTCCTCGATCAAGCGCTGCACCTCTTCCTTGGGCCACTCGAGGCCGGCGGCGAGCTGTTCGAGGCTCAGGGGGTCTTCAGTGACGTAGAGAATCGCTTCGAGGATGGCGCGGCGCTCGGTGGAATCAGGCATAGCTCTCGGCCGCGGTCAGAATCGGCTGCTCGCCGCTGAAAACGACGTCGAACAGCTTGTGCTTCTGGATCAGAATGGGCCCGAAGATCTCCTTCTGCCGCAGCAGAACGGCCTGCATGCGCACCAGCTCGAGCACGGCCAGGAACAGCGTGATCAGCCCGCGCAGTCCGGCCTGCCGCTCGAAAAGCGGCTCGACCGGGATGGCCTCGTCGCTGGCGAGCAGCACATTCTTCAAGTAGTTGATCTGCTGGGAAACGGTGACGTCCTCGCCGGCGACTTCGATCACCGGGCGATTCCGGGCGCGGTCGAGGATCTGCTGGAAGGCGCGCACTAGGTCGAACAGCGTGACCGCCAGGCCGGGCTCCGCGTCGTCGTCGAGGAAGGCCGCCATCTGCGGGTTCGACCAGACGTTGGACTCGATCATCTGCTTCTCGTGCAGCATTTGGGCGGCGTTCTTGAACTTCTCGTGCTCCAGCAGGCGGTTGACGAGCTCGGCGCGGGGGTCTTCGGGCTCCTGGCCGGGCAGCACCGGCTCGGCCGGCAGCAGCAACTTCGACTTGATGTGAATCAGGGTGGCGGCCATGAACACGAACTCGCCGCCCAGGTCGATGTTCAAGTGTTCCGCCTGGCGAAGGTATTCTAAATACTGAGATGTGATGCGGGCGATGGGGATGTCGTAGATGTCGATCTGCTGGCGGCGGATCAAGTCGAGTAGCAGGTCGAGCGGACCCTGGTACTGCTCCAGGCGGACGTTGAGAGGGGAGCTGTCGGCGGTGGTCACAGGCGCAGGAGGGAGTTGAACAGACGCATGGGCGGATCGAACATCCAGCGATCCAGCGGCGTGTAGAGGAAGACCAGCAGCAGGATCAGGAACCCGAAGCGGGCGGTGCTGCGATACAACAAGCGGGCGCGGCCCGGAAGCAGGTTCTGGAGGATGTGGCTGCCATCGAGCGGCGGCACGGGCAGCAAGTTGAAAATACCCAGCACCACGCTGAGCAGGAGCAGCCGGTGAAACAGCATGGCCAGCGGGACCACCGGCGAGCCTTCGACGGTGATGCGGCCGGCGGAAGCGAGCTGCTCGACGGCGCGGGATCCTTCGGCCGAGGTCAGGCGGATCACCAGCAGGACCAACAAGCACAAGAGCGCGGTGAGCAGGTTGCTGGCCGGCCCGGCGGCCGAGACCAGGATGTCGTCGCGGCGGGGCCGCCGGAGGTTATCGACGACGACCGGCGTCGGCTTGGCCCACCCGATCGAGGGCAGGCCGCTGATGGCCATCATCAGCGGCATGAGAAAAGTGCCGAACAGCTCCATGTGACGCAGCGGGTTGAGGGTGATGCGGCCGGCGAGGCGCGCCGTGGGGTCGCCGCAGCGGTCCGCCACCAGCGCGTGGGCCGACTCGTGCACGCTGATGGCGAACAGGAAGGCCAGGAAGCTGAACAGGAAGGAGAGCGCGGCGTCGGCGGCCACGGCACCATCTTAGCAAATTGTTGATTTGTTGATTTGTCGATTTGTTGATTGCGGGCCGGTCGAGCGCGCGGCCTGCAATCGACAAATCGACAAATCGACAAATCAACAAATATAATGGGGCCATGGGCGAGACCGCTGTTTTCTGGCTTCGCGTTAGCCTGGGCCTCTACTCGCTGGGGCTGGCGCACGCGCTGCTGACGGTGATCCGGCAGCGGCAGAAGCTATTTCGCCTGGCGCTGGCGGCTTTCTCGGTGGCTGCCGTGTTCCACCTGGTTTCCCTGGTCGAAGAAGGGCTGGCCAGGGGGCGGTTTCCGGTGGCCAACCTGCACCAATCGGCCTCGCTGATCGGGTTTCTGATCACGGCGCTCTTTCTTAGTCTGTACTGGAAGTACAAATACGAGAGCCTGGCGGTGTTTCTGTTTCCGCTGGTGTTCGTGTTCACGCTGGTGGCGAGCCTGGGCCACCCGGTGGAGGCCTGGAGGAGTCCGGCGCTGCGGAGCTGGTGGCTCTACGTGCACGTGGCGCTGGCGTTGCTGGGCTACGCCGCCCTGATTGTGACCTTCGTGGCGGCGGTGATGTACCTGATCCAGGAGCGGGAGCTGAAATCGAAGAGGCCGCGGGCGTTCTACTACCGGCTGCCGCCGCTGGGGGCGCTCGACGATCTGGCGTACAAGACCATGGCCGCCGGATTCGCGCTGGTAACGCTGGCGCTGATCGCCGGATCCGTGTGGGCTTTCGTCGAGTGGGGCACGCGCTGGGTGGTGGACGGCAAGATCGCGCTGGCTTTCGTGACCTGGGCTGTATATCTCTTGATGATATTTACACGCTGGACGATCGGCTGGCGAGGGCGGAAGGCGGCCTACTTCGCCATCGTCGGATTCGCTTGCGCGGCGCTGAGCTGGCTGGCGGGCCGCGGCGCGCACTCGGTGCTGCTGCCATGAACCTGGTGGTGGTGGGGCTAAGTCACAAGACCGCGCCGGTGGAAGTGCGCGAGCGGGCGGCGGTGGCGAACGGGGAGCTGCCCGGCGCGCTGGCGGCGCTGGCGGCGCGTCCCGGCATCGGCGAAGCGCTGATCCTGTCGACCTGCAACCGCGTCGAGTTCAGCGTGCGGGCCGACGACGAGACCGACGCGGCGGCCGAGATCTGCTCGTTCCTGGCCGGCGAGCGGCGGCTGCCGCCGGAACAGATCGACCGGCAATTCTACCGGCACAGCGGGCGCGAGGCCATCCATCACCTGTTCCGCGTGGCGGCGAGTCTCGATTCGATGATCGTGGGCGAGCCGCAGATCCTCGGTCAGATGAAAGACGCCTACACGGCGGCCAAGGGCGCGGGCGCCCTGGGCGGGCCGCTCGAGGAAGTCGTGCAGAGGGCCTTCCACGTGGCCAAGCGCGTGCGCGCCGAGACGGGCATCGGGCAGATGGCGGTCTCGGTGAGCTACGTGGCCGTGGAGCTCGCCCGCAAGATTTTCGGCTCGCTCGAAGGCCGCTCGGTATTGATCATTGGCGCGGGCAAGATGTCGGGGCTGGCGGCGCGGCATCTCCGGCGGTCCGGCGCGGCGGCGATCTTCGTGGCCAACCGCACCGCCGAGCACGCCGTCGAGATGGCGGCGCAGTTCGACGGCCGCGCCGTCCCCTTCGCCCAGTTGTTCGACTACCTGGCGCACGTGGACGTGGTGATCAGCTCGACCGGCGCGCCCGGGCGCCTGCTGACGCGCGAGCGCGCGCAGTCGCTGATGGGGGTCCGCAAGAACCGCCCCATGTTCCTCATCGATATCGCCGTCCCGCGCGACATCGATCCCGACGTGCACAAGATCGATAATATATACTTATATGACATAGACGACCTCCAGCAGGTGGCCGACGCCAACCGCCGGCAGCGGGAGCGGGAGGCGGAGCGCGCCGAGGACATCGTCGCCGCCGAAGTCGACCGGCTGCTCGGCCGCTTCAAGACCCACGAGGTCACGCCGACCATCGTTTCCCTGCAAGCCGAGCTGGAGCGCGTCCGGCGGGCGGAGCTCGACCGTCATCGCGGCGGCCTCGGCCACCTGACCCCCGAGCAGCAACAGGCCGTCGACGCCCTGACGCGCGGGATCATCAACAAGATCGCGCATACGCCGATCGCGCAACTGAAGTCGCTCGCCACCCAGCCCGACGGCCTGCACGTCGTGGACGCGGTGAAGCGCATTTTCAACATCAAGGAATGAAAGGACTGTTGATCGGCTCGCGCGGCTCGCCACTGGCGCTGTGGCAGGCCCGCTGGACGGCGGCGCAGCTCGCCGACGCGTCGATCGAGATCATCAAGACCAGCGGCGACCAGATGACGGCGGCGCCGCAGGCTGGAACCAGCGTGAAGGGTCTGTTCACGAAGGAAATCGAAGAAGCGCTGCTGGCGGGACGCATTCAGGCCGCCGTACACAGTCTGAAGGACTTGCCGGCCGAGATCGACGCGCGATTGACGATCGCGGCGATTCCGGCGCGGGAGGATCCGCGCGACGCGCTGGTCGGGCGGCGGCTGGCGGAGCTCGTCGCCGGGGCGCGCGTCGGCACCAGCTCGCTGCGCCGGGCCGCGCAGCTGCGTCATCTGCGCCCGGACCTGCGCCTGGAGGATCTGCGCGGCAACGTCGACACGCGGCTGCGGAAGCTCGACGCCGGTATGTATGACGCGGTGGTTCTGGCGGCGGCGGGCCTGCGGCGGCTCGGGCTCGAAGGACGGATCGCCGAGCTGCTGGATCCGGAGGTTTTCTGTCCCGCCCCCGGCCAGGGCGCGCTGGCGATCCAGGCGCGGGCCGACGATGCCGAGACGCTCCGCCGGCTCGAGGCCCTCGACGATCCGGCGGCGCGCGCGGAGACCACCGCCGAGCGGGCCATGCTCGCCGAGTTGGGCGGCGGCTGCCGGACGCCCATCGGGGGTCTGGCGCGGGTGAACGGCGCGCGGCTGGTGCTGACTGGGGTGGTGGCTTCTCCGGACGGCGCGGAGGTGCTGCGGGCCACGCTCGACGGGCCGGCCGCGGATCCGGTGGAGCTTGGCCGGCGGATCGCCGCCGATCTGCGCGGAAAAGGCGCCGACCGGATCCTCGCCGAGGTGTACGCGCCGTGAGCCGCGACGGGAAGATCCCGACGGTCGCCGCCGCGTCGAGTCCCGGCGACCAGGGCCGGCGGGTCGCGGGAGACCGGATCCTCGCGCAGGTGTACGCGCCGTGAGTGTGGAGCCGAAGATCCCGACTGTCTACCTGGTAGGCGCCGGACCCGGCGATCCCGAGCTAGTCACGGTCAAGGGCCTCGATTGCATCCAGCGCGCCGACGTCATTCTCTACGATCACCTGGCGGCGCCGGCGCTGCTGGTTCACGCGCGGCCGGGAGCGGAGACAATCTACGTGGGCAAGAAGCGCGCCGTCCGGGTGATGACCCAGGCGCAGATCAACGCGCTGCTTGTGGAGCGGGCGCGCGCGGGGCGGCGCGTGGTGCGGCTCAAGGGCGGCGATCCGTTCCTCTTCGGCCGCGGCGGCGAGGAGGCCGAGGCGCTCGCCCAGGCCGGCGTTCCGTTCGAGGTGATTCCCGGCGTCAGCTCCGCCATGGGCGCGGCCGCCTACGCGGGCATTCCGCTCACGCATCGCGAGCACACCTCCGCGGTGACGTTCGTCAGCGGACACGCCGTCGACGGCATCGACTGGAACCGGGTGGGGGCGTCGGAAACGATCGTCGTCTTCATGGGGCTGGTGACGTTCGCGGAAATCGCGGCGAGGTTGATCGCGGCGGGGCGCGCGCCCTCGACCCCGGCGGCGGCGGTGCGGTGGGCCACGCGGCGGGACCAGCGCGTCCTCACGGGAACCCTCGGCGACCTGCCGGAGAAGATCGCGCGAGCGGGGCTGCTGCCGCCGACGCTGATCCTCGTGGGCGAGGTGGTGAAGCTGCGGGAGCGGCTCAATTGGTTCGAGAAGCTCCCGCTGTTCGGCAAAACGGTGGTGGTGACGCGGGCGCGCGAGCAGGCCGGCGGGATCGAGAAGCGCCTGGCGGCGTTGGGGGCGCAGGTCGTGGCGCTGCCTACAATCGAGATCCAGCCGCCGGAGGACTGGAAGCCGCTCGACGCCGCTTTGGGGCGCCTCGAGAGCTTCGACTGGCTGATCTTCACCAGCGTCAACAGCGTCGGATTCTTCGTCGGCCGGCTGGATGCCTCGGGCCGCGACCTAAGAGCGGTGCGCGGCCGGATCTGCGCCATCGGGCCGGCCACGGCGGCGGCCGTCGCCGCGCTGCATCTGAAGGTCGATCTCATGCCGGAAGAGTATGTGGCCGAGAGCGTGGTCGCGGCGTTCGAGAAGATTTCGCTCGAAGGCGCGCGGATTCTCCTGCCCCGCGCGGCGGCGGCCCGGGACCTGATTCCGCGCGAGCTCGAGGCACGCGGCGCCCGCGTGACCGTGGTGGAGGCCTACCGCACGGTTCCGGCGCCGGCCGCCTCGTGGCCCGCCGGCCTGAAACCCGACTGGATCACGTTCACCAGCTCCTCGACGGTCGAGAACTTTCAGTCGTTGTACGGCGCGGAACGGCTGGACGGCGTGCGCGTGGCCTCGATTGGCCCCATCACGTCGGCCACCGCGCGGAAGCTGGGCGTCGAAGTCGCAGTCGAGGCCGCGGAGCACACCGTTGATGGACTGGTGGAAGCGATCCTCTCGGCGTGATTGCGGACTACGACAACACTTCTGCCAGGCGCTCGATTTCCGGATCGCCTGGCTCGAGCGGCAAGCGGACGGGGCGGCGATCGAGGGCCGAGCGGCAGATGGCCATGACAATCTCGAATCCTTTGTAAGCGTTCTCGCCGTTGCAGGGGTGGACGCGGGCCGGATCGTCGAGCCAGGCCGCTATGTCTCGTATGTAGGGAGGCTGGTCGAGCGGGGCGCTCCAGGCGCCGGGGCCGGAAACGGGGCCGCCGGAATCGCGCGTCACGGCGCGCCAGCCGCCGCCGATCAGCGCTTCGGCGAAGCCCTCCGTGCCCTGCGCCCCGATCCGCACTTTGTGCCAGAAGTACTCCACTTCGGGAACGTCGGGGGCGAGGCTTCCGATTTCGACGACGCCGCGAACGCCGTTGGCGAACTGAATCTCGCCGAGCGCGTAGTCCGGCGAGGGATGCGAGTCGGCGAGCTTCTGGCGGCCGTGGACTTGCCCGAAGACCCACTCGGCTTCGGCTTCGCCGTTGAAGTACCGGCAGTAGTCGACGACGTGCGTGCCCATTTGCAGGAGCCACCCGAGCGTCGTGCCGTAGATGGTATGAACACGGCCTAGTGAGCCGCCGGCGATCAGCTCCTTGACCTTCCGGAAATGAGGGCCGTACTTGAGCTGGTGGCTGATCACGGTCTTGACGCCGGCCTGGCGGCACAGGTCCATGATCGCGGCGGCGTCGCGAAACGACGTCGCCATGGGCTTCTCGTAGGCGATCAGGCGGCAGCCGTGCTCGACGCCGAGTCGGATCATCGGCAGGCGCACCGCGGGCGGCGTGCAGAAGCAGAAAACATCGGGCCTCGTCTCGCCCAGCATGCGCGCGGCGTCGGCGTACTTTTCCGGGGCGCCGGCGAGCGGAGCGGCGGCCTCGAGCCGCTCCCGGTCGCGGCCGCAGATGGCCACGACCTCGAAGCGACCGTCCTTGTGGAAAAATTCGGCGTGGACTTTCCCCCGCTTGCCGGTCCCGCAGATGGCTACGGAGTACTTCTGCGGCGCCGCCATCGAAAGACTTTCAGCGCGCCTGACGGCCGACGACTTCGCGGCTGGCGGCCCAGCTTTGAATCGCTTCGGAGACGTAACGGACTTCGGCCGAGGTCAGCTCGGGGTACATGGGGAGCGACAGGACGCGCTTGGCCGAGCACTCCGTGTTGGCCAGCGAGTGGACGCGCGCCGGGCGCCCCCAGGGGAAGCCTTCCTGCTTGTGTATGGCGATGGGGTAGTGGGTGAGCGCCGTGACGCCGCGCGAATCGAGGTGCGCCTGCAAGCCGTTGCGGTCGTCGGACTCGACGACGTAGAGGTGATACACGTGGCGGTAGCCCGGCGGCGCAAAGGGCAGGGGCAGCGGCGAGCCGGCCAGCAGCTCGTTGTACTCGGCGGCGCGCGCCCGCCGCAGGTCGTTCCACTCATCGAGGGCGCGCAGCTTCACGCGCAACACGGCGGCATGCAGCTCGTCGAGGCGGCTGTTGTAGCCGATGCTGTGGAAGGAACGCCGCAGCGAGCCGTGGTTGCGGAGCCGTCGGATCTCGCGGGCCAGGTCCGGGTTGTTGGTGACGACGGCGCCGCCGTCGCCGAAGCAGCCGAGGTTTTTCTGGATGATGAAGCTGGTGCACACGGCGTCGCTCGACTCGCCGATGGCGAAGGTGTCGCCGCGGGCGCCGATGGCCTGGGCGCAATCCTCGATGACGAATAGCTTGTGAGCCCGTGCGATGCGCGTGATGGCCGGCATTTCCGCGGGCAGGCCGTAGAGATGAACCGGCACGATGGCGCGGGTGCGCGGCGTGATCGCCGCCTCGATCTGGTTCACGTCGATGTTGAAAGTGCGCGGGTCGTTGTCGACGAAGACCGGCGTCGCCCCGGCGAGCCAGATGGCCTCGGCGGTGGCGAAGAAGGTGTTGGACACGGTGATGACTTCGTCGCCTTCGCCGATGCCCAGGGCCAGGAAGGAGAGCCACAGGGCGTCGGTGCCGGAGTTGACGCCGACGGACTCCCGCAGGTTGAAGTACGCGGCCAGCTCCTGCTCGAAGCGCTCCACCTGCGGGCCGAGCACGTAGACGCCGCTTTCGAGCACGTCGCGGATGGCCTGGTCGATTTCGGCGCGCCGGTTGTGGTACTGGCGCACGTGGCCGTAAAAGCCTACTTTCATCTCACCCATGATTTTTGCCTGAGCCTATAGGATCTCACACTCTGCGGAGCGCGGGCTGGGCGATGGCGGGGGGCTCCTCCTGATCGAGCGGCGTCACCGGATCGAGGAAGCGCCACAGGATGGCGCCGGCGAAGTAGACGGCCGCCGAGACGTAGAAGGTGATGGCCCAGTTGTTGTCGGTGTACTTGAGTATATAACTGATAGCTATGGGGCAGAGGGAGCCGCCGAAATTGCCCATCATGTTCATGGCGCCGGAGAGCGTGCCGGCGTAGCGGCCGCCGACGTCCATGCAGGCGCCCCAGCTGCCGGGCATCACCAGGTCGTTCGAAAAACTGGCCATGCCCATGGCGATCATGGCGGCGACCGGGTTGTCGAGTTGGACCGAGAGGATCAGCAGGGCGGTGGCGCCGGAGAAGCCGACGTAGGCCATGCGGCGGCGCGCCTCGCGCGGGCCGATGCGGCGCGAGAGCCAGCCGGAAAACAAGCCGCCGAGCAACGAGCCGATGCCGCCCAAGAAGAGCGGCAGGCCGGCCAGCACCGCACTCGCCCGCACGTCGAGACCTCTAGCTTCTTGTAAGTAGGTAGGAAGCCACGAGATGTAAAAATACCAGCCGTAGGCCAGGCAAAAGTACTGCATGCAGAGCAGCCAGACGGTTCTCGATCGGAGGAATCTGCCCCAGGGGACGTTGCCGTGCCCGGCCGCCAGCCGGTCGGCGCCGGGCAGCAGCTCGAGTTCGCCCGCGTTGACCGTTTTCTTGTCGCGCGGGTTGTCCCGGTACCAGCGGAAAAACCAGACCGCCCAGACGACGCCGATGGCGCCGAACAGCTCGAAGGCGCGCCGCCAGGAGACGAATTGCAGCACCCAGACGACCAGCAGCGGCGTGAACGCTCCGCCCCATCGCGCGCTCATCCACATGATGCCCTGGGCGCGCACGCGTTCCTGGTGCGGCAGCCAGGTGGTGAAGGCCTTGGTGACGTTCGGGAAACAGCCGGCTTCCCCGGCGCCGAACAAGAACCGCGTCACGATCAGCGAGGTAATGTTCCAGACCCAGCCGGTGGCGGCGGTGAAGAACGACCACCAGATGACGATGCGCGTCAGCACGCGCCGCGGCCCCATCCAGTCGCCGAGAAAGCCGCCCGGAATCTCGAACAGCGCGTAGGCCACGCCGAAGGCGGTGAAGGCGTATCCCATCTGGATCTTGGAGAGTCCGAGGTCTTTGGTGATCAGCGGCGCGGCCTGCGAGATGCAGACGCGGTCGATGTAGGTGATCACCGCCAGGGTGACGGAAAAAACGATGACCCAGTAGCGGACGCGGCTCGGCGGTTGGGCGGGCATAAGGAAGCATCAGACCACGACGCCGCCCGGAATTGCAAACGGCCCGGCGAACGGCCTGGCTTCGCCAGCGCCCCGTTCCGCGCGCCACCATTATGGTATTATGGAGGCATGCGAAGGACCACCATCGTATTGCCCGACGATCTGCACGAGCAGCTCCGCACGGAGGCCTTCGACCGCCGCATGAGTATGGCCGAATTGATCCGCTTCCGGTTACGGCGCGAGCGGCGTCCAGCGCGGTCTTCCCGTTGGAAGTCCGACCCGCTGCGAAAAGTGGAAGGCATTGGCAGCGATGGAAAGCTCGCCGAAGGAATCGATGCGGCCCTCTACGGGATCTAGCCCTTCCCCCTTGTTCGTGGACACCTGGGGCTGGCTGGTACTGGAGGACCGGCGCCACCCGGCTCATCTGCCGGTGGTGCAACTGCGCCGCCAGCACAGCGACAGCGGCGGACTGCTGGTGACCACCGACTACGTCCTGGACGAGATGGTGACCCGCTTGTTCGCTCGGCGGCCCTTCACCGAAGCCGAAGCCTTCTGTTCGCAAGTTTTCCAGGCCGGGAAGGTGGGGCTGCTCCGCATCGAACCGATTACTCCGGAACGCTTCGAGAAGGCCTACGGGCTGCGGTTGCGCTACCGCGACAAGCCTCGAATCTCCTTCACCGATCTCACCAGTTTCGCCGTCATGCGGGAACTGGGGGTCCGCCGCGCGCTGACTGGTGACGCGCATTTCCGGCAGGTCCACTTGGGTTTCCAAACCCTTCCGTAGCGGCAGTCGGGGCCGCGCCGTTACTGCACCGTCACCCAAACGGGCGAGCTCCAGGCCATCTGCCCATCGGATTGTTGCAGGCGGACATAGTAATAGCTCTGGCCAGGCTTGACGTCCTTGTCTTGATCAGCTCGATCTTCAAGATAGGCGCGGTGCCAGTGGCGCGGCAGACGATCTTGGGGCGCGCCACGGTCGAGAAGGTTTCGCCCATCAAGTGGTCGCCGGTGCGGACGTCGCTGAGGCGGAAGTCGAGGATGATGTTGTCGGTGGCGGCGTAGGCGTGGCGCTTTTCTCGACGAGCAGGCAGGCGTAGGAGAGGTGCGTCGACCAGTGGTCGCTCGACGCCTGCACGCCGAGTTTGTACGCCGGAACTGCAAACGCCGCCGCCGGCCGGTCACTTCTTCCGCCGGGCCCGGCCCCGCCGGGGCGCCGCGCGCCGCAAAGCGAGAGAGATGTCGCTCACCAGCGGGGTGTTGCTCTCCCGCAGCAACTCATCCATCTCCAGGTAGGTAGTACCGAGGAGCTCGGCTCCTTGCCGGATGGTGATCTGACCCTTGCGGAACTGCGCGAGCACGGTCTGTTCGAGTTTGACGCGCAAGCCCTCGGCGACCAACTGGCGGATCGCCGTGGCTCGGTCCTCCCAGTTCATCTTGCGGTACAGGTCGACCTTTTTTAGCAACGATTCCGGCATCGTGGTATTGACGCGCCTGATCGGGTCCATCGCCCTATTCCCCCAGCAGCAGAGCACGGATGAAGTCGTCCGTGTAGCGCTGGCGGTCGACAAAACTGCCGAACAGACGGTCCCGGCGCGCCCGACTGATCCTGCGTTGCTGGTAGAGATCCTGAACGAACTCGGCCGTCAGGCGAGCCGGAAGTCCTCTTTGTTCGGCCTTGCGTAACACCCGCCGATCATTAACCAGCAAGTCGTCCGCCGAAATCTGCTCGGCCAGCGACAAGAGCAGGGAATCCGCGAAGCTGATTCCATCCATCTTCTCGCGGCGCCGGGGCGCGATTACCTCCAGCCTTCCCGCCGCAAAGAAACGAGCGATGGCGTGCGCGTCGGAAAAGCCTCGCGCCAAGCCGGCCTCCACCGTTTCCTCGCGCACCTCCGGAACGGTGCAGACCTGGTGGGGCGAGAGCCGGAGCAAACCGAGGGCGTCTGCGCCAGCCAGGGTGACCAGCGCGGACGCATCGGCGACGAGGTAACCCACACACGCAGTATACCAATGGCACACTTCGGCGTCAAGGCTACTGGATCGTCACCCACACCGGCGAGCTCCAGGCCATCTGCCCGTCGGATTGTTGCAGGCGGACATAGTAATAGCTCTCGCCGGGCTTGACGTCCTTGTCCTCGTAGGTGAACTCGGCGGTTTCCTTGTTCGGCGAGATGGTGTAGAGGAACTTGTTGTTCTTGATGAGCTCGATCTTCGAGATCGGCGCGGTGCCGGCGGCGCGGCAGACGATCTTGGGGCGCGCCACGGTCGAGAAGGCCTCGCCCATCAAGTGGTCGCCGGTACGGACGTCGCTGAGGCGAAAGTCGAGGATGATGTTGTCGGTGGCGGCGTAGGCGTGGCGCTTGCGAATGGCGTCGAGCAGGCCCTCGCGCGAGGTGTTCTCGACGAGCAGGCAGGCGTAGGAGATGTGCGTCGACCAGTGATCGCTCGAGGCCTGCACGCCGAGCTTGTAGCCCTTGGCCCAGGCGTTCCAGAGGAAGCCCAGCGGCTCGTAGCCGCCCGGCTGGGTGAGTGGATCCTTGCCGGCGGCGGCGCGCGGGGCCCCTTCATACTCGTAAGATGTGCGATCGCCCTGGTAGATCTCGGCCAGCGGTTCCAGTTCTGGATCGTTGTCGCGCCAGTCGGTTCCCATGCGCGTGGCCGAGGTGTGGGACATCGCAAGTCCCTTGTTCTGACGCAGGTGCTCGTAAAGTTTCGCGGCGCCTTCCGTGCCGGCCAACTCTTCCTTGGTGCGCGGGAGCGTGCGCACGCCGCGCTGCGCGAAAAGGATGTTGCGGTGGCCGTTGGGATAGGCGAGGCTGCGCTCGTAGGCATAGATCGGAGTGAAGCGGTTGGGGACGTAGAACAGGTCGTTGGACTTCTGGACGATCCACCAGAAGTATTCGATGTCGTCGCCGGAGTTGTGCTCGGTGAGCGCGGAGTACTCGAAGCCGGCGGCGTCGATGGTGTAGCGATAGAAGTCCCAGATGGAACCGTCGAGGTCGCCGTCGAAGCTGATGTCAGTGTGGCGGTGCATGTCGCCGCGCACGATGCGGTAGGTCTTGCCGGCGGCGAGGATGCGGGCTTTCTGTATCTCGGCGAGCTGCTGCTGCTCGCGCGGGTGCACGGGCGCGGCGGAGACGGGCGCCTCGGAGTAGTCCGCGAGCTTCGGCGGTTGCGGCGCGCCCGCAATGCCGAGCCAGCCGGCAAAGATGTTGCTCTTCCCGGGCGGATAAGACTTCGCCCAGGTGCGGCCGTCGGCGGCCCAGGCGACGGCGATCTGACCGTTGGGCGCGGCTGCGGCGGCCAACCGAAAATCGTTGCGCCCGGCGGACTGCGGCACGGCCACCGGCGGCGACCAGCGCTCGCCGTTGAAGCTCGCAGCGAAATATTCCCAGTGGCTGTAGTCCTGGAGGCGATTCGCCTTAAGCGACGGGCTCCATACTTCGTTCACCTGCACGGAGCGGCGGCGGAAGAAACACCACATCTTGCCGGCCTTGTCGTGGATCAGCAGAGGCTGCTCGTGAAATCCCTGCACATGTGCAGGGAATTCCGCTAGCGGCGAACCCGGCTGCATCCAGCGGCCCTGGTCGAGAACCGCCACGCGGATGGCGCGCTGCTCGTAAAGGGCTTCGCCGCGGTTCTTTTGCACGAGGAACCCGGTGTCCTTGCCCCAGTTCGCGCCGGCCTCTTCCCAAGCCACCCAGGGACGGCCGTTGGCGTCGCACTCCACGCTGACGTGGGCGTGAAAGCGCGGCGAGCTCGTGACGGCCTGCTGCGGCTGATACTTCTGGCCGTCGAAGGCGCGCACGTAGACGTTGTAGCTGCCGTTGTCGTAGGCGTCCCAGGCGAACCAGACGCGCCCCGCGCCGTCGGCGGCGATGGCGGGCTCCCAGGCGTTGGCCGAGTTGGCGCTGACGGTGGCGGTCTCGCTCCACAGTTGGCCGTCGTAAGACTTAGCGTGGATCTGCGAGACGCCCTGCGCCCAGCCTTGCCAGACGAGCCACAGCCGGCCGCTGCTGTCGAGCGCGAGGCGGTGAAACATCTTGGGACTAGACGTGGCGGTGAGCGCCTGCCAGCCGGTCCACTGGCGGCCGTCCCAGCGCGCGCCGAGCAAGTTCCAGGCTTCGCCTTCGCGGGCGCAGGTGACCAGCCACAGATCGCGCTCGCTGTGACGCGCCAGCGCCGTGCGGAAGAACACGCCGGGTTTGCCGACCGGCATCGGCTTTTGACCAAACGGCGCGGCGTAGATCTGCTCCTGTCCTTTGGCGTAGCCGATCCACGCCGCCCAGGCGCGGCCGTCGGCGTCGATGGCCACCGACGGATTGTCGTCCTCGAGGCCGTCCTGCGCCGTGAGGTTCCACGGGGCGACGACGCGCTCGACGAGCACGCGCCCGTTGAGAAACGCCGCGGACTTGCCGAACGGCGCGCTGTCCGGAGAAAACGAAAAGTTGCCGTTGCTGGTGGTGACGCGAATCTCGCTGGCCGCGCTCGCCTCGAGGCTGACGATGACGCCGTTCGGGAGCATCGGCCCGGGAGGCGCGCCGGCGTTGAGATCGGCGGGCGGCACGTGCTTGGCGCCGATCCACCAGAGCTTGGGGTCAAGCATGGCGCGGCGGCGCGTGGCGCACTTCCAGGACTTGCCGTCGGCGCCGGCCTGGTCGTCCTTGTAGAAGCGCCAGCCGGTGAGCGACAGAACCTTGCCACCGGAGACGTCGATCGAGCCGTCCCATGGGGCCGGCTCGGCGTCGGTCTGGCCGAGGATGATGCGGAAGGCGACGGAGGGCGAGGAGGTCGCCAGTTGCGACAACTCGGGGCCCGTGGGCGAGGGCTTCGAGCAGCCCGTCAGCAGCGCGGCCAGCGGAATGAGCGCCAGGGTTCGCATAGAACTACCATACAATAGCGCCATGCTGGCGATGCGGCTCAGCCGTCGCGAGATGCTGCTAGGCGTGGCTTCCTGCGCGCCGGAAGAGTTTCGCGACGCGAAAATCCGGTTCCGGACGCGCCGGGCTCGGGCATCGAGCTGGACGAGAAGGCGGTGCGGACGCGAAGCTAGCCGCGAGGGCTATGCTACGATCAAGTGAGTTACCGGGCCCGTAGCTCAGTTGGTTAGAGCGCTACCTTGACACGGTAGAGGTCACAGATTCGAGTTCTGTCGGGCCCACCACATCTTTGGGATCGGGTCGGTAAAGGCAATGCTAACGAGTAGGCAATGCCGCGGAGCTGGAGCGACGCCGAGATCGCGAAGCTTTTGAAAACCGGTTGGAGACGATATGAGCGCCGACGTCGCAGCTACGATTCGTGCGAAATGAGAGTCAACTCGGGCACGCCCAAATAGTCGCCGCGGTTATGCGTCACCAGCGAGGCGCCGTAGAGCAGCGCCGTGGCGGCGATCCAGGCATCGGCGGTTTCGATCCGGCGCCCGGCCGCCTGCGCAGCGACCATCGCCTCGGCCCACTTGCGGCAGAGATCCGGGCTGGAGAGCACGACGGTGAATCGCCTGAGATACAGGCGTAACCAGTGAAGGCGGTGGGAACTCCACCGGTATTGAAGCGCCCAACGCTCGACCTCAGCCACAGTCATGAACGAGATCAGGGGAACGCACCCCACGAGTTCAGGATCGTCGAGTCGGCCAATGGGGTGATTCTTGAAGAGGAACGAGACAACATCGGTGTCGACTACGACCTCGGTCATGCGGCCGGATCAGTCCGCTTGTGGCCGCGCCATTCGTGGAGAGCCTTCAGGAACGCCTCGATGGGTTCCTCTTCAGGCCAGAAGTCGCCGTGCAGGAGGGTGACATCGGTGATCGGACCGGTGCCCTGGTCGGCCATGAGCTGATGGACGGACGGATGCCCCTCCGCCGAATAACTGACGCCGGCAGGCGGGCTGGCAATCGCTTCGTCTAGTTCGTCCCTGTTATCGGCCACGTTCAACCTTGCTCCTTCGCTACATGGTGCGGAGAGGGGGATTTGAACCCCCACGAGCTTGCGCCCGCTAGCACCTCAAGCTAGTGCGTCTGCCAATTCCGCCACCTCCGCACGAGGGGCTGCTGACCGTCTACTTCTTCGATGCCGGGGCCGGTGTCGGGGTCGCCGGCGGCGCCGCTTGGTCGGGAGTGACCGGGGTCAACTGCACGTCGACCGGCGAGCCAGGCGCGAGCGGCTTAGGGAGCGCGGGTGTCTTCGGCGCGGGCGCCGCGGACGCCGGCTTCTGCGAATCGAGCACCGAACCGCTGAGCCCAGCGCGCCGCGTCGCGTAGATCGACAGGATGATCGAGGTGATCATGAACAGCACCGCCGAGACGGTGGTCGCCTTCGATAGCACCGTCGCCGCGCCGCGCGGCCCGAAGGCCGTCTGCGAGCCCATACCGCCGAAGGCCCCCGCCAGGTCCGCCGCCTTTCCGCTCTGTAGCAGCACGATGATGATCAGAAAGAAGCAGACCAGAATGTGAATCGCCGTCAGGATCCAGATCATTGGAAACCGCCGCAGGCAAAACCCTTGAAACCGCAGATGAACGCAGGTGAACGCAGATCCAACCCTCCTTCACATCGCGGCCTATCGCATCTGCGTTTATCTGCGTTCATCTGCGGTTCCATTCCCTAAAAGTTCACGATGGCGGCCATGGACTGCGCGTCCAGGCTGGCCCCGCCCACCAGCACGCCGTCGATCTCCGGGCGCGCCATCAGGCCCCGGATGTTGTCGGGCTTGACGCTGCCTCCGTAGAGGATCCGCAGGCTCTCGGCCGCAGCGGAATCAAAACGCCCCGCGGCGCGGTCCCGAATCAGGCGGTGCGCCTCGGCGGCGATCTCCGGCGTGGCGGTGCGGCCCGTCCCGATCGCCCAGACAGGCTCGTAAGCTACCAGTATAGGAGAGAATTCTCCGGCGGTCAAACCGGCGAAGGCCCCGTCGAACTGCTCGCCGACTACGGCATTGGTACGACCTGCCTCGCGGTGCTCCAGCTTCTCGCCCACGCAAACGATCGGGATCAGCCCGGCGGCGAGCGCGGCCCGCAGCCGGCGGTTGACCGTCTGATCGGTCTCGCCGAAGTACTGGCGGCGCTCGCTGTGCCCGATGATGACGTGCGAGCAGCCGGCGGCCGACAGCATGGCGGCGGATACTTCCCCGGTGAAAGCTCCCTCGGCCTCCCAGTGGAGGTTCTGCCCGGCGATGCGAATCCGGCTTCCTCGGGCGGCCTCGGCGGCCGCCGCCAGCGCCGGAAACGGCGGCGCGATCACGATCTCGCAGTGGGCGGCCGGCGCCACCAGCGGCTTGAACTTCTCGAAAAACTCGATGGTCTGCGCCACCGACTTGTACATCTTCCAGTTGCCGGCCATCACCGGCGTGCGGCGCCTCATGCGCGGATCTCCTCGAGGAAGCTCGTCCCGGCGGCGATCTGGACGCCGAAGTTCTCGGCCACCGTTTGGCCGACGTCGGCCAGCGACCCGCGCGTGCCGAGCGCAACGGCGGGGCGCGCGCGCGGCCCGGCCGCCAGCAAGGGAACGTACTCGCGAGAGTGATCGGTCGATGGGGTGGTCGGGTCGCAGCCGTGGTCGGCGGTGATCAGGAGCAGGTCGTCGTCGGCCAGCGCTCGCTCGATCTCCGGCAGGCGCCGGTCGAAATGCTCGAGCGCAGCCGCGTAACCCTCGACGTCGTTGCGGTGACCGTAGAGGGAGTCGCAGTCGACCAGGTTGGTGAAAATCAGCCCGCCGGCGCGCTCCCGGACAGTCGCGATAGTCTGATTGATACCGTCCTGGTTGCCCTTGGTCTTCACCTCGGCGGCCAGGCTGCGGTGGCAGAAAATGTCTCCGATTTTGCCGACCCCATACACGGGCACGCCGCGGGCGGCCAGCCGGTCGAACAGCATCCCGTCGGGGGGTGGCACGGCGTAGTCGCGGCGGTTGGTGGTGCGGCGGAACGAGCCCGGCGTCCCGACGAACGGCCGAGCGATGACGCGAGCAACCTCGAGCGGACCGCGCAGCATCTCGCGCGCCGTCTCGCAGATTCGGTAGAGCTCGGCGAGGGGAATCACTTCCTCGTGCGCGGCGATCTGGAAGACGCTGTCGGCGGAGGTGTAGATGATCGGCGAGCCGGTGCGCGCGTGCTCGGCGCCGAGCCGCTCGATGATCTCGGTGCCCGAGGCGGCGCAGTTCCCCAGCGCGCCGCGGCCAATGCGGGCCTCGAATCGCGCCAGGAACTCGCGCGGGAAGCCGTCCGGAAACAGCGGGAACGGATTCTCCAGGATAATGCCGGCCATTTCCCAGTGGCCGGTGGTGGTGTCCTTGCCGGGCGAGGCCAGCGCGCAGCGGCCATAGGCGCCGGCCGGGCGCTGGGCCGCGCGCAGGCCGTCCAGCGGCTTGATATTAGCAAGTCCCAGCCGGCACAGGTTCGGCAGCTCGAGCTTCCGCTGCCGCGCGATGTTGCCGAGCGTGTCGCTGCCGCAGTCGCCGTAGAGCCCGGCGTCGGGCATTTCGCCGATGCCGACGCTGTCCAGAACGATCCAGATGACGCGGCGGAACATGAGACTTCCATTCTCTCAGACGCCGGCCAGATTGGGCTGGATCTTGCGGTAGCCGCGCTGCCGCGCCCACAGATCCAGCGGCAGGCCCGCCAGCTCGTCGACCTCCGGGATGGCGGCCGGGTCGCGCGACAGGTCTACCAACTGTAAATAGGTTTGACAACCCTCGCAGGCCTGCACGCGCAGGTGCTCGAACTCCGGCGCGGAGTACCATGCCAGCCGTTCCTCGCCGCACGCCGGGCAGCGCCCCCGCGGGGATTCGCGGCGGCCGAGACAGAGCGCGCACACCAGCTCGAGCGCCGCCCCTTCTCCACGCGGCACGAGGCAGCCGGCCTGGGGATGATCGGGACACCACGGACAGGGCGAAACGATGACTGGCTGTCGCGCGGCGCGAGCGAAGAAGCTGAGAGGAGGCGGCGCATCGAGCGGGGGCAACCGGTCAAGGCGTCCTGCCGCGTCGCGCAGCGTGGCTGGACCGGCGCGGCGAACCAGATCCACCAGGCCGGGCAGCAGGTCTTCCGGAGGTCCGGCGGCGCGCCCCTGCCAGTCGGCGAGCTCGGCGTAAAAAAGCAGAATCTCTCGCGAGGCGGCGTATCGCTCGGCCAGCAGCCGGGCGCGGGCGGCGCGGGCGGCCCACATCTCTCAGCGGCCCAGGAGCTCGCGATACCACTTGGGGTGGTGCGAGGCCGCCCACCGGGGAGTGACCCACCCGTGGATCATGCCGCGAAACGCTCCGGGCACGGCCGCCGTCCCCATATAGATATGAACGATGACTGCGCCGACCGCCGCCACGGCGGCCGCCGGATGCAGCAGCACCGCCGCCAGCCGCAGCAGCCGCGGCATCGCCTCGGGCCACCACAACACCACGCCGCTTGCCAGCAGTACGACGCCGTTCACGGCCTGCACCCAAAACAGCAGCTTCTGCCCGGCGTTGAAGCGCCCCGCTTCAGGCAAGCCGGTTTCGTCGTGCACCGCGTAGCGATGGGCGACCCGCAGCCAGCGGCGGTCGTCCGCGTCGAGCCGCATCTGCCGATGCCAGGCGCGGAACATTGCCGCGAAGAAGGCCGCGAAGGCAAGGCCCGCCCAAGGGTGCCAGCCGCTCACCGTCGCCCCGCCGCCCAACACGGCGGCCAGCCAGTAGAGCCGCGGCGACCACAACGCCAGGCCCGTCAGCGCGGCGTAAAGGAAGGCCAGCGCCACCAGCCAGTGGATCACTCGTTCGGCGATGCGGAAACGCTCCAGCCTGGTATCAGTCATGCTCGCGTTTCGGCCCGTATCGCAAGAAATGAAAGAACGCTCCCAGGATTCCGCCGAGAAACAGGGCGTTGCCGAGCCACTTCAAGGGTCCCTTCCACAGCGCCACGGTCCACGGGATCCGGGGATCGCGCGGCAGGCCGTAGTTTTCGGGACGGTCGGCATGAGCCAATACATAGATGACGTGCGTTCCGCCGACGCCCGGCGGATTGTACACGCCGGCGGCCGAGCGGCCGTCGGCCTGCAGCGTCTCGACGCGCTCCTCGGCCCGCGCCAGCAGGTCTTCGCGCGTGCCGAAGCTCAGGCAGTTCGTGGGGCAGGCCTTGATGCAGGCCGGCTCGAGTCCGACGCTTACGCGGTCCGAGCACAGCGTGCACTTGTGGACCTTCTTCGTCTGCGGGTGCAGTTTCGGCACGTCGAACGGGCACCCGGTCATGCAGTAGCCGCATCCGATGCAGTGATCGGAGTTGAAGTCGACGATCCCGTTGGCGTACTGGACGATCGCTCCGGGCGCGGGGCAGGCCTTCAGGCACCCCGGATCGACGCAGTGCATGCACTGATACTTAGACATCAGCCACAGCAGGTGGCCGTCCTGCTCGGTCTCGCGGAACTTGATGAGGTTCCAGAAATTCGGGGCGAGATCCGGCAGCGTTTGATAGGTGCCCTCGAACGCGCCCATGGTGAAGGGCTGATTGTTCCACTCCTGGCAGGCGACCTCGCAGGCCTTGCAGCCGATGCAGATGGTGGTGTCGATGAGCTTCGCGACGGTGTGCGTCTGACGCGACGCTCCCGCCGCGGGAGCCCGGGTCGCCGAGATCGCCTTCAGTTCGGCGGTGCTCATCAGAACTCTCAGTAGTCCGGCAGATCTTGAACGGCCAGCGTCAAGACTCCTTGGGAGGTCTCCACGCCGAGCTTCGGAATCAGTCTGCCTTTTTCTTCAGCCATCTCGAATGTGCCCAAAACCTTGTTTCGAAGCGGGTTTTCCTCCTTGCCCCTCTTCGCCATCGTGATGATGCCGCCGTCTCGCGTCCCCTTAAGCCACAAACCGCCGCCGGGCGGGGGTGGGTATGTAGTCCAGATTTCCAGGGCCTCTGCTGGATCCGTCTTCGGCTCGGTGCTGATGAGGACGCCGACAACGCTCCCCGGACGAAAATGCACGCCTGCCCCGTCGAGGGCTGTGATGTCCTCGCCATTCAAGATGATAAACGTGGCGCCCTTCTCGTTGTCGCCCCGCAGCACGACAAGGCCGCTCGCCTTGCCTTCGACGGACTGGCCATTCTTCCTTGTGATCTTGGCCGCATGACCCGCCGGTACCACGATGGCCGCTACGGTCCAGAGCACGACGACGTTAAGAGTGCGATTCGTCATATCTTCTCCAGGTTGACCAGGAACCCTTTGTACTCCGGCGTCCCGGAGTTCGGGTCCAGGACGCTCGGGCTGAGATTGTTCACCAGCGGGCCCGTGACGCGGCCGACGAAACCCCAGTGAATCGGCAAGCCGATCTGGTAGACGGTCTTCTCGCCCACCTGGAGCGGCCGCATGCGGCGCGTCACCAGCGCCTTGCCCTCGACCATGCCGCGCGCCGAGCGCACCCGCACCAGGTCGCCGCTGCGGATCTGTTTCTCCCGGGCCAGCGCCTCGGGCACCTCGACGAAGAAGTGCGGCTGGAGCTGGTTGTTGGCCGCGATGTGCTTCGTCCAGTAGTGGAAGTGCTCGGTGAGCCGGTAGGTCGTGCCAATATACGGATAATCTTTCGCCGAGCCCAGCCGGTCGAGATCCGTCGCGAAGATCTTGGCGGCCGGATTGGCGCCGACGTTGGGGTGCAGCGCGTTCGCGACCGGCGACTCCACCGGCTCGTAGTGCTCCGGGAAAGGCCCCTCGACGAAATCGGCCGCGTAGAGCTTGGCCACGCCCTCCGGCAGCATGATGAAGGAGCCGAACGACCCGGGCGCGGCGTCGGCTTTCGTGTCCGGAACGTCGCCGGACCACGTCTTGCCGTCCCAGCGCAGCAGCGGCCGCGTCGGATCCCAGGGCTTGCCGGCGGCATCGCCCGAGGCGCGGTTATAGAGGATGCGCCGGTTGGCCGGCCAGTTCCAGGCCCAGTTCGGGTACAACCCGAGCCCGCTCGGATCCTCCTGGCCGCGGCGCGCCATCATGTTGCCGGCCTCGGTGAAGGAGCCCGCGTAGAGCCAGTTGCCGCAGGCGGTCGAACCGTCGTCGGCGAGCGCCGCGAAACCGGGGAGCTGCTTGCCGCTGGCGTCGCGGCCGTTGATCTCGCGGGCTACCTCGGCCAAGTCGGGTGAAAGTGGATTGCGCCAGTCCCATGCCATGGCGAGCAGCGGCTCCGGCGCGGTTCCTCCCTCCTGCTCATACAGTGCGCGAATCTTCAGGAACAGCCGCGCGATGATCTCCTGGTCGGCACGCGCCTGCCCCGGCGGATCGAGCGCCTTCGACTTCCACTGCACCCACCGCGAGGAGTTGACGAACGAGCCGTCTTTCTCGGCAAAACAGGCCGCCGGCAGCAGGAACACCTCGGTGGGAATTCCAGCCGCGTTCGGGGCATTGGCGTAGTATTTCTCCGCGAGCTCGCGCGCCTTCCAGAACGCCGCGGTCTCGGTCTCAAAACATTCAGCGACGATCAGCCACTTGAGCTTGGCCAGCGCCGCCAGCATCTTCGGCGTGTTCGGCCCGTTGGCCACCGGGTTCATGCCGAACGAGATCAGCCCCTCGACCTTGCCCGCGTACATGCGGTCGAAGATGTAGCCCCAACTGTAGTTGTCGGCCTCGCCCAGCTTGGGCAGCCAGCCGTAGCCGAAATCGTTGGCGCGGATCGCCCGATCGCCGTAGTAGGCCTGGAGGAGGCTGGCCGCGAACTTCGGCGTGTTCGACCAGTAGTTCATCGAATCGGGCCGCAGCGGCTTCGGCACGTTGTCGCGGAGATAGTCCGCCAGCGATCCCTGCTGCGCGCGCGGCACGCGCAAATACCCGGGCAGCATGTTCCAGGCGCCCATGTCGGTGGCGCCCTGGATGTTGGAATGGCCGCGCTGCGCGTTGACGCCGCCGCCGGCCACGCCGATATTGCCCAGCAGCAATTGCAGCATCGCCGCCGTGTGTATCAACTGTACGGAATGGCTGTGCTGGGTCCAGCCGAGCGCGTACAGAATGGTCGCGGCGCGGTCCGGCCGGCCGCTGGAACAGACGATTTCGGCGGCCTTGATGAACTCCCCGGCCGAGCAGCCGCAGATCGCCGCCACCATCTCAGGCGTGTATCGCGAGTAGTGCTTCTTCAGCAACTGGAACACCGACCGCGGGTGCTCCATCTCCGGATCGACCTTCGCATAACCGCGCCCGTCGAGCTGGTAGCCCCAGCTCGACTTGTCGTAGGCCTTCTTGCCGGCATCCCACCCTGAGAACAGCCCTTCCTCGAACCGAAAATCCTCGCCGACGAGAAACGAGGCGTTGGTGTGGAGCTTCACATACTCCCGGTGATACAGATCGCGGCTCAGCGCGTAGTGAATCAGCCCGCCCAGAAAGGCGATGTCGGTGCCCGCGCGGATCGGCGCGTAGAAGTCCGCCACGGCCGCCGTGCGATTGAACCGCGGATCGACGACCACCAGCTTGGCCTTGCGCAGCCGTTTGGCCTCGATCACAAAGCGAAAGCCGACCGGATGGTTCTCGGCGGGATTGCCGCCCATCACCAGCACGACGTCGGAGTTGGCGACGTCGGTCCAGCCATTGGTCATCGCCCCGCGTCCGAAGGTGGCGGCCAGACTGGCCACCGTGGGCCCGTGTCAAAGCCGTGCCTGATTCTCGTAGGCCAGCACGCCCAGGCCGAAGCGGAACTTACCGAGCAGGTAGTTGATCTCGTTGGTGTCGGTGCAGCCGCCGATGATGGCCAGGTTCGTTAACCGGTTTACCAGCCGGCCCTGCGGGTCGTTCTGTTCAAAACCCGCGTCGCGCGTTCGCTTGATCAGGCGCGCCATCCGATCCAGCGCCTCGTCCCAGGAAATGGACTTCCACTCCGTCGACCCGGGCGCGCGATAGAGCGGCCGCGTCAGCCGCAGGTCGTTGACCACGAACTGCTTGAGCGTGATCCCCTTGGGACACAAGGCTCCGCGGTTGATGGGGTTGTCCGGGTCGCCCTCGACGTGCACCACGGTAGGCTGAACGTTGCGGGCCCGGTCGCCTAGCGTGTGAATCACCACCCCGCAGGCGACGGCGCAATACGGGCAGATGCTGCGCGTCTCGGTCGTCCGCGCGATCTTCAGCTCCCGCGCCTGGGCCAGGGCCGGGCGGGCGTCGAAGCCGAAGGGAGTGGCCAGGGCGGCCCCCGAGGACACGCCCTTCAGGAATCCTCTCCGCGAAAGTTCCATCGATTGAAGCCTTTGTAGCACGCTGGCCGGCCGGGGTCAACCGCGGCCAATCGGGAGGCTGCAAACC
>Ga0247727_10002773_pt1 | contig 39571 bp, 59 predicted proteins | sample WisWelCaveWW1625_FD_202498 | JGI IMG/M metagenome (GOLD analysis project Ga0247727, IMG submission 202498) | Biofilm microbial communities from Wishing Well Cave, Virginia, United States - WW16-25 | ecosystem: Environmental > Aquatic > Deep subsurface > Groundwater > Cave microbial mat | place... | reverse complement strand
TTCACTTGCGGTTGATTTTCTAAAAATGAATCGATTTTCAGGTAAGTTATCAATTCGCGATAGGCGACTTTTATGTAGGCAAATTATCTTGAAGCGACAAGGCGAGCTACAGCAGCTAGAGCAGCTACAGCGGCTACAGCAGCTAGAGCGGCTAGAGCGGCTAGAGCGGCTAGAGCGGCTACAGCAGCTAGAGCAGCTAGAGATTTCTAACAAAAGCTATGACGAAATTCAAATCCTTCCTAACTCAATTATCTACTGTGACCCACCCTACCTGGGAACGGCACCATACTTAAATTCGTTTGGCCACGACAAATTTTGGAACTGGGTTAGAAAACAAACCGAACAGGTGTTTATATCAGAGTACCAAGCTCCAAAAGATATAAAAGTTGTAATGGCGATAAATAAAAAAACGCGATTAAGCCAGAAGGGGACGACGAACGCCCCTCCAGAGAAATTGTTTCATTGGAAAGGCTTATCGCTCAACAGCCTGCCGAAGTAAGTACGTGATCACATCCGCTTGACTACCTCCCGACTTCTTAGCCAGTTCTTTAAGGATAGCCACTACCTCAGGCTCGAGGCGTACCGATACGTTTAGGTTACGTCTAGGCTTCTTAGGCAGGTCTAGCCTCATAATCACACTATAGCATACCATATTGTATGGCACAATATACTTGACATTAGGTAATGCATCGTGCTATTCTGTGATTATAGGGAGGTAATATGGAAGCGGTAGAGATGGAATTTGAGTTAGTCGTTCCTGGGACGGGGGACATCCTTAATATCCGCGCCGTCATATCAGGACTCAGCCGGAGCGACGCCTTTGTCGTCTGTGACGGCTACGAGCTTCATATACGGAACTTAAAGGACGATATCCAAGCGCTAGTCTGGAAAACCGTCGCCGTTAAGGCGGCACTGGGGGATGTATGAAGTACGTTAGCACGTTCTTAATCCTGTTCGGCCTATATGGCTGCGGTCGTATCGAGTGCAACGGCGAGGTCACTACCTGCGTAGGCATCACCGGCGATGTTGGAGGCTCCGCCGCCCCTTCGGATAAGAAGGGGGAGGAGCAGGCAAAGCCGTCAACAGGCGCCGTAGGTGCCGTGGTCATTACGCCCACCTCCCCAGCGCCGAGGCAACTCGTGCGTTCTGTCGCCTGCGATGCCAACACCGATAGCTCGTACATTCCCTATAACTACCGCCGCGTGAGGTATTGGGTGAGTGAATACTCTGATAACACGCTAGAGGTCCGCGCCTTCATCCACCACCCACACCAGAGCGAGAAGGAGGCAGTCATCTCATCTGCGAGCTCGCGGTATGCGACAGGTCTTATCACATTAGACGCCTTTCTTACTGGCAATTCTAAGTGGGAGATCTCGATGGTGAGGGGAGGCCTCCAAGACCGCGTTCTACACGTTAATTATTACGAAGGCTCGAATCTAAGGTACTCACACGATTGGGACCCCCAGGTCTGCATAGTTCAATAATTGGAGGTTATATGAGTGACAAATATATCTACCGCATGCCACAGGCAGAATTTATCAAACGACAAATTGAGACGTGGATTAAGCTCCAAACGGAGTCGGGCACCGTCTTAGATCGCGGACTCCTCTTCAATCTCAAGACCGCTATCGCCTGTCTCGAGCGTGCCACGACTGGACATACCGATGCGGATAAGTAGTCATCACAAAAGGGGGGCAAGAATGGGTGTCTTATCCTCCATAATTGCCCCCCTATCCATTCTAGCTATCCTTGTGCTAGGGAGCTGCGCCAACGCACGCGCGGGCTCTGGAGCTCGAGCGGAGCTCGTCCCTGGCCCGTCCCTCGACTATACGTGCGTCATCATCCGCGATGAGGAGGATAAGGCTGTAGGGGGGAACTGTTTTAAGCGCTAGTCAATGAAGCGCTTACTGATATGCAGTGCGCCACTAAATAAATGCTGAAAAAATTCATTTTATAAGTGTTGATTTAGGCATGCTCCAATGATCTACCCCATGCGCCCTTAGCTCAGCATAGAGCTCCTCCACCGTCCTCACCACAACCCACCTATGCCCGTAGTGCGCGAGCTCCCTACCCCAAGCCCCCTGCTCAGGGCTCGGGCAGCCTTTGGGGCCCTTAAGCTCGATATGGATCATACGCCCGTTAGGTAGGAAGATCTGGAGGTCACTCATCCCCTCCATCTCCACGTTGCGGCGCATCGACCAGCTCTGGCCGAGCCTTAGGGGGACGCCCGTCGTATGGAGACGGCGGTAGGTGAGTACGCCCACTTGTCGTAATGGGTCGAGGACGGCCTTACACTGCACGAGGAGCTCGGCTTCGGTTGTAGGGAGAAAATTGATGCTAATCCTCTCAATAAATGTAAAACCATAGCATGGTTGATGACATTAACTTATCCCCCACAGAAATCGATTCTCTAAAAGAGTCTCTCGAAACTAATTCGAAAAAATTAGAAACTGGTTGTTGGATATACCCATTCAACGCCGATGTTAAAAAATACCCCTCAATTTCTATCCGAGGAAAAAGGTGGAAACTTTCAAGACTTTCTTATGTTCTTTATTACAGTGCCTTCGATTCCTGTCTCTTCGTTTTACATATCTGTGACACGCCCGCTTGTATTAATCCCATCCATCTTAGGGTTGGAACTCAAAAACAAAACATGTCTGACTGCGCAAAGAAAAACCGTTTAAATCACTCAGGATCGATTTATAAAATCATTACTACCACTCATGCCAATAACCAAAAACCAACAGCAAATAACTCGGTGCCTACTCCTATTCGGGCCAATCTAAAAGCATCTTAGGCGTCACATCGTCCTCAAGCGCCCAGCCCTCGGACATAAGGCACGCCTCCTCGCCGTTATGCTCCCACGTCTCGAGCCCCGCGCGCTCTAACGCACAGATGAACTCACGCAGAGCGACGTCCCACTCCACCTCCTTTTTGTAACGCGCGTAGATAGATCGGATGTCCCAGCGCCAGAGTAGTGTGTTAGCTCGGGTTGGCCGGACGGCTATGCGACGCAGTAGCCACTCATCTGGGGTCCAAAGCTGTCTCATCTATGCTACAATCTCCTTTGTTCCCGAATTGTTACTTCGATGTAACCAGATCGGTTACTGATCAATTTTTCAATCATTCCATTAATGTATCCAATGTTACCGATTTTTCGCCAATTTTAACTTTTAAGAAAAAATCTTTATTATATAAGTATAGAGAGTAGGGTGTTACCGAAACTTCGAGTAACGACGAACCCAAAGCTTCATTGTCCTTTCTCCCTTTCTCACCGTCCGGCGGCTCCATCCGAGTTGTCGGAATATCCGCCCTAACCTCCGGTATTCACGAGCTGTCCATCTATCTGAGCTAAGTTGTATTGCGTCACGTAAGACATCGGTACTTTTCACCTCATCTTTCCCTATTATGTATTCCTGGACCATTTCCTCCCACAAATCAGATTCAACCCGAGCGTCCTGCTCGAGCTTGGCAGCGTCCCAAGGTACCTCATGCCACGACTCGCCGCTTTTATAGCGGTGGACGGCCTCAGCGAAGAGCTGCTCGCGATCGCGGGCTATCTCATCAAGTTTGAACTCATCAACCCGTATAGGCCAGAAGCGGCGGTTACCGGTGGGATCTTTGAGGTAGTTGTCATCGTTCGTAGTGCCAACGAATACACAGCTCCGAGGGAAACTCTGAGTCATCCTGCCGTAGGGAGGGCGGAAGCGGTCTACGCCCATTGAGAGAATTTTCTTAATAGTGTTGGCTTCGACCTTACTAAACGCGTCGAGCTCAGAGATCTCGATAACCATTTTCCCCTGAAGAGAGAGAGGAAAATCCTTAGACTGGATAGATTCATACGATTCCCCATACCACTCCCCTCCTACGATACTTAGCATCCTGGATTTTCCTATTCCTTGAGTCCCTTCGAGGATGACCATGTTATCGAGCTTACATCCGGGCGAGTAGACCCGAGCTACAAGACTTAGCCAGAAGTTGTGCGCTATCGCTTTAGAGTATTCCGAATCTTCAGCGCCGCAGTAGTAATTAAAAAAAGCGCTCATTCGCTCTTGTCCATCCCAGCTAACCCAGTCGAGCCATTCCTTTGGTTCGTTTTTCTTATTGCGTAGCGCGAGCTCGTTTACCGCGAAGGCGACTAGGTTGTCTGGGACTTTGATTAGCTCTGTATAACGCTGAAGAATACAAGTTAAATTGCTTGTATCTTTATCAGACCAATCTTGGACCGTGGAATCATTCCAATTAGTCCTGATTTTCTGATGAAACTCATCGAACCAAATCTTGCCGCTCGTCTTAGACCAATTCTCCAAAAGTCGTAGAACATTGTCCACATTGTGAATAGCTCGACCCTTATCAGAAACGATAAGATTTTGTCTGGCTTCATAGAGCGTAATGTCGTAAGTCTCTTCGACTGCGGAGTATCTAAGAACACCGTTTGCTAGCATAATTAAGTCAGACTCAGAAAGAGGAGGATTACATCTTCCATTTAGATTACGTAGAGCAGAAAGGATTTCATCCGCCTTCCAGTTCCGTGCCCTCATAAAGCCAGCTTCGCGGAATAATTGAGGACGACGCATACCTTGAGGGATCTCTCCCTCTACCGGCATAAGGATGCGGTTATTTACTTTTTGCCAAATCTTCTGAGTTTCTGGATCTGCCGCGCGAATAGTATGCAGGTGAAAATCCGGGAGATCCAAAATCTCACTTTTGAATAGCGGAAACTTCTCTCTCAATGGAAGATATGGCTTCTTAGTTACATCATGGATCGTGGGAGGCATCGCCACATAAGAGCCATCACTCTTAAGTGTCACTCCCTTTTCGATCAGTAGACCGTTTTTTATTTGGATGTCGCCAGGTCTAAAAAATACGTGGTGATTATCTGAGCCGGTTTTTGTGATGTAGGTATCAAACCCATTGATAAAGTCAGCTCTACAGCCATCGTCATAGTCAACGTCGAGAGCGATGACGTTATTAATCTTTCCGAGCGGAAGGCCGATGCCGTAAAGAGTTCCATTCCAGACTTTATCTACGTCATCTATCGTTCGAACGGGATTGCGTAGCCCGCCGAGATCTTCTCCCTTACGAGCAGCACGTTTAGTCTCTGGCACAAGAGGCATGATCCCATAGCCGGCCTCGACGTAGGCGTACGCCCACGTCTTGATATCAAGATTAGACATTGCTTATTTACCTCCACTATTTTTTTCTTGCGACCAGACTGACGCGTTGCTACGGTAGGCTGGCTGTTATTTAAGAGATCCGACTTTAGGCGGCCCTAGGGACAATCGTCAACTAGGGCCGTTTGCGTTCACGTAGCTATTGTGCTACAGATTTCTCGACGGAAAAGCTATGTACGGGTCAACGCCCCAGAGAACTAAAACGCCTCTTGGGGCGTTGACTTTTATAGATGTTACATCGATAACCGTTATCCATGGATTCCGTACATAATCCATACTCGTCGACAGACGACAGGGCTGACCGGTCAATCCCAACAGCCTCACTTCAGATCTACGACCATATCAACTCAACTCTAGCCCGCGCTGACTCGACTCATATTAACCGGGCGAGCAGCGCTTCCATGTGCGTGAAACGCAGGTGGTATCAGGGGAGGGGGATTAAAGGTGAGGCGACTAACCCGCGCAAGATAATGAACTTCGCTCTAGGGGATCTCACCGAGCGAGTCCTCCTGTCATTTATTAAGGACGGGCTCGTTGGCGAAGGGAAGCTCTATAAGAAAGTCGATTTAGGAAAGCGGCTCGGTTCTCTCATCGTCCAGGGCCGCGAGATAGACATCCACGAGCAGGAGGAACTTAAAGTAGAAGAAGATGGACTACCTCTCATAACAGCCCATGCCGATGGATTCGGACTTCGCAATGCGGATAATAAATGGGAGCTTATCGAAATCAAAAGTGCTGCGGACTACGGCTTTAAAGAGTTCCAAAAGGTGGGTGCCAAGGATTATCTTAAACAGGCGATGACAGTGTTAAGCACCACGAAGGCCAGAACACTGGAGGCGAAAGAAGTTCGCTTTTTCTTTTTGAGAAAGAGCACGGGACACATTTGGGATAAGTTTGAGCCTTTTGATGCTGCCTTGTGGAGTTCTGTCCGCACTGAATTTCTAACCGCAAGCTCCGAAACAGAACCATCCGCCCCATACGCAGCCTATGAGGTAAAGGGGCGGAAGCTCCTCTCCTTTCCTTGTGCGGGATACTGCCCTTACACTAAGGTTTGCCAAGGTAACTACGACATAGAATGGAAAGTAGACCAGTGGGGTCATTATCGTCCGACCTATGTCATCACAAAGGAAAAATCACATGTTCTACCCGCTCCCAACGAATGGTAACGCCCATAGTGGCAAAGCATTCATCTCACTTAAAAACGACGGGGACTCGATTAAGGGCGTCTTCAGAGGCGAGCCCCATTTGTTCCGCCAGCACTGGACGAATACCCCTCAAGGAAAACGATCCGTGGATTGTGTGGGCGTTGAGTGTGCTGTCTGTAAAACAGGGGATAAGTCAAAGTTCAAATTTAGATGTAACTTCGTCACCCTAGAGAACGGCGCATATGTAGCCAAAATCTACGAAGGGGGAAAGACTATCTATGATTCGCTTGCAGATATCGCGAAAGAGTACGGACCGGATAAAATGTCCGGAGTTCTCCTAAAGATCACCCGCAAGGGTCAGGGGATGGACACTAGCTACTCGGTAGTTGTAGCTCCTCCGAGCGCGCAGCCTAACTCTGTTGAACTAGATGCAATAGCCGCAGTAGGGCTTAATGGCCTTGAATAATTTATCCCTCCGGGGCGCGGTGATTAATCCGCTGCGGAATGTGGGGTAAACAAGCTAACCTGTCCGGCATGGCTTGGTACGCCACCCTTGCCGGGCAGGAGCACTTCACAAGATGGAATGAAAATGGATAAAGAAGAATATAAAAAAGAGGTAATTGAAATAATGTTCGTAGGTCTTAATCTCCCTATGGAAGCAGATCCGCTGATAAGAGAACGGGCCACGGGATTATTCTCGACTTTGATTGATCGTTCTTTTGATATTGGGTACTCGTTTCGAGCGCTGGAGGCTCTTAAAGCAAAAGGAATTTCTCTCGATATGAATAACTCAGATGTGAACTGAATGTGCAGGATAACAACTCAATAAAAGTACGTCTCAAGCTCCGAGACAAGACAGTTTGGATTAATCACTCAGAGCCGTGTGCATATTGCGGTGGAAGTGGGATTTTTAATTTGGGACCGTTCGAAAATGAGACGTGCCGTAATTGCGAGGGGAGCGGGGCCATGACTCGATATCAAGAAATGGAGACAAAATGAACATCAATCATTTAACCATTGGCCAATTAAAAGAAATTCGGGGATGGTGATGAGTAAAAAAATTGAGGAGCTAACGCCAGAGCAAACGGAGCGTTTCCCTGAGTTTGCTGACAAGTGGTTAAAGATTGGATTGTCTACCACACCAGCCGATAGAGATGTAGCGGAAGCTGCGCTAAGACGTTGCTATCAAATTGCAGGGCTTGATCAGCCGAAACAAATTATCTGGACTACTTCACCGCTTGCCGGATGTGTGCTCGTAGGAATTCTAAAAAACGAAAAGCTAATGAGGAAAATCCTAGCGAGCATTTCTACAAAAGCGACGGTGACTAAAGTCGGGGATTCCGTGTGGGATTCCGTGAGGGCTTCCGTGGGGGCTTCCGTGTGGGATTCCGTGGGGGCTTCCGTGAGGGCTTCCGTGTGGGCTTCCGTGTGGGATTCCGTGTGGGATTCCGTGAGGGCTTCCGTGTGGGCTTCCGTGTGGGATTCCGTGTGGGATTCCGTGAGGGCTTCCGTGGGGGATTCCGTGTGGGATTCTGTGTGGGATTCCGTGAGGGCTTCCGTGGGGGATTCCGTGAGGGCTTCCGTGGGGGCTTCCGTGTGGGATTCTGTGGGGGCTTCCGTGTGGGATTCTGTGGGGGCTTCCGTGAGGGCTTCCGTGGTGGATTCCGTGTGGGATTCTGTGGGGGATTCGTATAAAGAGAATTTTAATCCTTACTATCGTTACTTAGGACAATTCGACGCAGGGTATTTAGGATGGTGTGACTTTTTTCGTGAGGTTTGTAACCTTGTTGAACAAACGGAAAAAGCTGTCCCGCTTTCAGATCTAACTAAGCATTCGTCTTGGGTATACCCGTATCGAAATATTGCGGTTCTTAGTGAGAAACCGGAAATAATAAAGGTCAATGCTGCCGGGAAAATACATTGTGATAGTGGCCCTTGTGTCCGCTACCGGGATGGGTTTTCCGTGTACGGACTAAACGGCGTAAGAGTCACACAAGAGATTGTAGAAACCCCGAGCGATCAGCTTAGTGCTGCGCTTATCCTCACTGAAAAAAATGCCGAAATACGCCGGGAGATAGTGAGAAAAATTGGCACCGAAAGATTGTGCCGAGATCTAAACGCACAAAGTATCGATAAAGAAGGTACCTACGAATTACTGTTACTCGATCTGAAAGACGGTAGACATAGGCCGTATCTTAAAATGAAAAATCCATCGATCGATACGTGGCACGTCGAAGGGGTGCATCCAGATTGCAAGACGGTGGATCAGGCATTAGCCTGGCGCAACGGTGTGGACGTTTACAAATCCCCAGAGATTTTAACTTAAGGAAAGGAAGTAAAAATGCTTATCCAGCAAGGTGATGTGTTGTTTCACGCAGAGACAATTCCAAGCGGCGACTTAAAACCTATCCAATCACCCATCGTGCAACACGGGGAGGCGACTGGACACGCTCACCGCCTTTACGGTGGAGAGTATGAGTTTGTAACTCACATTAAAAACAAGACGAGACATTTGCGAGTTGTAACGCCAGTGATGCTTAGGCATGAGGAGCACAAACCTATCGAAATCCCCCCCGGAGAATATCGCATAGGTATTGTACGTGAGTACGATCACTTAGAAGAAGAAGCCAGAGAGGTAAGAGACTAGTGTGGCTAGTGCTAGCAGAATCAACGGACTCGATCTCTTCTCCGGTGGAGGATGGGTCAGTGAAGCCTTGGCACCGTGGGTCCGGCCCGTTGCCTATTGTGAGAACGACGATTTCGCTCAAAGATTGTTGCTATCACGCATGTATCGGGGAGAGATATTCCAAGCTCCACTCTGGGACGACGTTACAACTCTTCGCGGAGGTTTGCTCCCAGTGCGTCCAGACATCATTTACGGAGGATTCCCATGCACCGACATCAGCCTTGCTGGAGCTCGCCGCGGCTTGGGCGGCAGGCAGTCGTCGCTATTCTGGGAGATTGTCAGGCTTACGGAAGAGATTCGCCCGTCGTTTGTGTTCGTCGAAAATGTATGGCCTGGTGTTAGAAAGTTTATCAAGACGATCCGAGATTCGTTTGAGGGACTATCCTACAAAGTCAGAGACGGTCATCTCGCCGCATCCGATGTCGGTCTACCGCATCAACGAAAGAGATGGTTCCTGCTTGCCCACTCTGCTCACGCCTTGCGCGAACGAAGGCGGATACAATCAGGGTGGAGCAGCGGGGAGAGTAGGAAGAAAACGGTACACATTATCGGCAATGTGGAGGAAGGGCCTTATACCGCCACCGACAGCGAGAGACTATCGCCATGCGGGATACAAAAGCGACTTGAAGCGGAACAGTCCGAACTTGCCGGCGCTATGGAAAGAAACGACTGGCACGCAATGTCCAGCATCTTTCATCGAGTGGATCATGGGCACAAGTTTCGGAACAAGCGCATTAGAACCTTGGGCAATAGCTGTCCGTGGATGCAATACAGGACGGCGTTTAGGAGGTTGATGGGGATATAAGGGAATAGGTAGGTACATGATGGCTTTTATTTTGAGGAGAAAAAAGAAATGCCAGACCAACTAACACCTGAAGAAACACTCGACTACTACAAGCGCCTAGCGGAGCAACAAACGAAACTATTAGAGTATTGGCATAAGGTCTATGCGTTGTGGAGGGGATACGCGGAGAGGACCGATGAGAGGCTAAGGGAGCTTCCACCAGTCGTAACTGTTATAGAGATAAAAGGCGACTACCAAGAGACGATGCAAAAAGACTCTGAGTTAAAACCATGAGACAATGCCCCATGTGGCAGACCGCTATACCCCCGAACACAAGCTATGGTTCGCCGTACTGGATAAGTACATCTCCGAGATCCACTTCTCTTATGGCATCAAGCACCTTAGGCACCGCAGAGAAGAGTTCTCCGCAGGGGGGATCGAGGCTATATGCTTCACCCTGGATATCGAGTTTGGACAGCTCCGCAAGCACGTAGAGGGGGTGCTAGATCGTAAAGTTGAGCAGGTGAGGGTAATAGAGAAGATGGAGATAGAGCTATCATCCCTGGAACGATCTCCAGTCGGGCGGTTTGAGCATGGTGACAGAATAGAGTTCCTTAAAAACGAAATAAGCCGAATAAAGGCAAAGGGGGTATCAGATGGAAGCTGGCAGCGAATACACGACAATGACAGACCGGAATAGGTGGATGTTCGAAAAGATAACTATGCTGCAGGAGCTAGTGAAAACTAAAGAGCTAGAGATCGTTCAGCTTATGGTCACCATCGAAGAACTAAACGATTATATCGCTAGAGACGCCCGTGATAGAATGGCGGAATGTTCTCCGGCAAAATTGACGCAAGCGTAAACAATATCCTTCCTACATTCTCAACCGGTGCGGGAAGCCTTATCATCTCTGGTTCCCACGCCGGGATGAAGATAAAGATCGAGAACACCACCACTAGCCGCATCGTCGCTTGGATAGGGAGGCTCGAGTCGGGAGCTCCTGCTTCTGGCTCTAACGAGGTCTATATCCTCCCCAAAGGGGGCATCACCCTAGATGAGCAGCACATAGGGAGAAATTCCAAGGTATTCATCCGTACCGACGATGGCACTACGGCCATTACTGGGGTAGTTACCGCAACCATCTGGGGGTTATAAATGTCTTCAACTTCAGTTATCGAGGTCGCATCAACAGGCAGTGGTGGTGGGGACATACAAGATCTTCTTGATTTCCTAGGCGCTGGAGCTGCCCAGCACTTTAAGTCCACTACTACGACTACCCCTGGAGTAGCTCAAACCCTTATCTCAGAAACCGTTCCAGCTGGAAAAACTTGGTATCTTCACACCGCTCGGATTTCCAGTAGAATGGATATTAAGTGGGAAGTAAAAGTAGCTGGGGCAGTCGCCGCGTCTGGCAGAAGTGGGGCCGGTCACCCGGACTCACCTCATCAATGGCATCCAGCTAAATCCGTAGCCGCATCCACCCTTATTACCGTAGAGATATTATCTAGGTCGGGTCAGCCAGTGGCCGATGTGGAAGCGTACTTGTCAGCTGCGGAAGTCTAAAACCCCATAACAAAGGAGCATCTCGATGGCCGACGAACGAGAAGTATTCACGATACTTGAGGACTCTAGCACCGGCGCTGGGCATGGACTACATAAGCGCGTTGAAGGCGATGCCGTCTCTGGAAGTAAGGAACACGGCGTTCTGCCTTCTAAGGACTCCGCCGGAAACTTCCAGCATATTCCCTATCGAAGCGCTGGAGACACAGCCTCCCCCGGTACGCCTGGGTTAGGCTATAAGAACCTAGCCGGTAACCTCCAGTATGCGAACGTGCGAGATGAAGGCCAGGCCCCTGGTGATGAGAACGTCCCAGCGCTAGTCGCCAAAGATCAATCTGGGAACCTGCAATTTCTCGAGGTGAACGCGAGCGGCGAATTGCTTGTGGATATCACCCCCGGAACTCCAGTAGATGCCAGAGGGTTAGTCCTTGCCACACTTGCATCTTACGTGACTGTCGCCACCCTGACCCTAGTGGCATCGACGGCCTATTCTGAAATAGACGCTATCGGTTCCAGCACGTTTCCTGTCGCGTGGAAGCTGGAGCAGGTAGACGATATGACCACCACCATTGTGGCTGAAGGAATCTCCGGGCCTGGCATGTTCACGGTAAACTTTCTACCTAAGAACATCAGCCGGACGGCTGGAGCTTCTGGTACCCAGCAGCTAAAGCTCTCTGGGAAACAGCTCACCGGAGCGGCCTCAGATCTCCACGGGATCGTGAGCGCGCTTAGAGCCTAATGAAGTCTTGTTGTGAGAAAGAGGGGGGTGAGAGATCGCTCCCCTCTTTACTAGAAGATGAATTTAAGAACTTGGTTCTTACCAGAATAGGCTGCCCGCTCTGTAAACAAAGATCCGGATTTGATGCATTGAACAATTCATTTATGTCAGTATGTAAGATTTGTGGAATGCGTATGCATTTGAAAAACGTCGAAGGGAAGTGGATACTATCACTCACTAGCGGAAAATGAATGGCAGACGAAACCCCAGAATTTGAGATATCAGAAGACGTCAACACTCAGCTTGACGCCAAGATTAAGGGCCACGACGGTGTTCACCATGCCGATGTTTTTCTTGAAGATGGTGTTCGTAAACTGCAGACAAACGCAACAGCCACCGTTGAGTCCCTCTTCGGGGAGGCTGTATTACCATTCACCGCGATTCGGATTCTAACTGTCGGAGCCAACACAAATACCATTCGAGTTCAAATTCCAGACGATTCGGTAGATGTGACCACGACCAAAACGGCTTCGGAAGTAACGCTAAATGACCTGGCTAAGAAAGTTAGAGATAATCTAAATGCTGCTAGCAGTTTCAATACTCTCTACAAGGCTTCCGTACCTAGAGATAGTAACCTGGTTTGTATAGAAGCCCTGCTAATACAGACGCGTCGTCCTGACTCTGGCGACGTTGTCGTGACATCCACCGGCACGATCACATTTACTTTGGTTTGGGACACGATACTAGACCAGTCCCTAGCACTCGCACTGTTCCCACATCCTAAGGATTGCACAAAGGGAACTATCTCGGTAGTCGGAGAGATTAACGTCCTAGCCTCTGGAAGACCACCCAAAAGGATATTGCTACATAACTCCACTGCTAGCCCAGACATGAGTATCAACGGGTCTGTTACCCCGGTTGTATTTAAGCTGTCTAATAACGCTAGCTATGACTCGACTAGAGATATGATAGTAACAGAGCTCAGGTTTGAGGCTACAGCCAACACAATGACTATGGGTAGCCAGAAGTATGTCGGAATAAATGCCATAACAGTCGGACACCTATTCGAAATTCGTTCGGATGGAAATTTAGAATACAACGAAAACATGAAAAACCTTACCGACGTATTTCACTCGTTCGCATTCGGGGAGGGATCTAAATTCCAACTGGAGATTGGCTCAGGAGATGATTCTCTAGTGGCTGTGTTCGCAAGACCATTTTTCATTAGAAAAGCCGGGACCTTTGGAACGCCGGACGACATTACCGTGACAGTGAGAGATGATTTATCATCCACCCAGATAGTCAAACTTCAGGTTGCGGCGGTGGGATTTTTTGAGGAATAGATGCTTATTAATATAGACAAACTAACAATGGCTGGTAGTAGCTTCGGAGTAGCGGAGGATTTCGCATCCATCTCTGGAACGTCCGAGTTCCCGTTGCTATTACTTAAAAATCCTAGTGGTAGCGGTCGGTCCTTACTTCTGACTCATTTTAACTTCGCGGTAGATTCCTCGGTAACCCGATCCTGCTTCAGGGTGTACGGAGCGCCCACAATTACATCTGATGGAACTTCGGTGACGATAAGAAGTAACCTCATTGGCGGTTCCGGTTCTGTGGCCCAGGCATATAAGAACCCTACTATCTCAGCTAACGGCGGGCTTCTTTCTACGATCCTGCTACCAACGAATCATTTGAGTAATGGACAGAATAGGATTATCTCAGTACCAGCCGGGCAGAATTTTCTCATAACCGTGAAGAACGACATTACTAACGTAAGCGTGTTTTCACACCTCTATTGGGTTGAACTATGATTCAAACACTAACCCATTACGCGAGCCTTGCTATAGCCGCACCAGTCAATGATTTAGATGTAGTACCCCCAGCTAACCAGACGTACGTTATCAAAGGCATCTCTTACGCGATCCCACAGAACAACCTATCTAGGATAGCTATCTATTGGGATGGTTCTGCAATATCGAACATAAAAGACGCTTCGTATAACTCTAAGTTTGTGTCGCTGGAAATGCCGATCCAAGGCAATGGTGTAAAGGTCTTAAAACTGAGGTTAGACAACACCTCTGGCCTTACTGCAGTAGTAATGGGAGTGACTGTTTACTACGAGAAGAACGGATAACTAGTATAATCTAAAAATGGAGAGGGGACTCTATGGACGACGCTACCATCGCGGCGGTGACTGGAGTTATATCTTCGATATTCTCCGCAGGGGTCTCTCACGGTATTATGAAAGTTAAGATAGAGCGGGTTGAAAAGGATTTAGAAGAGTGCAGAGCGAAGTCTGAGAAATTCGTCACGATCGATCACTTCTCTGATGTGATAGAGCCTCTAAAGAGAGGAATTGAAATAGTCCAGAAGGACATAAAACAACTCCTCTCTATATCATCGAAGCATCCTACTCAGTCTTCAGACTAGGCGGACAGAAGCTACCACTACAAGCCGAGAAGGCTCTGTTCGCGTTGGCCAACGCTTCTGGCTTATTCTCTGCGTTGGCTATGGCTTCGATGGCAGCTCGGATAGCTACCCAGATCTCCGAAGGCACCCAAGCCAGCTTCTCCATTAACCAAGGAAGTCCCATCTTAATTGCAAGGTCCAAAAGGATTTTTATCCACCAGCTCATAGTGATTCTCCTTATTCACAGACAGCGTTATAGATTTTAGGAGCAAGCCAAGGCGCTAGCGCCCTGTCCATGACGAACTCGACGCCCATGCCGAGGGGAGAGCAGATGAAGAACGTCCCAGCTCCATATGTGGCAACGGAGCAGGTAATAACCGTCGTCCAGTATGCGACCACCGGTGCAACGCCTCGGTACTGGCTGTCGTGAACGAAGTGGAGCGTAAACTCGTCTAGCCCGTACTCACAAGGCTTAAAGACCACACGCAGGCCGTGGTTAAGCGTCTTGATATCCGAGAGTCTCAGCATATAGCAGAGGGTATAGCCTAGCTTCGCCTCGAGGAGCTCGTAGAAGATTGCTATCTCATCAGACAGCGGATCGAAATCTCCGATGTCCCTATACGGCGTCTCGGCTAACTCGATTAGCTTCCCATCAAACGCTCGCCATTTCGCTTTTAAGAGCTCGGCCTCCTGGTGGAACCCCTTTCGATGGAGGTTAAGAGCACCTATCTTAATCATCGCCCGCAATGCCGTGTTACTTCGCTTTGCGATAGCTAGCACGTTGCCTCTGGATAACTCGTCTGAAATCTTCTGCGCCAGTCTTCGGTGTCTACTAGTTATGGTCGGAACTCCCTCCCCATGGATCTCCTTGTACTCGGAAGATGATTCAATGTCGTTAGACGCGAAGCTTGAAAGGCAGAATACTGCCATAAGAATCATTACGCTTTTCATTCTTTTCTCCTTTACGCCTTTTTGAATAAGGCGATTAGTTCGGATAGCTCAATAGCCACATGGATAGCAGACTCAATCCCCTCTTCGACTTTGTCGTTTGGGAGATCGAAGTTTTCAGAGACGTAAGCCTTCAGCGCGTCCCTGTCCTCTGGAGTGGCTGCAGAGAGCTCCGTTAAAACTTTGGCAACGTCCTTAATCCCAGCAGGCACCGCTTTAGCCGCGGTAACACACTCGCTTAGGTCCCCTAGGGAAAAGCCGTCCTCGAGGGAGGCAATAAGTTCGCCGGCTTTAAGGCCCATATAGACCAGCTCTTTTGTTTCCTTCATGTCCATTTGAGAGTCTCCTTGTATGGTGTAGTTAAATTATACCGTATGTAAGAAAATTCGATTTATTCATTTCGACGTATTTATTCGATCCGTCCTTTTGCTTAATGCCCATCCACTGGGCTTGAGTAATCCCACGGGGGAGTGAAGAGACGGGCCTGCTATCAAAATGAAATCCGATAGGCTCAGAGCACTCGGTGTGCAGAACGTAGGGGTAGATCCCAAAGCCTGAGAATGGGAACCTAAAGGCAGCGAGGATTAGGTCCATCCTAGTCGTGTCCTTCTTATCTATTATCACGTCTACGGCATTCCCAGAGTAGTGCCAAGAGCGCGGGCTATGCTTCCCTTGAGTACCACACGTCACGTAGATGGGTCTATCGATGTACTCTCGGTAGCAGTCGAGTAGCCAGATAAGCTGGAAGTTCATCTTGGATGAATCACCCCACGCATCATCTCGCGTGAAGTGCTTTAGCTGATCCCAGTCTTGATCAGTCATGCGCCTCGCTGGCCTATGGCTAGGAAACTAAATCTACCATTTGTAGCACTGGAAAATTCGTCTCTCAGCCTAATAACAGATAGGCTCGCACTTGATGCACCAACGTCATACTGCAAGAATCTTACGACGGCATCAGATTGCGTCACTATAACTGCAGGCTGATCAACAAAAGCAGCGGAATAGGTTATCTCGTAATTTCCAGTAGATGTATTAGAGGCAGAAAAACCTTCCCCATTAAAGGTGGTCCCCCCTGAATTAACGATTCCTCTCACTATCATCAACCCATGAGTCGAAGGATTAGCAGATACCACAATAGGATGGTCTGTCCCGGTCGTGAAATCCCTAACATCCACAGTCCTTTCGGTGCGTCTTCTTAGTTTCACCGGCGAGCCAGTGTCGTTCCCTAGCTCGATCAGTAAATCGACAGTGGCGTTACCTGTCGTTCTCCAATTACCAAGTACCTTATTCAGAAAAACCTTTAGCCCAGTCATGGTCTAAACCCCGTATTGTAGGTAAACATAGAAATCGTCCACATCACCAGCTTGTGCGGTTACGATATCAAGCCTAAGAATATCCCCAGTCACTAACCCAGTGTACGAAACCACTCCGTTGGTAGATATAGCGTAGCTACCCGACGCAAACCCAATGCTAGGCCTTGTTGAGAATATAGACGAAAATGCACCCCCCCCAGCAGCAGATCTCTGGACGTCGATCTCTAAGGTGCCAGATGTACCAGCTGTGTGGATGAATAATCGAGCGTTAGTAGGGGAGAGCGTAATATTGTACGGTATTCTTACCACACACAAATTCGTAGATGGGGTAGTTACGTTGTAACCAGGTCCTTGAACGCCTAGGACTAAGGGAGGTGGAGTGGCTACGCTTGCCTGAAGCGAGACGATTCTACTTTCATGATCATCAAAATTATCCTTGGTCAGGGTCCATAGCTCCTGCTTAACTGGCTTCCCTGCGACTATGTCGGCTGAAGTAAGTGGTGTGAAGGCCATATTCTTACCAGATTAGATTCGTCCCAAAGGTTTCTGCGTCGTTAGACTGCATGCCATACGTGTCAGTGATGTACCCATTGTAAGCCCGAGTCCTCGTGTCTGCACTCGAAAAGTCTACTGCGGTATTGAGGGTGATGATAGCTACCCTTGAGAAGGCATTCCCAAGGTCCTCCATCTCAGCGTTCACGTCTAGCCCATTTTGCTTTACGAACCGCATTAGAGCTATCTTTCTAGTGTCCGTACTCCCATACCTCTCGTAGAGCTTCTCGTGGAGGAGTTCCACCTTGTCAGTCACCTGGAGCCTTGCTATCTGAAGCTTCGTCTTTATCTTCACTATGGACGTCGCAACGCCTAGCACAAACGCCCAGCGGCTTGCGTAAGTAGCTGCATCAGACGCCGAGATTATCGCCGTCTCCATCGTAAACTCATTATTCGTCTTAGCTAAGAACTCGCCATCATCACTATCGGCTGATGAGACGGCGAATGAATTATCATCGGCGTCTGGGTCGTACTCTTTAAATAGATATTGAATATTAGCCGTCTTAGCTATCTTGTCAGACTGCGAGGTGACGGCAAAATTCAGAATGTCTAGCTCCTCTAGCTTTGTCGCAGAGGAGAGTCTTTCTGGTGAAAGGATTATGTACTCAAGCTGAAAGTCCTCATTTTGGACCAGGGAACCGAAGACGCTCTTATTCACCCGCTCGATTGTGTCTCTGTAGTTAGGAATGGATCTTTGATTGTATTCTTTCGGTACAACCATTCCCAAAGTGAATTGATTATCTATGTCCGAAGCGGTGAAGCTAGCGGTGTTTAGAATAGAACTAAGACCCGCTCTGGTTAATAGATCTTTTGCTATCCCGCCTGCGGTCTTAAGTAGTGCTCCAGTGGTTAGGCCGTTAGTGGTCACTCCAAGCGCGCTACAGGATAGGACGGTAGTTCCTTCTTTGTATATCAGCGGATCCCTATAAAGGTTAGATGTACTTGTGGAGGTGTATGTCGCCGCTGTCCTAAGGGTTAAGGCGGTATCACTCTCAATAGATAAAACCTCGAACCAGTCGGATTGACCATTGGCCTTAATCCAAGTCGTAGGGCTAAGGTCTTTTTTGAAATGCGTTCCAATCCCCGTTATCGCTCTAGACGTGTTAGTAAACGTCACCGACGTACCAGTGAGCTTAAGCTCTGGGGCTATATTAAACTCGGCTAGGTTGTTGAGTAGCAGCGTCCCGGCTGATGCCGTGTAGGTGTAATCCCTAGTCCTTGTAAGCTCTCTGTCCTCTATGAACACTTCACTAATGGCTGGTCTTAAGACGACATGCCCAACAGACGGCGTGAAGCTTAAGGCTCCGGTGAGCCGTATGATATTTCCTGATACCAATTCAACTACAGAGGCTTCTGAGTTTACCAAAATATCATCACCAGCCTCTATGTCAGTCGCATCAGAAACGGTGAACTGCTGAGGGCCTGGAGCACTGACCACTGTAGTAGACGGCTCTCTTAGGGCGTGGCCCGCGATAGAGAATTTTCTGTTCGTATAACGCTTAGAATGGGATGGGTTCACTATGGCGGTAACTCCGACTTGAGTCGGTCCGCCGTAATTTTGCGTAAGTACCAGATTAGTATCGTCCGTTATCGAAGCTATTGTGCCCCTAACAAAACTGCTTCCAATTTGTATTTGATCGTTTGGGGACAGTTGCGTAAGGAAGGCGGTTCCCGTTCCGCTCACTGCAGTAGAGGCGTTTGTAGAGTTCAAAGTCCCGGTAATCGGGTACCCATTCATGACGTGATCGTAATTTATCCCCCTTACCCCTTGAGGCTTACCGTAGAGGAGACGTTGCTTGAGGGTTGAAAACGATGGGATTAGCCTCGCTCCAGACAGGCTACTTAGGTCATTAAGGGTAACGGGAGCTCTTAGCTCATTGAACGTGTCTTTAAGCTCAAAGGCTATTCTCTCTGGGCCCCATGTCTTACTAACGATTCTACCTTTGTAGATAAGTTTGGCCTCGGTAATAGGGAGGTCTCTATTCCATGAGTAGATACTGACTCGCTGGTTTTCGAACGTGAGTTTGTCGAACCTGGATGCCCAGTAGGATTGATCATTGATTAAGCGGATATTGCCCGACCCCTCTATGGCAAGACCGAACTGGTTATAGTTATCTAGCTCTACCCCAAACTCTGATGTCTCCTTTACAAGATGAATCCATTCGACATCAAATCCGGTCGATAGATCGTGAGGAGCTCTCACAGGGCCGTTTGCGAAGAAAAGCTTAAACGTGCAAACCTCTACCTTGCCGTTAGGGTTAGTCGAGTCCGATGCCCGCAAATAAATGAGGCCGTTATCCCTATCATGGAAATAGGAGGATGCGACAACGGCCCCGATACTTCCGACGGATGTTAGTGTCGTCCCGTTTTCTTCTATTGATGATATCACGGAATAGGAGAACGATACCGTATAGACAGAGCCAGAGTATAGCGTCCAGCCCATGAGTCGCTGAGACGCTTCAATGGTAGCCAGGACTAGCTTCTCACTAGCGCTTAAGGCTTGGTATTCTGAGTAGGTAGATAGAGCCATTCATCCCCTACTGAAACCATTCTACGATAAGAACCCCGCTAGATCCGGTACCACCAGTCCCTCCAGCTCCTCCAGCGGTACCGGTAGTGGCCTGGGCGGCTCCGCCTCCACCACCACCCCCACCGCCACCACCTCGACCGCCAGCTCCGGCAACGCCGTTTGATCCGGCTGCACCAGGACTACCAGAGGCGACAGAAGCTCCAGCTCCTCCGGCTCCTCCTGATCCGGCTGTCGTTTGGATACCCTCTCCGGAAAGACTATTATCCCAGCTATGAGACGGTCCGCCTCCACCGCCTCCGCCACCACCAGCCTTATCAACACCATCACCTGCTCCACCGGCTCCGAACGCTCCGCCGGACGGCGGGGTAACTGGGATTATTCCTATCGCGATATTAAGTGTGGCCCCTGCAACACCATTCGCTCCCGATGCTCCAGAGGCAGCACCGTTGCCTCCGGTTCCACCGCCACCACCGATCATAGCCCCACTGCCAGCTATTTCTGTTGCGTAGGAGCTATGAAGGTTCCCCTGAGTGCCACTGGCTGCTCCACCTGATCCTCCGGCAGTCCCTCCAGCTCCACCACTTCCACCGGTACTACCTCTCTGAGTCCCTGCGACGTTATTTCCAAACTTAAATCTAGTGCCAAAGATCGTAACCCCGCCGTTTCCACCAGCTGAAGAGCTACCTCCGCTGGTCCCGTTTCCGCCAGTCCCACCGGTTCCTCCAGTACCACCAGCTCCACCAGCTCCACCAGCTCCTATGGTAACGGCGATACTTTCTCCAGACGTTACGTCAACGGGACCGACCGAAACCATTGTCGCCATTCCACCGGCGACGCCGCCCGCTCCAGCAGATCCACCGTTACGAGCTCCTGCTCCACCGGCAGCTCCAGCTCCTCCACCACCACCAGATCCTCCACCTGCGCCTGGGCGTCCACGAACATTGGATAATTTAGTTACTCCAGCCGGAACTACAAAAGTTCCACTAGAGGTAAATGTCTGTGACATGAAAGTTTCACCGCCGCCACCGCCACTGCCACCACCTCCTAAAAACATGTTAGGCATAATAAATCTCCTCTCCTAAGAAAGCATCCAACACGCATCATCACCGTTCACGCTAGAATCGATCCAGATGTCATTTAGATTATCGGTGTCTACCGTTATCCCCTGACCTGCTCCAAGCTCGAACCCGTTCGATGCGGTGACCCCACTATTACCTACATAGATTTTTCCACTATTCCCATCTAGCGCCTTCACCACGACTCCCCTATCTACCAGAATAGATGATGCGGATAATTGAACCCTGGTCCCTGCGGTAGCTACCGTTGCCTGTCCGGTTTGAAATGTAATAGGTGGTGTTAATGATTGTGACATAAGTTTTTCTCCTTATCTTACAAATTCGACTTCGCACCAGTTTTGGTTAGCATCTGCGTTTACACCTCTGGCAGCCCCAGTGGTCTGCAGAATCCTGAAATCCACATAGTCACCACTAGCTAGAAAAACTAACGCGCTACCACCGGATCCATGCCCAGTAGAATTAGTAGTCTCTGAAATGTGCGTCCCAAGCACAGTATGAATCGTTCCGTTCTTATAGACCGTCATCTCCCACTGCTCTCCAGGGTCCCACCCCGCACCGGCAGCGGACCGACTAACTGCGGCTGCTCTATAATATCCATCCCTATTAGATGTGAACTTCCAAGCAGCGCCTGTAGTCACCCTTGAATCGGTGTCAAAAACCGACGTCTCGCAATCTAATATAGTGGCAGAGTTGTCAGGGATGCTCTGACCTGCCCCGGTTTTATACCTAGCTACTGCTCCAGAGCCCACTAAATGCTCCGCCCCAGATGAGTTTAAAAGAAACAGTTTGTGATCGCTAGATGTCTTCGTGTACGCCTTCTGTTTACTAGCCGCTGGACTACTCGGCGTACTTCCTTGATCGGTTAGTGTTGTCGGGAACGGCAACGCAACTCCGGCGTCACTGACACTCATTCTATTGACTGAGGACGTAGTGACATCGACTACGTTTGTACCGCTAGAGTAGACTCCGTGATTATGCCCATTCGAAAACGTCATAGACGGCTTAGAAACAGTCCCTGGCTGATGCTCGACCCCCATATTTCCGGAGCCGGATACGTAGAAATAATCCGAATCCACCCTAAGTTTCTCATTGCCCCCAAGGGAGAATCCCCAGACATTATCCGATACGTTATACCAGCCGCTATCTAGGTCATCCTTTCCGGTGAAACACGGTGCTCCAGCAGTTCCACCAGAACACCTAATCTGTCCGGCATGTAATTCCATCGCTTGAGTCAAAAAAGAACCGAACCGAATTGGCTGGTTAGTCACCGTAAACATATTCAGACCAGCCACGGTTGATCCCATTCCGTTAGATGTTCCAGTACGATTAATTGAATAGATTCCCCTGACTGGAGTGCCAAGGTTCGTGTTGTATAGATCAAATTGAGAATAAATACCGTCCTTTTCTATATACAACGAATCGTTCCCGTCACTGAAGGATGGGTTTGTTAGCCCGCCAGTTATAATATTCACAAGCTGTCTAGAATCGTTCGTCGAAGTGTTCACCAGAAATCTATCCACTCCAGCTGATGTGATATTCACCACGTTCCCCGCACTGGAATAAACTCCATGCGCATGTCCGTTTAGGAAAGTAATGGACGGGCTCCCTGCTGTCCCGTTTGGATGTTCTATTGGTAAACTCGTGGCGAAGTACGAACCATCTATGTCTAGCTTTTTTGAGCCGCCTAGAGAGAATCCCCACTTGTTATCTGATATCTGAAACCACCCACTGTCCGGATCTGGGAGAATCGATATTCCTGGGAGTGTCTCAGTTCCAGCTGGGAAATACGAAGCGGCCGGCTTTAAACGTAAAGCGTCTGCGCCAGCTATTGAAAATCTAAAGTCGTTTACGTTCTCTCGATACCATCCGCTCGTTGGCTCTGATACCCAGCTCTGGCCAGGAGTTCCGACCACGCCACTACCAGTCTTATGCACTCCGGTAACATTGACGTTACCGGTTATCGTTTTTGTAGGAGCTGAAAATGCTATCTGTGATAGCGCTAGTAGAGCAAAAACTGTTTTCTTAAACACTGTACCTCCTAAGTACTTTCCATTTCATGGAGCCTGAATAGCTGGCCCCAGCTAAGGTGTCGCTACTATATCTAGCCTGTCCTGCAGCTGTAATGCTAAAGGTGATGCCGTGATCTTCTGATTGTTCGTGGTCTTGGACATCGCTAGCGATCTCCCACGCCGCGCCGGTAGGGCTGTATTGTAGTTTAAGAATCCCAACAGCGACTCGCTCGTTAGTAGCCGTACTTCTAAGCACGTCATACTCAATGACGATGGTCCGATAGGTAGTACTACTAAACACCATCCCGGTTATGTTAGTCGTAGCCTGTCCATTGTTTATGGTTTGAGTCGTAGTACCGGAATCTACCGGGATAGAAGCAGATTCGAAGCCGTCTGAAAAATCTAGCTCTCTCAAGGATAGCTCCCTTTGGTTATGAGATTATAACTCCATATCTCGGTATCTAATGCTGCGTCCAGCCCAGTACTGGGACTGTAGCTAGCTTCGTATTTCCTAAGGTCGAAATCGTTCGCCCATCCGACGTAACTCGTATCTGAATAAACATACCCACCGGACGACTGTAACGAGATATAGTGGTTTGTCGAAGCAGCTAACACCGCATTCAGATAAAACCTGACATAGCCGTGAAACGCATTGGCTGTTGTAATCGTAGAGATAGCTATTGTCTCAGAAGAATAGAGCACAGTCCCGCTACTATTTTGAATGTCCACCTTGAGAGACCCGGCGGGAGTGCCGATAATCACAAGATGCGGTCTCACCGCAGCCACGACCGTATGCCTATCCGAAGGCGTTGTGACTATCTGCCTAAGCTGGTCTGAGCCAGTGTTAGATACTAACTCATAAACCACGAGCGTCACATAGCCTCCCTTAGCTCTAGGTCAATATCGAAGAACGTGTAGAAGGACTGGCTAGCCTCGTAATCGTTACTTAAGAATCCATAGAAAACGTAATCATCCTTGTCTAGAAATGTAGCCTGGAGAGGGTCTACTGCTATCAAAATAGGCTTCGTCCTCCCGTTACGTTGGTATAGTTCTCGAAATATGTCCCTATCTGCATCGGTTAGGGCCTTATACTCAAGCTCCAGTCTTCTTCTGCCAGGGTAAGAATCAGCGTACTCATGTCCGTACTCATTATCGATGATGCTACTCTGGTCTCTTTCCTCGACAGTGAACCCTATGGACGGGGGTTGTGAGATGGAATTACCTAACCCCAAAATGATTTTAGACACCTCGAAATAACCAAGTGTACTCGAGGCATCGTTAATGAGAATCCTCCAGTACCGATACTCCTGAGCCGTAGTCATAAACTTAACGATCACCCCCGCATCTTCGTCTAGGACCGGTGTCTCACTCACTGGAGGCGCTGTCCAAACATTGGTAGCACTCGCCTGTAGAGTGAAAGTAGTTCCGCTTGAGAACGTAGGAGATGAAAGCGGGTCAAACACCATGACAAAAGTGTCTATACTCTCAGCCGTCTTTAGGTCGAACACTAACGCTTGAGAGGTAGCGCTTGTAGTTCGCCATACTTTAGCTCTATGGAACTTAGATACATTCGACGCAGGAAATTCTGAGTTCTCAGTTGTGGGGAGGAGATCGACCGACGAATCGAACACGTAATTGTAGTCCACGATTCTTACGCAGGTCTGACTCATACGGTGAGAGCCCTCCCTGAATCTATCTGCTGCTGGATCTCGTTTACTATCTCGCGACCACCGATGTTGACCACGGTTCTATTCTCAAGGCGATTGAGGCGAGTGAGGATAGCGCCAAGGAGCTCACTGTTATTTGAGTTGGTAGCCAGGAACATCTTCAGATCACTGTTAGCGTTAGCGTCTACCACGCGCTCGCCAGATGTCAGCCTCGCAGGGAACGAATCGTTCGGGAACCCCGGTGGTACGCTCGTTATACCTGTGGCTAATTTGGTCGCTTCTATCTGTGCCACGTTAGCTATGGTTGAGGCGATAACTCCAGCCACTATGAATGCGTTAAATGGTGGTCCGGGTGGATTCGCTAAAGCGTATTGAACTGCGGCTATTCCTGAGATAATCGCCTGTGCCTGGAATAGTCTTTTCGATAATTCAAACGTATCTTTGCCACCGGCCCTAGCCAGTGCTCCAAGTCCACCAAACAAAGTTGCGGTTGCGGCAAGCTTTTGCTGATTTTGCTTTAATTCAAATTGCCGTTGCCTTTCTAGGCTCGCTTGATAGGCAGCCTGTCCCTTAGCATTCTGTTGTGCGAGTTCTTGTATGGTGGCTTCATTAGCGGCTATTTTTTCCGCATTTGCGTCTGCATCAATCTGAATAAGGAGAGCGTTCTCTGCCTGAATAGCGGATATCCGTTCGGCTCTCTGTTGATCTTCTAGTAGCTTTTGTTGTGTCTTAATCGCCGCCTTAGACAGTTCAAATTGTTCAACAGTTATAAGTTCGTTTTCAAACGCTAGCGTCTGTTCTTCGAGCTGCCTCGCAAGAAGCTCTGTTTTGGACTCCGCTTGCTTAATTATCTCTTCGTGCTGCTTTACCGCTGCTTCGTGTGCTTTCCCTCGAGCCGCCTCTTCAGCGACGTTAGAAGCTACGGCACGTTCGGATGTGGATTGAGTAACATTTTGAAGCTCGAATAGGGCTTCTTTTTTCTTCTGGATTTGTTCTGTGGCTTCGACTTCTTTCTGTATGAAAAAAGCTATCTGCCCGTTCCCCCTGGCTACCTCCCCAGAGTAACCGGTCTGTGCATTCTTGGCTGCCTCTAGCTGCTGTTCCAGTAATTTGATTTCGTTCTTCAACAGAGCTACAGCTTCGGACTGGGTTACATTTCCACCGGTGGCTTCTCTTATCTGAAGAGCTAGGCCACGAAAAACCCCGACAGCGTCGTTCGCCGTTGAAGCTACGCTAAGTAAGGCATTAGCCAAAATAGAAACAGCCGGGGCAGCCTCTATGGCCACCGCTATAAATTGAGTCTTTATCGCTTTAGACAAAGCGTCGAATTTGTCATTGGCAGCAGCGGCCTTCTTTACCATGTCCTCATCTAGTACTAATCCGAGCTCCCTAGCCTGCTCTGCGTATGCAGCCAAACCCGCCGGACCGTCCTTGAAGACCTGGACTAATTTGACGCCTGACTTACCGAAGAGGTCAGTTAGTACAGCAGCTTGCTCTGCCTGAGAACCTACGCGCTGTATCTTTTCTGAAACCTCTACGAAAAGCTCGTCGGTGGTTTTCAGTTTCCCGGCTGCGTCTGTTACAGACACGCCAATCTTTCCGAATGCGTCTATCGCGGTCTTACTACCCTGGGCCGCATCGCCGATTAACCTCGAGAATTTATCGAGCTGACTATTGAACTGCTGCGCACTGATTCCGTTTTGGCTGGCTGCGAACTCAAACTCCTGTAGCTTTGAAGTGCTGATGCCTAAGTTTTCGCTTAAGTCGATAAGGGAATCTGCTGCATCGAATGCGCCCTTTACTAAAAAAGCCAGGGCTCCAGCCGAGCCAACTACAGCGGTGATTGGGGTTATGAAGTTAGCGATGCTGTCCGTGAACGAATCCAGAGAACCAGATATTTTCTTGAACGATTCATTTCCCTTACTCCCAAGCTCCTCGACCGCACTGGTGACCTTTTTTATCTGGACGTCTGCATTACCACGAGCCTCTATATCTATGATGACTTTATTATCTGCCACTACTGGCCACTCGCTTCTTGTTAACCAGATTATTCTTCTTTATCTGTTGCTCGGTTTTCTCGGCTTCGTGCGCTCCAAATAGTCTAAACAGCTCGATAACCTTATTAGGCTGCTCACTCATGCTGCCAGGAAACGGGAGTATACCATTCTGGTATTGCCGGTACGGCTCGTACCACTGAGCTATCTGGCTGGAAAAGAAGTTACCTATGCAGGTGGAGAAGTTAATCTCACGATTGATGGTGTGAATCGGCGTAGGCCTTACATCTCGACAGGCTTTGGATTGTCTTAGTCGCTCTATCATCGGCTCTTCGTCTAGCCTCCCCCTGTAAGTGTTCAAACACTCTCCACAGATGAAATGCCTGTTGTCTAAGGCATACAACGTAGCTTTTATCTCCACCCACTCCCTATTCGTCACACTCGATAAATCGTTAATACGAGATACGATGTGTTCAATTACTGGGCTACAGCTAGGCCCGATGATTTTTTTTTAACGGTCTTCACTTGAGAAAAATCTATCTTGGCTCCATCGAGCTCCAGCGCCTTAATCTCGCCAACAGCGAACTGCCCACATACCGTCACAAGATGATGCGATCCGCTGAGTTGCATAATCTCCGACACAGATTCTTGAGTGACATTCCCATTCTCATCAAGTGAAAGCTCGTAATCAGTACCGTCAGCATACTTAAGCCCGTCCACTTTCTTTAACGATAGCTGAATGGTTCGCATCGCTATCTCTAAATGATTGAGTCGCTCCTCACCGGCCTTTAGCTTGTAGTGGGATAGGATCTCCATTTTGTCCGACCAGGAGAGTGGTGCCACCCAGAACGTAACCGGCCCTACTATGATTGGAATCCTGTCTGTTACTTTGTAAATAATCATCCTTAGATTAGCCCCATATACATTTCCTCCGAAGTGCCAGTGCTACCACGCGTGGCCCGGAAGGACATATCGTCAGTCAAGATGCCATCAAGATCCCCGACTGTATACTCAGTTGTGAAGCATTGAGGAAGCAAAATTCCGGTAACGGATCCCATCGTGAATTCACCGGTCGTGGAGCTGGGATTATAGGCTACCGCGAATAGGGAGAACTCCGTTCCTGCATTCCAGTCGGTGAAGAACGCTACCGACGTGTCGTCTTTGTACGGATTGATGGTTCCGGTTATCTCTCTTTTGGTAACCCTACCCTTGAATCGCCCATTAGCGTCGCAGGACGATTTGAGGAATCCGAGCGTGTTAGAAAGGCTAAGTCCGAATGCATTAACATCCAGAGCAACGCCATTACGATAAACACAAGCAGAGAGTATGATAGGTGGAATACCAGAATCATACGTTGGCGTGTGCGGTGCGACTCCATTAATTTCACTGTAGTTTAACCCTTCGAACCCAAAGTTTAGTGAAGCCACTAGCCCGGTCTGGAAGTTTTCCAGGCTCATGGAATTTACTCTAGCTCCTATAGCCGCCTGCCTAATCTCATTTGCCCAGTAATACGATAGTGATAAAGACGGGTTACCACCGTTAGCAGTGTAGAAAGTGGAGAACGCCGAGATGGCAGTCGCAGCCGGAGGCGCTCCGTTTGCTAGCGCGAATGCTAGAGTCACGGTATCAAGCCCAGTATCTACGGCGGTAACCGGCCTGGCCTCGTGCATGGTAGCTCGCTTCACCACGACGATATCGCCGATGTTATAGTTCGTCGCGTCTCCTACTCCGAACTGAAGGACGGTCGATGTGCTGCCAGCAACTACGCTTTTAGTTATACCAGTTCGGTACGCCCCTAGAGCGCTCTTAATTAAAGGGCCATGGTCTACGTTGCCTCCCTCTACGCCGCTTGCTCTAAACTCAACAGGCAGTGCCGCAGTCACTGATTTCATACCCATTCTAGGGGTTTCCATTCCTGGCGACGCATTGAGAAGCTCGCGGTCGATAATCTCCCTAGCGGGAGTCATTTCGAACCCATCTTGCTTTGGCCTGATGTAGCTATTCACCGACGAAGGGGCAACGTAAGTTCCTTCGGTTACCTCTTCCTCGACTGCGATAATACTATTCTGCCTGATAAGTCCGTTTGCCATAACTGCTCCTTAGCTAAGAACTGCTGGGTTGTTAGATAGGGAACTCACCAGAGTTCCTGCGGTCGGATAATCGCCGTAATCCAAAAAGTTGTGCGTAGATCCTGGGTTCAGAATCATAACTACTACTCCTTTTTTTGATTAGGCTAATCGCCCTTAGAGTGCGCTGCGGTACTTCACCGTGTACTGCATTCGCAAAATCACTAGCTTGTTATCAAGCACAAATTCTGGCTCGCTGATACTCGGAGAAGACACCAAGAGTACGACAGATGGCAGATTGATTTTCGTGTTGATAATCTGTTTAAAGTATTCATCTGCCTTATCGTACATAGTGTTTAACGCATCAGTGCGCTGACTATCATCATCACTTCGCCCAATAGTATCAGTGAGAATAAACTCGAATCCATGATCAAGCGTGTAAACTCGTGTAACACTTTCAGCGGGTGTGGCGGATAGAGGACGCACACTGTATCCCTTTTCAGCGGACCGTATGTCATTCCTCTCGACCGTATACACAAATCTAAGTTCCTTATAGCTCGCTCCAAGGAGCGTTGACGCGATTGATTTGCTCTGTGTGATAATGTCTTGAACAATCGTCGCCACACTATCCCCTCACCCTAAAGACGTTACCGATATCCTTCTCCTGGTCGTCGATAATACCGGAGTTATCGTAGTCGAAATCTAGCTTCACTTTATTGAGCTCGTGGTTAAAGGCGTCGAACGCCTCCTTAGCCCGCTCCTTATCGCCTTCGTCCACAGCGATAGGGCGTAGGATTATCCAGGCGGTAGCGTGAGCACACGAGACAGCTACCTCGTTTACGTCCAGGATCTCTGACTCGTCCTTGATGATCCCATCCTGCTTAAGCCGGAGCGCCACTAGGTCCTTGGCAGCTACTAGCTGGTCCATAAAGTCTGTCCTGCCAGGCGGTAGGTACCTCGCGTTTGCCACTATCTCAGGGTAGTAGGATCTAAGAAGTGTCTCATCACAGAATAGGTTACTGAGCGACTGTAGCGTGGTGCCCGCTGAGAGGTTAGCTGTTACCGTGACCTCTATCCAGTAGAGCTCCTGGATAGGTACGCCGGTCTGTATCTTAGTCGTCCAGTCGGATTGATTCTCCCAGGACACGAACCCGTCTCTCGTTAGCCCTAGCGTCTGGTCTATCGGATCGTTGACGGCGACGTATGCGGTACCGTTCCAATACTTAATAGTCAGGGAGGAGGCGTTCGTGTTGGCGGTAGAGAGGTTAAAGTACCTCGAGGCGAACGGCTTGTTATGGCCGATGTAGAACTCGTCGGTTGTCAGTATATTGAAGGCCAGCGTGTCAGACGAGGTGGTATCTGTCTTAAGGGTCGTTTCCGTGGAGTTAAGAATCGTTCTAGTGATGTTACGGTGAATGCTACTCACAGCTGGTTCTGCCTCTCTTTAAGAGCGATGAATTGTCTTTTCTTTTTTTCTATGACTCTAAGTGCTTGGTTAAGCATATCGTGAGAGACGGTATCGGACAACGTGAACCATGCAAGCCACTTCGATCCATCCTTCACGATGCTTTTTAGCTCCACCTTAAATGGGAGCATGTTAATTACGATCTCGAGCTCCTCAGGGGAGGAGCCCGAGACGAATCGTAACCTTGTGGCTATTGCCTTAGGCATTAGCTCAACGTCGGCTTAATAAACTCGACCACGAAGACCGCCTTACCAGCAGTCATCGCTGCGGTGCCGATAGTGACTTTGAAGTCCCCATCGTTAGCCACTGCGACGTTAGCTGCCTTATCGGCGTCTTGAGTATCGTCGAAGATAAGGCTCGCCCCGTTGCCCTGACCATTCCACATGGAATTATCAGTTAGGGACGCGACAGCTACTGCGGTACCAGAATATCCGGTCGCGCTCGCAGTCGGTCCCCACGCTAGGGTAGCCGCTCCACCAGAGGTAAAGGCGGTGACTACCTTAGCGGTGACTGCTAGCACCACAGAGCCCACAGGAAGGGGGTTTTTCCCTACCTTGGCGCTTAGATCGATCGCTCCTACGGCTCCGCCATCTACGGCGAAGTCGTAAACGTATTCTTGGATGTGCTTTACGTTACTGTGCACGCTCATAATAGTTCCTTTCCTATCTAGGTAATTAGGGTGAAATGGTGACCACTCGCACGTTCGACACCTGCACCACCCCGAAGAGTAGCGTGCTGTTGACGCGCATCGACCGTCTACCATCCACGCCCTGGTCGTACACCTGGACATCTAGTCCACGCTGTACGGCCATCTGCATAAAGATGGGATGAAAGAACGTCGCCACGTTGCCGGCCTCGGTCGTCATCCTCAGACTGAATCCGAGAACAGGCGACGGGAGCGAGCCACTCGAGAGCGGGCTACCAGCGGGAACGAAATCACGAGAAGTGAATCCAGTGATATTGAAGATATCGTTCCACTGAGCTGCTCCGAGAACACCGACTCTGGTTCCATCGTCCGGAACATCGGCAGTATCGAGAGCTTCTTTAGCTGACAAGATGTCAGCCAAAGCTAACGTCGAACCAGCTGTGTAGGTCAGGGTGTGGTCAGGCGCTGCAGCCGAAGGAGCTACCGCCGCGATGATGATACTCTGCATCTTCTTCATAATGGAGAAGAAGGCCAAGTCTCTTAGCGCGTTGGCATGCTCGATCGTTTGCACCATCGCACGATTCGTGACGATGAAGTCCTTAACGACCTGCTTATTGACGACCAGCTGTGTGCGCGTTGCGGTGATCGCATCGGCATCCACTTTCTCGTCCTCGGCAATCGTGTCGGCCTCGTCGAACTGTGGGAACTGGATAATGTTTACCTTATCCCCAAGGTCCTGGATCTCTCCCTGATACGAATCAGAGATGACACTAGCCCATGGGAGTGCTTCCTTTAGGGTCGGGTAAAACGCATCCGACCAGAGTTCTGGGCGGAGTACATTTAGCTCCGCATCTCCTGTCATGATTTGATCAGCCATAACTTCTCCTCTATTGGTTTATTTTTGAGTTACGAAACGACGGTGGGCATCCATGTACTGCTCTTTCGTAGCCCTACCGGATTTCCACATTCGTTCCAGTTCGTTAACCTTACTAGCTGTTAGCTTCCCTTCCGCTGGAGGCTTGGCACCGCCGCCCCCACTATTCACTACGGGAGGTTTATCTTTTTTGAACCAATGAGGTTTCGTAGACTTTAGGTTCTCGATATATTCCTTCGTGCCTTGAACTGTGTAACGGCCCTTGTCGGTCGTCTCTAGCTCAACGCCCGTGATATCGAGCAGCTCTAAATCTGCGATGGCCTCGTCCCGAATCCCTGACTCAACCGCTGCTCTGTGGAGAGCGTTGAATTTAAGGCTTCGAGTGACGTTACTTTCCAGACTTTCCCGCTTCTTCTTTTCCGCATCCAGTTCCGCTTTGCTCTTCTCCCACAGCGACTTGAAGTTCTGCGTCTCTTTAAGCCGCTCCTCCTCGACTGCGTTTAGCTTAGACTCGAGCTCCTGAGCCCTGGTCTTAAACTTATGCATGTCATCGAGAGCCCGCTTGTGGTTCTCGAGAGGAACGGTTTTCTTGTTTTCAATTGGTTCGGTTTGAGTGGACTCAGCACCGCTGGAATCCGTAGAGGTTGAGGCACCGCCTCCATCCTTTATCTCATCAGCCATTATATACTCTCCTTCTTGGTTTTGTGAAATGAGTCAAAAAGCTACCCCTTGATTATCTTTCCAAGGATTTCGTTAATACGACGAAGAAGCTTCTCCTGGACGCGTAGCGCAAACTGTTCGTTAGCTCTGGCCAGTGGAAGTGTTGGACGATTAGGTTGCGTGTTAGCGCCTTCTCTATGGCCCTTCTCCTTAAGAATCTCTTTCTCTTTTGAGTAGCCGATCGCGATAGCAAATGACTGTCGAATCTTTACGACTTCAGCTTTTAGATCCTTGAGGAAATCGCCAGAGAGGTAGAGGTTTACCGGAGATGCTTTTTTATTAGGGTACTGCTTAGCTACCGTACTCGGGTAACCGGTCTTGGGATTCTTGTATTTTGGAAACTTTCCATAACCACGGATAGGGCTCGAGCCAACGGCTATCAACGCCTTCATCTCGGCTACCATTTCTTTTCCTATATTGACGGCGTCTGATTTAGATAATGGATGCGGAAGCTTCTTGAGTTTGGAAGCAATAGCCTTTGTGATGAACGGATTATCGAATCCGATCTTCGAATAGGTGGCCATCTCTATTCTTCATGTGATCGGATAATCTCCTTGATCCCTCGCATGATAGTTTGGTTAAACATCTCCCCCTCAGCTGGGATAAATCGTCTTAGTGGTAGTTGACTCTCCCCGCTGTGGTTATTGTGACCATCTGCTTTATCCCCTTCTTTACCCTTTACCCTAATCACTATCCGATTACCCTTGGGGAATACCTCCATGGCCGCGATTAGATCGCCTGACAACTCTAGGTTCGGGACGGGCTGTCCGCCTTCTGCCACTTTTCTTTTCTTGTATTCAGGATTCAGTGCTGGAAACTTGCCATAGGATGCTACCGGAGAGCGGCTATTACCTATTGATTCTAGAACAGACGCTAGCGTAAAGTCGGCAACCTCCTCTAGAATAGACTCCTTGTCTGCGCCCCTCGGGAGATTGATGTCCAGCTCCTTGAATGGGTCAAACTCAAATTTGACTGTCCTAGCCAAGATTACCTAGCTCCGTATCCCTTAGACCACTTCGGTTTTGGCTGCTGGCTCTTCTTCGGTTTCGGTTGGCTCTTCGGCTTCTTCGGCATTACCCTCTCCTTGTTTAATCATTGTAGACATCATCTCTTCTTGGCGCTTAGCCTTCTCTTCTGCGATCTCCTTAGCCTTAGCCTCGGCATCGGCATCACTAAGATCTGGGTTGTCGATACGAAGCAAATCGATAGTGGTACTGATACCTAGCTCATCTCGTAGCTTCATCGTCTCTAGCTTCTCCTTCTCGGAGATGGTCGGCTTAATAGAGTGGAACTTGAGGGTGACCTCGGTGTCTGCTGGAGGTTCTATCTCTTGTAGGGATTCCTCTAGGCTTCCGCTCTCGTGGTAGAGGCCATGCCATTTAGAGATGATATCCCACAAGACTGGTTCCTTATCCTGGTAGATCTTCTGCACGTCCTGGAGCTCTTGAGTGATCTCTGACTGGTCTATCATGAGAGCGATGCCGCTAGCCGCGTTGTTAGCGTCAAGGTTGCCTGAGATGTTCCTGGGACTAAGGTTGTTAGTGGAGAGTAACAGAGCCAGGTAGCTCTTGATGCTCTCTAGCCACTGACTGATAGGCGGGTTACTTGTCGCGAAGAATACCTGAGGGTTTGGATCCCCCTCCTTCACATCGAATAGGAATGCGTTGTCAGGCCCGCCTTCGATTAGCTTCGGGATATCCTTGGCGGCGATGACTAGCTGACCCCACCCTTGGCAGAACGTGATGAAGTTAAGATCGGTGAGCATCTTATTGAGGAGTATCGAGCCGTCGATAAGGTCGTCCCCACCGTTAGCCCAGAAGTGCCCGTCTTGATCGCCCGTGACGTTCACAAACGGAAGTATTCCGATCGGGTTAAGTAGATCCACCGACTGACCTGGCTTAGGGATCACCTTGCCGTTTACGTTGGTAGTGAAGTGGTAGTTATTACTCCACCAGATGAACTCCCTTTTGCTCTCGCCCCCCTCATCCTCTGGAGAGTCGGCTATCTCCTGCTCGATGCTATCCCCGCCTTTGAAGTTTAGAATGACTCCAGTGCGATAGCCCTGACTTCCTAGGAGCTGGTCCTGTACGAACCTAGCTCGTTCAGGGAACGTGGTGAGTATCACTACACGAGCTTGGGTCTTATCGTGATAGTCCTCGATCACATCGTACTCCCAAGGGGCTAGGACTTTCATCATCAAACGCCACTTGTATTCGTCTGATTCGTCCACCTCGGTAATAGAGGGGATGGGCACCACTTGAATCATCGTGTTCTTAAAGAGCTGTCTAAACCGGTCAGACTTCTTCATCACGGAGTCTACGTCTAACTCGTTAGCTAGAGCATCTATAGATTCCTGTGAGGAGGTATCCTCCACGGTACGCTTGACTCCGCCGATGTAGGTCTGGGCGAGCTTGTTGATAATCTTTCTGCAGATAGAGATGTTCGCCGCGCGGTTCTCCATCTGGAATAGCGTCTTCTGCTTGAAGCCTTCACGGACCAGGGCTTCCATGACCCACTTTTTGTTCATATCCCGGTAGATCTCGTGCTTGCGGAGCGCTTGATCTTTGCGGGAGATGTTCTCCTGCGAGTGCATGATCTCGGTGATTACTTTTTTTCGGTAGCCTTCGTCTAAGATGTTCTGCTCTTGTTCGAGATGCATTGAAGTTGTCCTTCTTTAGCCGCTCGAATCAAGCGCGAATGATTTTGTTTTATCTAATCCGTTCTTCTCTCATTCCTCGACTGCGAACTGTAGGAAATTCGTAGTCTGTGAGATTCTTAAGGCCATCGAGCCAGTGAGTACGTTTTAAATTTGATTTGTCTATCTCGAAGCTGCCTTCCTTGAACTTGCATTGCTCAAGGTCGGCGACCATGTTTCGACACTTGTTAGAGTTTATCACGATGCGGTCTTTAGCTAATAGCGCGTTAAGTGAGTTGAGGCAGTCCCTTACCGAGATGCTTGGTTTGTATCTTATATCCGTGAATCCAGCCTGCCTCAAGATATCTATGTCTGAGTGACCTCGGCTCTTCGTACTCCTTGCCACTCCAGCGGGGTCTGGGAAGATCGTCACCACATCGTCCTTCGCTAGCTTCGAATGGAGTACGTCGCATAGCTCGTAGGTGTTAGACGACTCGAGGCATATCTCATCGAATGCGCGGAGCTCGTGTGTGAATGAGTTGTCCCCATGGTAGTTGATCCCAAACGGTACCCGGTTCCAAAGCGTGGCAGCCATAGGCGACACGTTGAAATCAAGGCTCACCCACACCGGATAGGTGGGGAGCTTGTCGATATTGGGACTAGTATGCTTGTAACGATCAAACGCATACGCACAGCGCTTACCTACGAGGTTAACGAACTTCCCCTCGATGTACTGCTCACGCATCAAGGGGTCGTAGGACTCCTCGAGCATGCGCGCGTAGCTCTCTGCGTTGTGGTGGTTTAGCCGCATGTCCCCGGTGATAAAGTCCGTGTCAGCGCGCTGAGATTCGACGAAGTATTCGTACGCCCAGTTAAACCCTTCCGGGGTAGCACTCATCGCGACCTGGGGGAGCTTTGCTTCTTTAAGCCTCACTCGAGCTATGAGAGCTAGGAAGGAGTCACGAGAGCAGAGCGTTAGCTCGTTAATAACCGCCCACGCGAGGTTTGGGCCCCGGATACTGCGACCGTCGTCTTCTGCGTGGAACACGTGGACGTGGGATTTAGTTTCTGGAAAGAACCAAGTGCACTCGCTTTTATTGTATTTGGGGTGGATCCCATGCGATCTGCATATATCATCGATCGTGGTAAGGACGTCCTTTTTGTACATCTTCAAGGTGGGACAGAGGATGCCTCCAGCTAGGCCTTTGTTCTCGTTCATCAGCTGGAACATCTTCATTACGAGTGAGTAAGTTTTACCACCTCCATAGCCGGTAGAGAGATAGACCTTTGGCTTACGAGACTCGTGAAAAGAATCTTGATAGGGAAGCCGAACGTATTTAAGAGTTTTCGCCATTATCGAACGCGTACCCGTCCTCAACCCGCTCAAGAGAATCTTCTCTAGGAGGAGACCATCGCTCGCGGCACTTAAGCCAGAAGATCAGCATTGCCGTGTTCCCAGACATCGCCTGATTGTAGGCTGTTTTCAAAATGTTAGAACTAACTAACGCTCTGCCTTTTAATACACTTTGGTACAGTGCAAGGTCTTTCTTTAGGGCTAGTTGATAGGTACTGACCGAGACGTCCATGACAGCAGAGATTTGAGTCTCAGTCATTCCAAGGCCAGCCATCGTACTGATCTGTTTAATCTGCTCTTCGTTCGGCTTCCATCTGTTACTCACTGCTGAGTAGCCTCCCGAAAGATGCTGGCCATCTCCTCCTTAGCTCGTGCCTCGTTTGATAGGAAGTTCCTAGCTAGCTCGCTTTTGTTCTGCTGGTCCTTATGCGCCTTAGCAGTGGCGACGAACATTGCCACAACTCCAGCGACTATCTTATTGGAATTTGCAAGGACTGTTTCTCGGTTGAATCGCCGACTCTTTTCTAACGCCTCAAGCTCAGCGCACAGCTTATTAACCACTAGTGATCTACGTTCGTGCGTGAGGCAAAAGCGCTGGAGCTCGAGGTTTTCCTTAGTGGCCTCCTTGACAGCCATCTCAAACTCCCTACCAACACGGAAATATATGTCTAAAAATTGAGTCATGCCGATACATCCTCAATCTGAGCCCCTGTCCCGGTAGAGCCGGTAGGTGTGGTCGTCATCCGCGGGACCGCGCCTTTAGTGAGATGCGCTATCTTGGCTCTATCTTCGTCGGCTTGCCTTCTCTGCTCGGTGGGGGAGACGATCTCGTTATACTTATACGTCACATCATGAGTGTGGTTATCGTAGATATACTCACCGTCTATCTCGGTGTTCCATCTGACCTGGACGACTTTCTTCTGTGAGCCCCCTCCTCTGGTCTTTACCCGCACGAACTCGAGCGGTGGGCCGCACTTAACCGTCGGTCCATCGCCGGTCTTATTAGGTGTGTTCCAATCCACTTCCATCTCGTGGAAATGCCCACCCATAGGAGCTGAGTACTTGTTCGGAGCTCCGTTACGATCGTTAATCGTGTAGTAGGTATGCCCGTGGATCTCGTCCACGAACGTATGCTTGTACTTCTGCCAGCCGTCATCGCGTTTTCGGAACGACCCCTCGAGTTTAAACTTAGCGCCTTCGTAGCGTTCATCGCCCTTCATGCGTTTCATCGTGTGCGTAGTTGTAGACAGCTGAGTGCCGTCCTTGGACTTCTTCTCCATCATTCCCCCGACATCTTTTGGTATTTAGTTTTAGGATTGACTAGGTAGGAACCTAATCGGTCTTGGGGAAATGATATCAGATTTATTTAGTGTAGCCAGATATTTGTGTACTCGGCTTCTTCATCACTGTCGGACAGTCTATCGAATCGATCCTGGAGCTCCTCGATCCTTTTCTGGAGCCCCAGGATTCGGTCTTCGTCTATTCTATCGTATTCTACCACCGTCATAGTCTTTCGCCCGCAGTCCTCGCAGGCGACCGTTTGGTAGTCTATCTGGTGATGGTCTGCCATGATGACCATCTCGCAAAAGCAGCGCTGGCACTTAAGGCGGTACTTAGCCATGCACTCGTTTTAAAATGAGAAGGGCCGCCACGTACAGGCTCGTGATAATCAAAAAGAGAATCATAGAAGACCTCCTTCTGGTATTTCCAGTGTACCACTAATGCACTTCGGCTTGTTACGCCCATGGAGAGTGCGTTATAGGTATCTGCAATGAAACTAACTCATAAGTTCTACCGAAGCCTCGGGAGTAGTACTCAGTATCTTTTATGCTCGAACAAGAAGGCTAACTTCTCAGAGGCCTGCAGCTACTTCTGGGCTAATGTGTCATGTCACAAGTGCCTCGCGCTTAAGAAGAAGTAATGAGAAAAGTAGGCGTTACACTACTAGATCTCGTTTGCGATCACTGTCGCATAGACTTCAAACGATCGGTTGGGACTCATAACCACCGGATGAGTAGGGGCATGAAGCATATCTTCTGCACTACTGCCTGTCGTAATCGGTACTACGCTAGGGTACGAAGGGGGATAGATGATTCACTGCAAGTACGACGCTCTCATCCCGGTAGCAGATCTTAAGCCGCACCCGAAGAATAGAAATAAGCACTCTACGGAGCAGATAGACAGGCTCTCCAGGCTGATTCTTTATCAAGGAGTACGTGCTCCGATAATCGTATCTAAGCTATCAGGTTTCATTGTCAAAGGGCACGGGACTTGTCTCGCTATGGAGCTAGCTAAAATCCTAGAAGCGCCAGTCGTGTACCAGGACTTTGATAACGAGGAGCAGGAGTACGCCTTTGTTCAAAGTGACAACGCTATCGCCTCGTGGGCTGAGCTTGATCTGTCTGGGATCAATACGGACATACCAGAGCTCGGTCCTGAGTTTGATCTTGATATGCTGGGGATTAAGGACTTTCTTATCGATCCAATAGATAAATTCAACGAACCATCTGAAAAGAAAGACCCGGAATTTAAAGAGCCAGAACTTAAAACTTGTCCTAATTGTGGTGTTTTAATCGAAGCCAATGGCTAATTACGGCATGCCATACAGGGGGTCGAAGGATTCTATCGTACACAAACTTGCTTATTTGTTTCCGAAGGCAGATAACTTCTACGACTTGTTCGGTGGTGGATTTTCCGTGTCCCATTTCATGCTTTGGCATCACGCTAGTAAATACAAACGATTCTTTTACAACGAGCCCGCTCCTGGTGTTGCACAGTTAGTGCGCGACGCAATCGCTGGAAAATATAATTACAACATATTCAAACCGAAATGGATAAGTCGGGAGGAGTTTTTTAGGCGCAAAGACACTTGCGCTTACACAAGATGCATATGGTCCTTTGGTAATAATCAGAAAGGCTATCTCTTCTCTGAAGAGAATGAGTTAAATAAAAAGTCACTACATCAAGCCGTGGTTTTTAACGAGTTCGATTCACTTGCGGTTGATTTTCTAAAAATGAATCGATTTTCAGGTAAGTTATCAATTCGCGATAGGCGACTTTTATGTAGGCAAATTATCTTGAAGCGACAAGGCGAGCTACAGCAGCTAGAGCAGCTAGAGCAGCTACAGCGGCTACAGCAGCTAGAGCGGCTAGAGCGGCTAGAGCGGCTACAGCAGCTAGAGCAGCTAGAGCAGCTAGAGATTTCTAACAAAAGCTATGACGAAATTCAAATCCTTCCTAACTCA